>Ga0335078_10002042_pt1 | contig 30559 bp, 25 predicted proteins | sample Lox_Sample_32_FD_206711 | JGI IMG/M metagenome (GOLD analysis project Ga0335078, IMG submission 206711) | Soil microbial communities from Loxahatchee National Wildlife Refuge, Florida, United States - Lox_Sample_3.2 | ecosystem: Environmental > Terrestrial > Soil > Wetlands | place: USA... | reverse complement strand
AGGGGCGTACGCCCCCGGCACGGCGGGACCTTGTGCCCTGCTGCGGGCGGCCCGGGCCTGCCGACGGTGAGGTTGACGTACCGCCGCGTGAGGTGCGCCGAAGTGAGGTGGCGGTCATGTCCGGCAATCACGTCCTGGTAATCGGCGGCAACTTCGGCGGGCTCACCGCCGCGCTGGAACTCAAGCACGAGCTCGGCGCGGACGTCGACGTCGCGGTGCTCTCGGCCGCCGACCGGTTCCTGTTCAGCCCGTCGCTGATGTGGCTGCCGTTCGGCAAGCGCCAGGCCGGCGACATCACCTTCCCGCTCGAGCCCGTGTTCGGCCTGCACGACATCGGCTTCGCGCACGCGGAGGTCACCGCGATAGACCCGGCCGCGCAGACGGTCTGCGCCGGCGCCGCCAGCTACGGATACGACTACCTGGTCATCGCCACCGGCTGCCGGAACCGGTTCGACGCCGTCCCGGGGCTCGGGCCGGGCGGCTACGCGCAGACGATCACGACCCTGGACGATGCCGAGCGGGCCGGGCGGGCGTGGCAGAAGTTCCTCGACGACCCCGGGCCGGTGGTGATCGGCGCGGCCCAGGGCGCGAGCTGCTTCGGCGCGGCGTACGAGTTCCTGTTCACCATGTCCCGCCAGCTGCGCCGGGCCAAGGTCCGGGTACCGCTCACGTTCATCACCGCCGAGCCGTTCGTCGGCGACTTCGGCATCGGCGGCCTGCCGGGCGGCGAGCGGCTGCTGCGGGTGTTCCTGAAGAAAGAGGGCGTCATGGTGCTGACCGGCGTCGCGTTCGAGGAGGTCGGCGCCGACCGGGTCAGGCTGACCGACGGCAGCAGCGTGCCGTTCCGTTACGCCATGGTGGTGCCGCCGTTCGCCGGGCAGGAGCTGGCCCGCGCCACGCCGGGCCTGTCCGACGAGCAGGGCTACATCCCGGTGCTGGACACCTACCAGTCCACGGCGTACCCGCGCATCTACGCGGCCGGGATCGCGGCACAGCTGCCGGTGCCCTGGCAGACCGCGGTGCCGGTCGGGATGCCGCGGACCGGATTCCCCGCCGAGACGATGGCCAAGGTGGCCGCGGGCAACATCGCCGCGGCGATCAGGGGCGAGCCGCCGGCCGGCCACCAGGACTTCGGCCAGCTGGCCGCGGTGTGCACGATGGACGCGGGCAGCAACGGCGTGATGGTCCTCGCCGACCACCTGCTGCCGCCGCGCAAGGCCGCCGTGATGATCCCCGGCCCTCAGGTCCACGCGATGAAGGTGGCGTTCGAGAAGTACTACCTGTGGAAGAGCCGGCACGGTTACGTACGGCTGCCCTGACGGCCGCCTGTGGCCGAATCCGCTGGCCCTGGCGCCACCCCGCCCGCCGCCGCCCGCCTCGTGCCGCGGTCCTAAGGCCGATGCAGGGGCAGAGATAAGGCGTCTGCCCGATGTGGCGGCAGGGGCCTTACCGCGAACCTCATTAGTGCCGGGCAACACCCAGCGCCCGGCACGAGGAGGCAGCCATGTACCCCCACATCGCGCAGAGCCTGGCCGCGGAGCACGCCAGGGACCTGCGGGAGCAGGCCGTCGCGGCGCGGCGGGCCCGGGTGGCCCGCCGCGCCCGGCGCGGCGGCGGGCCGGCGGCGGCCGGCCGGGCCCGTGCCCACCGGCCGGGCGCCCCTCGCTGGGCCTGAGGCGGTCATCGTGGCTACCACGGGGACCTGGCTGATGCCCGCCGCGGGCACCGCGCTTGCCTGCACCACCAGCCCGGACCTGTTCTTCGCGGAGTCACCGCAGGACGTGGCGCGGGCCAAGGAGCTGTGCCGTGACTGCCCGGTGCGGGCGGCCTGCCTCGCCGACGCCCTGGACCGGGGCGAGCCCTGGGGGGTGTGGGGCGGGGAGCTGTTCCTGCGCGGCACGATCGTGCCCACCAAGCGGGCCCGGGGCCGCCCGCGCAAGTCCGCCCTCGCCGCCTGACCTCAGGTGACGGGCGCGGGCTCGGCGGGGAAAGCCTCGTAGTCCCGGTTGGCCAGGATCCGCCGGGCCGTGTCGAGGGCATCCCAGACGTCGGTGTAGCGGGAGGTGATGGGGGCGGGCCCCAGCCGGAGCCGGTCCGGGGTCCGGTAGTCGCCGATCACTCCCGCGTGGATGAGAGCCTGCCCGATCCGCCACGCCTCCGGGTGGCGCAGGCAGACGTGGGAGCCGCGGCGGCCCGGGTCACGGGGGGAGGCGACCGCGCACCCCAGCGGGAGGAGCCACGCGTCGGCGAGCGCGATGAGGTATTCGGTCAGCCGGACCCCCTTGTCCCGGAGCCGGCCGATGCCGGCCTCGGCGAGCAGGCGCACCCCCTCTTCCACGGCCGCCGTCCCGGCGATGTCCGGGGTGCCGGTCAGGAACCGGCCGATCCCGGGCACCGGGTCGTAGGACGGGCCCATCTCGAACTGCGCGCGCTGGCCGAACCAGCCCTGCACCGGCTGGCGCAGCGCGCCCTGCAGGCGCCTGCTCACGTACAGGAAGGCGGGCGCGCCGGGCCCGGCGTTCAGGTACTTGTAGGTGCACCCGACGGCCAGGTCGGCCCCGCAGGCGTCGAGTTCCACCGGCACCGAGCCGGCCGAGTGGCACAGGTCCCAGAGCACCAGCGCGCCTGCGTCGTGCGCGCTGCCGGTGATCTCCGCCATGTCGGCCAGCGCCCCGCTCCGGTAGGCCACGTGGGAGAGGCTGACCAGCGCCGTCGCCGGGCCTGCCGCGGCGCGCACCGCGTCCGCGGTCACGCCCTCGTCCAGGTCGGCCTGGATCAGGTGAAGCTCGCCGCCGCACTCCGCGGCGACGCCGGCCAGGACATAACGATCGGTCGGGAAGTTGTCGTCGTCCGTCACGATGTCCCGCCGCCCGGGCCGGGCACCGAGGGCGGCTCGCGCCAGCTTGTACAGGTTGACCGTGGTGGAGTCGCAGACCACGACCTGTCCCGGCGCGGCCCCCAGCAGATGGCGCCCGAGCAGGTCCCCGGCCCGGCCGGGCATTCCTATCCAGCCGGGCCAGGACCGGATCAGCCGGGCTCCCCACTCGTGCCGGACCACGTCGGCGATCCGCTCCGCGGTGGCCGCCGGCAGCATCCCCAGCGAGTTCCCGTCCAGGTAGACCAGCGACTGGTCGTCGATCACGAAGCGCTCGCGGAACCCGGCAAGCGGGTCGGCCGCGTCGCACTCGGCCGCGTAGGACCGGTCGGTGGGCAAAGTCGTCACCGCTCCACCTTAGGTGTGCCGGCCCGGGCCGGCGGGCGGCCGCCGTCCGGGCGTCACGCGGCCGCCGGCCCGTTGTGCGAGGCCGGCGGCCGCCGCGTTCCTGGCTGGGTTTCCGCACCCTAACTGGTGGGGCGTCCGGAATGCCCGATGTGTTACATGGGCATCAGCTCGAAGATCTCCACGGTGAAGCGGCCCTTGCCCTCGGTCAGGAAGGGGTGGCCGTCGGTGAACGCGCGGGCCGCGTCCAGGGAGCCGGCCTCGACGATCGAGTAGCCGTTCTGGTCGCTGGCGGCCGGGCTGCCCCCGTCGTCGCTGATGGCCGCCCGGGGACCGAACGGCGCACCGGCGTCCACGAGGGCCGGCCCGACCTTGCCCATCCACGCGGTCCACGCCTGCATCTGCTCGGCCGCCTGCTCTGGCGTGAAGTCCTGCATCGATGTGGCCGGCCCCCGGTAGAGGAAGATGAACTTGCTCACGGATGACTCCCCTCACTGCATTGCGATACGGCACCGCCCCGATGACGCCGTGCCGGAGGCGCACGGGGTGTGCGCCTACTCAACCGACGGGCGGCCCCGCCCCGAATCGACAGCCCGGACCACGAAACCCGCCGCCAGGCGCTGTCTCCCCTGTGGATACTCATGACAGCCCGGACCACAAACCCGCCGCCAGGCGCCGCCACCCCCTGTGGATACTCATGATCCGTTCGGATGTTGGCCCCCCGGGGGGCCAACATCCGAACGGATCATGAAAAGGGGAGCGGTTAGGGGCCGGTGGGTGCGCGGGTCAGGTGCGGTGGGTGCGGGTGGGTGCGCGCGGGTCAGGTGCGGGTGGGTGCGCGCGGGTTGGCTGCGGGGGCGGGTTAGGGGGTGCGGCGCTTGCGGCGCAGGCCTAGCAGCACGAGCAGCACGACGGCGACCACGCCGATCACCGGCAGCGCGCGCTTGAGCACCGGGAAGCCGGCCACGCTCAGCAGGTCGATGGCGTCCTCATCGGGCGGCCGGACGCCCGGGCCCGCGGCGGCCCAGTCGGCCCCCGCAGGGCCAGCCGGCCCGGCCTGGCCGGTCCCGGCGGGGCCAGCCGGTCCGGCCTGGCCGGTCCCCGCCGTGTCGCCGCCCGCCGTGTCGCCGCCCGCCACGCCGTTGACCTGCGCCGCGGCCACGGGGCCGCCCTCCTGTGGCTGCTCCGCGAGTTGCCGGCCGAGGCCGGCCAGCCGTTCCTTGATATCCCGCACCGACTGGGGGCCCAGGTTCTCCACGGCGAGCAACTCGGACTCGGTGCGCGCCGACAGGCCGTCCACGGTGTGGATGCCCACCCGGCGCAGGCTGTTGTAGGCCCGGACCGGGAGCCCGAGTTCCTCGAGCGGGACCGCGCCCGCCGCGCGCACCGGGGCCGGCGCCGCCGGGCCGGAGGCGGCTGCCTCCGGCCCGGCGCCGTTGCCCGTGGCCAGGCCGGCCTCGGCGGGCGCTCCGCCCGCCAGCAGCGTGGCCAGGTTGGTGGCGAACTTCTCGATGATCCTGCCGCCCACCTCGGCCATGACACCGCGGCCGAACTGAGCGGGGCGGCCGGTGACGCTCATCGTCGTCCGCACCACCACCTTGGTCTGGCCGCCCTCGTCCGTCAGCGACGAGTGGACGGTCGCCGAAGCGGTGCCACTGCCGCGTGTTTCCTTCCCTGATGCCTCCATCGTGATCGACCGGGCCTGGTCGTCCCGTTCGATGAAGCGGGCGGTGCCGGAGTAGGTCAGCGACACCGGGCCGACCTTGACCTTGATCCGGCCGGCGACCTTGTCGCCGTCCACGGAGTCGACGGTCGCGCCGGGCATGCACGGCGCGATCCGCTCGACGTCCAGCAGCACCGGCCACGCCTGCTCCGGGGGCACCGGGATGGTGAACGAGTGCTCCAGTTCCATAGTTCAGACTCCTGACGCCACCGCCAGGGCCCTGGCGGTCAGTACCCGGGCCAGATGGCGCCGGTAGTCGGCCGCGCCGTGTAGGTCCGCAGGCGGCCGCGTTCCCTCGTCCGCCCGCTCCGCGGCCGACCGCAGGGCCTCCCGGCTCGCGTCGGCGCCTGCCGCCGCGGCCTCGGCCGCGCGGGCGCGGACCGGAACCGGGCCCATGTTGGCCATCCCGATCCGCGCCTGCTCAACCTGCCCATTGGAGCGCCGCGCGATGGCGGCCACTCCCACGATCGCCCACGCCTGGGCGGTCCGGTGGAACTTCTCGTAACGATAGCCCCATCCGGGCCCCAGCTTGGGCACCCGGATCCCGGTAAGGATCTCATTGGCCGCCATCGTCGTGGTCAGGTAGTCGTCGAAGAACTCCGCCGCGCCGATCGACCGATCCCCGCCCGGCCCGCGCACGATCATGGTCGCGTCCAGCGCCACCACGACCGCGGGCAGGTCCGCGGCCGGGTCCGCGTGGGCCAGCGAGCCGCCGAGGGTGCCGCGGTGCCGGACGGCCGGGTCGGCCACCATCCCGGCCGCCTCGGCCAGCAGCCCGCAGTGCCCGGTGATGAGCGGGTCGTGCACCACCTCGTCGTGCGTAGTGAGCGCGCCGATCAGCAGCGAGTCGCCCTCGTCGCGCACGCCGCGCAGGTCGCCGAGGCCGCCCACGTCCACCAGGAGCTCGGGGTAGGCCAGCCGCAGCCGCAGCAGCGGGAGCAGGCTCTGCCCGCCCGCGATCACCTTGGCGTCCTCGCCGCCCTCGTCGAGCGCGCGGACCGCCTCGTCGAGCGAGGACGGCCGGATGTAGTCGAACTTGCCCGGGATCATGCCGCGCCTCCGTTCTCGCCTGCGTTCTGTATGGCCCGCCAGACCCGCTCGGGCGTGCACGGCATCGTCACGTCGCTGATGCCGAACGGCCGCAGCGCATCGACGATCGCGTTCACCACCGCGGGCGTGGACGCGATCGTGCCGGCCTCGCCGACGCCCTTGACGCCGAGGCGGTTGCCCGCCGGGGACTCGGTCCGGCTGGTCACGTACGACGGCAGGTCGGCCGCGGACGGGACCAGGTAGTCGGCCATGGTGGTGGTCAGCAGGTTGCCCTCGTCGTCGTAGACCGCCTCCTCGTACAGCGCCTGCGCGATGCCCTGGGCGATCCCGCCGTGCACCTGGCCCTCGACGATCAGCGGGTTGACCACCTTGCCCACGTCGTCCACGGCGACGTAGGAGCGGATCGTGACCATGCCGGTCTCGGTGTCCACCTCGACCGCGCACAGGTGGGTGCCGTGCGGGAAGGAGAAGTTGTCCGGGTCGTAGGTCGCGTCGGCGTCCAGGGACGGCTCGACGCCGTCCGGCAGGTTGTGCGCGGCGAAGGTGGCCAGGGCGACCTCCTGGATCGTGCGGCCACTGGCGGGGTCCCCGCGCACGTGGAGCCGGCCATTGGTGAACTCGATGTCCTGCTCGCTGGCTTCCAGCAGATGCGCGGTGATCCGCTTGGCCTTCGCGACCACCTTGTCGCAGGCGCCGACCAGGGCCATGCCGCCCACGGCCAGGGAGCGGGACCCGTAGGTGTCCATTCCCTTCGGCGATATCTGCGTGTCACCGTGCAGCACCCGGACGTCCTCGAACGGGACGCCGAGCTGGTCGGCCACGATCTGGCTCCAGGCCGTCTCGTGGCCCTGGCCATGCGCGCTGGACCCGGTGACCACCTCGACCTTGCCGGTGGGCAGCATCCGGATCGAGGCGTGCTCCCAGCCGCCGGCGCCGTAGGCGAGCGAGCCGAGTACCCGCGACGGGGCCAGGCCGCACATCTCGGTGTAGGTGGAGACCCCGATGCCGAGCCGGACCAGGTCACCGCGGGAGGCCCGTTCGGCCTGCTCGGCGCGGAGCGCGTCGTAACCGAACAGCCCCTTCGCCGCGGCGGTGGCGGCCTCGTAGTTCCCCGAGTCGTAGGTGAGCCCGCAGACCGTGGTGAACGGGAACTCCTCGTGCTTGATCCAGTTCCGCTCGCGCAGCACCAGCGGGTCCATGCCCAGCTCGACCGCCAGCTCGTCCATGACCCGCTCGATCGCGAAGGTGGCCTCGGGCCGGCCCGCGCCGCGGTAGGCGTCGGTGGGCATCTTGGTGGTGAACACGCCGGTGCACCGGAACGAGTAGGCGTCCCACTTGTAGATCGAGTTGTACATGAACGCGCCGAGCAGTGGCACGCCCGGGGTGACCAGCATCAGGTACGCGCCCATGTCGGCCAGCAGGTCCACGGACAGGCCGCGGAGCCTGCCGTCGCGGTCCGCGGCGACCCTGATCCGCTGCCACTGGTCCCGGCCGTGGTGCACGGTCAGGTTGCCCTCGCTGCGGGACTCGGTCCACTTGACCGGCCTGCCGAGCTTGCGGGTGACCAGGACCGCGAGCACTTCCTCGGCGGTGACCTGCAGCTTCGAGCCGAACCCGCCGCCCACGTCCGGCGCGATCACCCGGACGTTCTGCTCCGGGATGCCGGTGACCACGGCCAGCAGGAAGCGCAGGATGTGCGGGATCTGCGTGGCCGACCACAGGGTGAACTCATCACCCACGCAGGTGGCCACCACTGCTCGCGGCTCCATCGCGCTGGGGATCAGCCGCTGCTGGCGGTAGTTGCGCTCGAGCACCACTTCCGCGTCGCGGAACGCCTCGTCCAGGTCGCCGTTGGCGAACACCCACTCGAAGCTCTTGTTCCCGGCCTCGTGCACCTTGGGCGAGCCCTCGTCCAGGGCGGTCCGGATGTCCAGCACCGGCGGCAGCGGCTCGTAGCTGACGTCCACCAGGGCCAGCGCGTCGGAGGCGGCGTACCGGTCCCTGGCCACCACCACGGCGACGGCCTCGCCGACGTAACGGACTTCGTCGGTGGCCATGGGCGGGTGCGCCGGGATGACGATGTCCTCGGTGACCGGCCAGGCGCAGGGCAGGCTGCCCTGCTCGTCGGCGAAGTCGGCGCCGGAGAAGGCGGCGATGACCCCCGGTGCCGCCCGGGCCGCGGACACGTCGACCGAGGTGATCCGGGCGTGCGCCATCGGGCTGCGCACGAAGGCCATGTGCAGCATCCCCGGCAGCACGATGTTGTCGGTCCAGTTGGTCTGGCCGGTGACCAGCCTGGCGTCCTCCTTGCGGGGGCGTGCCCGGCCGAGTTCGGCGGCCGGCGCCTGGGTGGTGTCCGCGGTCATGAGCTCGCTCCCGCCTCCGCCGCGCGCCGGACGGCGCGGACGATGTTCTCGTATCCGGTGCACCGGCAGAGGTTGCCCTCGAGCCCGTCCCGGATCTCCTGGTCGCTCGGGCGGGGGTTGGTGCGCAGCAGGTCCGCTGCCGCCATGATCATCCCCGGCGTGCAGTAGCCGCACTGGAGCGCGTGCTCGGCGTGGAACGCCTGCTGCAGCGGATGCCACTCCCCGTTCGCCATGCCCTCGATCGTGGTGACCTCTGCCCCATCAGCCTGGACCGCCAGGACTGAGCAGCTCTTGACCGATACGCCGTTCAGGTGGACCGTGCATGCGCCGCAGTTGGACGTGTCGCACCCGACGGGCGTACCGGTCTTGCCGACCTTCTCCCTCAGGTAGTGAACCAACAGCAGCCGGGGTTCCACGTCGTCGGTGTAGCTGACCCCGTCGACCGTGACGGTGATTTTCGCCATTAACGCACTCCTCCCGGAACGCCAGTTGCGCCTGAAGCCCAACCTAGGCCCGCCAGGGGCACCCGCACCAGACCCTCTTCGGCGGGATGACCTGCCCCGATCCGGTCGCGGCCGGCCGGCCGGAGCGGGTGGCCGGGCGCGGGCCACCCCGCACCGCCTGCGGCGGGCTCAGCCGAACCGGCCGTTCACGTAGTCCGCGGTCCGGGGGTCCTCCGGGTTGCCGAACAACTCCTGCGTCGGCCCGGACTCCACGATGTGCCCCGGGGTGTCCTCGGCAGCGAGGAAGAACGCGCAGTTGCGGGACACGCGCTGCGCCTGCTGCATGTTGTGGGTCACGATCACGATCGTCACCTGGTTCTCCAGTTCGGCGATCGTCTCCTCGATGCGGTGCGTGGAGGTCGGGTCGAGCGCCGAGCAGGGCTCGTCCATGAGCAGGACGTCGGGGGAGACGGCCAGGGCGCGGGCGATGCACAGGCGCTGCTGCTGGCCGCCGGACAGCCCCCCGCCGGGGGCGCGCAGCCGGCGCTGCACCTCCCGCCACAGCCCGGCCCGGCGCAGGCTGGCCTCGACGACCGCGTCCTTGCTGGCCACCTTGATGCCGGCCAGCTTGAGCCCGCTCGCGACGTTGTCGTAGATCGACATGGCGGGAAACGGGTTCGGCTTCTGGAACACCATGCCGATCCGCCGCCGGACGTCGCTGGGGCGGGTGCCCGGGTCGTAGATGTCCTTGTCGCCGAGCATCACCTGGCCGCCGAGGCTGGCCCCGGTGACCATCTCGTGCATCCGGTTGAGGATCCGCAGGAACGTGGACTTGCCACAGCCCGACGGCCCGATCAGCGCGGTCACAGTGCCCGGCTCCATGATCAGCGACACCCGTTCCAGCACCTTGTGCGTGCCGAACCAGGCGGAGACGTTGCGCGCGTCGAGGCCGACCAGGCGCCGCGCCGCCAGGAGCGGGTCACCGGGGCGCCCGTACTGCAGCACCGACGTGTCGTCCGGCCGGGGCGACATGATCTCCAGCCCGGCCGCTTCGGCTGCGGTCTCACTCATGCGTTCGGCTTCGCTCCCTGTGCCGTCGTCCGGCGTGTCGTTGGTGGCCACGGTGGCGCCTCAATACAGGTTCGGCAGCAACGCCGACAGGCTCTCGTACAGCAGCCACAGCACCGCGATGGCAACCGGCGCGACCGCCAGGTACGCCGCCCACAGCGACCACCGCAGGGCCGCCCAGGTGCCCACGGCGGAGACCAGGACCAGGGCCAGTGCCCAGGTCCAGGTCCACACCACCGCCCCGCCGTCGCTGGCCAGCACCAGCTCCGGCCCGTTGATGACGTGCACGACGCCGGGGCTGGGCCGGGGCGCGGTGGTCATGTGCGCGTCGACCTCGACGTAGTAGCTCGGCACCGTCGGGGAGGAGGCGGTGAACAGCTCCAGCCGGTTGGCGGCCGGATCCACGATCCGTTCCTTGCTGCTGCCGACGGCCGCGACCGTGTAGGTGGCTTCCCCCTGGCCGGTGATGGTCTCGATGAAGGCGCCCGGCCGCAGGTCGTCGAGGTGCGCGAACGGGGCGCCGAAGGTGGCGACGCGGCCGAAGACCTCGCTCACCCCGGCCTGCCCCGGGAAGGGCGTATCGCGGAGGTGGCCGGGGCCGAGGGTCAGGTTCTCCGGGCTGGTCCCCTCGACCACCACCATGTCGTGGATCCCGATGCTGGGGATGTCGAGGATCGCGATCGGGGTCCCGGGCGTGGTGGGGCCGAGCGGGGCCACGACGCCGCCGATCTGCGCCAGTTGCGCCTGGAGCTGCTGGTAGAGGATGGCCTGGGAGCGGGCCTCCTGCACGCCGGACAGGAAGTACAGGTAGCCGGCGAACCCCAGCACCACCAGGGCGAGCAGCAGCAGGCCCGCGCCCGCGCCCTGCAGCGCCGGGTTCGCCCGCTTGCTGCTCTGCGGGGGCCGGGCGCGTGCCTGGGGACCGGCGGGGCCGGGCGCCACGCCCGCCCCGGCCGCGGGCGCGGCGCCGGGCCCCGCAAGGACGGTGTCAGCCATGTGCCTGCCCGCGGCGGCGGCGCAGCCAGGCCGCCAGGAGCGGCGGGATGGCCACGGCGACCAGGATGCCGGCGGCGGTGAGCACGCCCAGCGCGGCCTCGTTGGTATGGTCCGCGGACAGGTTCACCACCACCCCCGTGACCTGCCCCGTCGCGGTGGTGCCCGCCGTGGTCGTGCCGCTGCCGGCCGTCGTCCCGGCGGCCGCCGACGCCGAGGCGCTCGCCTTCTTGTTCTTCGACCCGGCGCTCGCGCCGGTGGCGACCGCCTTGCCGCCCTTCACCACGCAGTTCAGCGGCGCGGTGATCTTCTGGCACGCGGTCGGGTAGGGGGCGGTGGCGAGCAGGATGTTGCGGCCGTGGTCCATGGTCGGGTTGTGGCAGTTGACCAGGTGCGAGATCGGCGGGACCGCCACGTGCCCCGGGATCTTGGCGTTCTGTTCCAGCCCGCCCTGGACCAGGTTCTCCGGCAGCGGCGAGTAGCCGAGCCCGTCGAGGTGCTGCTGGCCGGTGCAGAGCATGAAGTTGATCCAGTTGCTGAGCGTGGCGCCTTTCGCATTGGTGAAGTTGGTCGGCAGATTGGTGCCCGAGCGCGGCACGATCAGGTAGCTGTAGCTGGACAGCGGGTAGTTCCGGGGATCCCGGAACGAGTAGAGCTTGTGCAGGTCCTGCTGCAGGAAGTTCGGGCTGCTCTTGTCGCCGTTGATGATCGCCTGGGTGAGCGCCACGGCGACGTTGGAGGCGGTGGGCGCGACGAAGTAGCCGGCCGGGTTGGCCACCTGGACGACCGGGTAGTGGGAGTTGAGCGCGTAGGCGTACTCGTCGTAGCCGATGGAGCCGTTGCCGTAGCTCGAGGTGATGTAGGCCATGACGTTGTTGGAGCCGTTTTCCGCCTTGGCGCTGCCGAACGGCGGGTAGAACTCGGTCTGGCCGCACGGGAAATGGATGCCGTGGTGCACCCGCGCGCAGAACGAGTTCCACTGCGACGTGAACTCCGTGGCGAAGTACAGGGTCAGGAAGTAGGTGGCGCCCGAGCCGTCGGACCGGATCACCGGGGTGATCGGCAGGTTCGGCAGCTTGCCGCCGTAGACCTTCGCGATCCGCGGGTCGTCCCAGTTGGTGATCGCGCCGGTGAAGATCTCGAAGAGGATCTTAGGGGTCAGCCTGAGGTTGGTGACCAGGTGGCCGTCCTGCTCGATGTGGTAGATGAACGCGGTGCCGCCGGCGGTGTCCGGGATGTAGGAGTAGCCCTGGGACGGGTGCTCGGCGCCGGTGCCGCCGAGCTGGTCCTGGCCGTTGCGGAACGGCGGGTCGGAGCCGGCGAAGTCGTCCTGGTTGGCCATGTAGTCGGCCCGCCCGGCCGCGGAGCCGTCCGGGTTGTAGTTGACCACCAGGCCGGCCGGCCGGACGTCCTGGGCCCACTGGTCGATGGCGATCGATGCCCACGAGGAGCCGGACCCGCTGATCGGCGTCCAGTTGGCCGCGCCCGCGGGCGCCGGCCCGGCGACCAGGCCCAGCGAGGCGAGCGCGGCCGCGGCCGCCGCCCCGGCGAGGGCCCGCGACCTGGCCCGCAGCTTCGGCATCACTTGCTCCTTCTCAGTCCAAGACGGCGGCGCGTGGCCCGGCTCCACGCCACGCTCCCCTGGCCGGCCCGGCGCAGCCGGGTGGACAGCGGGGTACCCGACGAGCCGATGAGGGACGACGAGCCGGCCAGGGCCGCCAGCCCGCCCAGCACCAGCAGCGCCGGGAGGATGTACCGGCTGGCCGGCGCCGGCCGCGCGTCCGCGACCGTCACCAGGGATACCCCCGGGCCCGCGACGGCCGACGGGCCGACCGCGGGCAGCCCCACCCCGCCCGGGCTTGCCGTGGGCGACGCCGCCGGGGTGGAGCCCGGGCCCGAGCCCGTGCCGGGGCTGGTCTTCTTCGGCGGCGTGGCGCCGGTCTGGTTCCGCACCGCGACCGCGTCCTTGCGGGCCTGCGCCGCCAGGCCGGCCGGCAGCGGGGCATAGCCGGGCGGAAGCTGGCCCGGCTGCAACCCCGGGTGCTGGCCCGCGCCCGCGGCGTAGTCGAGGAAGTCGGCGATCCCCGCCGCCTTGGCGTGCGAGGTCCCGCTGGTCGGGACCACCGCGTAGATCACCATGGTGAGCGGGTAGGCGGCCTTGTCTTTGCTCCTCAGGTCCGGCTGCCTGGTGCCGTCCCCGGTGTCGGCCATGCCCTTGAGCGCCGCCTCCATGGCGCTGGTGGTGGGCTCGGTGTAGGTCCCGGTCGCGTTGGGCACCGCGGCGGTCGGGAACAGGTAGGAGGCCGAGTCGGCCTCGTCGAGGATCGTGATGAGCGCCCGCTGCCCGACCGGCTGCGCGGGCAGCCGCGGGTAGTTGCCGAACTGGTCCTTGGTGATCGAGAAACCGGGCGGCCAGTTGTTCACCATGTCGCTGGCGACCGTGCTGAGCGGGAACACCGGGTTGTACTCCTGCGCGATGATCGGGTAGCTGTCCTGCCCGACGAAGTCGTTGTAGGGGTACTTCAGGCCGTCGTAGTTCGTGTTCAGGTGCATGCCCCACGGGTCGAACTGGCCGCGCAGGAACGCCTTGGCGTCCTTGTCGGCGTGGATCCAGTCGGTCACGTCCCAGGTCATGTCGGTCTGCCCGGACATGACGGTGGGGATCTCGATGGGGCCGTTGACCGGCTCCAGGATGTTCGGGTTCAGCGCGGTGAACTCCGGGTCGGCGAACAGGTTGGCCGGGTTGTGGTCCACCCCGTTGTCGCAGCCGATCGGCGGTGGCGGGTTGATCGGGCAGCCGTCGTTCTCGAACGCGTAGGACTGGGTGAGCAGCTTGAGCAGCAGCCGCTGGTCGAGCTGCACGCCGCTCTCCGGCAGCCCGGTGAGCGGGTCGTCGAACCAGTAGGCGAGCGAGACCGCCGACACGCCCACCGGGGCGTACAGGTAATGCTTGGTCCCCAGGATGAGCCCCTGGGCGGTGGCGGTGCGGGTGGTCAGCGCCACATCCGTGCCGCCGGACGGGAGCTCCTGGAGCGCCTGCGGCTCGGCGACCGACGGGGTGTAGTTGACGGTGAACCCGTGCGCCCCCAGGCACAGCCTGGTGTCCCAGGACGCCATGGCCCGGCCCAGCACGGGTGAGCCGGCCACGTTGAACAACGGGCTGCGCAGCTTGCAGTCCTTCGGCGTCGGCGCGAAGCTCAGCGGGACCACGATCCGCTGCGCCCACGAGCACAGGTAGTCGTTGGTGTTGCTGCCGAAGTCGATGTTGCCCAGGGCGGTGCCGCCGAAGCCGGCGTCGGCGCTGTGGTCGGCGCAGTCCGCCGGGGTCTTGGTGATGTTGCCGCCCTGCGCGGGCACGATCACCAGCGAGCACTCGTGGCGCTGTGAACAGCCGAGGAACGGGTTGTCCACCCCGGTCAGGATGTGCACGTCGGCCAGGCCCGTGCCGTCCGGCGCCGTCGTGGCGTAGGAGGTGTTGTCGGGGCCGTCCGGGCCGGAGACCGACGAGACGCCGCCGACCTCCGCGGCGTAGCAGTCCGCCGGGCTGGCCGGATCGGTGTTCTTGCACTCGGCCAGCATCACCGGGTAGTAGGTGTTCGAGGCGTTGTAGATGAGCGCGCTGCTCGGGGTGAAGTTCGTCCACGACACCTGCAACTGCTGGTTGACCAGGCTGCCGGTCTGGGACAGCGTCACCGTGCTGGCGTCCGGGTTCACCCCGCCCTTGCCGCCGTTCAGCGACGGGTCCCACATGTGCGGCCCGGTCACGGTCTTCGGTGACTGGCTGATCCCCGCCAGGTGCCTGACCCGGTGCTTCACCTGGGCCTCGAACTCCCTGGCCGCGGCCCGCGTGGGCGTGCCGGGCCGTCCGTGGCTGGCCACGGCGGACTGGCCGGCCACGGTGGCCGGCCGGGCGCTCGCCGCCGCGCGGACCGGGCGCGCCGCGGCGGTGAGCATCAGCAGGCCCGACCCGAGCGACACCAGGCCGGCCACCGCGAGGAGCCGGCGGGGCCGGAAAGACGGCCGGTGCGGGCTACCCATCTGCCCTCCTGACGAGGGGCCGCCGCGTGCTCATGCCCGGGCTCCCTGCTGCGCCAACTGGCGGCGCTGCCGTTTGGTCAGCTCTCCCGGCGCGGTACCGCCGAGCTTCCTGGCCAGCGTGAACAGCCCCAGCACCACCAGCACCAGGGCCACGCCGGCGCCGAACCCACGGGCGACGTACTGGGCGTTGACCCCTTCGATGTGGACGTAGTTCCAGATGTACAGCGGCAGGCTCACCATCGGCCCGGACACCGGGTTGAAGTTGAACTCCTTCGTGAAGCCCGCCACGATCAGCACCGGGGCGGTTTCCCCGATGCCGCGGGCCATGCCGAGCACGATCGCGGTGGCCAGGCCGGACCGGGCGGTGGGCAGGACCACGTTCCACACGGTCCGCCACTGGCTGGAGCCGAGCGCGTAGGAGGCCTCCCGCAGCGTCCCGGCCACCAGCCTGAGCACCACCTCGGACGCCCTGGCGATGATCGGCAGCATGGTCACGGCGATCGCCAGGCCGGCCGCCAGGCCGCTCTTCTGCATGCCGAGCGTCAGGATGAACAGGGCGTAGACGAACAGCCCGGCGATGATGTCCGGCAGCGCGGTCATGGCCTCGACGATGATCCGGACCGGGCGGGCGAGCGCGCCGCCCACCTCGGCGAGGAAGACGGCCGCCGCCACCGCGAGCGGAACCGAGAGCACGGTGCCAATGGCGATCTGCTCCAGGGTGCCCACGGCGGCGTGCGCGGCGCCGCCGATGTCCAGCGGGCTCTGCGGGCCGGCGAACGCCATCGACTGGTACCAGAAGTTGGCATGGAAGACGGCGGCGGCGCCGCGGACCAGCGTGTACAGGTCCGTGCCGATCACCACGGCAAGGACCAGCGCCCCCGCGCCGGCGACCGCCACCGTCGTCACCTTGTTGACCACGTCGCGCCGGCCCCACTGCATCCGCGCCATCGCCGCGTAGCACAGCAGGAAGGTCACGTACCAGCACAGCCAGAAGCCGAGCACGCCGGTGAACGGCAGCACGCGCTCGTAGATCACCCAGACCAGGCCGAGCGCGCCCGCCGCGGCCCCGGTCACGGTCGCGGCGCCCGCCGCGGAGACCCGGACGATCCGTACCTTGCGGTCCGCGTCCTGCGCGGGCACGGCTTCCGGGCCGGTGCCGGCGGTGGCGGAGGGCGCCGCGTCCTGGGTCACCATGGCGTCAGTCCGCCGAGGCTCCCGCGCCGGAGCGCGACCGGTTGATGATGACCGCCGCGATGGTGTTCACCACGAGCGTCAGGCCGAACAGCACGAGCCCGGCGGCGAACAGGGCGGAGATCTCCTTGGTGCCGGCCTCCAGCACGAAGTTGGCGATCATGTAGGTGACCGAGTTACCGCCGGGCTCCAGCACGTGGTAGTTGAACACGAAGAGCGGGGTCAGGATGAAGGAGACCGCGATGGTCTCGCCGAGGGCGCGGCCCAGGCCGAGCATGCTCGCCCCGATCATCCCGGCACGGCCGAAGGGGATCACCACCGTGCGGATCATGCCCCACTTGGTCGAGCCCAGGGCGTAGGCCGCCTCCCGCTCACCCGGCGGGGCCTGCGAGAACACCTGCCGGGACAGCGAGGTGATGACCGGTATCACCAGCACCGACACCACCACGCCCGCGATGAAGGTGGAGGCCACGAAGCTGCCCGGGGCGTTCGGCAGCCGGTTACGGAATATCGGGATGAAGTCGAGATGGTGCGCCAGCCAGGCGCAGGTGCCGAGGATCCTCGGCATGACGAAGTACAGCCCGAACAGGGCGACGATGATGCTGGGGATCGCGGCCATCAGGTCGATCAGCGCGATGAGGGTGCGCCGCAGCCGGGGTGGCGCGTACTCCGAGATGAACAGGGCGGTCGCCAGGCCCACCGGCACGGCGATGACCAGGGAGAGCAGCGCGATCAGGATCCCGAGGGGGAGGATTGCCGCGATGCCGAACTGGTTCGTGTTGATGAACCAGTTCGAGGTGGTGAAGAAACCGAAGCCGACGGCGCGGAACGCGGTGAGCGAGCGCAGTATCAGGAAGACCAGGATGAGCCCGGTGATGAGCAGCACGGAAAGACCGGCCGCGCGCATGGCCAAGCGGAATACCCGGTCGCCGGGCGCGACCGAGCCAACGATCGGGCGGGGCCGGTCATCGCTGGGCGACGACGGCGGGCCAGGCGTCAGCGCAACGGCCATATCTTCGTGCCTCCCGCATCCTGTCCGGCTGCGCCGCCAGCCGTGATGCCCGCCCCGGGCGCCTTCTTGATCCCCAGCATATGTTGCATTCACGCTATTCCGGGTGAACGCATAGGAAACAGCGACCCACGTGAATTACCAGGAAATAGGTGGCGCCGGAGGGTGACTAATATGAACGACTGGTAAATAGTTGGTGCCTGAAAACCGTCTTGCATTGAGAATGGCGGCGGCCGTCGTGGCCGGCGGTCCCGCCGCGGCAGGGAACCGTGGTCAGCGGGTGGTCATCACGCTGCGTCGATCACCTGGAACGCCTCGGCGAGGTGGCCTTCGGGCAGGCCGCCCCGGGCCGCCGCGCGGGCCAGCCAGCCGCGCAGGAACTCCTCCAGCCCGTCCATGTGCCCCGTCTGGCTCTCGTGCGCCCGCAGCGCCGCCACCTTGCGGCCGAAGGTGGCGGTGACGTCCACGTAGTGGTTCGGCTCGGGGCCGTTCGGCAGCCACACCTCACGCACCGTCCAGGGCTCCAGGCCCTCCTCGGCGCGCAGCTCGGGGAAGGCGAACGGGTTGCGCGCGTCGGGGTAGACGGCGTCCAGCCCGGCCGATCCCACCGCGCGGTGATCGGGATGGCTGGGCGGCATCCGGGCGTAGTTGCGCTCGGGGCTCGGGCACACCACGCGGTCCGGCCGGACCTGCCTGATCACCCGGGCCAGGTCCTTGCGCAGCCCCAGCGTGGCCTCCACCCGCCCGTCCGGGTACCCGAGGAAACGCAGGTCGGTGACCCCCACACAGGCCGCCGCGGCAGCCTGCTCCTTGCGGCGCAGCGGCGCGATCTCCGCGCGCGGCACGGACTCGTCGTGCCCGCCGGCGTCCCCGTCGGTCACCACGCAGTACACCACCGTTAGCCCCGCGTCGGTCCACCGCGCGACCGTCGCCGCGACGCCGAAGTCCACGTCGTCGGGATGCGCCGCGAACACCAGGACCCGCTGCACCTCGGAATCATCCAGCACAACCCCGATCTTACGGACGCCCCAGCCGCCTCCCGCCTGCCGAAGCCAGGGAAGCGCCCGCGAGAGGGAGGCAGGCGCCGCACCGCACCCTGGCGGGGACGCCCGCGGCGCGCCGCAGGCACCGGGCCGAGCGCCGGATAAGGCGCCCCGGGCGCCGTTGCGGTGCCCCGGTGCCGAGGACCAGCCTCCCGAAGCCAGGGAAGCGCCCGCGAGGGAGGCAGGCGAACTCAGTCCAGCGAGGACATCACGTGCTTGATCCGGGTGTAGTCCTCGAACCCGTACATGGACAGGTCTTTGCCATAGCCCGACTGCTTGAACCCGCCGTGCGGCATCTCGGCCACCAGCGGGATGTGCGTATTGATCCACACGCAGCCGAAGTCCAGCCCGCGCGCCATGCGCATCGCCCGGCCGTGGTCCCTGGTCCATACCGAGGACGCCAGCCCGTAGTCGGTCCCGTTCGCCCAGGCCAGGGCCTCCCCCTCGTCGCTGAACTGCTGCACGGTGATGACCGGGCCGAACACCTCGTTCTGGATGATCTCGTCCTGCTGGTGCAGCCCGTCCACCACGCTGGCCTCGAAGAAGAAGCCACGGGCGCCGGTGCGGTGGCCGCCGGCCAGCACCTGCGCGTGGCCGGGCAGCCGCTCGATGAACCCGGTCACCCGGTCGAGCTGGGCCGGGTTGTTCAGCGGGCCGAAGTCCGCGTCGGGCACGTCCGGCCCGGCCACGGTCTGGCCGCGGGCCTGCTCGGCGAGCGCCTCGGCCAGGTCGCCGTGCACCCGCGGCCCGGCCAGCACCCGGGTCGCCGCGGTGCAGTCCTGCCCGGCGTTGAAGTACCCGGCGACCGCGATGGCCTCCGCGGCCGCGGCGACGTCCGCGTCGTCGAACACGATCACCGGCGCCTTGCCGCCCAGTTCGAGGTGGACCCGCTTGAGGTCATCCGCGGCCGCGGCGGCGACCTCCTTGCCGGCCCGCACGCTGCCGGTGATCGACACCATCGCCGGGATCGGGTGGGCGACGAGCGCGCGGCCGGTGTCCCGGTCGCCGCAGACCACGTTGAACACGCCCGGCGGCAGGAACTCGGCCATCACCTCGGCCATGAGCAAGGTGCTGACCGGGGTGGTGTCGGACGGCTTGAGCACCATCGTGTTCCCGGCCGCCAGCGCCGGCGCCCACTTCCACACCGCCATCATCATCGGGTAGTTCCACGGCGTGACCGCGGCGCAGACACCTATCGGCTCGCGCCGGATCATCGAGGTGAACCCGGCCATGTACTCGCCCGCCGACCGGCCTTCGAGCATCCGGGCCGCGCCGGCGAAGAACCTGATCTGGTCCACCATCGGCGGGATCTCCTCCGACAGGGTGAGCGTGATCGGCTTGCCGGTGTTCTCGGACTCGGCCTTGACGAACTCGTCCGCCCGGGCCTCGATCGCATCGGCGATCCGGAGCAGGGCGAGGCTGCGCTCGGCGGGGGTCGTGTCCCGCCACCCGCCGAAGGCGGCCGCCGCCGACGACACCGCCGCGTCCACCTCGGTCGCGCTGGACACGGGCGCCGTGGCGAACACCTCACCGGTGCTCGGGTTGACCAGCTCGGAGCGCTTGTCGAAGGACATGTCCGTCCACTGGCCACCGATGAAGTTGCGCAGATCCTCCGCCATGACGCCCTCCGTTATGACTTGAAAGATGATTACCGGCCGGACGGGGTGCGTTCCTCGCACGCCCACGGCGACCCGTAGTCGGTGAGCAGGTCCAGGAACGGGCCGGGCGGCAGCGCCTCGGGCCCCAGCACCCCGGCGCCCGACCACGCGCCCGAGTCGATCAGCTCCAGCGCGACGACCGGGTTCACCGCCGTCTGCCAGACCACGGCCTGAGACCCGTACTCGGCCATGGACCAGGCGTTGTCCACCACATGATGAAGGTAGACCTCGCGCGGGCCGCCGTCGGTCCCGGTCCCGGTCACCCAGGTTCCCGCGCAGGTGAGGCCGGTCATCCTGTCGCCCAGGCCGGCCGGGTCGGGCAGGCAGGCCGCGACCACGTCCCGCGGCGAGACCCGCACCCCGCCGGCGCTGACCGGTTCGGTGCGGTCCAGGCCGAGCTTGTGCAGGGTCGCCAGGACGCCGATGAACTCCGCGCCGAGGCCGTACTTGAAGGTGACCCGCCTGGCCTGCACCCAGCGGGGGATCAGCAGCACCTCTTCGTGCTCCACGTTCACGCACTCCACCGGGCCGATCCCGGCCGGGAACGTGAACGTCTCCGGCTCGGAGAACGGCGGCGTGGTGTACCAGCCGCGCCCGGCCTCCCAGATGACCGGCGGGTTGAGGCACTCCTCGATGGTGGTCCAGATGGAGAAGGTGGGCGCGAAATCGTAGCCCGCGACCGCGAGATTCGCACCATCCCGCACGCCGGCCTCATCGATTTCGCGGAACAGCGTGTCGGCGGCGTACCTGGCGAACACGTCGGACAGGCCCGGCTCGACCCCGATGCCCACCAGGGCAAGCCTGCCGGACCGTTCCCATTGCTCCCCCATGGCGAACTGCTCGTCGCCCAGCTTCACCCCGGTCTTGGCGTGCGGCTCCGCCGGGTGCGGGCGGGACAGCGACATCGCCATGTCGAGGTAGTGCGCGCCGGCCGCCAGCGCGGCGCGGAACAGCGGCATCACGAAGCGCGGGTCCGTCGCGTTCATGAGCACGTCACAGGAGTGCTCGGCGAGCAGCGCGGCCGTGGCGCCCTCGTCCCGGGCGTCCAGGCGGACTGCCAGGTAGCCGTCCTTGGCGGCCGCGGCATGCTGGGCGCGGGCCAGGTCGTAGTCGGCCACGATGAGTTCGGCGAACGGCCGGCGGGCGGCGATCCGGGCAAAAGCGGTGCCGACGCCACCGGCACCCACGAGGAGGATGCGCATATCGTGATCTTAGCCGTTCCGTCGCGGTAGACAACGAGACCAGTCATATTTGCCATCTCATACAACTGAAATCGTTGCCAACGATGACTATGCATGCTAGAACCGTGGCACGCGGTACTGAATCCGTGGCTTCCGGCCAGCTGATCCGGGGCCGGCCCGGTGGCGGAACGCTACTGTGACCCATCCGGGCAGCACAGGGGACCCAGGAGGGGTGAAGCATGGCGACGACGGCGCCGCAGATGCAGCCGACGGAAGAGTCCGCGGACAAGGGCCTCAAGACCGGCGCTCTCGGCCTGGTATCCAGCGTCGTCATGGGCGTGGCCTCGACCGCCCCGGCCTACAGCCTGGCGGCGACGCTGCTGTTCGTCGTGATCCTGGTCGGCGTCAAGGCCCCGGCGGTCGCGGTGCTGGCGTTCATCCCGATGCTGTTCTGCTCGATCGGCTACAGCGAGATGAACAAGGCCGACCCGGACTGCGGGACGACGTTCACCTGGGCGACGCGGGCGTTCGGGCCGAAGACGGGCTGGTTCGGCGGCTGGGCCATCGTCGCCGCCGACGTGCTGGTCATGGCCAGCCTGGCGCAGGTGGCCGGCCAGTACGTGTTCCTGCTGGTCCAGGGACAGAACAGCAGCATCGGGACCGACCCCGCCAGCCCGTGGGTGCTGCTCGTCGGCATCCTGTGGATCATCGCGATGACCTACATCTGCTACCGCGGCATCGAGGTCTCGGCGAACTTCCAGAAGGCGCTGCTGTCCATCGAGGTCGTCATGCTGCTAGTGCTGTCGATCACCGCGCTGGCCCGGGTGTATGGCGGGAACCACCCGCCGGGGTCGATCCACCCCAGCCTGAGCTGGCTGGTGCCGACCGGCCTGCCGCTGTCGTCCTTCCTCGGCGGCATCATCCTGATGCTGTTCATCTACTGGGGCTGGGACACCGCGGTCTCGGTCAACGAGGAGACCAAGGACAAGGCCAAGACGCCCGGCCAGGCGGCGATCATCTCCACCGTGCTGCTGCTGGTCACCTACGCGCTCGTGATCTTCTCGGTGGTCGCGTTCGCCGGGACCGGCACGTCCGGCATCGGGCTGTCCAACCAGGCGCACGGCGGCGACGTGCTGTCGGTGCTCGGCAGCGCCATCTTCGGCGGCGGCGCCTTCGGCACCTTCCTGTCCCGGCTGCTGGTGCTGATGGTGCTGTCCTCGGCGGCTGCCTCCACCCAGACCACGATCCTGCCGACCGCCCGGACCACGCTGTCGATGGCCGCCTACAAGGCGCTGCCCGACTCGTTCGCCAAGATCCACCGCAAGCACCTGACGCCGACCGTGTCCACGATCGTGATGGGCCTCGTGTCGATCGCGCTCTACGTCCCGATGAACTACATCTCCAAGGGCCTCATCATCTCGGACGCGGTCACCGCGATCGGCATCTACATCGCCTTCTACTACGGGCTGACCGCCCTGTCCTGCGTGTGGTACTACCGCAAGACGCTGACCAGCAGCGCCCGGAACCTGTGGATGCGCGGCATCATCCCCGGGCTCGGCTGGCTGATCATGTGGGCGGCGGGCATCTACTCGCTGCAGAGCGACTGGACCGCGACGTTCGGCTACACCTTCTGGACCGTGCCGGGCCTGCACTGGGAGGTCGGCGGGATCTTCCTCATCGCCCTGGGCGCCGCGGTCGCCGGGGTGCTCGGGTTCATCTACATGCGGCTCACCGAGCCGCCGTTCTTCAAGAAGCAGACCCTCACCCGCTCGACGCCGACCCTGGTGCCCGACACCGACTGACGCGGGAACCGGGCCGCGCGGCGGCCGCCGGGCGCCGGCGTCACCGCCTACCCTTGACGGGTGACCATCACCGCCGCCGACGCCCTTCTCGAGGACCTCAACCCGCAGCAGCGGGCCGCCGTCGTGCACGAGGGCAGCCCGCTGCTCATCGTGGCCGGGGCCGGCTCGGGCAAGACCCGGGTGCTGACCCGCCGGATGGCCTACCTGATGGCGGAGCGGGGGATCAGCCCGGGGGAGATCCTGGCGATCACGTTCACCAACAAGGCCGCGGGCGAGATGGCGGCCCGGGCGGCCGCGCTGACCGGCTCGGCGGCGCGCGGCATGTGGGTGATGACCTTCCACTCGGCATGCGTGCGGTTCCTGCGCCGGGAGGGCGGGCGGTTCGGCTACCCGTCCTCGTTCTCCATCTACGACCAGGCCGACTCCGAGCGGCTGATGACGCTGGCCTGCCGGGAGCTCGACCTCGACGCCAAGCACCATCCGCCCCGGGCGATGCTCGCGCGGGTGTCGATGCTCAAGAACGAGCTGGTCGACCACGAGACCTTCGCCGCCCAGGCCGAGGGCTACCGCGAGCGGGCGCTGGCCGAGGCCTACGGCGAGTACCAGCGCCGGCTGGTGGCCGCGGGCGCGATGGACTTCGACGACCTGATCATGAACACGGTCTTCCTGCTGCAGGCCTTCCCGGACGTGGCGCAGGCCTGGCGGCGGCGCTTCCGGCACGTGCTCGTGGACGAGTACCAGGACACCAACCACGCGCAGTACGCGCTGGTCCGGGAGCTGGTCACCACCGAGCCGGGCAGTGGCCTGCTGCCCGGGGAGCTGGCCGTGGTCGGGGACGCGGACCAGTCCATCTACGCCTTCCGCGGCGCGACCATCCGCAACATCGAGGAGTTCACCCGCGACTTCCCGGGCGCCTGCGTGATCCTGCTGGAGCAGAACTACCGGTCCACCCAGAACATCCTGGCCGCGGCGAACGCCGTGGTGTCGCGGAACTCGGGCCGGACGCCGAAACGGCTCTGGTCGGACGCGGGTGACGGCCCGCCGATCGTCGGCTACGTCGCCGACAGCGAGCACGACGAGGCGGCGTTCGTCGCCGAGGAGGTGGACCGGCTCACCGACGAGGGGGAGGCCACGCCGGGCCAGGTCGCGGTGTTCTACCGCACCAACGCCCAGTCGCGGGTCTTTGAAGAGGTGTTCATCCGGGCCGGGCTGCCCTACAAGGTGGTCGGCGGGGTGCGCTTCTACGAGCGCCGTGAGGTCCGGGACCTGCTCGCCTACCTCCGGCTGATCGCCAATCCCGGCGACGAGGTGTCGCTGCGGCGGATCCTGAACGTGCCGCGGCGGGGGATCGGCGACCGCGCGGAGGCGTGCGTGGCCGCGCTGGCCCAGCGGGACCGGCAGAGCTTCGCCGCGGCCCTGGCCCGCCCCGCCGACGTGCCGGGGCTCGCGGCCAGGTCGGCCCGGTCGATCGAGGCGTTCAACGCGCTCATCGACGGCCTGCGGGCCGAGGCTGCCGCGGGGGCCCCGGTGGCCGAGATCGCCGAGGCGGTGCTGGAGCGCTCCGGGTACCTGGCGGAGCTTCAGGCATCGGAGGACCTGCAGGACGCCAGCCGTATCGAGAACCTCAACGAGCTGGTGTCGGTGGCGCGGGAGTTCGACGCCACGGGCATCCAGGCCGGCCTCGCCGACCCCGACGCCGCGGGCCCCCGCCCCGGCAGCCTGGCGGACTTCCTCGAGCAGGTCTCGCTGGTCGCCGACGCCGACCAGATCCCCGAGGGGGAGGAGCACGGCGGCGTGGTCACGCTGATGACCCTGCACACGGCCAAGGGGCTGGAGTTCCCCGTGGTGTTCCTCACCGGGATGGAGGAGAACGTCTTCCCGCACCAGCGCTCGGCCGGCGACGAGAAGGAGCTCCAGGAGGAGCGGCGGCTCGCCTACGTCGGGATCACCCGCGCCGAGCGCCGGCTCTACCTCACCAGGGCGGTGGCCCGCGCCTGGTGGGGGCGGCCCGAGTACCACGCGCAGTCCAGGTTCCTGGCCGAGATCCCCCAGTCGCTGATCGAGTGGCGCCGCGACCAGGCCACGGCGGCCGCGCCCGCGTCGCAGCGGCTGGCACAGCGCCCCGGCGTGCGCTCGCCCGGCAACCGCCGGGTCCCGTCCCTCTCCGCCGGGGACATGGTCACCCACGACGCCTACGGGCTGGGCACGGTCGTCTCGGTGCAGGGCCCCGGTGACGACCCCGAGGCGAAGATCGACTTCGGCGGGGAGTACGGGATCAAGCACCTGGTGCTGCGGTATGCGCCGATTGTGAAGCTGTAGGGACCACTGGCCCTGACCGCCCGTCCCGTCACCTGCCTACCATGGGGGGGCCGGCGGTCACCGGGGCACCGGCGCGCGGGAGGGCAGTCATGAGTACCATCCGGGTCATCATCGCCAAGCCTGGCCTGGACGGGCACGACCGGGGGGCCAAGGTCGTGGCCAGGGCGCTGCGCGACGCGGGGGTGGAGGTGATCTACACCGGCCTGCACCAGACCCCGGAGCAGATCGTCGCCGCGGCGCTGCAGGAGGATGCCGACGCGATCGGGCTGTCGATCCTGTCCGGCGCGCACATGACCCAGTTCGGCCGGGTCCTCGAACTGCTCGCCGAGCGCGGTGCCACCGACATCGTCGTGTTCGGCGGGGGCATCATTCCCGACGCCGACATCGCCGAGCTGGAGCGGATGGGCGTGGCGAAGATCTTCACGCCGGGCGCGGCCACGCACGAGATCGTCGACTGGGTGAAGGCCTCTCTCGGCGAGCGGCCCTCCGCCGGGGTGGCCGCGTCCGCCGACTCCTGACCCACAGCGGGGGACAGCCCGGATAGGCTGCCTGCGAATCCAGCCCGACCGAGGACGGACATCAGTGGACCTGTTTGAGTTTCAGGCGAAGGAGCTGTTCGCGGAGTACGGGGTTCCCGTTCCGCAGGGCAGCGTCGCCCGCACGCCCGCGGAGGCGGGCGCGATCGCCGAGCGCTTCGCCGCCGCCGGGACGCCGCGCGTGGTGGTGAAAGCGCAGGTGAAGACCGGCGGCCGGGGGAAGGCGGGCGGGGTCAAGCTGGCCGACGGCCCGGACGAGGCCAGGGCCAGGGCGGCCGAGATCCTCGGCATGGACATCAAGGGCCACACGGTGGGCGCGGTCCTGGTCGAGGAGGCCAGCGACATCGCCCGGGAGTTCTACCTCTCCTTCCTGGTCGACCGCGCGGCGCGCACCTTCACCTCGATCTGCTCGGTGCAGGGCGGCATGGAGATCGAGGAGGTGGCGCACACCAGCCCGGGGGCGGTCGCCCAGGTCACGGTGGACCCGCTCACCGGGGTGGACCAGGCGAAGGCCACCGAGATCGTGACCTCCGGCGGGCTGCCGCCCGAGGCACTGCCCGGCGCCGCCGCCGTCGCCGAGCGGCTGTGGGCGGTGTTCGCCGACGAGGACGCCACGCTCGTCGAGGTCAACCCGCTGATCCTCACCGGCGACGGCGAGGTCGTCGCGCTGGACGGCAAGGTCACCCTGGACGAGAACGCCGCATACCGGCAGGACCACGCCAGGTTCGCCGACCCCGGCTCGGCCGACCCGCTGGAGGCGCGGGCCAAGGCCAAGCACCTCAACTACGTCAAGCTCGACGGGCAGGTCGGCATCATCGGGAACGGCGCCGGGCTGGTGATGTCCACCCTGGATGTCGTGGCCCTGGCGGGCGAGGCGTTCGGCGGGATCAAGCCCGCGAACTTCCTCGACATCGGCGGCGGCGCGTCGGCCGAGGTGATGGCGGACGGCCTGGAGATCGTGCTGTCCGACCCGAGCGTGCGCAGCGTGCTCGTCAACGTCTTCGGCGGCATCACCTCCTGTGACGCCGTGGCGAACGGCATCGTCGCGGCGCTGGGCATGCTCGGCGCCCGGGGCGAGGAGGTCACCCGCCCGATCGTGGTGCGGCTGGACGGCAACAACGCCGCCGCCGGGCGGGCGATCCTGGACGGGGCCGGCCTCGCCGCGGTCGAGCAGGCCGACACCATGGACGGCGCCGCGCGCCGCGCCGCGGAACTGGCGGCCGGCGCGGCCAGCACCGGCCAGCCCACGGCAGCGACGCCCCCGACGGGAGCATGACATGGCGATCTACCTCACCGGCGAGAGCCGGATCATGATCCAGGGCATCACCGGCTCCGAGGGCACCAAGCACGGCCGCCGGATGCTCACGGCCGGCACCACGGTGGTCGGCGGCACCAACCCCCGCAAGGCCGGCCAGACCGTGGACCTCGGCGGCGCCGCAGTGCCGGTGTTCGGCACGGTGGCCGAGACGATGGCGGCGACGGGCGCGGACGTCTCGGTGGTATTCGTCCCGCCGGCCGGCGCCAAGGCCGCCGTGATGGAGGCGGTCGACGCGCGGATCCCGCTGGTCGTCGTGATCACCGAGGGCATCCCGGTGCACGACTCGACGGAGTTCTGGGCGTACGCCTGCGCGCACGGCAACGCGACCCGCATCGTCGGCCCGAACTGCCCCGGGGTGGCCTCGCCCGGCAAGTCCAACGCGGGCATCATCCCGGCGGACATCACCGCGGAGGGGCGGATCGGGCTGGTGTCCAAGTCGGGCACGCTGACCTACCAGATGATGTACGAACTGCGCGACATCGGCTTCTCCACCTGCGTCGGGATCGGCGGTGACCCGGTGATCGGGACCACGCACATCGACTGCCTGCGGGCATTCTCCGACGACCCGGAGACGGACGCGATCGTGATGATCGGCGAGATCGGCGGCGACGCGGAGGAGCGGGCCGCGCTCTTCATCGAGCAGCACGTCAGCAAGCCGGTGGTCGCCTACGTGGCGGGGTTCACCGCCCCGGAGGGCAAGACGATGGGCCACGCGGGCGCGATCGTGTCCGGTTCGTCGGGCACCGCGCAGGCCAAGAAGGAGGCCCTGGAGAAGGTCGGCGTGCGGGTGGGCCGCACGCCGAGCGAGACGGCCAGGCTGATCCGGGAGGTCGTGCCGGGCCGCTGAGCCCTGTCGGCGTGGCGAGGCGGCCAGCCGGGGCATCGTTGCGAGTATGGGTTGGTGACTGCCTCCACCCGCTCCGCCGCCCGGGACGGCGCCGCGCCGCCCGCCGCCCGGGCCGGCCGGCCGCTGGTGGTGACCGGGGCCATCGCGGCCTCGGCGGTGACGCTCACCGGGCTGGTGATCATCACCCCGCTGGTGATCGCGGGCTGGATCGCCGCGCCGCACTCCGGCCTCGGGCTGCCCGGGGTCGTCCGCACCGCCACCGGCCTGTGGCTGGCCGCGCACCACGTGGAGTTCACCCTCAGCGGGGCGGGCCGGATCGGCATGCTCCCGCTCGGCCTGGTCCTGCTACCCGGCGCGCTGCTGTGGCGGGCCGGCCGCTGGGTGGTGCGCACGGGCGAGCTGACCAGGCTCACCGATCTCGGGTACGCCGCGCTCGCACTCGCCGCGCCCTACGCGGCGCTGTGCGGTTCGCTGGCGCTGGCCAGCCGGTCCGGGCTGGGCGCGCCGTCGTTCGGCGAGGCGGTCATCGCCGGGTTCCTGCTCGCCCTGTGCGCGGGCGGCCTCGGCGGCGCGCGTGCGCTGGCGCCCTGGCGCGAGCTGTTCGGGCTGATGCCGCCCCGGTCCCGGTCGGTCGTCCTCGGCACCGCCGGGGCGCTGGCCGTGCTCGGCGCGGGCGGGGCACTGCTGGCGGCGGGCGCGCTCGCCGCGCACCTGGGCGAGTACCGGGCGCTCGCCGCCTCGCTCGCCCCCGGGCTGGTCGGCGGGGCGCTGCTCCTGCTCATCCAGGTCGCCTACGTGCCGAACGCCATCGGCTGGGCGGTGTGCTACTCGCTCGGCCCGGGGTTCGCGTTCGGCACGTCCACCGTGGTGGCACCGACCGGGTCCGCGGTCGGGGCGCTCCCGCTGTTTCCCATGCTGGCCGCGCTGCCCACGGGCACCAGCGGCATCCCCGGCTGGGTCTCGGCCGGGGTGCTCGCCCTGCCCTACGCCGCCGGGGTGACCGGCGGCGTCCTGGTGGCCCGGGCGGCGCCCACCCCCGCGGTCGAGGTGGCCCCGCTGTGGGGTTTCGCCTGCGGCGTGGCCACCGGGTGCGTCACCGGGGTGCTCGCCGCGTTCTCCGGCGGGCCGCTGGGCAGCGGGCGCCTGGCCGCGGTCGGCCCGTCCGGCTGGCAGGCGGCGCTGGTGGCCGTCCTGGAGGTCGGCGTCGCCGCGGCGGTGGCCACGGGCATCGCCAACTGGCTGCGGGTGCGCCGGGACCCGGTGCTCGCCGCCGCGCGGGCGAGCCGGGTCAGCGCGCCGCGCGACCGCCCGGCCCGCCCGGCCGTGAGCGCGGCCGACGACGAGGGGCACCGGATCTACCTGGACCCCTGGGCGGACCAGGAGGACGGCGCCCGGCCCGCGGACCGCCCCCCGCCCGGCCCGTCCATGCTCCCCTGACCAGCAGATGCATCCGGCCCGGCCCGGCGCCGGAGCCACTAGGGTGACTGCCATGACCGCACGCCTCGTGGTTCTCGTCTCCGGGGCGGGCACGAACCTGCAGGCACTGCTCGACGCCTGCGCGGACCGGTCCTACGGCGCGGCGGTCGTCGGCGTGGGCGCGGACCGCACCGGGATCGGGGGGCTCGCCCGGGCGCGCGGGGCCGGGGTTCCCGTCTTCACCTGCCGGGTCGGGGACCACCCGTCGCGGGCCGCCTGGAACAGCGCGCTGACCCGGGCGTGCGCCAGCTTCCGGCCCGACCTCGTCATCTCCGCGGGGTTCATGCGGCTCGTCGGCCAGGAGTTCCTGGACCAGTTCGCCGGGCGGTTCATCAACACCCACCCCTCGCTGCTGCCCGCGTTCCCCGGCACGCACGCGGTCGCCGACGCGATCGCCTACGGGGTGAAGGTGACCGGCTGCACGGTCTTCCTCGTGGACGCGGGCACCGATACCGGCCCGGTGATCGCCCAGGCGGCGGTGGGCGTCAGCGACGATGACGACGTGGCCTCGCTGCACGAGCGGATCAAGGTGGCCGAGCGGGCGCTGCTGGTCGAGACGGTCGGCACAATGATCCGGGGCGGATGGTCGGTCGACGACAGGAAGGTGAAGGTCGGCAGGTGACGCCAGATCGTTCGGTGATACGGGTTCCCATCAGGCGGGCGCTGGTCAGCGTCTATGACAAGACCGGGCTGGCGGAGCTGGCCAGTGCGCTGGCCGCGGCCGGGGTGGAGATCGTCAGCACCGGCAGCACCGCGGCCGCGATCGCCGCCGCGGGCGCCCCGGTGACCCGGGTCGAGGACGTGACCGGCTTCCCCGAGTGCCTGGACGGCCGGGTCAAGACGCTGCATCCGCACATCCATGCCGGGCTGCTCGCCGACCCGGGCCTGCCCGGGCACGCCGGCCAGCTCGGCGAGCTGGGGATCGCCCCGTTCGAGCTGCTGGTGTCCGGCCTCTACCCGTTCGAGGCGACCGTCGCGGGCGGCGCGCCGGCGGCCGAGTGCGTCGAGCAGATCGACATCGGCGGCCCGGCCATGGTCCGGGCCGCCGCGAAGAACCATGCCCGGGTGGCGGTCATCACCGGCCCGGCGCAGTACGCCCTGGTGACCGGCGCGCTGCGGGACGGCGGGTTCACCCTCGAGCAGCGCCGGCGGCTCGCGGCGCAGGCCTATGCCGGCACCGCCGCCTACGACGCCGCGGTGGCCTCCTGGTTCGCCTCGGTCTACGCGCCCGACGAGACCGCGCGGCAGACCGGCTGGCCGGACGTGGTGTGCGCCGCC
>Ga0335078_10002041_pt1 | contig 30560 bp, 27 predicted proteins | sample Lox_Sample_32_FD_206711 | JGI IMG/M metagenome (GOLD analysis project Ga0335078, IMG submission 206711) | Soil microbial communities from Loxahatchee National Wildlife Refuge, Florida, United States - Lox_Sample_3.2 | ecosystem: Environmental > Terrestrial > Soil > Wetlands | place: USA... | reverse complement strand
TGGCCGCGCGCCTCCAGGACCTCACGCGGATGTCCCAGTACCGGGCGGACATCCTGGTGAGCGCCGCCACGCTCCGTGCGGCGCGGGGGCAGTACCGGGTGAGGCCCCTGGGCGCCGCGCCGGTGCGGGGCCGCGACGAGCCGGTCGAGATCTTCGCCCTCGAGGGCATGGACTAGCCCCGGCCGAGCAGCCCCGATCCGAACGACGCCCGTGAAGACGCCCGTCTCCCTCCTAATGGCGCTCGTTGCGGCGGCGCACGCGCCCCCGGCCGGCGCCGGCGCCCCGGAGGCGGCCGCCCGCCCGTTTGCCCTCGGCGACGTGCGCCTCCTCGACAGCCCGTTCAAGCAGGCGATGGAACGCAACGCCCTCTACCTGCTCTCGATCGAGCCCGACCGCCTGCTGCACAACACCCGCCGGTACGCCGGCCTGGAGCCGAAGGGCGAGAGCTACGGCGGATGGGAGGCCCACGGCATCGCGGGGCACACGCTCGGCCACTACCTGACCGCGCTGGCGCAGCAGTACGCCGCCACCGGTGACGCGCGCTTCCGCGGGCGCATCGACTACATCGTCGCCGAGATGGCGCTGTGCCAGAAGGCCTACGGGGACGGCTACGTCGGCGCGCTGCCGCCGCTCGAGCTCCAGACGATGCGCAACTTCAGGGAGGGCATCGTCGAGCCCCAGGGGCCGTTCAACTTCAGGGGCGGGGCCTGGGTCCCCTGGTACACCGAGCACAAGGTGCTCAACGGCCTCAAGGACGCGTGGGTGCTCGGCGGCAGCGCCCAGGCCAGGGACGTCGCGCTCAGGCTGGCCGACTGGGTCGACGCCATCACGGCCGGCCTGGGCCCCGACCAGCTCCAGGCCATGCTCTCCGTCGAGCAGGGCGGGATGATGGACGTCCTGGTCGAGCTGTACGTCCTCACGGGAAACCCGCGCTACCTGGCCGCGTCGCGCCGCTTCTACCACCGGGCCGTCCTCGACCCGCTCCTCGCGCGCCGCGACGAGCTCCCGGGAAAGCACGCCAACACCCAGATCCCGAAGGTGATCGGCGAGGCGCGCACGTACGAGGCCACCGGCGACACGAACGCCCGGGACATCGCCGCGTACTTCTGGGCGCTGATCGCGCACCACTACTCCTATGTCATCGGCGGCAACAGCGAGAACGAGCACCTGTTCCCCGAGAGCACGATGTCCCGGCACCTGGGGGCGAACACCGCGGAGACCTGCAACACGTACAACATGCTCAAGCTCACCGAGCACGTGTTCGGCTGGGATCCGCGCGCGGACTACGCCGATTTCTACGAGCGGGCGCTCTACAACGACATCCTCGCCTCGCAGGAGCCCAGGATGGGCATGTTCACCTATTTCATGTCCCTCAAGCCCGGCCTCTTCAAGACCTTCAGCACCCCCTTCAACTCGTTCTGGTGCTGCGTCGGCACCGGGATGGAGAACCACACCAAGTACGGGGAGGCCATCTACTTCCACGGCCGGGACGACCTCTACGTGAACCTCTTCATCCCCTCGGCGCTCACCTGGAGGGAGACGGGCCTCGCGATCGAGCAGCGGACCGACTATCCGGTCGGCAACCAGACCGAGCTCACGGTCACGTCGGAGCCGGCGGCCCCGATCGCCATCCGGGTGCGCTGCCCCGGCTGGGCCTCGGGGCCGCTCACCTTCGATCTCAACGGCAGGCCGCTCGGCCTCGCGGGCACGCCCGGGGGCTACGCCGTCGTCCGGCGCGCGTGGAGGAAGGGGGACCGCCTGAGGGTCACCATCCCGATGTCGGTGCGCGCCGAGGCGATGCCCGACGCCCCGGACAAGGTGGCCTTCGTCTACGGGCCCGTCGTCCTGGCGGGCGACCTCGGGCCCGCGCCGCGGACGGCCACCGTCCCCTACGCCGAGGACCAGGATGCCAACATCGACGCGCCGGCCGTGCCCGTGCCCGCGCTCACGCGCCACGGGTCAGCGCTCGAGTCCCGGGTCGTGCGCTCGACGGACGGATCCCTCGAGTTCCGCGCCGAGGGGCTCGGCCTTCCGCGCGACCTGGTCCTTCGCCCGTTCTGGGAGATCCGGTTCGACCGCTACAGCGTCTACTGGGACGTGGTCGGCGAGCGGCCGGCCGATGCGGGCCGGACACCGGCGGCCTCCCGGCCCTGAGGCGAGGCGGGCGCTACGGCCGGAAGCGCTCGACGAAGGCCAGTCTCCCGTTCCTGACGGTGATGATGGCGACGTCCTTCGTCGCGTCGCGCCGCGCGTCCATCGTCGTGGCCCCGGTCGCGCCCGGGAACGCCCTCGTCCGCGACAGCGCGAGCCGCAGGGCCCCGCGCTCGGTCGTGCCCGCCCGCGCGATCGCGTCCGCCACGAGGCGCACGGCGTCGTAGGTGAGCGCCGACAGGCTGTTGGGCTCCGCGCCCCACCTGGCGCGGTAGGCCTGGACGAAGCTGCGGGAGACCGGGTCCGTGCTCTCGACGGCGAAGTGGGTCGAGTAATAGGCGCCCTCCAGCGCCGCGCCCCCTATCTCGAGGAGCTGGGGCGCCTCGAATCCGTCGCCGCCGATGATCGTCGCCCTGAGCCCGAGGTCGCGCGCCTGCCTCGCCACGAGCCCCGCCGCGACATAGTAGCCCGGCAGGAAGAGGGCGTCGGGGCCGGCGGCGCGGATGGCGGTGAGCTGGCCGCGGAAGTCCGTGTCGGCGCCCGCGTACTTCTGGCTGGCGACGACGGTGCCGCCGAGCGCCGTGAAGGTCCGGGAGAAGCACTGCGCCAGGCCGACCGAGTAGGGCGCGGTCGAGTCGACGAGCAGGGCCGCCCGGGCGAGGCCGAGGCGCCGGCGCGCGAAGGTGGCGATCACCTCGCCCTGGAACTCGTCGGTGAAGCAGACCCGGAAGACCGCATCCCCGGCCTCGGTGACCCTCGGGCTGGTCGACGCGGGGGTGACGAGCGGGATCCCGCTGGCCTGGGCTATCGGGGCGGCCTCGAGCGTCCGGGCCGAGGAGCATTCCCCGACCAGGGCGACAACGCGCTCGCGCGAGATCAGCTTCTTGGCCGCCGTGGCCGACTCGCCGGCGACCGAGCGGTCGTCCTCGACGACGAGCTCGACCGGCCGGCCAAGCACCCCGCCTTCGGCGTTGAGCCGCTCCGCGGCCAGCCGGGCGCCGCGCAGCGACGCCTCCCCGAACGAGGCGTCCCGCCCCGATATCGACATGAAGAAGCCGATCTTCACGGGCTCGCGGCGCAGCCCGCCGCAGCCCGCCGCCGCCGCCGCGCAGGCCAGTCCCGCGAGGACCCGCAGGAGGCCGCGATGGGAGGGGGTCACGACCATGGCCGCCGATGCTAGGGCCCTCGGGGCCGCCGCCTAAAGAACAAAGCGGCCCGCGCCCACTCTGTCTTTGCCTTGTGGCCCGATTCGGGTTTTCTCGGCGGCAGTGAGCAGCGCCCCACCCCACCGGCACTGGTCCCTGGCCGGGGACTTGAACGGCTTCTTCGGACTGGTCGTCGACAACCTCGCCGTGATGGCCTTCCTGTCGACGGTGCTCGTCGGCCTCTTCAAGTTCCCGGCGGACATAGTCTACACGCGCATGTTTCCCGGGACGGCCCTCGGCGTGTTCGTGGGTGACCTGGTCTACACGTGGATGGCCGTGCGGCTCGCGCGCCGGACCGGGCGCGACGACGTGACCGCCATGCCGCTCGGGATCGACACGCCGACCACCATCGGCCTGGCGCTCCTGGTCCTCGGGCCCGCCTTCGCCCGGTACAAGCAGGCCGGGCTCGACGAGCACGCGGCGGGCATCGCCACGTGGCACCTCGGGATGGCGGCCATGATCGTGATGGGCATGCTCAAGTTCGCCCTGTCGTTCGCGGGCGCGTGGGTGAACCGCGTGATCCCGCGGGCGGGCCTCCTCGGGTCGATCGCCGGGATCGCGCTCATGCTGATCGGCTTCATCCCCATCCTCGAGCTGCTGCGGGTCCCCGTCGTGGGCTTCGTCGGCCTGGGCGTCGTGCTCTACGCCGTCGTCGCGAAGGGCCCGCTGCCGGGGCGCATCCCCGGCGTCCTGGCGGCCTTCCTGGTCGGCCTGGCGCTCTACTACACCCTGGGACCGCTCGGCCTCGCGGGCCCGGGCTACCAGGCGCCCGGCGGCTTCGCCATGCGCTTCGCGCTGCCCGCGCCCTCGCTCGGCTTCATCGACGGCCTCGGAGCGACCGCGCCCTACCTGCCGCTCATCCTGCCGTTCGGCCTGCTGATGGTGATCGGGGGCATCAACGTCACCGAGAGCGCGCGGGCCGCGGGGGACGACTTCAGCACGCGCAACATCCTGCTCACCGAGGCGTTCTCGACCCTGATCGCGGGCGTGTGCGGCGGCGTGGCCCAGACGACGCCCTACATCGGGCAGCCCGCCTACAAGAAGATGGGCGCGCGCGCGGGCTACACCCTGCTGACCGGGGTGTTCGTCGGGCTCGGCGGCGTGCTCGGCTACCTCGCGTGGCTCGTCGAGTTGGTCCCGCTGACGGTGCTCGCGCCGATCCTCGTCTTCATCTCCATCGAGATCACGGCGCAGGCGTTCGACGCCTCGCCCAAGCGGCACGCGGCGGCCGTCGTGTTCAGCTTCTTCCCCTCCATCGCCCGCATGCTCGCGATCAAGCTCGGCGACCCGGCCTACGTGTCGCCGGAGCACTTCGCGGACCTGCTCACCTCCACCGCGCAGGGCATGCCGGAGCTCGGCGTGATCGTCACCCTCGGCAACGGCTTCATCATCACGGCCATGATCTGGGCGGGGTTCCTCGCGGCCCTGATCGACCGGCGCACCCGCGTCGCGATCGCGACGCTGGCGGTGGGCGGCGTGTTCACGCTCTTCGGCGTGATCCACTCCGTCGAGCCGGGGGGCGGCCTCTACCTGCCCTGGTCCCTCCTCGGCGTCGGCCGCACCCTGGCGCTCCAGTTCGCGGCCGGCTACTTCACGCTCGCCGCCGTCATTGCGCTGCTCGGCCTGCAGCGCCCGCGGACGGCCGTCGTCTAGCGCCGGAGGGCCCGCCCGGCCCCCGGGGGTGCCCCACATCGCCCCCATCGCCGCCCTCGGGTCGCTCGCCGGCCATCCCTCGCCGCGCCGGGAGTGGACGCTCGAGCGCAAGGTGAGGGCCGCCGCCGTCCTGCCCGTCGCCGCGGAGCAGCGCGAGCGGCCCGCCTCCCGAGAAGGGGCGGTCAAGCGGGGCGCCCGGTCAGCGGCCCGGCTTCGGCGCGGGGGGCGCGGGCGGCCGGTGCATCGCCAGCTTGAAGAACTCCCCGCTGCCGCTCAGCCGGAAACCGTCGAAGCTCGCGAGCATCGGGGGGCCCCAGTCGGGGTCGTAGACCCACGCCATCCAGCCTATCCCGTGCTGCTCCAGGAAGCGCGTGATCCGGTTCCCGTAATGGTTGTCGTCGACCGTCTCGCCGGGCTTGAGGGCGAAGCCGATCTCCGTGGCGATCATCGGGTACCTCTCGGCGACGAACGCGAAGTCCTCCTCCCACCTCGGCTCCCACGGCTGCGGCCTCTTGATGGCGTACGGGTGCGTGACATAGCCGATCCCCTGCGCCCGGACCGGGTCGTAGTGGACGTCGTCCAGGTCGTAGGCCCAGTCAAAGCCCGCGACCAGGGGGATCTTCTCCGCGTCAAAGGAGCGGATCACCCCGATCATCTCCTCGTTGAGCTCCCTCCAGTCGGTCCAGCTGAGGGCGCCGAACCTGCCGTTGGCGTGCGTCGGCTCGTTGAACAGCTCGAAGAAGGCGACGGTGGTGTTGCCCTTGAAGTGCATCGCCGCCAGCCGCCAGAAGCCGAGGGTCTCCGCGACGCTCGTGTCGTAGATGGGCTGCTGAAACATCCCGCTCTTCAGGTTGCCGATCGAGTGCCAGTCGACGATCACGTGGATACCTAGGTCCGTGCACCAGTCCACCGCCTGGTCGAGCAGCGCGAGATAGCCGGCGGGCGTGCGCTTGCGCCAGGCGGCGGGGTGCACGGGGATCCTCACGAGGTTGGCGCCCATGTCCCGGACGGCCACAAACAGCGCGCGGTTCCAATGGCCCTGCTCGTCGAGCTTATCGGGATCGGCCACCGACAGCCCACGGAAAAGCACCGTCGCGCCGGAAGGGTCGACGAAGCGGTTCCCGCTGACCGAGATCAGGGGGAGGATCCGCGCCCTTGGGTTGGGCTCCGGGCGTTTCCACGGGACGGGCTGCCACAGGGACTTGGCCGGCGCATTGGCCGCGGGCGGGTCGGCGGCGAGGAGGGGCGCGGCGGCGAGCGCGAGGAACAGGCCGCCCAGGGTCGGTAGGTTCATGGGAGTCGGGGTCGCGTATGCGCCGGGCATCCTGTTGGGCGCGGCCAGGGGCGCAACCCCCGCCGGCGGCCCGCGTCAGTCCGGGGCCGGCCGCCCGTCTGAGCCTCCCCCTCGCGCCCGCTCGCCCAGCCTTTGGCCGTGCGCGCCGCGCGGGGGATTGAGGTGGCTCAGCGCCATCAACGCGTTGCTGAGCGGCGTCATCCAGTACTCGGTCGTGTTCCACTGCGCGTTGCCGTCGAGGTCGAGCTCGGGTTCGTCCTCGGCCGAGCCGATGAATCCGGCGCAGAAGCCGCCGGGGCAGGTTCCCAGGAAGCGGCTGTGGGGCATCGGGTTGTTGAAGCCGACCCCGCTGACGACCGTGGCATTGAACGGGTTGGCGCCGAAGAGCCAGTAGAGCTGCCTCCAGGCGAGCTCGCGGCAGCGCGCCTCGCCGAGGAAGGCGCCGGCCAGGGCCAGCGCGTGCGCCCAGCTCGTCCAGTGCCCGCTCAGGCCGCAGTTGATGCGCTGGCGATGGCGCGCCGGCATGAAGAACCGGTACCGGTAGCCGTCCCTCCAGGGCCGGTACAGGTCGCCCTCGCTGGCGGCCGCGCCGAAGAGCCCGTAGGGCATCGCGCCGAACGGCGTCAGCTCGGCCAGGGGGTAGACGTAGCGCTCAAGGCACCGAGCCAGGGTGCCCGCCGCCGTTGCCCGCAGCGCGTCGTCGGGCGCGGCGCGGGCCGTCTCCGCGAGCGCGATGAGCGGCTGGGCCGAGTGGAGCAGCCCCCGGTAGGGCTCGCGGCCTCCGGCCTCGTTCGTCCAGAATCCGAGGCCCGGGTCGAAGCTCTCCAGCAGCGCGCCGGCCGCGGCGGCGACCTCCCCCCACCGCAGCCGGCCGGCCCGGTGCAGCTCGACCGCCGCGAGGCACCGCCAGCTCCGCACGGAGGTCCACGCCCCGAACTCGACGCCCGCCGACTCGAGGAAGGCCGCAGGGGGCTCCAGGCCGAGGCGCCAGCCTCTCTCGGCGGCGTCGGCGAAGCGGCTCGAGCGCTCGGCGTCGAGCGGGGCGTAGGTGCGCGCCGCGCGGGCGAGGATCGCCACCGAGGTGAACTGGCCGACCGGATTGTACTGGACCCGCAGCGCGCGCTCGTCGCCGCTCCCGGCCACGTTGTCCGTGAAGCGGTTGTCGGCGTTGTCGGCGTAGCAGCCAGCGTGGTTCTCGTACCACCACGTCATGCCGGCGCGCCGGCGCCCATGGCCCCCGCCGCCGACGTCCTCGAAGAACATGCCCGTGCGCGGGTCCCTCATCTTGAGCATGAAGTCCAGGCCCCAGAGCGCCTCGACCAGCCAGGGGGACCACCCCTCGTCCACGCGCTCCCATTCCGCGTAGTACCAGGGCAGGCGCTCGTGGGCGTCCATGAAGGCCAGCGCGGGAAGGTTCGAGTGCACCATCCACTTGCGCGTGTCGCCGGCGTCGTACCAGCCTCCCACGGCGTCCGCCATCGTTGCGTCGTCGGTGCGGCGCGCATCGTCGAGGTGCGTCGGCCCGCGCAGCGCGTTCTCGAAGGCGCCCGAGCGCCAGTTGTGGACGAAGTTGAGCAGCATCGGGGGCAGGCCGCCGAAGGCCCCGTCGGCAATGGCGAACTGGTACGAGTGCTCGCCGGTCGCCGGCAGGGCGACGCGGTAGATGCCCGGCGCCGTCCACGCCGAGAAGTCGCCCACGGAGTACGCCCCGAGCGGGGAATCGACCGCGCGCAGGCGCCCGCCGAACACCGGCCGGTAGTCCTCCCTCACGCCCACGTCCGAGGGGAGCATCTGCGCCATGTCCTGGAGCTCGAAGGGCTCGTCCCGCGAGCCCTTGACGACGGCCTCCTTGCGCGCCGCGCATGGAAACCCCACGTGGTTGACGAGCACGTTGCCGAGAGGCCGCTGATGGTGTTGGGACGGACCGTTCATGAGCGCGGGTTGCCGGGTGTTGCTTCGCCCAGGGCCCTCGTCTCGACTCAGGCGCGTTTCCGAGGAGACTCCAAGACCAATTCCAGCCGCTTGAACCCCGCCCCACCCCCCTCTGAAGAAGCCCCCGCCCCGCGGGCGGGCCCGGGGCGGCTCCGCCGGCTCCGCCGCGCCGAGCTGCCCGTGGACACGGCGGCCCTCGCGCGCTACCTCGTCGGGAAGGTCCTCGTGCGCGAGACCCCGGAAGGCCGCATGAGCGGACGCATCGTGGAGACGGAGGCCTACGTCGTGGGGGACGCGGCCGCGCACTCATATCGCGGCGTGACCCCGCGCAACCGGTCGCTGTTCCTCGAGCACGGGCACGCCTACGTCTACTTCATCTACGGGAACTGGTACTCGCTCAACGTGTCCGGCGAGGCCCGGGGAACCGGCGGCGGGGTCCTCCTGCGCGCGCTTGAGCCGCTCGAGGGCGTCGAGCTGATGCGCAGGCGCCGGCCCGGCGGGCCCGGCCATCAGCTGGCGTCCGGACCCGGCCGCCTGGCGACGGCGCTCGGCATCGACAGGCGCTGCGACGGCCTCGACCTGTGCGCACCGGGCCCGGTCTGGCTGGCTGTCCCGGCCGGGGGGGCGGTCCGCGCTTCCGTGGGTACGAGCGCGCGCATCGGGGTCACCCAGGAGGCGCACCGCCTGCTTCGCTTCTACGAGCGCGGGAATCCCTGCGTCAGCGGCCCCAGGCGCCTCCGGGCCTAGGCCGCTTCGGGACGGCCCCGGAGCCCCCGGTCAGGGGCTCCGGCGCGCGACGATTTCAGGCCTCGTCAAGAGTCGTGCATGTGGCTTTTGACCAACGACATCAACAACGCTGGTAGGCGCCGCGCACTTCGATCCCGCGAGCCGGCCGCCGCCCGCGGACCCCGCCGCCGCCCCGACAATCGGCGCAGTGCAATTGCCAAAATCCGCGCAGCAACCCTGTACGGTTTCCGACATAGTGGCACAACCCCATACCCCATGGACCTGTCCACTTCATACCTCGGTCTGAAGTTAGCGTCGCCATTGGTGGTCGGGGCGTCGCCCCTGGCCGACGACACGCACACCGCCAGCCAGATCCAGGACGCCGGGGCCGGCGCGATCGTGATGCGCTCGCTCTTCGAGGAGCAGATCTACATCGACGAGCTCGCGCGCGCCCCCCGGCCGAATTTCAGGACCGCGGGCGCCGACGACGAGCGCTCCGTCTTCCCCGCGCCCTCCGAGTACCAGCTCGGCCCGCAGCAGTACCTGCGCCGGATAACGGAGCTGAAGGAGGCGCTCACGATCCCGGTCATCGCCTCGCTCAACGGCTGTCGGCCCGGCGGGTGGGTCGACTACGCCCGGAGGTTCCAGGACGCGGGCGCCGACGCGATCGAGCTCAACCTCTACGAGCTCGCGACCGACCCGGGCACCTCGTCGCTCGATATCGAGTCCGAGATGCTCGAGACCGTCCGCATGGTGAAGAGCTCGGTGCGCATCCCGGTGGCGGTCAAGCTCCAGCCCTTCTACACCTCGCTGGCCCATTTCACGCAGAAGCTCGAGCGGGCGCGCGCCGACGGCATCGTGCTGTTCAACCGGTTCTACCAGGCGGACTTCGACGTCGGCGAGCAGCTGCCGGAGACGCGGCTGCGCCTTTCCGACCCGGCGGAGCTGCTCCTGCGCCTGCGCTGGCTGGCCATCCTCTCCCCCCAGGCGCGGTGCTCCTTCGCGCTCAGCGGGGGCGTCCACGACGGGACCGACGTCGTCAAGGCGATCCTGGCCGGGGCGCACGCGGTGCAGCTGGTCTCCGTGCTCCTTCGGCACGGGCCGCGCTTCCTCGTCACGCTGATCGAGAGCGTGAGGAAATGGATGGACGAGGGCGGCTACGAGTCGGTCTCCGACTTCCGCGGCGCGATGAGCCTCGACCGCTGCCTGGACCCCGCCGCCCACGAGCGCGGCAGCTACCAGCGCATCCTGCAGAACTGGCGCGTCTAGCTCCGGGGAGGGGGCGCCGCCCATCCGGAATCTACCCCAAAATGAAAACAATCCTCGTCCCGATCGACTTCTCGGATGCCACGGATCCGGTCGTGGAAGCCGGCAGGCAGCTCGCCCGGGTGATCCGGGCCCGGATCGTTCTCGCGCACGTCATCCGGCCGTCCGTGCTCGTCAACGAATTCAGCGCGGTCGTGGAGAGCATGGCCGCCGCCGTCGAGAACAACGCCTCGGAGCAGCTCTCCCACTGGCGGGGCCAGCTGCAGAACGAGGGCTTCGACGTGGAGACGCGCCCCCTGTACGGCCAGCCGGCTTCCAGCATCCGCGACGAGGCCGAGGAGCTCGGCGCCGACTACATCGTCGTCGGCTCCCACGGGCACGGGGCGCTGTACGACCTGGTCGTGGGGAGCACCGCCAGCGCGCTGCTCAAGGACGCGCCCTGCCCCGTGCTGGTCGTCCCGGTCGCCCATCTGAGGAAGGCATCCGGCGGGCCCGGGGCTCTGGCGCGGGCGGGCTAGGACCCGCAGGGACGGCCGGCTCCCCTCAGCCTCTCGCCACCGCGGCCGCGGCGGCATGCGCGACCGGCTTCGCGCGGACCGCCGGCACGATGACCACCGGACAGGGGGCCTTCTTCAGCACGCCGTGGGCGGTGCTGCCGACCAGCAGGTCGTAGAGAGCCGTGTGGCCGTGCGAGCCGACCACGACCAGGTGGGCTCCGCTCGCGGCGGCCTCGCGCACGATCTCGTCGGCGGGGACGCCGGTGGCGGTCAGGGTCTCCGCGACAACGCCGGAGAGCAGGCCGACGAGGTTCCCGAGGCGCCGGATGGCGTCCCTCTCGGTCGCCGCAAGGAGCTGGGCCTCCTCGTCCTCGCTCATCTGGTACGCGGCCAGCGGAGGGGGGGCGGGCACGATGTGGAGCAGCAGGACGCGGGCATCCAGGGAGCGCGCGAGGCTGGCCGCAACCGAGAGGACGGTGTCCGTGACCGGCGAGAAGTCGATGGCGGCGAGGACCGTTTTCATGGCGACGAGCCCGCCGGCGGTGGTCAGGCGGCGAACACGAGCGCGCGCTCCTCCCGGGCCACGGTGCCCGACGGCCCGTGCAGCTTCTCGCGGTACACCGTGGGCGCCTCGCCGGCGATGCGGCGGAACACCCGGTTGAACTGGGAGAGGGACTGGAAGCCCGCCTCGAACGCCGCCTCGCTGATCCGCTTGTGCGGGTCCAGGAGGAGGTTCTTCACGCTCTCGACGCGCATGCGGGCGAGGTAGTCGACGAAGGTCACGCCCGTCACCTTGCGGAACGTCTTGCAGAAGTAGAAGGCGCTCATGTTCACGGCCCGGGCCACGTCCCCGAGGGAGATCTCCTCCGTCTGGTGCTCGGCGATGAAGCTGCGGGCCTTGGCCACGGCCGGCAGCTCCGCGGCGGCCCGCGTCACCATCAGCTGGTTGGTCATAGTCGACAGGTGCTCGGCGAAGATGGTGAGGAGGCGCAGGATGGACCCGTACTGCGACCGCGTCATGACCCGCGTCTCGAAGTAGGCCCTCTCGATCTCGGCGCGCGAGACCTCGAGCCCGCTCGCCTCAAGGCGGCGCAGGGTGCGTCGGAACCGGCTCGGCGACGGGCGCCGCAGCATGACCTGGCCCGTGCGCAGGTAGGCGACGACGTTCTCGCCCACCCGGATCGGCACCGCCGACTCCGAGAGGCCGGCGTAGCACTCGAGCGTCCGGGGACCGGCGCTGGAGGAGTTCTCCACCTCGTGCTGGAGCCGCAGGCAGGCCGCGCAGGTGCCGTTGGCCGAGGCCATGAACGTGCAGAAGGGATTCACGTTCTTCGCCTCCCTCAGCGACGAGCTGAACGTGCCTATCGCCCGAAGCGCGAGCGGCAGGCCGGTCGTGGCCTGGAAGGCGTCCTCGTAGGTGCGGTAGATCTCCGAGCGCTGCAGGTGGGCGACGATCTCGCGGCTCTGGCGCACGCGGTCCTCCGAGTTGGCCGAGTCGTCGCGGGGCCCGGGGGCGGGGGTGGGACGGACGGCAGCGGGAGGGGCGAATGTGGTTTCCATGGCCCCACGATACCCGACGCCCGGCCGCCTGCCTATAGCGGTCGCGCCCGCATCTGACTAGGGAAAATCCTTACCCGCCCGCCCTCCCCCGCCGGCCTCACGCCTTGCGGGGCAGGGTGCAGACCACGCTCACTCCCCCGCCCGGGCGCGATTCGACCGTCAGCTTGGCGCCTATGATGCCCGCGCGGTAGCGCATGACGCCGACCCCCATCCCCCGGGGGGGATCCTTCGGGAGGCCCTTGCCGTTGTCGGTGACCTCGAGGCGGAACGCGCCCCCCTTGTCCTCCCAGCGCAGGGTGACCTCGGTCGCCCCGCTGTGCTTGACCGCGTTGTTGACCGCCTCCTGGGCGATCCGGAAGAGGTGGCTGGCGGCGGTGCGGTCGTTGAGCGGCACCTGCGAGACGAATTCCACGCGGCAGCGCAGCCGGCCGAGCGAGTTGGCGTGCTCGGCGAGGTCGGCGAGCCCGTTCTGAAGGGCGTCGGGCTGCTCGTCGAGCGGCGAGAGGCCGCGGGCCAGCGCCCGCGTCTGCGCCACCGTGTCCCGGAGCATGCCGGCGATCCTCTCCACCTGCTTTCCCAGCTTCGGGTCGAGCGCGGCCACGTCCTTCTTGAGTCCCACGCACATCAGCTCGATCGCGGTCAGCTGCTGGCCCACCCCGTCGTGAAGGTCCGCTCCGAACCGCTGCCGTTCCTTCTCGCTGATGTCCTGGACCTCCTTCTCGAGGCGGCGCTGCTCGGCCTGCGCCGCGCCCAGGGAGCGCTCCCGCTCCAGGGCGGAGAGGGCGCGCTTCACCACCGACGGCACCAGCTCGAGGATGCCGGTGTCCTTCATCAGGTAGTCGAGGGCGCCGTGCTTCATCATCTCGACGGCCACCTTCACGTTGCCCTGCCCGGTGATGACGACGAAGGGCACGGTGAGGTTCTCCGACTTGAGCCGCTCGAGGAGCGCTATCCCGGCCATGTCGTCGAGCTGCAGGTCGAGGAGCAGGAGGTCCGGGCGGCGCTCGCGCAGGGCCGCGACCGCCGCCGCCCCCGAGTCCGCTCCCGCCACGGCATAGCCCTCGGCCCGGAGCGCGTCGGCGATCAGCAGCCGCAGGCCCTCGTCGTCGTCGACGACCATGATCTCGCGGGTGGGTGGGCGTATCGGCATTGGCGGGCTAGCCTCCGCCGGCGGGCGGCGGAAACAGGAGGGTCATGAAGAGGCCGAGGCGGCGGGCCGCCCCGGCGAACTTGTCGTAATCCACGGGCTTCCGGAGATAGACATCGCAACCCAGGGTATGGCAACGCTCGACTTCGCCCGCGTCGTCGGCCGTCGTCAGGACGATGACCTCCAGGTTGGGAAGCGCCGGGCCCGACCGCAGCCGGCGAAGCACCTCGAAGCCGTCCACCCGCGGCATGCGGGTGTCGAGCAGCAGGACGTAGGCGCCCGCCCGGGCGGTGTGCGGGGCGGGGCCGGGCGCGTAGAGGAAGTCCAGCACCGCCTGGCCGTCGCTGAAGTGCCGGATAGGGTTGCTCAGCGCCGCGGCCCTGAGGTTGTCGCGCGTGAGAATCGCGTGGCCCTCGTCGTCGTCGACGATGAGGATCTCGGGTGACAGGGCGCCGGCGCGGCTCATGGCGCGGCCCCCGGCTGCGGCTCCGCGCACGGGATGGCGAGGTGGAACGTGCTCCCGCCCTCCCCCGAGCTCTCCACCCAGATCCTGCCCTTCTGGCGCTCGAGCACCCGCCGGGCGATCGTCAGCCCCAGGCCCTCGCCGGCCGGGCCCTCGGGGTTGAGGCGGTGGAACATCTCGAACGCCCTAGCCTGGTGCTCCGGGGCGATGCCGATCCCGTTGTCGGCGACCGAGTAGACGGCCTGGCCGGCCTCGACGCGGCCCTCGACGCTTATGCGCAGCGCGCGGCCCGGGTGCCGGAACTTGATCGCGTTGTCGATCAGGTTGCTGAAGACCTGGCTGGTCTGCACCCGGTCGCCCCGCCCGTCGGGCAGCGGCCCGATGCGCACCTGGGCCCCGGCGGCGTCGAGCTGGAAGCGCATCGCCGAGAACGCCTCCGCGACCAGGGCGTTCATGTCCAGCCGCTCGATGGACAGGGCCTCGCGCCCCAGGCGCGAGAAGCGCAGGAGCCCGGCCAGAAGCGTGTCCATCTTGTTGATGCCGGCGTTGATGAATCTCAGGGCCTGGGGGATCTCCAGCTCCAGCGGCTCGCGCACCTCGGACGGGGCCACGCCGCCGTCGCCGGCCTCCGCAAACGCCGACAGGATCTTGTCGCAGGCGCGCGCCAGCTGCTTGCCGAAGCCCTGCACGTTGATGAGGGGCGAGCGCAGGTCGTGCGACAGGGTGTTGACGATCGCCTCCAGCTCCTTGTTCTTCTCCGCCAGGTCGCCCGCGTAGCGCGTGAGCTGGGCCGCGTCGGCCTTGCGCTCGGTGATGTCCGTGCGGATCGCGACGTACTGCGTCGGCTGGCCCGACCGACCCATGCAGGGGAAGATGGTCGTGTCGACCCAGTACAGGCTTCCGTCCTTCGCGCGGTTTCGGATCTCGCCCTTCCAGATGCGCCCGGAGGCTATCGTCTCCCACATGTCGCGGAAGAACGCCTTGGAGTGGTAGCCCGAGTTGATTATCCTGTGGTCCTGGCCCATCAGCTCCTCGCGAGCGTACTGCGAGATGGAGCAGAACTTGTCGTTGACGTGCGTGATGCGCCCCGACGGGTCGGTCATCGCCACGATGGAGTGCTGGTCCAAGGCGGCCTTGATGTCACGCAGCTCCCTGAGGGTCTCACGCATGCGCCCCTCCGCTGATTTGGCCCGGAGGCGCCGCGGACGGTGCGCCGGGGGCGGGGCCCTCGGCGAGGGCGGTCGCGCGCCGCATCCCCAAAGCGACGATCGCCAGCGACGCCAGCGAGCTGGCGGGCATGAGGACCGCGGCCACGAGGGGACTCACCCCGCCCGCCATCGCGATGCCCACGGCCGCGGCGTTGTAGGCGATCGAGAACACGATGACCGCGCGCTGGGCGCGCCTGTGGGCGCGCCCCATGGCGAAGAGCTCGCGGATTCCTCCAATGCCGCGGTGCAGGTAGTAGAAGTCGGCCTTGCCCGCCAGGATGCCCCTGTGAATGACGGGCGTCCCCCGGCAGAGCGCCCGGTCGAAGGCCAGGCTGTCGTTGGCGCCGTCGCCGAGCATCAGGGCGTCGTCGGGGGCGTGCGCGCCGATCCAGTCGGCCTTCGCGCCGGGCGAGAGCTCGCCGAGCGACTGCGCCGGCTCCAGCCCGAGCTCCCGGGCGAGCGACGCCACCTTCTCCATCCGGTCGCCGCTCAGGATCTGGATGCGCAGGCCCAGGCGCGCCAGGGCGGAGAGGTCCGCCGCGGCTCCCGGGCGCACCGAGTCGGCGAAGCGCAGGCGCGCCACCTCCCGCCCCCCGTGCGCGAAGACGGTGTCGGTCCCCGGCTGGCCCGCGTCGCGCCAGCCCGCCCGGCCCAGGCTCCACGGGCCCAGGTAGACGCCCGAGCCCACGACCTCCTCGACCGTCCCCGCGACGGGCGCGGCCGGCCCGGCGGCAAGCAGGTTCTCGAGCACGCACTGGCTGACCGGGTGGAAGTCCCCCTGGACGAGCGCGAGCAGCGCGTCGCGCTCGCCGCCCCCGAGGCCGAGCAGGGCCTCCGGGTTGAGCAGGACCGGCGTCTCGAGGGTGAGCGTCCCGGTCTTGTCAAAGACGACCCGGCGCACGCGCCGCAGCTTGGACCAGACGTCGGCCTCGCGCACGAAGACGCCCCTGCGGCGGAGCCCGGCCGTGGCCATCTCGTCGGCGAGCGGGAGCGCGAGCCCGATCGCGCATGGGCATGACACGACCAGGACGGCGATCGCGACGGAGCCCGCGCGCAAGGCGTCGTGGGTGCCCACCCACCAGCCGCAGCCGGCCGCGGCCGCCGCGCCCACGATGCCGACGACGTAGCCGCGGACGATGCGCTCGAGCAGCAGGTGACGGGGGCCCGCGCGCTCCGCCGGCGCCCAGAGCTGCGCAAGGAGCGAGCGGCCCCAGGGCTGGAGGGCGCGCAGGCGCGCCTCGCGCCGGTCGACGTTGACCGCGCCGGCCGGAACCCGCTGTCCGACGCCGAAGACCCGGGGCTCCGCCTCGCCGCTGATCGACGCCAGGGAGAAACACGCCGCGCTGTCCTCGAGCTGGGCCTCGACGGGCACCGTCTGGCCGGCCGAGACCAGCATCGACTGGCCGGGTTCGACGCGCTCCCGCGCGACATCGCCCCCCGAGGCGAGCCGGACGCGCGGGGACACCGGCTGGCGGCGGAGCAGGCGCTGGCGGTTGCGCTCGACCGCCGACACCTGCGCCCAGCGCCCGACCAGCATCAGGACGACAAAGGTCGCGACGAAATCAAGGTAGACAAAGCGCGGCTGCCCCGAGATCCAGCCGTAGAGGGACGCGCCATAGGCGCCCACGATCCCGATCGCGATCGGCAGGTCGATGTGCATCGCCCCCGCGCGCAGCGCCCGCGCCGCGCGCCCGATGAAGTACATGCCACCCGCCAGGACGCTCAGCGTGGCGAAGACGAGGGCGAGGAGCCGGAAGAGGCCGGCGTACTCGAAGTCGGCGCGCATCCCGAAGTACGCCGGAAGCGTGAAGAGCATCACGTTCAGCGCGAGCGCGGCGCACACGCCGATGCGCCGCACGAGCCCCGTGCTCTCCAGCACGGTCGGCCGGTCGCCCGCGGGGCCGACCATGTAGCCGAACGCCTGCAGCCGGCGCGCCCACGCCGCGGCCCTGAACTCGCCCGGGGCCCAGCGAATCCGCACCGTGCCCAGCTGCGCGTTGACCACGATGTCGCGCGCCCCCGCCTCCTGGTGGAACAGCCGCTCGATGAGCCACACGCAGCCCGCGCAGGAGACGCCCTGGGCCTCGAGGGCCAACTCGGGGGCCCTCCCCCGCGGGGCCGCCCGCTCGGCCTCCTTCTGCTCGGCGTCGAGCCAGGCGTAGTCCCGGGGCTGGAAGACCGCGGCGTCGGCGGGAGCCGTGACGGGGTCCTTGATCCGATAGAAGGCGTCGAGCCCGTGCTCGTGCACGAGCCGGTGCACGTAGGCGCAGCCGCTGCAGCAGAAGCCGGCCTCGGCCAGCCGCCGGTCGGCGATGGGCGTGCCGCAGTGCCGGCAGGCCGCCGCCCTCGCGGCCCGAGGGGGCCCGCGCCCGGGGGGCGGCGCGTCCGGCCGCGCGATCGACGGGTCGCTCTGGTTCAGAAGCATAGGAGGCCCGAGGGGTCGGCGCCCGCCGCGCCCAGCGTGCCCCGCAGCCGCCAGGCGACGACGAGCGCGGCGGTCAGGGCGAGCCCCACCCGGATCCGCTCGGTCCAGAGCGGCGAGAGCCAGCGCTGCACGCGCCCGAATTGGGACTGGGCCAGCCAGAGCAGCGGGACCGTGCCCAGGCCGAAGGCCAGCATGAACTCGGTGCCCCGAAGGGCCGAGCCGGAGACGAGCGCCAGGGTCAGCAGGAAATAGAGCGGCCCGCAGGGGAACAGCGGCGTGGCCAGGCCGAGCGCGGCGGCCTGCGCGAGCGGCCGTCCGCGGAACCGGCCCGACAGCCGAAGCGCGACGCGCCCGAGCACGTGCATCCCGGGCCAGCGGCGGTCCCAGCGCAGGGCCAGCGCCACGAAGAAGACGACGCCCAGCCACGGCAGCCACTTGAGGACCGGCTGCGAGAGCCAGCCGAGGGGCATCCGGCCGAGGCCGCCGGCCAGGCCGCCCAGCGCCGAGTAGCCGAGAAGCCGGGCGAGATGGTAGGCCGTGGCGGCCGCCGAGGGGTCGCCCGACTCCCGGCGGGCGGGAATGATCGCGCACGCCAGGGGACCGCACATGCCCGCGCAGTGCAGGCTCGTCACCAGGCCGGCGACGAGCGCGCCTGCCGGGGAGCTGACGCCGGCGTATTCCATGGTCATGGGCGGGAGGGGCCGGCCAGGGGCACGCTGGCGACCGGGTGGCGCGCGGCGATCGTCAGCCAGGCCGACCACGCGGCCACGTGCAGCGCCACCGCGGCGGCAAACCACCACCACAGCTGGGGGCGGAGCGGCCTAGGGATTCGCGCGCGCAGGCTCATGGGGGCTGGCCGGCGCCGCGGCTCCCGGCGGCGCGGCCATCGCATCGGGGCCGAGGAACTCCATGGCCCGCCTCAGGCTGAATGTCCCCCTGGAGTCGGCCGCCTCGACCTCGAAGCCAAAGGGCGACGCATAGCGGCTGCGCGGCTCCAGGACGATCAGCGGGCGGACCTCCTCGGCGAGCGGGCCGACCGTCACCGGCGCCTCGAGGCCACGGGCGGCGGCGCCGGCGGGAAGGCCCCGGACCGAGACCGTCAGGACCGCGGGCTCGGCGCGCTTGTTGACCAGGCGGACGAGGAACTGGTTGCGGACCGAGTCGGCGTCGACGTAGTAAGGGGCGCCGACCATCCTCGTGACGCTCAGGACGGCCGGACGGATGCCGGCGATGCTCCAGGCGGCGACGGCGGTGCCGGCCAGGAGCAGGACGCCGTAGACCAGCGTGCGCGGCCGCAGCCAGCGGGTGCTCCGGCCCGACAGACCGGCGAGGGAGTCGTAGCGGACGAGCCCGGGGGCCCGCCCGACGCGCGCCATCACCTCGTCGCAGGCGTCGATGCACGCGGCGCAGCCGATGCACTCGAGCTGGAGCCCCTGGCGGATGTCGATGCCGGTGGGGCAGACCTGCACGCACCGCTCGCAGGCGACGCAGTCGCCCGAGCCGGCCTCGCCCAGTCTTCCGCGGGGCTCGCCGCGCGACCAGTCGTAGCCGATCACCAGCGTGTGGTCGTCGGTGAGCGCCGACTGCAGCCGCCCGTACGGGCAGATGATGACGCAGAGCTGCTCGCGGAACCACGCGAAGTCGAAGTAGACGACGCCGGTTGCGGCGGCGATGAAGACGAACGCGCCCCAATTCTCCGCCGGCGCGGCCCGCATCATCGCCCAGAGCGCCGGTATCGAGACGAAGTACGCGAGGAACAGGTGCGCGATGGCGGCCGAAAGCACGAGGTAGACCGCGTGCTTCGCCAGGCGCCGGACGGCCTTCGGCGCCGATGCCGGCGACTCCGCCCACTGGCGGCGCCGCACGGCGTCCCCGTCGATCCAGCGCTCGACCTGGCGGTACATGTGCTCGAGGAACACGGTCTGCGGGCAGGCCCAGCCGCACCAGACGCGCCCGAGGAGCGCGGTGAGGAAGAAAAGCCCGAATCCGAGGCCGCTGATGAGAAAGAAGAGCAGCCACATGTCCTGGGCCGCCAGCGTCAGCCCGAACAGGTGGAAGCGCCGGCGGGCCACGTCCAGGAACACGGCCGGGTACCCGCCGACCTTGACCCAGGGCAGCGCGAGGTACGCCGCGATGAGCGCGACGGCCGTCGCGCGCCGGGCGCTGCGGAAGCGCCCCGCCGCATCGGCGGGAAACAGGAACCGGCGCGAGCCGTCCTCGCGGATGGTGGTGACGCTGTCCCGGGTCGGCTTGAGTGGCGAGGAGGGCCGCATGGGCTTAGGGGGACGGGGAGGCCTTCGCGGCGTCGATGACGGGCTCCCCCTCCCGATGGTGGCTCATAACGTAGGCGACGGCCTCCGCGATCCGCTTCGCCCCGAGCACCGGTCCCCAGGTGGGCATCCCCTTGTCGGGAACGCCCTGCGTCACGGTACGGTAGACGTCGGTCGGCTTCCCGCCGTGTATCCAGACCTGGTCGGTCAGGTCGGGGCCGATCGCCGCCGGGTTCTCGCCCTTGCCCCTGAGGCTCTGCAGGTGGCAGGCGACGCAGTTGGCGTTGAAGGTCAGCCGCCCGGCCTCGACGAACACCGAGTTGCGGCTCATCGCCCACAGGCTCTTGTCGTCGATGGTGAGCGCCGCGCTCGCGGCCAGCTTCTGCGCCTCGATGCGCGTCAGCGCGAGCTCGAGGCGCTTCGCCCCCTCGGGGCCGACGCGCAGCCACTCGTAGTAGCCCCAGTACCCGATCCAGAACACGATGGTGGCGTAGAGCGTGAACAGCCACCAGTTCGGCAGGCGCTGGTTGAATTCCCGGATCCCGTCGAACGTGTGCGGGCGGACTTCGGGTTCAGTCGGGGGCGGATTCTGGGTCGGGCTCATGTTGGCTTGCGGGGGTCGCGGTCTCAAAGGGCAGCCGGCCGAGCCGGTCGACCTGCGCCCGGCGCATGCGCAGGGCGCGCCAGGCGACCGCCACGAAGATGGATGCGGCCACGGAGAAGGCGGCGATCGTGTAGAGCGCTGCGGAGTCCTGGAGGACGAGGCGCTTGAACATGCTTCGGGCCCTCAGTCGCCGAGGCGCGGGCCGCCCGCGACGGCCCGCTGCGCCACCGGCTCGTACTTCCCGAGCTTCTGCAGGTACGCGATCATCGCGACGACCTCCCGGTCCGGCTCGACCGAGGCCCCGGCGGAGCGCAGGTCCTCGACGATCGCCTTCGCCTGGGCCGTGGCCGCCCCGATGACCTGCGCGTCCGTCATCGCGGGGTACGGGACGCCGAGGGAGCGCTGCACGGCGATCTTGCGCGGCAGGGCGTCGAGGTCGGCGGGCTTGGACAGGAGCCAGCGGAAGCTCGGCATGTTGGATCCCGCGGACGTCGACCGCGGGTCCTCCAGGTGGCGCAGGTGCCAGATGTTCGGGTACTTCCCCCCCACCCGGGCCAGGTCCGGCCCGTTGCGCTTGGAGCCCCACTGGAACGGATGGTCGTAGATGGACTCCCCCAGGCGCGAGTAGTCGCCGTAGCGCAACACGTCCGAGACCAGCGTGCGGATCATCTGCGAGTGGCAGAGGTAGCACCCGTCGCTCACGTAGAGGTCCCGGCCCGCGAGCTCGAGGGGCGTGTAGGGGACCTGCCGGCGGTCCTCCATGTTCGAGGCCTGCCCGGCGACGAGGGTCGGGATGATCTGGATAAGGCCGCCCGCGACGACCGCGATCAGGGTCAGGACCGTGAACGGCAGCGCCGTGACCAGCAGCCGGTCGTACCAGTCGGCCCAGCGCCTGCCGCGCGACTCGAAGTGGAGGTAGGCGAGAACGAGCGAGAACATGGCCCCGACGATCCCCGCGATCTTCATCAGGTCGCCGCCGAACATCCAGGCGCAGGCGAAGACGAAGATGGCGGCCGAGAAGACGACGGGCGGGTTGAGGATCGAGCCCGCGAAGCTGAGCTTGGGCGCCTCGGGCTCGGCCGCCCCGGCAAACACCTCGATGCTCGCGTCCACCGGCCGGGAGCCGCGCACCGTGCGGAAGACGTTGTAGCCGAGCAGCAGCCACCCGCACAGGTACAGGCCGCCGCCCACGACCCGCATCAGCATCATCGGGCGCACCGCGAGCAGGGTGTCGAGGAAGTTGGGGTACGCCAGGACCGTGCCGTTCTCGGCGGTCTCATTGAGCATCAGCCCCTGCGTGATGCCGCTGGTCCACATCGCCGACACGTAGAGGAGGATGCCCGTGAGCCCGATCCAGAAGTGCAGGTTGGCGAGGGACACCGAGTGCAGGGGCTTGCTCCAGAGCCGGGGCAGCAGCCAGTAGATCATGCCCGCCGCCATGAAGCCGTTCCAGCCGAGCGTGCCGACGTGGACGTGGGCGATGATCCAGTCGGTGTAGTGGGCGAGCGCATTGACCGAGCGGATCGCCAGGAGCGGCCCCTCGAACGTCGCCATGCCGTAGAAGGTCACGCCCGCCGCGAAGAACTTGAGCACCGGGTCGGTCCGCACCTTGTCCCAGGCCCCGCGCAGCGTGAGGAGACCGTTGAGCATGCCGCCCCACGAGGGCGCCCAGAGCATGAGGGAGAAGGTCATCCCCAGGGACTGGAGCCAGTTGGGAAGCGCCGTGTTCAGCAGGTGGTGGGGGCCCGCCCAGATGTAGACGAAGACGAGCGACCAGAAATGCACGACGGAGAGCCGGTACGAGTAGATCGGGCGCTCCGCCGCCTTCGGGAGGAAGTAGTACATGATGCCCAGGATCGGCGTCGTCAGGAAGAAGGCCACGGCGTTGTGCCCGTACCACCACTGCACCAGCGCGTCCTGCACGCCGCCGAACACCGGGTAGCTGTGCGTGAGGCTGGTCGGGATCGAGAGGTGGTTGACGATGTAGAGCATCGCCACCGTCACGATCGTCGCGATGTAGAACCAGATCGCGACGTACAGGCTCGGCTCATGGCGCCGCGCCAGGGTCCAGAAGAAGTTGACCGCGAACACAACCCAGACGACCACCACCATCACGTTGATGGGCCAGATGAGCTCCGCGTACTCCTTGCCGCGCGTCAGGCCGATCGGCAGCGTGACGGCCGCCGCGACGATGATCGCCTGCCAGCCCCAGAAGTGCACCTGGGACAGGAGGTCGCTCGCCAGGCGCGCCTTCACCAGCCGCTGCGTCGAGTAGTAGATGCCGGCGAACATCATGTTGCCGACGAACGCGAAGATCGCGGCGTTGGTGTGCAGCGGCCGCAGCCGGCTCCAGGTCAGCCACGACGTGTTGAAGTTCAGCTGCCAGAAGTTGAGCTGGGCCGCGATCAGGACGCCGACCAGCATGGCGACGGCCGCCCAGATCACGGTCGCCAGGAGAAACTGGCGCACGACCCGGTCGTTGAATTCAATGGTTATCTTTCCGTTGGGCATGGGCGGTAAAGGGCCTCAGGGCCTGCGGGCACCCGGCTGGGCGCGCGGCTCCGCGGGCCGGCGGGTCTCCTCGGCCAGGGGAAGGAGCGAGTCGCGCTCCGCGCCCCCCCGGTGGACGCGCTCGTGCTCGCGCAGGAAGAACACGACGAAGCCGAGCACCAGGATGAGGCTGATGGCGAGGGTGATCGGGATGATGGCCATGAGGGACGCGTGGACGCGCCGCGCCCGGGGGCGAGCGCGTCCAACGAAGCCTAGTGAAAACGCCCGCGCCCCTGCTCCGCGCCCTTTGGCGGCATTTGCGCATTTCTTGGCTTGGCTCCTACTACCAACGATTAGGGCCCGTTGTCCGCGGCCTTGGGGCGGCGGCGCGCAGGCGCCGGCCTGCTCGGGCAAGAGATGCGCGGGGCTCGTCAACATATGCGGAGCGGCCGGCCCGAGGGGCGTGGTAACGTGCCCCCATGGACCAAGACTTACGCAGGCGCCTGCGCGCCCGCCGCGGCGCCATTCGCAGAAAGTGGGAGGAACTCCTGCGCGCGGGGCCCGTCGTGACGCCCCTCGGCCATCCCGACGTACTCGCCCACCTCATCAACCGCACCCTCAACGTGGTCTTCGGCTCCCTCGGGGCTCCCGGCCTCGGCCGCCGGGCCAGGCAGTCCGGCCGGCTCCAGGGCATCGGCGCCCGGTGCCTGTGCGGCCGCAATCCGCTCCTCGCCTACTACCTGGCGGGGGAGCGCGCGCTTCGCGAGGCGCTCGACCAGGCTTCGGCGGAGGCCCCCGGCCTGGCGCCGGAAGCTCGTGACCAGGCGGCCTGCGAGCTGGGCTTCATCGTCGAGGACATCGGCCGGCGCGACGTGGAGCTGTTCTGCTCCCTCTGCCTCTACCGGGAGGAGGGCGGGCGCGTGTCCCCGGCGTCCAACCCCGTTGCGCGCACCGCGGTCGCCGCCCGCGCGAAGGCCCCGCACCGGAAAAGGCGCTGCGCCGCGGGCGACCGCCTCACGAGGCGGCCCTTCCAGACTTCCGGAATCACCCCGTCCCTGGCCCCGCGTTGGCCGTAGGCGTCCGGGCGCCTCCGGCCGGGCGGAGGCCCGCGTTCACTTCGCCAGGGTGCGCACGTACGCGACGACGGCCTTGATCTCGTCGTCCGAGAGCTTGTCCTTCATCGGCTTCATCTGGACGTTGCCGTCCTTGTCCTGGAGGCCCTCCGTCAGGTCCTTGATCGCAACCGCGTCCGTGAAGGACTTCTGGACCGCGGCGTCCGTCAGGTCGCGGACCTTGAGCAGGCGGCCGGCCTTCGTGTGGCCCGCGCCGTCCTTGCCGTGGCAGGAGGCGCAGTACTTCGCGTAGTTCTCGCCGGCTTCGGCGCCGGACAGCACCGGGGCGGCGACCAGGGTGGACGAGGCGATGGCGAGGAGGATGCCTTTGTTCATGGGAGTGGGTTTCGGGGGTTGGGCCGTGTTCGGGTTCGGAGGGCAATGTGGACAGTTTGGACGGCCGGGTACAGCCAATCCTGCGCGTCCCGCCGCCTCGGCCTCAGGCGGCGCCCGCCCCGGCGGGGCTGCGCCACCGCGCCCTGGGGATGGCGGCAAGGCCGACCACCGCCAGCTGCACGGCGACAAACACGACGAGGCCCCGGAAGGCCGCGCTCGTGAAGCCGTAGCTGTGAAGGCCGATCCCGAGCATGTTGGTCCCGAACCAGCTCCAGGCCGTGACGACGTTGCCAAAGACCGCCAGGCACATCAGCCCGCGCTGCCGGACGAGGCCGCCCCACCGGCAATGCAGGATCACCGCGTTCCAGAGGACGATGATGAGTGCCCCGTTTTCCTTTGGATCCCAGCCCCAGAAGCGGCCCCACGACTGGTCCGCCCAGATGCCGCCCAGCACCGTGCCGATGAAGCTGAAGAGGGTGGCGAAGCAGACGATGCCGTAGACCATGCGCGCGAGCGACTCGGCCGTCGCGCGGTCCAGGGTGCGGCTCAAGACGCCGCGCACGATGTAGATGGTCGCCAGGAGCCCGGCGAGGAACGTGGAGGCGTAGCCCGTGGTCACCGTGACCACGTGGGTCGACAGCCAGAAGTTCGAGTCGAGCACCGCGCGCATCATCTCCAGCGTGTCGCCGCTGAGCGAGAGGTGGTGGGCGATCACCAGCGTGCTGAAGCCGATCAGGGAACCCGCCGCGCTCGCGACGGCGTTGCCGTTGATCCGCTCGAGGACGAGGCAGAGCGCCACCGCGCCCCAGCCGATGAAGAGCGCCGACGAGTAGAGGTTGGTCACCGGGGGCCGGGCCTCGAGCCACATCCTCGCCACGATCCCCGCCGTCGCCACGGCGAAGGCGAGCGCCATGACCCGGAACGCGGCGCGCCCCAGCTCGGCGGGCCACTTCAGCCAGGAGGCCGCCGCAAGGAGGAACGCCGCCACGTAGAGCGTCAGGCTCGTGACGAAGGGCTCGGCCCGGTTGAAGAAGGCCTCGAAGGCGCACCGGCGCATCAGCGGGGCGAAGCGCGCGGAGAGCTCGGCCAGCAGGCCCCCGACCGCCGCGTCGAAGGCCGCCGGCTGCCCGGCCCGCCAGGCGCCGCCCATCGCGGCGTAGCGGCGCACCGAGGGGCTCACGGCGCCCGTCGCCAGCGTCCCCAGGAGCGACTGCCCGACTCCCTGCCAGTCGTCGATGCGCACCGAGGGCGCGGCCGGCGGCACGGCCCGGAGCAGGCTGAAGGTCGCCATCGCCTCGAAGCCGGGGCGCCCCGCCGCCCGGACGCCGGGGTCGTCCAGGAACGCGGACAGGTCGGTCTGGTCGGGCGTCTGCAGGCTGTACTTGAGCCGGCTGTAGTACTCCAGGTGCTCGTACAGCTCGACCACCGCCCGCTGAAAGGCGCTGCGCGCGGCCGCGTCCACGGGCCCGGCGAGCTGGGCCTGGCGCTCGAGCTCGGGCAGGCCGGCGTGCAGCTGCTCGAATGAGAACCTCACGCTGCCGGCGACGTCGGCGCCGCCCAGGCCGAAGAGCGACAGCACGTCCGCGTTGTCGATGCGGAAGATCTTGTACGCGTCCGCCAGCTCGGGCCGGAAGAAGACGTCCAGGAGCCATTCCTCCGGCGCCAGCATGCGGCCGCCGGTCCCCTCCACCCTCTGGCGGCCCTGGAGCATCAGGAGGCTCGTCCGGGCGACCGTGTCCATGGGCTTGACGCGGCCGTCGGCGAGCACGGGCAGCCGACCGAAGCCCGCGAGGTCGAACGCCCCGGCGCCGCCGCTCGGGACGAGGGTCGAGGCGGTCCAGACGAGCGCGAGCAGGAGGGCCGCCAGGGGCGCGTATCGTCTCATGGCGAAGCGGGGCCGGGGCCCGCGGCGGCGGGCGCGGCGGCCGGCGCGGCGGCCGGCGCGCCCCCGCGGGCGGCCGCGCCGCGGCGGCGGCCGAAAAAGGCGGACAGGTGGATGCCAAACTGCACGACGAGGCCGATCACGATCAGCGCGCACGAGGCGTACGGAATCCGCCAGCTCGGGTTGCGCACGACCTGCAGCACGGTCGTTCGGTCGTTGTTGGCGTAACCCGCCTGGTAGAAGGCGCGGCCCGCGAGGCGCAGCGGGTTGTTCATGAAGATGCGCACCTCGCGGTCGTCGCGGCCGTCGTCGCTGCGCACGCGGATGGTGCTCGCGAAGTCGCGCGGGATGTCGGTCCCCGGGTAGATGTCGTGGGTGAACTTGAGCAGCGTGATCGTGAACGGCAGGTAGTCGCGCCTCGGGCGCAGGGCGATCTGCCAGGTCCGCCCCTGGTATGCGACGGGCTCGGGCTGCTCGAGCATCGTCGACACCAGGTAGGTGCCGAGGGGCCCCTCGGGCCCGTCGAGCTCAACGTAGGCGGTGGGTTCGTTCGCCTCGTCCTGCTTCGCCGTCACCGGTATCGGCGTGGCGACGATGGCGACGCCCTCCCCCGCCGTCGCGATGTCCGGCGAGGCGTCGGCGACCTGCGGGCGCTGCCGCAGCATGGCGTTGGGAAAGTAGGCCACGGGCTTGATGAGGAACGGCAGCAGCGGGTGCTGGATCGGCGCCCCGCCCGAGAGCAGCGCGGCCGGTATGGCGACCACCTGGTCGTAGTCGCGGCGGGTGGTCTCGACGACCGCGAGCTCGGTCTCGCGGAAGCTCTCCGAGTAGCGCCGGCTCTGGCCGACGTCGATCCGCATCTGGTTGTCCTGCTGCAGGATCCCCGAGAGGCCCTCCGCGACCAGCAGGAGGATGAGACCGATGTGGGTCAGCCATATCCCGGCCTTCGCCCACGAGAGGCGGAAGCGGTAGAGATGGGCCGCCACGAGGTTGGCGATCAGCAGGCCGCCCAGGAGGTAGCCGCCGGGGAAGACCGGCAGCGAAAGCCCGGTGCCGGCCAGGGGGGAGAAGACGAAGAAGGAGCGGAAGTACTTCTCCTGCACGCCCCAGACGCCGAGGTGCACCTGGTCGAGGGTGGCGGCGAAGACCAGCACGATCGACAGCACGAGCAGCACGACCGTGAGCCGGAGCGAGGTGAGGACGGCGAGCGGGCTCGGTCGGGGCGCGGGCATCGGCTCAGGGGGCGCGCACGGTCTTCAGGAAGGCCATGAACCCGGGCTTGGCGCGGGCGACGGCGTCGGCCGGGCCGGTCAGCTTGAAGAACCAGGTGGCGCCGTTCCACGGCACGAGGGCCGCCACGAGCGGCGCCGCGCCGCCCTCGGCGTCGACCACGAGGAAATGCAGCCCGTTGCTCTCGAGCGGCGCCGTCGCCTGGCCCAGCCCCGCCTCGTCGACCGGAGCCAGGCCCGCCTGCTGGCGCCAGCGGTTCACGTTGGCCAGGACCCCGCCGACGTCGCCCGGGAAGGCCGTGACGGCCACCTCGGCGCCGCCGCCGACCCCGTAGCTGCCCCGGCGCACGCCCTTGCCCGGCAGGCTCTGCCAGTCGCCCGGGGCCTGCCAGAGGAGCGAGGCCCCTCCCTCGGCCTGGACCGGGATCGTGGCCGTCGCGGGGGCGCCCCCGGCCGGGAGGAGCGGCGCGTTGGCGCCCGGGGCCTCCTTCGGCAGGTCGTTGGTGTTGGCCGGCGCGGGGCCCGGCCGCGCGAGGGCCGGGCCGCCGGCCGGCGCCTCCGCGAAGCTGACCGACCGGAGGAAGCCGACGAAGGCGTCCCTCTGGGCCTCCACCAGGTCGGACGGCCCCATCATCTTGAAGAACCACACGCGATCCGGCTGGCGCAGCCAGGCGCCGAGGATCCGGACGGCGCCCTTGTCGGCAACCGTGCCGGCCAGGTCCGTGAACACGAACGGCCCCGCGGGGCCCGGCAGGCTCTGGATCTGGCCGGGCATCTCGGCCTCCGACACCGGGGCCAGCTTCAGCTGGCCGCGCCAGCGGTTGATGTTGGCGAGGTCGTCGCCTCCCGTGCCCGGGAACGACACCACGGACACGTCGGCGGAGGCGCCCGCGGCCCCGCTCACCAGAAAGCTACCCTGGCGCATCTCCGTCGCCGCCTGCGCCTGCCAGCCGTCGGGAACCGTCCACCGGATCGCGGGAGCGCCCTCGGGAGCCGGAGCCTCCCCGGCGTCGGGCTCCTTCGGGATGCGGTAGCTGGTGATGCTCCTGTCGCGGCACGCGCACAGGCCGGCGAGGGCGCCGGCCGCGAGGAGGGCGGCCGCGAGGCGCGGGTTCGAGGAGACGCGGGGCATGCCGTGCATGGGGGCTCGGGACGGGTGGCGGTTCGGGAAAGGGTGAGGATTGAGGCAGCGCCGGTCCCGCCTGTCGAAGGGAAAGCGTGCGCAATTCTTGCAAAAACGTGCGCGGCGGTTGCGCGGGCGCCGTTCGGGCATGTTAATCCTGGGGCGCCGGGGCGTTTACGCTGGCCAATTAATGCACGCATCTCGCCAAGGGATGCGCAGAAGCCGGCGGGGGCGGCATGGCAGAATCGCCGCCAGCCAGACCAACCTCAGCCACCGTACCCCAAGCTCCCAACGAACCCTCCCTCGCCGTGAGAATATTCCCAAGACGACTGACCGCGAACCAACTCATATTCGGGGGCTGCGCCGCCTGGTCCCTGCTCCTGATCTCGTGCGAGACCGTCAGCCGGACCGTGGTCGTGCCGGGCGCGGGGGTCGCCGGTGCCACCTACGTCGGCAGCAAGGCGTGCGCGCAGTGCCACGCCGACAGGGTCAGCGAGTTCACCGGCTCGACACACGCCCGGGTCGCGATCGCCGAAGCCAAGGTCGCCGGCACGGGTTGCGAGGCCTGCCACGGCCCGGGCAGCCTGCACGTGCAGTCCGGCGGCCACGCCGGCACCATCGTCAACCCGAGCAAGTCGCCCGAGGCCTGCTTCGCGTGCCATCTGGACAAGCGCGGCGAGCTGAGCCTGCCCCACAGCCACCCCGTGCTCTCCGGGCAGGTGAGCTGCGTGGACTGCCACGACGTGCACAAGGGCAAGGCGGTCCGCGGCGGCGGCGCCGCCCTGGCGGCCCGCACGGCAACCTGCCTGCGCTGCCATACCCAGCAGGCCGGCCCCTTCACCTACGCCCACGGCGCCATCCGGGAGGAGGGCTGCACGGCCTGCCACAACCCGCACGGCACGGTCAACGACAAGATGCTGGTCGCCCGCGACGCGAACCTGTGCATGCGCTGCCACCTCGCCGACCTGGCCCCGGGCTTCAACCTCGGCGGCTATCACGCCGGAGCCACCCATGCCTCCGCCATCGGCTCGCGCCTGTCCGAGGGCACGTGCTGGTCGGCCGGCTGCCACGAGGACGTGCACGGCTCCAACGTCAACGCTTCCCTACGGCCCTAACCCCAAGGAGACCCCCCGACCATGATCGCCACATCCTCAGCCCTGCGGTGCACAGCCGGCCTCCTATGCGCGGGCGCCGCCCTCGCCCTTCCCGCTCTCCGGGCCGCGTCGACCGACACGCCGGTGCCCACCGACGCGTTCCCGTCCTATGAGAGCTACATCAAGATCTCCGGCCAGGGGGCCTGGGTCAACGGCGACGACGCGTCGTTCGCCAAGACCACCGGGACCCCGAGCGCGGGGGCCGCGGGCATCGAGGACCTCTACTTCTCCAAGGACACCTCCGACGCCACCACGGTGACGGTCAAGGGCCGCGCCATGGCCGGCTCCGACGACTACCTCGCGGACTTCAACGTCACCACGGCGAACGTCGGCTCGGTCGACGCCGGCTACAAGCGCGCCCGCACCTTCTACGACGGGGTCGGCGGCTTCTTCCCGCTCTCCGACACCTTCGTGGCGATGAGCCCGGAGGACCTCCACGTGGACCGGAGCTCGTTCTGGGTCGACGCGAAGCTGGCCCTGCCCGACCGCCCCGTCTTCACCATCAGCTTCCACGACGACGCCCGCGACGGCATGAAGGACTCGACGATCTGGGGGCCGATCGTCAACCCGCTGGCGGTGATCTCCAAGGGGGCGCTCGTCGGGAACACGGCGCCGGCGAACGCCATCTACATCTCGCCCAACGTCCAGTCGCTCAATGAGCACCACCAGGTCCTCGAGGCCTCGATGGTGGCGAAGTTCGGCGGCACGACCGAGACGTTCAAGATTTCCGGCGACTGGGTGAACAACGACGACGGGCGCAGCTACGTCAAGTACCCCTACTCCACCGTCAAGGCGGACCCGACCGTGACGGTCCAGGACGACGAGGAAACGCG
>Ga0335078_10002040_pt1 | contig 30569 bp, 28 predicted proteins | sample Lox_Sample_32_FD_206711 | JGI IMG/M metagenome (GOLD analysis project Ga0335078, IMG submission 206711) | Soil microbial communities from Loxahatchee National Wildlife Refuge, Florida, United States - Lox_Sample_3.2 | ecosystem: Environmental > Terrestrial > Soil > Wetlands | place: USA... | reverse complement strand
AGTGCGGCTACTGCCCTCCGGCATGATCATCAGCGCGGCCGCGCTGCTGGACCGTAACCCGGCGCCGACCGGGCAGCAGGTGCGCGAGGCGCTGGAGCCGAACCTGTGCCGCTGCGGGTCACACGGCCGGATCGTGGCCGCGGTGCTGCGCGCGGCCGCCAGCCTGAGGTGAGGGGCGCCGTGCCGCCGGGCCAGCCCGCCGCGCCGCCCCCGGCGCTGCCGGCCAGCCTCGCGGCCAACCCGGTGCTCGCCTGCTGGCTGGCCTTCTCCCCCGGCGGCACGGTGACGGTCCGCTCCGGCAAGGTGGAGTACGGCCAGGGGATCTGGACGGCCCTGGCCCAGATCGCGGCCGAGGAACTCGACGTGGCGCTGGCCCGGGTCACGGTCGCGCCGGTGAGCACCGGCGCCAGCCCGGACGAGGGGGTCACCTCGGGCAGCCTGTCGGTCCAGCACTCGGGCGCGGCCCTGCGGCAGGCGTGCGCCCAGGCCCGCGCGCTGCTGCTGGCGCAGGCGGCCGCCCGGCTCGGCGCCGCCGCCGGCGAGCTGGCCGTGCGGGACGGGCAGATCCTCGCCGCCGGGCGGCCCACCGGCCTGTCCTACTGGTCGCTGGCCACCCCGGGGCTGCTGGACCGGGCGGCCGGCGAGCCGGTCCCGGTCAAGCCGCCCGCCCGGTGGTCGGTGGCCGGGCACAGCGCCGCCCGGCTCGACCTGCCGGACAAGGTCACCGGCCGCCCCCGGTTCCTGCACGACCTGGTCCTGCCCGGCATGTGGCACGGCCGGGTGATCCGGCCGCCCGCCGTGCTGGCGGACCTGCTCAGCCCCGGCCTGCCGGACCTGCCGCCGGACGTGGTCACCGTGCGCGACGGGTCGTTCCTGGGCGTCGTGGCCCCCAGCGACGCCGCGGCGGCCGCTGCCGCGCGCCTGGCCGCCCGGGCCGCCCGGTGGCGGATCCGCGAGTCGCTGCCCGACGAGGGTGACCTGAAGGGCTTCCTGCTGTCTGCCCCGGCCGAGGACGCCGTCGTGGCGTCCCGCCGCGACCCGGCGGCCGCCCGCGCCACGACGGCCCGCACCGCCGAGTACACCCGTCCCTTCCTCGCCCACGCCGCCATGGCACCGAGCTGCGCGATCGCCCGCTGGGACGACGGCGCGGTCACGGTATGGAGTCACAGCCAGGGCGTGTTCGCGCTGCGCGGCGCCCTCGCCGCCGGGCTCGGCCTGGACCCGGCGCGGGTGACCGTGCACCACGCCGAGGGGGCCGGCGCCTACGGTCACAACGGCGCGGACGACGCCGCCCTGGACGCGGTGCTGCTGGCCCGGGCCGTGCCGGGGCGGCCGGTGCGGGTGCTGTGGTCCCGGGCGGACGAGCTGGGCTGGGCCCCGTTCGGGCCCGCCATGCTGGCCCGGCTGTCCGCGGGGCTCGATCCGGCGGGCCGGATCGTCAGCTGGCGGCAGGACGTGTGGAGCAACGGCTTCATCGGCCGCCCCGGCCGGGGCGGCGAGCCGCGGCTGCTCGCCCTGACGCACCTGGCCGGGGGCCGGCCGATGCCGCCCGCGCCGGACGGGCCGCCGACCGGGGCCATGGGCGCCACCCGCAACGCGGTGCCCGGCTACGACGTCGGCGACCTGGAGGTGGTCCGGCACCGGCTGCTCGTCATGCCGGTCCGGACCTCGTCGCTGCGGTCCCTCGGCGCGTTCCTGAACGTGTTCGCGATCGAGTCGTTCATGGACGAGCTGGCCGGCTGCGCCGGGGCGGACCCGGTCGCCTTCCGGCTGGCGCACCTGAGCGACCCGCGGGCCGCGGCCGTGATCGAGGCGGTGGCGGAGCTGTCCGGCTGGGCCGGCCGCCCCCGGGCGGAGGGCACCGGCCACGGGATCGGCTACGCCCGGTACAAGGGCCTCGCCGGGTACTGCGCCGCCGTGGCCGAGGTGGACGCCGTGACGGAGGTGCGCGTGCGCCGGCTCTGGCTCGCGGTCGACGTGGGCGCGGTCATCAACCCGGACGGCGTCGTCAACCAGGTGGAGGGCGGCGCGGTGCAGAGCGCCAGCTGGGCCACCAGGGAGCGGGTGCGGTTCGACCGGGCCAGGATCACCTCGGTGGGCTGGGACAGCTACCCGGTGCTCCGGTTCACCGAGGTGCCCGCGGTGACGGTGCGGATCGTCGGGTCGCGGCAGCCGGAGGCCGGCGCCGGCGAGATCGCCCAGGGCCCGGTCGCGGCGGCGATCGGCAACGCGGTGGCCGACGCGACCGGCGTCCGGGTCCGCGACCTGCCCCTCACCCGCGACCAGGTCATCCGCGCGATCGCCGGCGCTAGTGCTGGCCGAACAGGGCGCTGACCGACTCGCCGACGTGGATCCGGCGGATCGCCTCGGCCAGCGCCGGGGCGATCGACAGCACCGTGAGCTTGCTGGTCTCCGCCGCGCCGGGGGGCGGCACGGTGTTGGTGCAGACGATCTCGGTGACCTCGGGCGCGGCGGCGATCCGCGCCAGCGCCCCGTCGCTGAACAGGCCGTGGGTGGTCGCGATGCGCACCGACCTGACCCGGCGCTCGCGCAGCCGGTCCAGCAGCTCCATGATCGTGGTGCCCCGGGCGATCTCGTCGTCCAGCACGATCACGTCGCGGTCGTCCACGTTCCCGATGATCGAGGTGATGCGGACCGTCGTGTCGTCGATGCGCTCCTTGGCGCCGGCGGCGACCGGCAGGCCCAGCCGGGCGGCGAACGCGGCCGCGCTCTTGGCGTTGCCGAGGTCGGGCGAGATGACGACCGCCCCGGTGAGGTCCTGGGCGCGGAAGTGGCCGGCCAGCTCGCGCAGCGCGTGCAGGTGGTCCACCGGCACCGAGAAGAACCCGTGCACCTGGCTGGCGTGCAGGGTCATCGTGAGCACCCGGCTGGCGCCGGCGCTGGTCAGCAGGTCGGCCACCATCCGGCCGCCGATCGACACCCGGGGCATGTGCTTCTTGTCCGACCGGGCGTAGGCGTAGTGCGGAATCACCGCGGTGACCCTGGCCGCGGAGGCACCGCGGGCGGCGTCCAGCATCAGCAGCAGCTCGACCAGGTGCTCCTGCACCGGCGGGGACAGCGGCTGGATCAGGAAGACGTCCCGTTCCCGGCAGTTGGACTGGAGCTGGACCTCCAGGCAGTCGTTGGCGAACCGGCGCAGCCGCACCGGGAGCAGCGGCTCGCCGAGATCCGTGCAGATCTCGGCCGCCAGCTCCGGATGGGCGCTGCCACTGAAGACGGCGATCTCACGCACGCCGACCAGGCTAGCCAGTGCCCGTCCCGCCGGGCTACCGGGCGGCGGCCCGCGCGGGTCACGGGGCGGCGTCCCCGGCGGCGAGCACGGCCACGTCCTGGGCCAGCCGCTGCCCGGCCCGGCGGAGCCAGCGCAGCGGCCTGGCCAGCGCCGGCGCCGGCCCGCCCGCCAGCCCGGCCAGCGTGATCACGGCCTCGGCCGGCGGGCCGCCGCTCAGCAGCGCGCCGCTGGTCTGCCCGGCGGCGACCGCCACCGGGACGCCCGCCGCCGCGGCGGCGGCCAGGACGGTCCCGCATGCCTTCCCGGTGAGCGAGGTCTCGTCGAACCGGCCCTCCCCGGTGATGACCAGGTCGGCCGCGGCCAGCGCCCGGTCCAGCCCGGCCAGGCGGCACAGCTCGGGCGCCCCGGGGACCAGGTCCGCCCCCCAGGCGGCCGCGAGCCCGTAGCCGGTGCCGCCCGCGGCACCGGCGCCCGGCGCCACGGGATCCCCGCCGAGCACGCTCGCGAGCCGGGCCAGGCCCGCCTCGAACAGGGCCACCTGGCGCGGGGTGGCGCCCTTCTGCGGGCCGAACGCCGCCGCCGCGCCGCCCGGGCCGAGCAGCGGCGCGGTGACGTCCACCAGGCAGGCCGTCCCGTCCGGCGGCGGCGGCCGGAGCCGGGACAGGTCGGCGGCGGCCAGCCGGGCCAGCGCCCCGCCGCCGGGGGGCAGGCGGCGGCCCGCGGCGTCGGTGAACCGGGCGCCGAGCGCCGTCAGCGCCCCCGTGCCGCCGTCGGTGGAGGCCGAGCCGCCCAGCCCGATGATCAGCCGCCGCGCGCCGCGGTCCAGGGCCGCGGCCATCACCTGGCCGAGGCCGGTCGTGTGCGCGCGGGCCGGGGCGGGCCTGGCCAGCAGGGGCAGCCCGCTGGCCCGGGCCAGCTCCATCGCCGCGACCGCGCCGGGCAGCTCCAGCCAGCGGCAGTCCACCGGGTCCCCGCCCGGGCCGGTGACCCGGGCCCGGCGCCACCGCGCGCCCGGCAGCGCGGCCGCCAGCACGGCCAGGGTGCCCTCGCCGCCGTCGGCCAGCGGCAGCCGGGTCACCCGGTCGCCCGGGCGGACGGTGAGCCACCCCCCGGCCAGCGCCGCGGCGGCCTGCGCCGCGCTCACGCTGCCCTTGAACGAGTCGGGCGCGATGAGCACCCGCAGCCGCCGCCGTGGCACCGGGCCGTCAGGGCTTGTAGGCCGGCAGGCCGAACCGGGCGCGGATGGCTTGCTGGATGGCCTCCTTGCCGGGGCGCGCGTCGATGACGGCGACGTACTCCTTGCGCCGGAACACGTCCAGCACCGGGTCGGTCTTCTCGTGGTAGTCGCGCAGCCGGACGGCGAGCGCCTCGGGGGTGTCGTCCTCCCGGCTGACCAGGGTGCCGCCGCACACGTCGCACACTCCCTCGACGGCCGGCCGGCCCTGGATGAGGTTGTAGTCCATCCCACAGCCGGTGCACAGCCGGCGGGCCAGCACCCGGCGGCGCACCTCGGCGTCGGGCAGGTCCAGGTGGATGACCCCGTCGATGTCGTAGCTCTCCAGGAAGAACTCCGCCTGCCGGACGTTGCGGGGGAAGCCGTCGATCACGAACCCGTAGTTCCAGTCGTGCTGCGCGAGCCGTTCCGCGGTCACCGCCTCGGCCAGGTCGTCCCCCACCAGCTCGCCTGCCGCCATGATCCGCCGTACCTGGGCGCCCATCTTGGTGTGCTGCTGCACGTTCCAGCGGAAGATGTCGCCGACGCTGATGTGAACCAGGTCCAGGCCCGCCGCGAGCGTGGCGCCCTGAGAACTCTTCCCGCTGCCGGGAACACCCATGATCACGTATTTCCGCATGGAGCCACCTTCGCACACCCGCCCGTGCCGGCCCAGGGCTCAGCGGCCGCCGAAGCTCTCCCGCAGCCGCTGCTTCAGCACCTTGCCGGTGCCGCTGCGCGGCAGCGCGGTGGTGAAGCGGACCGAGGCGGGAATCTTGAACCGGGCGATCCGGCCCGCGCAGAACCGCAGCAGGTCCTCCTCGGCCGCCTGCGCGCCGGGCCGCAGCACCACCACGGCGCGGCCGACCTCGCCCCACCGGGCGTCCGGGACGCCGATGACCCCGCAGTCCGCGACGGCCGGGTGCTCCCGCAGCACGTTCTCCACCTCGGCCGGGTAGATGTTCTCCCCGCCCGAGATGATCATGTCCTTGATCCGGTCCACCACGAACACGTACCCGTCGGCGTCGGTGCTCCCGGCGTCCCCCGACCGCAGCCAGGGCCCGCCGGGTCCCTCCGCCAGCGCTGCCGCGGTGGCCCGGGGCTGCTGCCAGTAGCCCTGCATGACGTTGGGCCCGGCCACCACGATCTCCCCGGTCTCCCCCGGCGCGGCGGGCACCAGGTCCGGGCCGGCCACCGCGACCTCGGTGAAGAAGTGCGGCACCCCGGCGGAGCCGGCCTTCGCCTGCACGTGCGCGGCGTCCAGCAGCAGCGCCCCGGGCGAGGCCTCGGTCAGCCCGTAGCCCTGGATGAACGACAGGCCGCGGCCGGTGTAGGCGCGGATGGTGGCCCCGGGCACCGGGGCGCCGCCGCACAGCAGCATGCGCAGGCTGGACAGGTCGGCGGCGGCCCAGCGCGGGTGGGCGGCCATGGCGTCGTAGACGGCGGGCACGCCGAACATCGAGGTGACCCGGTGGCGCTCGATCGCCGCCAGGGCGCGGCCCGGCTCGAACCCCGGCTCGATCAGCACCGTGCCGCCCTTCAGCAGGGCAGGCAGGCAGAGCATGTTCAGCGTGGCGGTGTGGAACAGGGGGGCGACGGCCAGGGCGACCTCGTCGTGCCGGAAGTCGGCGTCGATCACCACGTTGATGGCGTTCCAGGTGATGTTGCCGTGGCTGAGCGTGGCGCCCTTGGCCCCGCCCGTGGTCCCCGACGTGTACATGATCAGGAACGGGTCGTCCGGGCCCACCGGCTCGTCGATGGCCCCCTCGCCGGGGGCCCCGGCCAGCAGCGCGCCGTAGCCGAGTTCCCCGCCGGCCGGCCCGGCCAGCGCGATCACGTCGGCGGTGCCCAGCGCGGGCCGCAGCGCCGCGAGCAGCTCGCCGGAGCCGGATCCGTGGATCAGCGCCCGGGCGCCGCAGTCGGACAGGTGCCGGGCGAGTTCCGGCGCGGCCAGGCGCGTGTTCAGCGGGACCATGATCGCGCCCAGGGTTCCCGCGGCGAACAGCGTCTCCAGCAGCGCGGGATGGTTGGGACCGAGGTAGGCGACCCGGTCGCCGCGGCGCACCCCGAGCCCGCGCAGCCCGTGGGCCAGCGCGGTGACCCGGCCGTGCAGCCCGGCGTAGGTCAGCTGGCGGCCGTCGTGGACGACGGCGACCCGGTCGGGGGTACGGCGCGCCCGCCGCGCGATCCACGAGCCCACACCGTTGTTGCGCAACCCCGGATCCCTTCCGCCGGTGGCCCCGCCCCGCCGCGGGCCGCGTAAGGCATGAAAAAAGCTTTGCGCTAGTTTTCCTTGTTCATCCACCGCTCACAGCCGCGGCGGATCTTGGGGTCGAGCGAGCCGGCCAGCGCCGGCCAGTCCTGGCGCAGCAGCCGGGCGTTGACGAAGCGCGCCATGTCGTTGCGCTGCCCCTGGGTGAGGACGATCCCGTACAGGCTGCGGCGGCGGGCCTCGTCGGTCACGTCGAACTCGCGCAGGCCCGGCGGGCACAGGTGACGGGGCAGCACCACCACGCCCCGCTCCGGCCCGCGCAGGTCGTCCGGGCTCGCGGGCAGCCGCCTGGCCAGGGCGCCGGAATGCCCGCGCCGGAGCAGATCCGTCAAGGACATGCTCCATTATCACCGCCTGCCGCGTGCGGGCCGCCGATCCCGCCGGGCGTGGCGCGGCGGGGCCCGCGGGGGCGGCTACACTCGGCCCATGCCCGGCACCGAGGCGCCCCGCTGGCGGTTCCTCCTCACTCCCAAGTGGGTTGCCTGGCACCTCATCATGGTCGGCTCGGTGTGGGGGATGCTCGCCCTCGGCGACTGGCAGCTCCACCGGGCCGAATCCGGCAACTCACTGAGCTGGGCCTACACGTTCGAGTGGCCGATCTTCGCGATCTTCGCCGTGGTGTTCTGGGCCAAGACGATCCGGGACGAGTTCCACCCGCCCGCCGCCACCGGCCCCGCCGACGCCGACATCGTGCTCCCCGCCGGTGCCGCCGTGGCGGCGCGGCACCCGGGCGCCACCGCGGCGCCCGGGGACGAGGCGGACCGGGCCACCCCGGAGGAGGAGGCGGACCTTGCCGCCTACAACGCCTACCTTGCCCGGCTGCACCGCGAGGTCAAGGGCCACGGCAAATGGCACGGCCTGCGCTAACGCCGCAGCGGTGACGCTGCGCGATCAACCAGGGAGGTGGGGCGCGTGCGCCTCAACGTCACCCTCTACCGGGTGATGGCCTACGTGACCGGTGTCGTCCTCATCGTCTTGTGCGTCCTCGCGATCGGCCAGGTCTTCACCGACGACGGCGCGCTCGTCAACGTCATCGGCACCGTCCACGGGCTGCTCTACATCATCTACCTGATCGTCTCCTACCCGCTGACCCGCAGGCTGCGGCTGCCGGCCGGGCCGACGATCGCGGTGCTGCTGGCCGGCACGGTCCCGGTGATGACGTTCATCGTGGAGCACCGGATCCGGGTCCGCTACATCGAGCCCGCCCTGGCGGGCGTCACTGCCCGTTCACCGGACACGCACGGATCGTTTTCACCTCCGCCTCACGGGTAGCGCATACTCACTGTTATGCCGGCCGCGTTCCTCGACTGCCCGGTCCCGCTCGCGTTCGCCCACCGCGGCGGCGCGGCGCACGCCCCGGAGAACTCCTGGCGCGCCTTCGAGCACGCCGTGGCGCTCGGTTACCGCTACCTGGAGACCGACCTGCAGGCCACGGCCGACGGGGTGCTCGTCGCCTTCCACGACCGGACGCTGGCCCGGGTCACCGGCCGGGACGGGCGCCTGTCCCGGCTGCGCTACGCCGAGCTTTCCGGCGCCCTCGTCGGCGGCACCGAGCCCATCCCCCGGCTGGAGGACCTGCTGGGCGCCTGGCCGGACGTGCGGTTCAACCTGGACGTGAAGGACACCCCGGCGATCGCGCCGCTGGCCGGCGTGCTGCGCCGGACGAACGCCTGGGACCGGGTGTGCGTGGTGTCGTTCTCGGCGGGCCGGCTCCGGGCGACCCGGCGTGCCCTGCCCCGGCCGGTGTGCATGGCCGCGTCGCCGCTGGGCACCGCGGCGGTGCGGCTCGGCGGCCCCCGGGGGGCGCACGACCCGGCGGGGCCGCCGCCGCGGCACCCGGGGCCGGCCGGGCGCCAGCCGTGGCCGCTGGCCGGATGGCTCACGCGCACCGGCGTGCGCTGCGTGCAGGTCCCCGCCGCCATGGCGACGCCCTCGTTCATCTGGCGCGCCCACGCCCTGGGGCTGCCGGTCCACGCCTGGACCATCAACGACCGCCCGGCCATGGAACGGCTGCTCGACCTGGGCGTCGACGGGATCATGACGGACGAGACGGTCGCCCTCCGCGAGGTCCTCACCGCGCGCGGCCAGTGGCACCCCCGGCTGGCGGCCTAGCGCCGGGCACCGTGGTTGCGCGCCGCGCGGTTGGAATCGGGCACAGCGGGAATCTTGTTCGCGTAGCCAGCGTTGATGACGATGGAGGCTAACGCCCGGGAGGCAATGGCATATGGCCGAACGTGCACTACGCGGCACCCGGCTCGGAGCGACGAGCTATGAGAACGACCGCAACACCGACCTGGCACCACGCCAGGAGGTAGCGTTCGACTGTCCCAAGGGGCACCACTTTAGCGTGCCGTTCGCTGCCGAGGCCGAGGTTCCCGCCACCTGGGAGTGCCGGGTGTGCGGCGCTGTCGCGTTCACGTCCGCCGCGGACCTGCCCACCCCGAAGAAGGTCAAGCCGCCGCGCAGCCACTGGGACATGCTGCGGGAGCGCCGGTCGATCGCCGACCTGGAGCAGGTGCTGGCCGAGCGGCTGGCCCTGATCCGTGGTGAGCGGGACCTGGGCGCCGGCAAGAATGACGGCCCCGCGCGCGAGCGCAAGAGCGCATAACCCATTTTCCGCTGCATTACGGCATCCGCGCGCCCGGGCGCCCTGGCGCGGCGCGTCCCCCGCTCAGCGGGACCGGCGGCCGCGGCCGGTGAGCCCCCACACGGTCACCCGCCACAGCGCCTCGGCCACGATCGCGTGGCTCATCTTGGACGTGCCGCGCACCCGCTCGACGAACGTGATCGGCACCTCGACGACCCGCAGCCCGGCCCGGACCGCCCGCATGGCCAGGTCGATCTGGAAGCAGTACCCCTGGGACTGCACCTCGTCCAGGCCGATGCGGCGCAGCGTGGCCGCCCGGTAGGCGCGGTAGCCGCCGGTGGCGTCCTTGAGCCCGAGGCCGAGCATCAGCCGGGCGTAGGTGTTGCCGCCGCGCGACAGCAGCTCCCGCGACCTCGGCCAGTTGACCACGGTGCCGCCGGGCACCCAGCGGGAGCCGAGCACCAGGTCCGCGCCGGCCAGCGCGGCCAGCAGGGCGGGCAGCTCCTCGGGCCGGTGCGAGCCGTCGGCGTCCATTTCGACCAGCACGTCATAGCCCTGGTCCAGGGCCCAGCGGAAGCCCGCGATGTAGGCGGCGCCGAGGCCGGCCTTCTGGCCGTGGTGCAGCACGTGGATGTGGCCGTCGCCGGCCGCGAGCTTGCCGGCGATCTCCCCGGTGCCGTCCGGGCTGTTGTCGTCCACGACCAGCAGGTCGGCATCCGGGACCGCCTGGCGGACCCGGGCCGCCGTGGCCTCGATGTTGGCCCGCTCGTTGTAGGTGGGCATGACGACGGCGACCCGCCCGATGGCCCGCTCGCTGCCGTCCATGCCTGTCGGACTCCCTGCCCGTGCCCTGCCCCTGCCCGGTGCCTGCCTGCCGCGGTGGTGCCGCCGGTGAACGTCCCTGCAGGTTACCGTGCGTGCGCTGCGCGCCGGCCCGCGGCAGTGCCCCGGCCGCGGCGCCGCCCGCCGCCCGCCCCGCCCGGCGCCCCCGGTGCGCGGTTTGGGCCCTATTCCCGGCCGGGCCCCGGCGGTACGATTGGGCCGATCGCAGGTGAGGGGCGGCATGACAGCTGTGTCACGAGGCGCGCGGTAAGTATGATCTTGCCGTGCGGCCGGCCAGCGCGCCTGCTTGTCATCTCGCGGTCATGCCCTTCTCCCCGCCGCGCGATGTCCTGCTCCCTGGACCGCATCGAGCAATGGCGACCGGTGCCCGAACGCTCGGGCTAGGGGCAACCGACGACCCCCAGCCGCTCCGAGCAGTCATCTTCCAGCAGGAGGTGCAGCGATGACAGAACGCCAGGAGGCGCAGGTCTCCGAGTCACAGATTGCCGTGCACTGGCGCGAGGAGGAGTACATCTACCCCTCGGACGCCTTCGTGAGCCAGGCCAACGCGGCCGACCCGGCGATCTTCGACCGGTTCAGCGTGGACAAGTTCCCCGACTGCTTCACCGAGTACGCGGACCTGCTGACCTGGGACAAGCGCTGGGACACCGTGCTGGACACGAGCAACGCGCCGTTCTGGAAGTGGTTCACCGGAGGCCGGCTGAACGCCTGCTTCAACTGCGTCGACCGGCACGTCGCCGAGCACGGCAACAAGGCCGCGCTGATCTGGGTGCCCGAGCCGGAGTCCGACGAGCACGTCGTCATCACCTACCGTGAGCTGTACCACCGGGTGAACGAGTTCGCGGCGCTGCTGTCCGACTTCTGCGGGCTCAAGGCCGGGGACCGGGTGACCCTGCACATGCCCATGGTGCCCGAGCTGCCGATCGCGATGCTCGCCTGCGCGCGCCTCGGCGTCGTGCACTCCCAGGTGTTCGGCGGGTTCAGCGGCAACGCGTGCGGGACCAGGATCGCCGACTCGGGCAGCCGGATCCTGATCACCATGGACGGCTACTACCGCAGCGGCACGCTGGTGGACCACAAGGTCAAGGCCGACGAGGCGGTGCACGAGGCGCGCTCCCAGGGCCAGGACGTCGACAAGGTGCTCGTCTGGCGGCGCCACCCGGGCCAGTACGCGTCGGAAACCCCCATGACCGAGGGCCGGGACTTCTTCGTGGACGAGGTGGCCGGGAAGTACCGCGGCCAGATCGTGGACCCGGTGTCGATGCCGTCCGAGGCGCCGCTGTTCCTCATGTACACCTCGGGCACCACCGGCCGCCCCAAGGGCGCCCAGCACTCGACCGGCGGGTACCTGTCCTACGTCGCCGGGACGTCCAGGTACTACCAGGACATCCACCCCGGGGACACGTACTGGTGCATGGCCGACATCGGCTGGATCACCGGTCACTCCTACATCGTGTACGGCCCGCTGTCGCTCGGCACGACCAGCGTGATCTACGAGGGCACGCCCAACTACCCCGACGCGGGCAGGCCGTGGCGGATCGCCGAGCGGCTCGGCGTCAACATCTTCCACACCTCGCCGACCGCCATCCGGATGCTGCGCAAGGTCGGCCCGGATGAGCCCGCCAAGTACAACTACCACTTCAAGCACATGACCACGGTCGGCGAGCCGATCGAGCCGGAGGTCTGGCGCTGGTACCACGAGTACGTGGGCAAGCGCGAGGCGGTCATCGTCGACACCTGGTGGCAGACCGAGACCGGCGGCTTCCTCGGCAGCTCGCTGCCCGCGCTCAAGCCGATGAAGCCCGGCAGCTGCGGGCCCGCGGTGATCGGCATCTACCCGGTCATCCTGGACGAGAACGGCGACGAGGTCCCCGACGGCCGGGCCGGCAACATCTGCATCACCAACCCCTGGCCGGGGATCATGCAGACGGTCTGGGGGCAGCCCGAGCGGTTCATCTCGGTCTACTACCAGAAGTACAACACCGACCCCGACAGCAAGGACTGGCGCGACTGGCCCTACTTCGCCGGCGACGGCGCGGTCCGGGCCCCGGACGGCTACTACCGCATCCTCGGCCGGGTGGACGACGTCATCAACGTGGCGGGCCACCGGCTCGGCACCAAGGAGATCGAGTCCGCCGCGCTCACCGTGCCCGAGGTCGCCGAGGCCGCCGCGGTGCCCGTCATCGACGACATCCGCGGCCGCGCGGTGGAGGTCTACGTCTCGCTCAAGCCGGGGTTCGTGGCCAGCGACGAGATGGCCGCCAAGGTCACCCGCGCGATCGAGACGGAGATCGGCAAGATCGCCCGGCCGAAGAACGTGTGGATCGTGCCGGACATGCCCAAGACCCGCTCCGGCAAGATCATGCGCCGGGTCATCGCCGCGGTGTCCAACTTCGCCGACATCGGTGACGTCACCACCCTGGCCAACCCCGAGGTCGTCGAGGGCATCCGGCACCACGTGCAGAGCGCGAAGGTGGCCCACGACGACGTGCCGCGGGAGCTGACCGAGGCCGAGTTCGAGGAGATCAAGGCGTTCGGCTCGGAGTGACGCCGGGGCGGGCCCGGCCGCGGCTCCGGGCTAGAGCGTGAACCCGGACTCCAGGTGGGCCAGGCCGCGCTCGTACCGTTGCGCAAACGACGCCAGGTCCCCGGGAGCCGCGAACCAGGCGGCCATCGCCACCCCGAGGATGGCGCCGGTGAGCGTGACCACTTCCTCGTCGTCGGCGGGGCGCCCGGCGCGCTCGGCTATCGCCGCCGACAGGACCTGGCTCGTCCTGGACAGCTCATCGAGCATGCGGGCCCGGACGGCGGGGACGGTCAGGGTGAGGGCGGTCGTCTCGCTCAGCTTCGCCATGTCCTCGGCGGACATGTTCCCGAAGGCGTCGCGGAGCGAGGCGAGGACCGCCGTGACCGTGCTGAGCCCGGGCGGCTGGGCCCGCAGCGCCTCGATCCACAACAGTTCCATGTCGTCTTGCAGGACGACGTCTTCCTTGGCGGGGAAGTACCGGAAGAACGTGCTCGGGGACACCTCGGCGGCCTCGGCGATCTGCTCCACCGTGGTGGCGTCGTAGCCCTGCTCGCGGAACAGCGCCAGCGCGTGCTCCCGGATGGCGGCACGCGTCCTGGCCTTCTTGCGCTCCCGCAGGCCCGGCCGCGCCGGCCCCGGCGGGTCCGGGGCGGGCGATGGCCGGGCCGCGGCGTCAGGCAACACGCTCATGTGGTGATTGTGCCCCTTCCGCGCCCCGCCCGGTAGCCGCGGCGGCCGCCGCGGCCGGCGTGCCGTGCCAGGGCAGGAACAGCAGCGCCAGCACCGTGCCGGCCACCGCCAGCCCGGCGCTGACCCACAGCATCGCGTCGGTCCCGTGCACGAAGGCGGCCCGCACCTGCTCCAGCAGCGCCGGCGAGCCGAGCTTGCGCGCCACCGCCAGGCCCGCGAACACGCTGCTGCGCACCGCGCCGGCGGCCGGCCCGGGCAGCGCGGCCAGGTCCAGGTGGGACTGGTAGGCGGAGGCGAGGACGCTGCCGAGGATGGCGGCCGACAGCGGCGCCCCGGCCTTCTGCACGGCCTGCATGACGGCCGAGCCCACGCCCGCGCTCTGTTTCGGCAGGTCCACCAGGGCGGTGGACGCCGCGGTGGCCAGGGCCAGGCCGAAGCCGATCCCGGCGATGCCGGTCCAGGTGGCGATGAACGCGTCCCCGCTGGCCGCGGTCATCGTGGCGCCGAGCGCCAGGCCGGTGGTCAGGATCCCGAATCCGAGCGTCGCGGTGAGCTTGGTGGTCAGCCGCCGGGCGACCTGGTCGGCCAGGCTGGCGCCCAGCGCCAGCCCGACCATCAGCGGCAGCAGCCGCACCCCGCTGCCCATCGCGGACACGCCCAGGATCGCCTGGAAGAACTGCGGCGCCGCGAACAGCAGGCCGAACATCGCGAAGATGCCGAACGCCTGGAGGATCGTCCCCCAGGTGAACCTGGCGGACCGGAACAGCCCCAGGTCCACCAGTGGCTCCCCGCCCGGCTGGCGGGTGAGCCTGCGCTCCCACGCCACGAACGCCACCAGGACGACCGCTCCCGCCGCCATGGCGGTGATCGCGATGGCCGACGACCAGCCGTGCTGCCCGGCCGCGATGAAGCCGTAGACAAGCACGGCCAGGCCGGTGCAGGAGGCCGCCATCCCCACCGGGTCCAGGCCCGGGCGGCGCTCGGCCCGGGACTCGGGCACCATCGTCGTGACCGCGGCCATGCCGATGGCCACGACCGGCAGGTTCATCAGGAACACCCAGCCCCACCAGTAGTTCGACAGCAGCCAGCCGCCGAGGATCGGCCCGATCGGCAGCGCCAGGAAGTTTGCCGCCGCCCAGATCCCCACCGCCTTCGGCCGCTCCTCGTCGGTGAACAGCACCGTGATCACCGACAGGACCAGCGGGACCATGAACCCCGCGCTGAGCCCGAGCAGCGTCCGCGCCGCGATGAACTGCCCGGGGGTGGCCGAGTAGGCGCAGGCCAGCGAGCCGAGGCCGAACACGGCGAGGGTGCTGAGCATGACCTTCTTGCGGCCGAACCTGTCCCCCAGCAGCCCCCCGGGCAGCAGCCCCACGGCGAGCCCCAGGGTGTACGAGGAGATGAACCACTGCAGGTCGGTCGCGGAGGCGTGCAGCGACCCCGCCAGGGTCGGCAGCGCCACGCTCAGCACCGTCGCGTCCAGGCCCACGGCCAGCACGCCGAGCGTCAGCCCGCCCAGCGCCCACCACTTCCGGGCTCCCGCGCCACCCTGCGCCATCGTCACGCTCATGACATCCACCACCATCAAGTAGCTTCTCTAATTTGAATGCTACTCTCACTTTGGAGTGAAACGCAAGCGTGAGTGACTCTCAGTTTGGTGGCACCACGACCGTGCCGCGCGCCGTCACGACGGTGACCGGCGGGTCGAGAACGGCGGACGCGGACGGCCCGCGCCCGGGATCCGCGCGGCAGACGACCCGCGCCTCGAACTCCATGTCGCGGCTGCGGCGGCCCACGCGGACGACCGTGGCGGTGGCCTCGATCACGTCGCCGCCCAGCACCGGCGCCCGGAACTGCACGTCGGAGTAGGACGCGAACAGGCCCTCGTCGCCGTCCAGCCGGATGGCCGCCTCCGTGGCCACGTCCCCGAACAGGGCCAGCACGTACGCCCCGTCCACCAGGTTCCCGCCGTAGTGCGCGTCGGCCGCGGAGACGTACCGGCGCTGGGTCACGGCCAGCCCCTCGCCGCCGCCGGCGGTCATGCCGCGCTGCCCTGCGGTTCGGGGGCCAGCGCGTGCACCAGGTAGCTGGCCACCTCGCCGGGCGTCGTGCCGCGCCCGAACACCCGGTCCACGCCGAGTTCGCCCGCCATGGCGGGATCGAACCGCGGGCCGCCGACCACCAGCAGCGGCCGCCGGGTCATGCCGCTCTCCTCGCTGAACGCCTCGGCGATCTGCTGGGCGGCGGAGATGTGCGCGTCCCGCTGCGTGACCACCTGGCTGACCAGCACCGCGTCCGCGTGCTCGGCCACCGCGCGGGCGACAAGGTCGCCGACGGCCACCTGCGCGCCCAGGTTCACCACCCTGATCTCCGCGTAGGACTCCAGCCCCTTCTCCCCCGCGTGGCCCTTGACGTTGAGGATGGCGTCGATCCCCACGGTGTGGGCGTCGGTGCCGACCGACGCGCCGACCACCACCAGCTCCCGGCCGAGCGCCGACCGGATCCGCCGGTTGATCTCCGCCGCGGACATCAGCGGGAACTCACGCCGCGCGACCGCGACGTCGGCCAGGTCCACCAGGTGCCGGACAACCCCGTAGACGATGAAGAAGGTGAAGTCCGGGCCCATCGCCTTGGTGTGCACCACCATGGCCGGGTCGAGGCCCATCTTGCGCGCGAGCTGTGCCGCGGCACCGTCGGCCAGGGCCCGCTCCTCCTCGGTCCCGGACGGCAGCGGCAGCGTGAACGACAGCTGCACCCGGCCGTCGCCGGTGGTGTCGCCGTACGGCCGGATCACGGTGTGCCCGGTGCCCGTCGCGCTCATCGCTGCCCCTCCGCGGACTCGCCGCCGTCCCGTTCCAGGAACTCGCTTGCGGGGTTGAAGTAGCCGTCCGCGCGCTCGATCACGCCGTCGAGGCCGCGGCCGCCGTCGGCCGGCCGGCGGGTCACCCCGAACGTGCCGTCGCCGATCGCGGTCAGCAGCCCGTCGCCGGCGATGCGGCCCAGCAGGTCCACCGACTCGTCGAGCACCTGCTGCGCCCGCCGCTCGACGAACCCGCCGGCCGGCGGCCGGATGTTCTCGCCGAGCCGCCCGGCCGCGCGCAGCACGTAGCGCACGTTCTCCAGGGCAAGGTCCCGGTCGGACAGGAACGGCGTGTGGATCCCCTCGGTCATCATGCCGATGAGCAGGATCGACTGGTCGGTCAGCGCGCCGCACAGGTTGAAGAACGCGTCGAGCAGGTACCCGGCGAACACGTTGCCGGTCATGTGCTTGGTGGGCGGCATGTACTTCAGCGGCGCGCCCGGGAACAGCTGCCGGACCAGCTGGGCGTGGGCCAGCTCGAGCAGGAACGAGTCGGGCACCGCCGGGTTGATCTCGAACGCGTGCCCCAGGCCGAGCTGGCCGGTGGCCAGGCCGGCCTCCCGGCCGAAGTACTCGTTGAGCAGCTGGCTGACCACCACGGTGTGGGCGGCGTCCACCGCGTCGGCGGTGGTCAGGTAGTTGTCCTCGCCGGTGTTGATGATGATCCCGGCGCGGGCGTGGACCTGCCGGGAGAAGCGCTGGTCGATGAAGGTCCGGCGGGGGTTGATGTCGCGGAAGATGATCCCGTACATGCAGTCGTTCAGCATCATGTCCAGGCGCTCGAGCCCGGCCAGGGCCGCGATCTCGGGCATGCACAGCCCCGAGGCGTAGTTGGTGAGCCGCACGTACCGGCCGAGCTCGCGGGACACCTCGTCCAGCGCGGCCCGCATGAGCCGGAAGTTCTCCCGGGTCGCGTACGTGCCCGCGTACCCTTCCCGGGTGGCGCCCTCGGGGACGTAGTCCAGCAGGGACTGGCCGGTGGAGCGGATCACCGCGATGATGTCCGCGCCTTCCCGCGCCGCCGCCTGCGCCTGCGGGATGTCCTCGTGGATGTCGCCGGTGGCCACGATCAGGTAGATCCACGGTTTCGGCGGGTCGGCCGTCTCGCGGATCATCGCCTCGCGCTCCGCCTTGCGCGCGTCGATCCGCGCGAAGCCGCCGGCCAGCGCGGCCGTGGCCGCCGCCCGGGCCGCGGCGGCATCGGGGCCCTCGGGCACGCGGAACTTGACCTTCCCCGCGGCGGCGTCGGCGGCCAGCGCGGCAAGGCCGGGATGCCCGCCGGCCAGCAGCGCGTCCCAGGCGGGCAGCGCCACCCCGTGCGCCAGCCCGCAGCTGTCGCGCACCGCGTCGACCAGATGGTTCACCCACGGCATGCCGTCGCCGGGGTCGGCCCCGTCCAGGCCGGCCAGGCGCAGCACCGCCCGTTCCACCGACACGGTGGTGTGGCTGCGGGCCATCTCCACGATGGGCCGGCCCGCCACCTCGGCCAGCTCACGGGCCCGGCGGACGACCGCCGGGTCCAGCCTGAGCGCGGGCAGCACCGCGCCCGCCGGCCCGGCGGGCTGCCCGGTGTCCGGCACGGCCGTCCCCGGCCCGCCACCTCGTTCGCTAACCGGCATGGCCGTCCCCTTCCTCAGTCCGGCTCTCGAAGATCTGCCGCACGCCGGGCTCGGCGCGGATCAGGTCCAGCGCGAGGGCGGCGTGCCCTGGTACATACCCGTTGCCGATGAGCATGGTGATGTCCGCGGCCACCCCCTCGGCGCCGAGCGCGGCCGCGCTGAACGACGTCGCCATCGAGAAGAAGATCACCGTGCCGCCGTCGGCGGTGGCGAGCACCGCGCCCCCTTCGCAGCCCGGGACGTCCACGCACACCACGGTCACCTGGGCCGGCCCGCCCGCGCCGCGCACGGCGCCGGCCACCGCGGCGGGATCCCGCGCGTCGGCGATCACCACCTTGTCGGCCAGCCCGGCCGCGGTGAGCGCGGCGGCCTCGGCCTCGTTCCGCACCAGGCCGATCACGGTCCCGGCGCCGGCCCGCCGCGCCGCCGCGGCGGACAGGCTGCCGCTCTTGCCCGCCGCGCCGAGGATGGCCACCACCGGGGCGGTCCCGCCGAGCCCGGCCCGGCACACCACCCGGCTGGTCAGGGCCGGCGCCCCGCACACGTCCAGCACCGCGAGCGACAGCGGCACCGGCAGGTCGCCGGGGAGCACCGCGGCGATCGAGCGGCCGAACAGGATCGCGTGCCCCTCGCACGGCACCTGCTCGGACCGGCCGTCCCAGCGGGCCAGCCCGTCGGTGATGACGAGCGGGGTGAGGCTGAGCGACACCAGGGTGGCGATCCGGTCGCCGGGCGCCAGCCCGAGCGGCGACCGCGGCCCCGTCTCGGCCACGACCCCGGTGAGCATCCCGCCCGAGCCGGTCACCGGGTTCTGCATCTTGCCGCGCTCGCCGACGATCCGCAGCACCGCCGCGCGCATCGCCGCCGCGTGCGCGCCGTCGCCCGCCGGGCCGCCGGCCTGCGCCTGCGCGGCCTCGCTGAGCTGGCGGAACGATGCGGCGTCCAGGTTGAGCCGGTCCACCCGCACCCGGACCTCGTCCGGCCACAGGCCCGGGCTGGGGTCAAGCCGCCAGGCCGCCTGGGGCAGTGCCCCGGCCGGCTCGATGACCCGGTGCAGTCCCAGCGGCGACCCCTCGCCCCGGCTGACCGGGGGGGTGCCGCTTCCGGCGGCGGCAGGGCGCATCGCGCCAGGGTCGTGGCTCACTGGGGCACCGCGCAGAGGTATCGGGAAATCTTATCGTTGCGTACTATTATGTCACAAGGTTCTTTCGTATCCTTCACCTATACAAGGCTATCGTCCGCTCCCAGACCCTCCGAACGGTGGTGACCCGTGATCGAGCAGCCCTACGCCTACCGGCGCGCTGACCTCGCCGAGCCCGACTGGACCCGGTTGCCCGGCTGGGCGCGGGTGACCCGCGAGGAGTGGGAGTCCGCCCAGTGGCAGCGGGCGCACTGCGTGAAGAACATCAGGCAGCTGCGCCAGGTGCTCGGCGCGGGGCTGAGCGAGGAGTTCTGCGCCGACCTCGAGCGCGACCAGCGGGAGCGGGCCACCATGTCCATGCTGGTCCCGCCGCAGATGCTCAACACGATGGCGCCCCTGGTGGCCGCGGACGCGGCGGGCTTCACCGCGGCGCTGTACGCCGACCCGGTCCGCCGGTACATGATCCCCGTGTTCAGCGACCGCCGCGCCGACTGGCCGTCGCACCCCTACGCCTCCCGGGACTCGCTGCACGAGGCGGAGATGTGGGCGGTGGAGGGGCTCACCCACCGGTACCCCACCAAGGTGCTCGCCGAGGTCCTGCCGACCTGCCCCCAGTACTGCGGCCACTGCACCCGGATGGACCTGGTGGGCAACCCGACCCCGGTGATCGCCAAGCACAAGTTCGCGCTGGCCCGCGAGGACCGGCTCGGCGCCATGATCGCCTACCTCAAGCGCACCCCCGGGGTGCGGGACGTGGTGGTGTCCGGCGGCGACGTGGCCAACCTGCCCTGGCCCCGGCTGGAGGCGTTCGTGGCCGCCCTGCTGGAGATCGACAGCATCCGCGACATCCGGCTGGCCAGCAAGGCGCTCATGGGGCTGCCGCAGTTCTGGCTCAGCGACGAGGTCCGGGCCGGCATGGCCCGCCTGGGCGCGACCGCGCGGGAGCGCGGCGTGAGCATCGCCATCCACACCCACGTGAACGCGGCCCAGTCCGTGACGCCCCTGGTGGCGCGGGCGGCGCGGGCGATGCTGGAGACCGGCATCCGGGACGTGCGCAACCAGGGCGTGCTGCTGCACGGCGTCAACGACAGCGCGCAGGCCCTGCTCGACCTGTCCTTCACCCTGCTGGACGGGGCGAACATCATGCCGTACTACTTCTACATGTGCGACATGATCCCCGGCAGTGAGCACTGGCGGCTCTCCCTGGCGCAGGCCCAGTCGCTGCAGCACCAGATCATGGGGTACCTGCCCGGGTTCGCCACCCCGCGGATCGTCTGTGACGTGCCCTACGTCGGCAAGCGCTGGGTGCACCAGGTGTCGCGCTATGACACCAGGCTCGGCATCTCCTACTGGACCAAGAACTACCGGACCGCGGTGGAGGCCGACGACGCGCTCGCGCTGCGCCGCGAGTACGCCTACTACGACCCGATCCACACCCTGCCGGCCGACGGCCAGCAGTGGTGGCTCGACCGGGCCCGCGGCGGCAGCGCGACCGTGGTGCCCGAGGCCGGCCTGATGCCCGAGGCCGGCCTGGCCCCCGCCGGGACCGGGCTCACCCCGGCCGCGCAGTAGCTGCCGGGGCGGCCGCGGCCCGTCCGCGGTGCTCCAGCGCCGCGACCGGCACCAGGGCCGCGGCGGCCAGGGGCAGGACTCCCGCGACCGCGAACGCGGCGGCGTAGCCGTCCGCGCCGATCAGCGCGGCGGCCAGCGGCGGCGTGAGCGCGGCGACCAGGTTCTGCCCGGTGTTCTGGATGCCCAGGGCCCGGCCCGCCCAGTGCGGCCCGGCGTACTCGGCCACCGCGGTGAAGGCGAGCCCGTTGGTGCTGACCGCCAGCACGGCGGCGGCGAGCAGGACCGGCACCGCCAGCGCCGAGGTGGTCCGCACGGCCACGGCGAGGGCGAGCAGGGCCGCGGCGATGGCCAGCGCCAGGGCCCGCATCGGCCGCATCCGGCTGCCCGCCCGGTCCGACCAGTAGCCGGCCGCCAGCCTGGATCCGGCGCCGGCGGCGGCGGTGACCGCCAGCAGCGACCCGGCGGCGGGCACCGGCCAGCCGCGCGCGCTGACCAGGAAGACCAGAGCGAAGGTGGCCACCGTGAACTGCGGCACGACCAGCAGCGCGCTCGCCGCGTGCAGCCGCCACAGGGCCGGGGCCCGGTAGGGCGAGCGTGCCGCGCCGCCGCCCGCGCGGGCCGGGTGCGCCGGGTCCCGGACGACCGCCACCACCAGCAGCACCGCGGACAGGCAGAACAGGCCGAGGAAGGCCAGGCCCGCGGGCAGCCCGCGGGCCGCGATGGCGGGCAGCGTCGCCGCTGCGACCGCGACGCCGAGCGGCTGGGCGCTTTGCCGGATGCCCATCGCCACCCCGCGCTGCGACGCCGGGAACCAGCCCAGGATCAGCCGCCCGCTCGCCGCGTACACCGAGGCCCCGGCCGCCCCCGCGGCCACCAGGCACCCGGCGAGGGCGGCCGTCCCGCGGGCCTGCGTGGCTGCCAGCAGCACCGCGCCCGCGCCGGCCAGCCCGCTGGCCAGGACCAGCCGCTCCCCCCACCGGTCCGCGGCGGCTCCCCAGGCCACCAGCGTGAGCAGCAGGCCGATCGTCGGGCAGGCGACCAGGACGCCGGCCTCCTCCAGGGACAGCCCCTGTGCGCGCAGCGCCGGGATCAGGTAGGCCAGCCCGTACTGGAACGTGCAGCCGGCGGTCAGCGCGACGGTCCCGGCCGCGAGCGTCACCCAGCGCCGCGCCCCGCCCCGGGGACCGGCCCGCTCCCCCGGCCCGGAGCGGGCGGCGTCTTCCGGCTGATGGCTGCTATCCACATAATGATAATAGCTGTCCGTTATATGAGACGTCGGTGCCGCGCGGCCGGCCCGGCGGTCCGGGTAGGGTGGGCCGGTGCCCGAGTTGCAGCGCCTGCAGGCCGGCCACGCCGCCGCGGTGCTGGCCTTCGAACTCGCGAACCGCGCCTACTTCGCCACGTTCATCTCCGACCGCGGCGATGAGTTCTTCGACCACTTCACCGAGGACTTCGGCGACCGGCTGGCCGAGCAGGAGGCCGGCAGCTGCGCCTTCCACGTGCTCCTCGGCGCGGACGGCACCGTGCTCGGCCGGTTCAACCTGTTCAATCTCACCGACGGCACGGCCGAGCTCGGGTACCGGGTCGCGGAGCATGCCGCGGGCCGTGGCGTGGCCACCGGGGCGGTGCGGGAGCTGTGCCGGCTCGCGGCCACGCGGTACGGGCTGCGCACCCTGCGGGCGGCGACCTCCCATGAGAACGTCGCGTCCCAGAAGGTGCTGGCCAAGGCCGGGTTCGTGCCGGCCGGCCCGGCCCGTCCCGGCGGCCGACCGGGCACCTGGTACCGCCGTGACCTGGGCCGGGAGCCTGACCGGGCGGCGGCTCAGCCGGGCTGAGCCGCGCCGCGCCGGGCGCGAGTTTCCGCCCGGGTCAGCTGGCGTGGTCGGTGCCGTCGGCGGGCGCGTCCGCGGCGGAGCCGGCGTGGTCGGCGCCCACCTCGGCGGGCGGCTCCGGGCCCGGCCCGCCGCCGTCCGTGCCGCCCTCCCCCGGCTCCCCGGCCGGGTCCCCGCCCGGCCCCGCACCGGCCGGGCCGGCGCCGGCCGCGAGCGCGGCGGCCCCGGCGGCCGAGGGGATCCCCCCGCTGCGGCGCTGGGTGTACCAGAACCACGTCCCGCCGATGATGGTCCCGGCGATCGCGACGAACATGTTCAGCCGCAGGCCGAGGAAGTGCTCGGACGGGTCCACCCGCAGCGACTCCTCGAAGATGCGGAACGCCGAGTACCCGGTGACGTAGAGCGCGAACAGGCCGGGTGCCTTGATGCCGCGGTGGTGGCCCAGCCAGACCAGCGTGGCGGCCAGCAGCAGGTCGAAGATCAGCTCGTACAGGAACGTGGGCTGGAACGTGGTGGCGCTGAGGTAGCCGGCCGGCCGGTAGGCGGGCGGGATGTACAGCCCCCAGGGCAGGCTGGTCGGCCCGCCGAACAGCTCCTTGTTGAAGTAGTTGCCGATGCGGCCGAGCGCCTGCGCCACCAGCAGCGCGGGGGCCACGGCGTCGGCGAACTGGCCCGCGTCCGCGCCGTGCCGGCGCACCCGCCAGACCCCGACGAGCGCCCCCAGGGCGACCCCGCCCCAGATCCCCAGGCCGCCGTCCCAGACGGCGAAGATCCCGTACCAGTGATGCGGGATGTACTTGGGCGTGGTGATGTCGAAGTAGATGCGCCCGCCGATGATGCCCGCCGGCACCGCCCACAGGGCGACGTCCCCGACCAGCCCCGGGTCGCCGCCGATGCGCTGCCAGCGCCGCTGGGTGATGAGGATCGCGAGGGTGATCCCGATCACGTACATCAGCCCGTAGTAGTGGATGTAGGCCGGGCCGAGATGGAACCCGTTGACCGACGGGCTGGGGATATGCATCGCCATGCGTCCGAGCGTAGCCAACTCCCGCGCTCGACACGGCGCCGCAGCCGCGAGAGCCTTTCCGTCACACGGGCCGCAACCTCGCCGGCCCGCGGAAGGACCGGGCGCCGATGAACGACAGCCAGCATCCCTGGACCGCGGCGGACATGCCGGCCCAGCACGGCCGCACCGCGGTCGTGACCGGCGCGAACACCGGGATCGGCTTCGAGGCCGCGGTGGTGCTCGCGCAGCACGGGGCGGCCACCGTCCTGGCCTGCCGCGACGCAGGCAAGGGCCAGGCCGCGGCGGCCCGGCTGGCTGCGGCCGCGCCCGCCGCGGACGTCTCGGTGGTGCTGCTGGACCTGGCGTCGCTGGCCTCCGTCCGCGCCGCCGCGGCACAGATCCTGGCCCGCCGCCAGCGGCTTGACCTGCTCATCAACAACGCAGGCCTGATGTGGCCGCCGTACGGGACGACCGCCGACGGCTTCGAGTTGCAATTCGGTACCAATCACCTCGGCCACTTCGCGCTCACCGGCCTGCTGCTGCCGGCGATGCTGGCCGCGCCCGGGTCGCGCGTGGTCACGGTCAGCAGCAACGTGCACCGGGCCGGCTGGATCGACTTCGCCGACCTGCAGTCGCGGCAGCGCTACGGCCGGCTGGCCGCCTACGCGCAGTCCAAGCTGGCGAACCTCCTGTTCACCTACGAGCTCCAGCGCCGGCTCTCGGCCGCCGGGGCGCCGGCGGCCGCGCTGGCCGCGCACCCCGGGGTGGCGTTCACCGACCTGACCCGCGTCCTGCCCGGCCCGGTCCGGTCGGCCAACCTGGCGCTCGGCGGGCTGTTCACCCAGAGCGCCTCGATGGGCGCGCTGCCGGTGCTGCGCGCCGCCACCGATCCGGCCGCCGCGGGCGGGGAGTACTACGGCCCCGGCGGCCGGGGCCAGCTGAAGGGCTACCCCGTGCGGGTCTCGTCCTCCGCCCGGTCGCACGACCAGGGCGCGCAACGGCGGCTGTGGGCCGAGTCGCAGCGGCTCACCGGCGTGAGCTACCCGGTGTAGGCGCCGTGGTGCAGTCACACTTCGTTATTCTCTGAGTGCTGTCAGTAACAGAACTCAGACCCCCGAGGAGTGACACCGCGTGCTGCTGCTCGCCAGCCCCCGGCCTGTCCGCGCGCCCGCCCCCGTCCCCAGCCCGCGGGCGGGCCGGCCCGCCCGCCCGGGCAGCATGCGGGCGGTGCTGGCGGCCGCGGCGCTGCTCGGGCTCGCGCTGGCGGGCTACGCCGCCGAGGTCGCGGCCCATCCGCTGCGCGACATGCTGACCTGGTTCGACCTGCGGGTCTACGTGACGGCCGGGCAGACGGCGGCGCACGCGCCCGGCCTGCTCTACCTGCGGGCGATGATGCCGGGCTTCCACTTCACCTATACGCCGTTCGCCGCGCTGGTCTTCGCCGCCTGGGCGGCGCTGCCGTGGCCCGTGCTGGCCTGGCTGATGACCGCGGCCAGCCTGGCCGCGCTGGGGCTGGCGGTCTGGCTGACCCTCGGCGGGCTGGGCTGGGCCGGCCGGCGCAGGCTGGCCGGGGCGCTCGCGGTGACCGCGGTCGCGTTCTGGACCGAGCCGGTGCAGCGCACCCTGCACCTGGGCCAGGTCGAGCTGCTGCTGATGGCGCTGGTGATCGCGGACCTGTGCCAGAGCGGCCGGCGATGGTGGCAGGGCGCGGGGATCGGCCTGGCGGCGGGCGTCAAGCTGGTGCCGCTGATCTTCATCCCGTACCTGGTGCTCACCCGGCGGTTCCGCCAGGCGGCGGTGGCCATGGTGGTCTTCGCCGCGCTGGCGGGCGCGGGGTTCGCGGCGCTGCCGCAGGCGTCGTGGCAATGGTGGGCCGGGCCCGATTTCCTCAAGGCCGGCCGCACCGGGTTCGTCGGGTTCCTGGCGAACCAGTCGCTGCGCGGCATGTTCACCCGGCAGTCGGGCAGCCTCGCCGGTGGCCTGTGGTGGTGGGCCGCCGCGGCCGGGCTGGCCGCGGTGGCGGGGCTGATCACGGCCGCCCGGCTGCACCGGTCCGGCCGCCCGGTGCACGGCTGGCTCACCTGCGCGCTGACCGGGCTGATCGTGTCGCCGGTGAGCTGGGACCACCACTGGGTGTGGGTGGCGCCCGGGCTGGCGGTCCTCGCCGATGCCGCCGTCCGGGCCGCGGGGGCCGCGCGGGCGGCGTGCTGGGCGCTGGGCGCGGGCGCTGCCGCGGTGTTCGGCGCCTGGCCCATGTTCGGCCGGCCGGGCCCGCTGGTGCCCTGGGGGCTGATCTGGTACGCGCCGGGCAGCCCCGGCGCGGTGAGCAGCCACCCGTGGAACAGCGAGTACCACTGGCACGGCCTGGCCTGGCTGGCCGGGAACCTGTACATCCTGGCCGGGCTGGTGGCCTTCGCCGTGGCCGCGGTGCTGGCCCGCCGCTGTGCGCCGCGGGCCCGGTCGCCGGTCAGCCGCCCGCGTCCGCGGGCAGGAACGCCACCGTGTCGCCGGCCGTCAGCGGTTCCTGGTCGTCCCGGGTGACCTGGTCCCCGTTCAGCGCCGCCACCACGTGCCGGCCGAGCGCCAGCCCGGTGGCGGCCGCCGCCTCGCCAACGGTGGCCGCGCGGACCTGGTGCGGGCCGCGGTGGCCGCCGGCCAGCGTGCCGAGCCGCTGCACGGTCACCCAGGGCGCCGGGCGCGCCCGGGCCGCGGCGTAGTCGGCCGGCTCGTTGACGTTGACCACCGAGTCCAGCCCGGGGTCCAGCGCCGCCAGCACCGGGTCGGCGCGCAGCGCGGCCTCGTCCAGCCGGGTGACCGCGCAGTCGTCGAACAGGAACGCCGGCCGCAGCCGCCCCTGCGCCACCAGCCGCGCCGCGGTGCCCGCGAGCGCGGTGCGGTACGCGGCGGCCAGCGGCTGGGGGTACCCGCGGGCCAGCGGCAGGCCCACGTCCGCCCCCTCCTCCGCCGCGCGCAGCACCCGGCGGACGAACGCCGGGTGCAGGAACGGCAGGTCAGTAGAGCTGACGAACGCGATCTGCGCGCGGCCGGCCAGCGCGGCCAGGCCCGCGGCGATCCCCTGCACCGGCCCCAGGCCCTCGCGCGGGTCGTCGGCCACCTCCACCCGCGGCGGCAGCGCGGGCAGCGGCTGGCCCGGGGCGCGGACCACCAGCACCGGTCCCCCGGTCGCCCGGGCGAGGATCGCCGCGGTGCGGCGCAGCAGCGTCGAGCCGTGCCATTCCAGCGCCGCCTTGGGCGTGCCCATCCGGGACGACCGGCCGCCGGCCAGCACGATTCCCGCGGCACCCGAAGCACTGCCAGACACAGGTCCGATGGTAGGGCCCCGGGTGCTATCGCGGCATTACGCCAGCGCCGGGTCGGTCATCCCCCTGCGGCGGCGCAGGGCCCGGTCGGCCCAGGTGAACAGGGCGTCCACGAGCAGGCCGAGCACCAGGATCACGATCATGATCGCGATCGCGCTGGCCATGTCGGTCTGGTCCTGGAAGGCGTTGAGCAGCGCGCCGACGGAGGGCTGGCCGATGATGATCACCAGCAGCTCGCCGGCCATCAGGCTGCGCCAGGCGAACGCCCAGGCCTGCTTGAGCCCGGCCACGAACGACGGCAGCGAGGCCGGCAGGATCAGGTACCGGTAGAGGGAGATCCGGCGCAGGCCCATCGTCTTCCCGGCCCGCAGCAGCAGCGGCGGGATGTAGTCCACCCCGGTGATCAGGCCGTTGGCGACCGACGGCGCGGAGCCCAGCACGATCACGAAGATGATCGCCGCGGTGGTGCCGCCGAACAGGATGATCGCGAACGGGAACCAGGCGATCGACGGCATCGTCTGCAACGCGGTGATCATCGAGCCGACCGCCGCGCGCAGCGGCTTGATCCGCGACACCAGCGCGCCGGCGATCGCGCCGATCAGCACGGACAGCGCGAAGCCGACGACCGCCCGGTACATCGTGATCTCGATCGCGTGCCACAGCTCGGCGTGCAGCATCTGCGCCCACAGGTTGGCGAAGACCGTGCCCGGCCCGGGCAGCACGTACTTCTTCCAGCCGCTGAGGTGGATGAGCTCCCACGCGCCGAGAACCAGCGCGATCGCCAGCAGCTTCGGCCACAGGACGGCCCAGGTGCGCTTGCCGCTCCAGGGATGCCCGCTGGCCACCGGCGTCTCCAGGTGGTCGAGCCCGGCGAGGGCGGCCCCCGGCCCGGCGACGGTGTCCAGGGCCTGCGCGGAACCGCGGCTACCGAGCCTGGCCATGGCGTCCCATCTCCTCTCGCAGCCGGTCGGTGATGGCGGAGGCGAGCTGCGCGACCGGCGCCGAGTCGATCCGGCGGGGACGCTCGATCGGCACGCCGAACTCGTCGATGACCCGGCCGGGGCGGCTGGACAGCACCACCACCCGGTCGCCGAGCCGGACCGCCTCCCGGACGTTGTGCGTGACGAACAGCACGGTCAGCCCGCGCTCGGAGCAGATCCGGTCCAGCTCGTCGTGCAGCAGGTCCCGGGTCATCGCGTCCAGCGCGCCGAACGGCTCGTCCATCAGCAGCACGTCCGCGTCCTGGGCCAGCGCCCGGGCCAGGGCGACCCGCTGGCGCATCCCGCCGGACAGCTCGTGCGGGCGCTTGGCGCCGAAGCTGCCGAGGTGGACCGTGTCGAGCAGCTCCGCGGCCCGGCGGTGGCGCTCGGCCTTCGGCACCCCGGCGGCCCGCAGCGGAAGCTCCACGTTGCGCGCCGCGGTCAGCCAGGGGAACAGGGCCGGCTCCTGGAACATCAGCGCCATCCGCCGGCCGGTGGTGTCGATCCCGCCCGCGGTGGGCGTGTCCAGCCCCGCGACCAGGGACAGCAGGGTGCTCTTGCCACAGCCGGAGGCGCCGATCAGGCACACGAACTCGCCCTGGCCCACCGCCAGCGACACCCGGTCGAGGGCCTGCAGGCTGGTCCGGCCGTGCCCGAACACCTTGGACACGCCGCTGATCCGGACCGTGGCGCCGCCCCCGCCCGGCGTGCCGGGCGGGGGCGGCGCCACGGCCATGGGCGCGGCCTGGCGCTGATCGAGGCTCATGGGCTCACCTGCGGCTGCCCGTCCGCCTTCAGCAGGGAGTTGAGCGGCCCGAGGTCGTAGATGCCGGGCAGGTGCTGCACCGGCGTGAGCAGCCCCACCGCCACCGCGTGCTGCGCGTCGGCGGACAGCGAGGAGGCGACCGGGTCGTTGGTGAACGTGATGAACTTCAGCGACGCGCTGAGCACGCCGGGCTTCAGCCCCTTGCCCACCAGCCTGGCCAGCTCGGCGTTGGCCACCGAGGCCGCGGCGCTGCCGTTGGAGTTGATGTAGGAGTTCGCCTCGATCTGCCCCTTGAGCAGCCCGTTCACCGTGGACGGGTGGGCCTTCAGGAACGGCTGGGTGACCACGAGGTTGGTGGTGACGAACTTGCCGGCCGGCCACAGGCTGGCCTCGTTCACCAGCCGGGTGCCGCCGTCGAGCACCATCTCGGTGGCGTACGGCTCGGGCTCCCAGCCGCCGTCGATCTGGCCGGAGGCGAATTCCAGCACGGCCGCGGAGTTGGGCTTGATCGGCTTGATGGAGACGTCGCCGCCGCCGGTGGGGGTGGTGGCCATGCCGTGCTGCTTGAGCCAGTAGCGCAGCGCCACGTCCTGGGTGTTGCCCAGCGACGGCGTGGCGAGCGACTTGCCCTTGAGCTGGGCCGCGCTGGTGATGCCCTTCTTCACGACCAGGGAGGCGCCGCCCGAGGCGGCACCGGAGATGATCTTGATGGCGGTGCCGTTGGACTTCTGCCAGGCGTTGATCGCCGGGTTGGGGCCGACGTAGGCCGCGTCGAGCTGACCTGCCAGCAGCGCCGTGGTCTCCTCGGTGCCGGTGCTGAAGATCGTGGTCTGCAGCGTGACGTTCTTGCCGAGGTCCTTGGTGAAGAAGCCCTTGGCGATGCCCACGAGCGCGGGCTCGTGCGTGATGTTGGCCAGGAAGCCCAGCCGCAGCACCACCGGCCCCGGACCGGAGCCGGACGCCGCGGTGGAAGATCCAGCGCAGCCAGCCATCACGAGGCTGGCGGCAGCTACTCCTGCCGTGAGTAGCACACGCCTCATCAGCGATCCACCTCTCCCCGCGTCAGGAAACTTTCCCGATCGATTTACTATACCGATCAACTTAGTAGGGTTTGTGGCCCGGCGCAACCGGCGCTCACGGGGTGGGGCTGATCGTGGGCGCGGGCACCTGGTGCCCGCGGAACAAGATCGCGGCGACCTGGGTCAGCGTGTCCGTGCCCGCGTGGTAGCCGCCGTGCCCGTTGAGGCTGTTCATCATGGCCAGCGTGTACCGCTGGCGGGGGCCGGCGAAGCCGACCGAGTCGATGATCCACCCGGGCCGTTCCACCGACCAGCCATCCTTGTTGCCCGGGTGGTTGGCGCGGCCCGCCCCCCAGACCCCGAAGTGCTGGTCGGCGGCGACGTGGCTCAGCGTGGTGACCAGGTAGGCGCGCAGCGGCGCGGGCATGTCGTCCAGCACGTAGCCGATGACGGCGCTCAGGTCCGCCGCCGGGCACATCATCTCCCCCCAGTACGGCGGGGTGATCCCCGGCGCGGACACATACCGTGCCGAGGCCAGGCCGATCTTGGGGAAGAAGCGGGTGTAGCGCCGGGCGCCGAACTTGAACCAGAGCGTGTCGGCCGCGCTGTCGGAGCTGACGTGCAGCATGTCGTGCAGCACCGCCATGTCGTGTGCGGACAGGCGGATCACCCCGGCCTGGTTCTGCATCAGCAGCGTGACCGCCATCGCCAGCTTGCTGGTGGAGGCCATGTAGACGTAGGTCTGCGCGTGCGCGTTCTGCCACACCGCCCCGGTGGACCTGTCCCGGAGCACCACGCCCACCACCCCGGGCCGGTACCGCAGGTAGGCCTGGACCTGCGCGATCCGCTCCCGCATGGTGCAGGAGAACCCGGCCGGGCCGGCCGGGCAGGCCGGGTTCGCCGGCGCCGGCGAGGAGCCGGTGCCCGGCGCCGGGCCCGGCGGGCCGGGCGAGCTCGCTGAGCTCGCCGCCGGGGAGGACAGCAGGCCACAGCCCGCCAGCGCGGCCATGCCCGCCGCCGCGGCGGCGCGCCGCCCACCCCCGCCCCGCGGCGCACCAATAGCCACGGC
>Ga0335078_10002039_pt1 | contig 30579 bp, 22 predicted proteins | sample Lox_Sample_32_FD_206711 | JGI IMG/M metagenome (GOLD analysis project Ga0335078, IMG submission 206711) | Soil microbial communities from Loxahatchee National Wildlife Refuge, Florida, United States - Lox_Sample_3.2 | ecosystem: Environmental > Terrestrial > Soil > Wetlands | place: USA... | reverse complement strand
GTCCCCACCGTGACCGGCTCCCCCTCGACCATCACCGACGCGGTGCCCGCGGCCTCCAGCTGCGCCGCCAGCGCCTCCGCGTCCGCCGACGCGACCGCCCGGGCCACCGCCTGGGTGCGGTTGCCGAACCGGCGGCCCAGCGTGCGGAAGTTGGGCTTCACGACATGGTCGACCAGGTGACCGGCCGCGGCGCTGAGCTCGGCCACGGTGCGGACGTTCAGCTCGGCGGCGATCTGGTCGCGCAGCTCCGCCGGCAGTGCCGCGAAGCCGGCCGCGCCGGCCAGCGCGCGGGGGAGCGGCTGGCGGATGCCGAGGGACGCCCCGGCGCGGGCGGACCTGCCCAGCTCCACCAGCCGCCGGGCCAGGCTCATCTGCGCGGACAGCTCCCGGTCCACCAGGCCCGGATCCACTGCCGGCCAGGTGGCGAGGTGCACCGAGTCAGGGCCCTGCGGGGCCCGCAGGATCCCCCATACGTGGTCGGTGATGAACGGCACTATCGGCGCCATCAGCCTGGTGAGGGTCTCCAGGCACTGATAGAGGGTGGCGAACGCCGCCGCCCCGTCCGGCGTCCGTGGTCCCTCCCAGAACCGGCGCCGGGACCTGCGCACGTACCAGTTGGACAGGTCGTCGATGAACGTGGCGAGCCGGCGCCCGGCCACGCTGGTGTCGAACTCCTCCAGGGCCGCCGTGACCTCGGCGGTCACCTGGCTCAGCTCGGACAGGACCCACCGGTCGAGCACGGGCCTGGCCGCCGGGGGCGGGGCGCTGGCCAGCAACGCGGGCCCCCAGGCCGCGTCCTGGGCCGCGGCGGCGTTGGCGTAAAGCACGAAAAAGGAGACCGTGTTCCAGTAGGTGAGCAATACCTTGCGGACGATCTCCGCGAGCGTGCCGTGCCCGATCTTGCGGGTCGACCACGGCGACCCGGCGGCCGCGAAATACCAGCGCACCGCGTCCGCGCCCTGCTCGGCCATCAGCGGCATGGGCTCCAGCACGTTGCCGAGGTGCTTGCTCATCTTGCGCCCGTGCTCGTCCACCACCAGGCCGAGGCAGACCACGTTCTCATACGAGGACCGGCCGAACACCAGCGTGCCGACCGCCATGAGCGAGTAGAACCAGCCGCGCGTCTGGTCGATCGCCTCGCAGATGAACTGCGCCGGATAGGCCTGCTCGAACTGTGCCTCGTTGCGCAGCGGGGCACCGTGCTGGGCGAACGGCATGGACCCGGAGTCGTACCACACGTCGATGACCTCCGGCACCCGCTGGGCCGGGCCGCCGCACTCCGGGCAGCTGATCACCACCGCGTCCACATAGGGCCGGTGCGGGTCGAGGCCGGACAGGTCCCGGCCGGCCAGCTCGCCCAGTTCGGCGAGCGATCCGACGCAGGTGAGGTGCTCGTCGCCGCACTCCCACAGGGGCAGCGGCGTGCCCCAGTACCTGGTGCGCGACAGCGCCCAGTCCACGTTGTTGCGCAGCCACTCCCCGTACCGGCCGTGCTTGATGCTCGGCGGCTGCCAGTTCGTCCGCTCGTTCTCGGCCAGCAGCTGCTCCTTGATCTGCGTGGTGCGGATATACCAGGACGGCAGCGCGTAGTACAGCAGCGGCGAATGACACCGCCAGCAGTGCGGGTAGCTGTGGTCGTACAGGTCCTCCCGGAACAGCAGCCCCCGCTCGGCCAGGTCGTGGGACAGCGGGGGGTTGGCGTCGGAGAAGAACATCCCGCCCACCATCGGCACGGACGCCTCGAACCGCCCGTCCGGGCCGACCGGCTTGACCACGGGCAGCCCGTGCGCTCGCGCGGCGTCCATGTCGTCGGCGCCGAACGCCGGCGACATGTGCACCAGCCCGGTGCCGTCCTCGGTGCTCACGAAGCCGGCCGTGACCACCACGTGCGCGTCCGGGATCGGCACCAGGCTGAACGGCGGCCGGTAGCGGGCCCCGGCCAGCACGCTGCCCTGGATCCGGGCCACCGGGTGCCAGCCCTCGCCGAGCACCCGGCCGAACAGCTTCTCCGCCACCACGACCCGCTCGCTGTCGCCGACCTTGCGCGCGACCACGTAGTACTCGTCCGGGTTGACGGCCACCGCGGTGTTGGACACCAGCGTCCACGGGGTCGTGGTCCAGACCAGCAGGTCGGCCCCGGCCGCCGCCTCGGCGCCGGGAGGCACGGACAGCAGCGGGAACCGCACCGTGACCGACGGGTCGGTCTTCGTCTCGTAGACGTCGGGCTGGCCCATCTCGTGGTCGGACAGCGGGGTCTCGCACCGCGGGCAGTACGGGCTGATCCGGAAGTCCCGGACCAGCAGGCCCTTGTCGTAGATGACCTTGAGGGACCACCAGACCGACTCGATGTAGTCCGGGTTCATGGTCCGGTACGCGTGGGCCAGGTCGGTCCAGTAGCCGAGCCGCGTGGTGAGTTCCTCGAACGCGTCCACGTGCAGCAGCACCGACTCCCGGCACCGCTGGTTGAAGGCGGCGATGCCGTAGGCCTCGATGTCCTTCTTGCCCGACAGCCCCAGTTCCTTCTCCACCGCGACCTCGACCGGCAGGCCGTGGCAGTCCCAGCCGGCCTGGCGCGGCACGTGGAAGCCCTGCATGGTCTTGAACCGCGGGAAGACGTCCTTGAAGACGCGCGCCTCGATGTGGTGCACGCCGGGCATGCCATTGGCGGTCGGCGGCCCCTCGTAGAACGTCCACCGCCGGCCCGCGGCGGTCCGTTCCAGTGAGCGGTCGAAGACCTTGCCGTCCCGCCAGCGCTGGAGGATGTCCAGCTCGAGCGCGGGCAGGTCGATCGCCGCGGGCACGGCGGGGAAGAACGGGGCGGAGCGGTCCGGCATCGGGCCTCCTGCGGTCGTCGCGGCCAGGTGGCTGGCGCGCACGGCGTCGCTGGAGGGACGGGTCCTCGCCGACGGCGGTCCCGCGGTACCACCCTCCTTGACCGCGGTTCGTGGCCGCGGCCCGCTCAATTGATGCGCAGCCGGTTCTACTGGGCCGCTGGCGCCTGGTGTGGCCAGTGCGCCGGGGCCGTTCTTCCGGCGGCTCCGGGGTGATCTGGTCCGCTGGGCAGCCCCCGGGCTCGCACCGTCCCCGGGTCGCTCCTGGCCGCTGCCACCGGGCAGCTGTCCCCATCAACGCCTTCGCAGACTGAACGATATCCGATGCGCCAGACCCGGGTCACCCGCGTTTGCGGTGCGCCGCCGCGGCGAAATATCCTCCGGTGACTGCCTGCACCCAAGATCGATTGGGCAGCCCCGGGTACCGTTGCGCAAAGGGAGGAAGACCATGGCCGCAGCCGCGGGCGCAAGCCCCGCCGCTCTCCCTGTGCGCCCGGGCGAAAAACCTTGGACGGAGACGGAGCTGAAGAAGGTGCGCCAGCAGCTCCAAGCCGACATCGACGGCCTCACCACCGACATCACCGAGGCCGAGTCGGCGATCGCCGACCGGCTCGGCGACGCGGTCGGCGACGCGGGCGACGACCCGGCCGACACCGGCGCCAAGACCTTCCAGCGGGAGCACGAGCTCGCCCTCACCCAGAATGCCCGGGAACTGCTGGAGCTCAGCGAGGCCGCGCTCACCCGGATGGCCGACGGCACCTTCGGCGTCTGCGCCTCGTGCGGCCAGCCGATAGGCAAGGCGCGGCTGCAGGCGTTCCCGCGTGCCACCCTGTGCGTGGCATGCAAGCAGCGGGAGGAGAAGCGCTGAGCGTGCAATCACCAGGTCCGCCACCACCAGCCCACCGGCGCCGGGTGGGCCTGTTGTTCGGCGTCGCCGCGGCCGTCTTCGCCGTGGACGTGGTCACGAAGATCATCGTGGTCGCCACGCTCAAGCCCGAGACCGAGGTCAAGGTGATCGGGACGCTGCTCACCCTGTACCTGACCCGCAACAGCGGCGCCGCGTTCAGCTTCGGCACCGGCATGACGGTCGTCTTCACCGCCATCGCGATCGGGGTGATCATCTTCATCATCCGCACCGCGTCGCGGATGCGCAGCGCCGCCTGGGCGGTGACGCTGGGACTGCTGCTCGGCGGCGCCGCCGGGAACCTCACCGACCGGCTGCTGCGCTCGCCCGGGGTGTTCCGGGGCGAGGTGGTGGACTGGATACAGCTGCCGCACTGGCCGGTCTTCAACGTGGCCGACTCGTGCATCGTGTGCGGCGGGTGCCTCGCCGTGCTGCTGGCGGTGCGCGGGATCCGGCCGGACGGAACCCGGGAGATCCCGGACCGCGGCCGCCGCGACGCGGCGCGCGAGCCGACCCGGGGCACCCAGGCGGGAGACAGCCAGACGTGACCGGCGGCGGACCGCGCCGGGTGGCTGTTCCTGAGGGACTGGACGGTGAGCGGCTCGACGCCGCGCTGGCGCGCATGTTCGGCCTGTCCCGTGCTGCCGCGGCGGACCTCGTCACCAGCGGTAACGTCCTGGTTGACGGGCGGCTGGCGGCCAAGTCGGACCGCGTGCCGGCCGGCGAGTGGCTGGAGGTGACGCTCCCGCCCCCGCCCGCCGCGCCTGCCCCGGAGCCGGTGCCCGGCCTGGCCATCGTCGCCGAGGACGCGGACATCGTCGTGGTGGACAAGCCGGCCGGTGTGGCGGCGCACCCGACACCGGGCTGGTCCGGCCCCACCGTGCTGGATGGCCTGCTCGCCACCGGGCACATCCTCGCGAACTCCGGTGCCGCCGAGCGGCAGGGCATCGTGCACCGGCTGGACGCGGGCACCTCGGGGCTGATGGTCGTGGCCAAGAGCGAGCGCGGCTACGCCGCGCTGAAGCGGGCGTTCCGCGACCGCGAGGTGGACAAGCGCTATCACGCCCTGGTCCAGGGGCATCCCGACCCGCTGCGCGGCACCGTGGACGCGCCGATCGGCAGGCATCCCGCGGGGGACGGGCGGTTCGCGGTCGTCGCCGGGGGGCGCCCGAGCGTGACCCATTACGACACGGCCGAGGCGTTCCGCGCGGCCAGCCTGATCGAGGTGAGGCTGGAGACCGGCCGGACCCACCAGATCCGGGTGCACATGGCGGCGCTGCGCCACCCGTGCGTGGCGGACCGGCTGTACGGCGCGGACCCGGTCCTCGCCGCCCGGCTGGGCCTGGACCGGCAGTGGCTGCACGCCGTCCGGCTGGGCTTCGCCCACCCGGCCGACGGCCGCTGGGCCGAGTTCGCCAGCGCCTACCCGGCGGACCTGCAGCACGCGCTCGACGTGCTGCGGGCGGACAGTTGACGCGAACCAGGCACCGGCCGGCGGGTCGGGGAGCCGGTGTCCGCACGCTCGGTTAGGCTCGTTCCGCCGGGCCAGTCATACACCGCCGCCGGGGGCCGTCCGCCTCCGGTACCGGTTGTGCTGGCCTCTTCCCCCGGCCCTGGTTGATGTGCGCCCGCGAGGGCGTACTGGCATGCCTGAAGGAGGCGTTTCACTCGTGACGGCCGTGCAGACCAGGGCAGACGACTCGTTCGTGCACCTTCACGTGCACACCGAGTACTCCATGCTCGACGGCGCCGCCCGGCTGAAGGACCTGTTCGCCACCTGCCAGCAGGCCGGGATGCCGGCTGTCGCCATCACCGACCACGGCAACGTCTACGGCGCCTACGACTTCTGGTCCAAGGCGACCGCGGCCGGGGTCAAGCCGGTCATCGGGATCGAGGCGTACCTGGCGCCCGAGCACCGCCGGTTCCGCCAGCCGGTGCGGTGGGGAACCCCCGCGCAGAAGGACGACGACGTGTCCGGCGCGGGCGCCTACACCCACATGACCCTGCTTGCCGAGACCACGCAGGGAATGCACAACCTGTTCCGGCTCTCCTCGCTGGCCTCGCTCGAGGGTTACTTCCGTAAGCCGCGGATGGACCGGGAACTGCTGGCGGCCCACGCCCGGGGGCTCATCGCCACGACCGGCTGCCCGTCGGGCGAGGTGCAGACCAGGCTGCGGCTCGGCCAGTACGACCAGGCTGTCGCGGCCGCGGCCGCCTACCGCGACATCTTCGGCCCGGACAACTTCTTCGTCGAGATCATGGACCACGGGCTGGCGATCGAGGGCCGCGTCCGCGACGGCCTGCGCCGCATCGCCGCCGACCTGTCGCTGCCGTTCGTGGTCACCAACGACTCGCACTACACCACGCCGGACGACGCCACCGCGCATGAGGTGCTGCTCGCGGTGCAGACCGCCACCACGCTCGCCGACCCCGGCCGGTTCCGGTTCGAGGGGACGGGCTACTACCTCAAGAGCCCGCAGGAGATGCGTGCGGTCAGCACCGACGAGGAGTGGCAGGCCGGCTGCGACGCCACCGTGCGCATCGCCGAACGGTCCGAGGTCAGCTTCACCAAGTCCAACCTCATGCCCAACTTCCCCGTGCCGGACGGGGAGACCGAGGAGAGCTGGTTCCGCCAGGAGGTCTGGCGCGGCATGGACCGCCGCTACCCCGGCGGCTGCGGCGACCAGCGCCGCCAGCAGGCCAGCTTCGAGATGGACATCATGGTCTCGATGGGGTTCTGCTCCTACTTCCTGGTGGTCGCCGACTTCATCATGTGGGCCAAGCGGAACGGGATCCGGGTCGGCCCAGGCCGCGGGTCGGCGGCTGGCAGCCTGGTGTCCTACGCGCTGGGCATCACCGACCTCGATCCCCTCGTGCACGGCCTGGTGTTCGAGCGGTTCCTCAACCCCGAGCGCGTGTCGATGCCCGACATCGACATCGACTTCGACGAGCGCCGGCGCGGTGACGTCATCCGGTACGTCACCGAGAAGTACGGCGATGACCGGGTCGCCCAGATCATCACCTACGGCACCATCAAGGCCAAGGCCGCGGTGAAGGACTCCACCCGGGTGCTCGGCTTCCCCTACGCGCTCGGCGACCGGATCACCAAGGCGTTCCCGCCCGCCGTCATGGGCAAGGACATCCCGCTTGGCGGCATCTTCGACGCCAGCCATGCCCGCTACGGCGAGGCCACCGAGATCCGCTCGCTGTACGAGGCCGAGCCGGAGGTCCGCCAGGTCATCGACACCGCGCGTGGCCTGGAAGGGCTGATCCGCCAGGCCGGCGTGCACGCCGCGGGCGTGATCATGAGCAGCGAGCCGATCATCGACCATGTGCCGGTGTGGAAGCGGGAGGCCGACGGGGCGGTCATCACCCAGTTCGACTACCCGTCCTGCGAGGACCTGGGCCTGCTCAAGATGGATTTCCTGGGCCTGCGCAACCTCACGATCCTGGACGACGCCCTGGCCGGGATCGCGGCGAACCGGGGCGCCGAGGTCAGCCTGGAGAGCCTGCCGCTGGACGACGGGCCCACCTACGAGCTGCTGGCCCGGGGCGACACGCTGGGCATCTTCCAGTTCGACGGCGGCCCGATGCGGGCCCTGCTGCGGAGCATGCGGCCGGACAACTTCGAGGACATCTCCGCCGTCGGCGCGCTGTACCGGCCGGGCCCGATGGGCGCCAACGCGCACAACGAGTACGCCGACCGCAAGAACGGCCGCAAGCCGGTGGTGCCGCTGCACCCCGAGCTGGCCGAGCCGCTGGCCGACATCCTGGACGACACCTACGGGCTGATCGTCTACCAGGAGCAGGTGATGGCGATCGCGCAGCGGCTGGCCGGGTACTCGCCCGGCAAGGCCGACCTGCTCCGGCGGGCCATGGGCAAGAAGAAGAAGGAGATCCTGGACAAGGAGTTCGAGCCCTTCGCCGCGGGCATGCGGGACAACGGTTACTCCGACTCGGCGATCAAGACGCTGTGGGACATCCTGGTCCCGTTCTCCGACTACGCCTTCAACAAGGCGCACAGCGCCGCCTACGGGCTGGTGTCCTACTGGACCGCCTACCTCAAGGCCAACTACCCGGCCGAGTACATGGCGGCGCTGCTCACCTCCGTCGCCGGGGACAAGGACAAGAGCGCCCTGTACCTCAACGAATGCCGCCGGATGGGGATCACCGTGCTGCCGCCGGACGTGAACGCGTCCGCAGCGACGTTCACGCCGGTGGGCGGCGACATCAGGTTCGGGCTGGCCGCGGTGCGCAACGTCGGCACCGCGGTGGTGGACGCCATCGTCGCGGCGCGCACCACCGAGGGGGTGTTCACCAGCTTCTCCGACTTCCTCGACAAGGTGCCGGTCAACGTGTGCAACAAGCGGGTCATCGAGTCGCTGGTCAAGGCCGGCTCCTTCGACTCGCTCGGGCACCCGCGCAAGGGCCTGGTGCTCATCCACGAGCAGGCGATCGACACGGTGATCGACGTCAAGCGCAACGAGGCGATGGGCCAGGACTCGCTGTTCGGGCCGGGCACCGAGACCGAGGCGACCTTCGAGGTCCCGGTGCCGGACGGGGAGTGGGACAAGTCCACGCTGCTCGGCTTCGAACGGGAGATGCTCGGCCTCTACGTGTCCGACCACCCGCTGCTGGGGGTCGAGCACATCCTCGCCGCCGACACCGACTGCTCGGTCGCCCAGCTGCTGTCCTCGGCCGCCGACGACGCCGAGCGCACCACCCGGGGCGGGCGGGGCGACAGCCAGGTGGTCACCGTCGGGGGGATCCTCTCCGGGGTGCAGCGCAAGGTCACCCGGCAGGGCGCGCCCTGGGCGGCGGCGACCCTGGAGGACCTCGAGGGCGCGATCGAGGTGCTGTTCTTCCCCGCCACCTACGCCGGCTGTGCCACCCGGCTCGCCGACGACGCGATCTTGCTGGTGAAGGGGCGGCTGGACCGCCGGGAGGACTCGCCCAAGCTCATCGCGATGGAGGTGAGCGTGCCCGACCTCACGGCGGGCGCCGATGGCCCTTTCGTCGTGTCGATGCCGGTGCAGCGGTGCGTGCCCGCCGTGGTGGAGCGCCTCCAGGAGGTGCTGCGCAGCCACCGGGGGCTGTCGGACGTGCACCTGCGGCTGGTCAACGGGCGCCGGACCACCGTGGTGAAGCTCGATGACAAGCTGCGGGTCAAGCCCTCACCGGGGCTGGTCGCCGACCTCAAGCAGTTCCTCGGCTCCGGCTGCGTCGGCTAGCCGCGGCCCGCCCCGGTTCCGGTCCTCAGGCGTCTCTGCGCTGGAGCAGGACGATCGCGGCGGCGAGCAGCAGGACGGTCCAGGCGCAGAACACGCCGAACCCCTGCCAGGCCGACAGCAGCTGCCCCGAGGCCGGCTTGTCCGCGGTGATGAGCTGGCCCGCCACCGTCGGCAGGTAGGCGTGGACGTGCGCGCCCCAGCTGTCCGGCAGCAGGCCGGCGAGCGGGAAGATGACCAGCACCATGCCGATGACCGCGGTGACCGCGCCCGCCGTGTGCCGGATCAGCGCGCCAATGGCCAGGGCGAACAGGCCGAGCACGGTGAGGTACAGGCCGGACCCGACGACCGCCCGCAGCACGCCCGGCTGGCTCAGCGACACCGTGATCGTGTGCTGGACGCTGACGACGCGGCCCGCTATGTGCCCGTGGAGCGTCACGACGTGCCCGTTCACCAGGGCGGTGCCGATGAAGAACGACAAGAACGCGACGATCTCGCCGACGACGATCACCAGCGCGGCGAAGACCAGGCCCTTGGCGAGGATCACCGGATAACGGCGTGGCACGGCGAGCAGCGCGGACCTGATCGCCCCGGTGGAGTACTCGCTGGTGATCACCAGCACGCCCAGCACGCAGATGGCGAGCTGGCCCAGGCCGAGCCCGGTGCCCAGGATGAAGCCGACCGGGTCGGTGACGATCGAGGACGCGGCATTGCCGCGCCTGCCGTTGCTCAGCGCGTTCAGGGTGAGCCAGGTGAACAGGCCGGTGAGCCCGAGGCTGACGATGACGAAGATGATCAGCGTCCACAGCGTGGAGCGGACCGACCGGATCTTCGTCCACTCGGCCAGCAGCAGGCCGCCGAAACGCAGGCGGCGGCGGTGGGCGGGCAGCGCCGTGGCGGGGGCGGGCGGGCTGACGGCGGTCACTGGTGGCTCCCCGGGTGCGCGGCACTGGCCGTCGTCTGCCGCGGGGCGGCGGGCGCCCCGCCGCCGCCGTACTCGACGCTGCCGGCCGTGAGCTCCATGAACGCCTCCTCCAGCGACGCGAGCTGCGGGGTGAGCTCGTGCAGGACGATGCGCCCCGCCGCGGCGATCTCGCCGATCCGCGGCGCGTCCAGCCCGGTCACGCTCAGCGCTTCGGCCCGCCCGTCCGTGGGATCCTCCGGGGTGACCTTGCCGCCCTCGGCGGCGAGCAGGTCGGCGAGCCGGCCGGCGTCGGGCGAGCGGACCAGCACCGACTTGTCCGAGCTGCGCTCGATGAACTCCTGGGTGGAGCAGTCGGCGATCAGCCTGCCCTTGCCGATGACGATCAGGTGGTCCGCGGTGACCGCCATCTCGTTCATCAGGTGGCTGGACACGAAGATGGTGCGCCCGTCGGTGGCAAGCTGCTTCATCAGGTTCCGGACCCACAGGATGCCCTCGGGGTCGAGCCCGTTGACCGGCTCGTCCAGCAGCAGCACGGCCGGGTCGCCGAGCATGGCCGCGGCGATGCCGACCCGCTGGCCCATGCCCAGCGAGTAACCGCGGGTCCGCTTGCGGGCCACGTCGCCCAGCCCCACCAGGTCGAGCACCTCGTCCACCCGGCGGCTGGGCAGGCCCTGGGTCTGGGCGAGGAACAGCAGGTGGTTGCGTGCGCTCCGGCCCGGGTGCATGGCCTTGGCCTCGAGCAGCGCGCCGACCGTGCGCAGCGGGTCGGCCAGGTCGGCGTAGGCCCGGCCGCCGATCGTCGCGCGCCCCTCGGCGGGCCGGTCCAGGCCGAGCACGAGCCGCATGGTGGTCGACTTGCCCGCCCCGTTGGGCCCGAGGAAGCCGGTCACCCGGCCGGGCTGCACCTGGAACGACAGGTGATCGACCGCGAGCTTGTCGCCGTAACGCTTGGTGAGGTCCTGTGCCTCGATCATGTGAGTCCCTTGCCTCGTGTCGCCTGGGTGATGCGAAGGGATGACGGGTGCGTGCACCAGCACCGTCAGCCACCGTAGCAAGAGTCGCCGCGCGCGGCGAAAGGCGGCTGCCGTGCCCGGCCGCGCCCGCGTCGCGTACGCTGCTGCGGACCATGCATGCGCAGACCCCCCTGCCCGACCCGGCACACGGTGACGGGGCGGTGTCTTCCCCGCTCGCCCGAAGCGGCGTGGCGGCGCTGGCGGTGGCGGCCGGCACCGCGCTGCTCGGGGTGGCCGCGGGGTTCGGCTGGGCGGCGGTCGCGCCCCGGCCGCTGCTGGTGATGACCGCCCCGGGAGCAGCCGAGCTGGTCAACTCCGAGACGAGCGCGTTCATCGCCGCCGACGCGGCGTTCTGCCTGGTCGCCCTGGCGGGCGGGGTGCTGTCCGGGGTGCTCGGGTACCTGCTCGCCGTGCGCAGGCACGGGCCGCTGGCGATGGCCGGGCTGCTCGCCGGGGCGCTGGCCGCCGCGTTCGTGACGCGCTGGGTGGGGGAGCGGTCCGGGCTGGCCGGCTTCCACCACCTGCTGGCCACGCTGCCGGCCGGCGCCCGGCTGCGGGACACGCTGACGCTCGGCGCGAGCGGCGCGCTCGCGTTCTGGCCGCTGGCGGCAGGCCTGGCCGCCGGCGCACTCGAGCTGCTGCTCAGCCCGGGCCGGCACCGCGCCGCCCGGGGCGCGCACGCGGCCGGCGCTCGCTATCTGGACGGTCCCGCGGGCGGGCGGGGCGCCTCCATAGACTGAGCGGATGCTCTCAGTCATCGATCTTCGCGGGCAGCCGGCGGCGGCCATGACCAGGGAGAAACTGGCCGGCGTCCTGCCGCGCGCGGCCATGGGCACGGGCGTGGCGGTCGAGGCGGTCCGGCCGATCTGCGACGACGTGCGGGCCCGCGGGGCGGCGGCCGTCCGCGAGTACACCGCCCGGTTCGACGGGGTGGACCTGGCCACCAGCCGGGTGCCGGCGCAGGCGCTGGACGAGGCGCTCGCCGGGCTGAGCCCGGCGCTGCGCGCCGCCCTGGCCGAGGCGATCCGGCGCACCCGGCTGGTGCACGAGGCGCAGCGCCCGGCCGACCACGTCACCACGGTGGCCGACGGCTCCCGGGTCACCGAGCGCTACGTCCCGGTCGGGCGGGCCGGCGTGTACGTGCCGGGGGGGCTGACCGTGTACCCGTCCTCGGTGGTCATGAACGTGGTGCCGGCCCAGGCGGCGGGGGTCGGCCAGATCGCGGTGGCGTCACCGCCGCAGGCCGGGCACGGCGGCCGGCCGGCCCCCGCCATCCTCGCCGCCTGTGCCCTGCTCGGCGTGACCGAGGTGCACGCGGCCGGCGGGGCGCAGGCGGTCGCCATGTTCGCCTACGGGACCGCCGACTGCCCGCCCGCCGACGTGGTCACCGGCCCGGGCAACGTGTACGTGGCCGCCGCCAAGAGGCTGCTGCTCGGCGTCATCGGCACCGACGGCGAGGCCGGCCCGACCGAGGTCGCCGTCATCGCCGACCACACCGCCGACCCGGCGTTCGTGGCCGCCGACCTGGTCGCCCAGGCGGAGCACGATCCGCTGGCCGCGTGCCTGCTCATCACCACCGATCCGGCCCTGGCGCGGTCCTGCGCGGCGGCGCTGGCCGACCAGGTGGCCAGCACCAGGCACGCCGACCGGGTCCGCGCCGCGCTCGCCGGGCAGTCCGCCTGCGTGCTGGTGGACGACGCCGCCGCCGCGCTCGCCGTGTCGGACGCGTGGGCACCCGAGCACCTGGAGATCCAGACGGCGGACGCGGCCGGCCTGGCCGCCCGGGTCCGCAACGCCGGCGCGGTGTTCGTCGGCCCGTACGCCCCGGTCTCGCTGGGCGACTACCTGGCCGGCTCCAACCATGTCCTGCCCACCGGCGGCACGGCCCGGCACACGGCCGGGCTGTCGGTGCTGTCGTTCCTGCGCGGCATCCACGTGGTGGAGTGCTCGGCGCAGGCCCTGGCCGGCGCGGCCCCCTACATCGACACCCTGGGCGAGGCCGAGGACCTCGCCGCCCACGTCGCCGCCGTCCGGGTCCGGGTGCCCACGGGATCCGCGGCCCCGGCGGAGCGGTCCGCGTGGGCGCCGCCGGTCCGGCCGGACCTGGCCGGGCGCGCGCCGTACGGGGCGCCGCAACTGGACGTGCCGGTGCGGCTGAACACCAACGAGAACCCCTACCCGCCCCCGCCGGGACTGGTCCGGGGGATCACCGAGGCGGTCGCCGGGGTGGCCGGGAGCCTCAACCGGTACCCGGACCGGGACGCCACGGCCCTGCGCGCCGACCTCGCCGCCTACCTCGGCCACGGCCTGTCCGCCCGGCAGGTCTGGGCGGCCAACGGCTCCAACGAGATCATCCAGCAGTTGCTGCAGGCGTTCGGCGGCCCGGGGCGGACGGCGCTCGGCTTCGAGCCCTCCTACGCGATGCACCCGCTGATCGCGCGGGCCACCGGCACCCGGTGGATCAGCGGGGCCCGGGACGCTGACTTCGGCCTGGACGCCGCCGCCGCGGTGCGGGCCATCGGGGAGCACCGCCCCGGCCTGGTGTTCCTCACCTCGCCCAACAACCCGACCGGGACCGCCCTGCCGCCCGCCGTGATCGAGGCGATCTGCGACACCGCCCCCGGCATGGTCGTGGTGGACGAGGCCTACGCGGAGTTCTCCCGCGACGGCGCGGCCACCGCGCTGGCGCTGCTGCCGCGCCACCCGCGCCTGGTGGTCACCCGGACCATGTCCAAGGCGTTCGCGCTGGCCGGCGCCCGGGTCGGGTACCTCGCCGCCGACCCGGCCGTGGTGGCGGCGCTGCTGCTGGTCCGGCTGCCCTACCACCTCTCCGCGATGACCCAGGCGGTGGCGCGGGCCGCGCTGGCGCACGCCGGCGAACTGCTGACCACCGTGGACCGCCTCCGCGCCGAGCGCGACGCCGTGGTGGGCTGGCTGCGCGGCCGCGGCCTGGCCGCCGCCGACTCGGACGCGAACTTCGTCCTGTTCGGCGAGTTCGCCGACGCCCACGCGGTCTGGCAGGGCCTGCTGGACCGCGGCGTGCTGGTGCGCGAGGTCGGCCCGGCCGGCTGGCTGCGGGTGAGCATCGGCACCCCGGCCGAGATGGCGTCCTTCCGCACGGCCCTGGCCGCCGTCACCGGCGCCACCCCCGGCGCGGGCCAGTCGCGGTGACGGCTCGCCGGCCCCGGGTCGTCGTGCTGGACTACGGTTCGGGGAACCTTCGTTCGGCCGAAAGAGCGCTGGCCCGGGCCGGCGCGGACGTGACGGTGACCGCGGACACCGGCGCCGCGCAGGCCGCCGACGGGCTGGTGGTGCCGGGGGTCGGCGCGTTCGCCGCGTGCATGGCGGGACTGCTCCGCGTCCGGGGCGACCGGGTGATCGACCGGCGCCTGGCCGGCGGGCGGCCGGTGCTCGGCATCTGCGTGGGGATGCAGGTGCTGTTCGCCGAGGGGATCGAGCACGGCGTGCGCACGGAGGGCTGCGGCCAGTGGCCCGGCCGGGTGGAGCGGCTGGACGCCCCGGTGCTGCCGCACATGGGCTGGAACACGGTGCGCGCGCCGGCCGGCTCGGTCCTGTTCGCCGGGATCGGCCCGGCGCAGCGGTTCTACTTCGTGCACTCCTACGCCGCGCTGGCACTGCCGATGGCGCCGGGCCGGCGGCTGGCGCCGCCGATGGTGACCTGGGCAGACCATGGCGGCCCGTTCATCGCGGCGGTCGAGAACGGGCCGCTGTCCGCCACGCAGTTCCACCCGGAGAAGTCCGGTGACGCCGGTGCGGCACTGCTGTCCAACTGGCTGGGGATATTGACATGAGCTTTACGCTGCTGCCCGCCGTCGATGTGGCAGGGGGACAGGCGGTGCGGCTGGTGCGCGGCGCCGCGGGCACCGAGACCGGCTACGGCGACCCGCTCGCGGCGGCGCTGGCCTGGCAGGCGGCCGGCGCGGCCTGGATCCACCTGGTCGACCTGGACGCGGCGTTCGGCCGCGGCTCCAACGCCGCGCTGCTCGCCGAGGTGGTGGGCCGCCTCGACATCGCGGTCGAGCTGTCGGGCGGGATCCGGGACGACGCCTCGCTCACGGCGGCGCTCGCCACCGGCTGCGCCCGGGTGAACGTCGGCACCGCGGCGCTGGAGCGCCCGGACTGGGTGCGCGCGATCATCGCCGAGCACGGCGAGCGGGTCGCCGTTGGCCTGGACGTCCGGGGGACCCGGCTGGCCGCCCGGGGCTGGACCGCCGAGGGCGGGGAGCTCACCGAGGCGCTGGCCCGGCTGGACGGCGACGGCTGCCGCCGGTTCGTGGTCACCGACGTCACCAAGGACGGCACGCTGGCCGGCCCCAACCTGGACCTGCTGCGCCAGGTGTGCGCGCGCACCGCCCGGCCGGTCATCGCCAGCGGCGGCGTGTCCAGCCTGGACGACCTGCGGGCGATCGCCGCGCTGGCCCCCCTCGGGGTGGAGGGGGCGATCGTGGGCAAGGCGCTGTACGCGGGGGCGTTCACCCTGGCGGAGGCGCTCGATGCGGTGATTTCATGATCCGTTCGGTTCCTCGCCCCCCGGGGGGCCAGGAACCGAACGGATCACGAAGCGCGGGGGAGCGGGGGCGCGGGTGACGGTCGCGGTCAGGGTGATCCCGTGCCTGGACGTGGACGCGGGACGGGTGGTGAAGGGGGTCAACTTCGCCGGGCTGCGCGACGCGGGGGACCCGGTGCCGCTGGCCGCCGCCTACGACGCCCAGGGTGCCGACGAACTGGTCTTCCTGGACATCACCGCCTCCAGCGGCGGCCGCCAGACCACCTACGAGGTGGTGCGGCGCACCGCCGAGCAGGTGTTCATCCCGCTCACCGTCGGCGGCGGGGTGCGCACCACCGACGACGTGGACCGGCTGCTGCGCGCGGGCGCGGACAAGGTGTCGCTGAACACCGCCGCCGTGGCCAGGCCGGAGCTGCTGGCCGAGGCGGCCGGGCGATTCGGCTCGCAGTGCGTGGTGCTGTCGGTGGACGCCCGCCGGGCACCGGGCGGCCTGCCCAGCGGGTTCGAGGTGACCACGCACGGGGGCCGGCGTGGCACCGGCATCGACGCGGTGGCGTGGGCGGCCCGCGCGGTCCGGCTCGGCGTGGGGGAGATCCTGCTCAACTCCATGGACGCGGACGGCACCAGGGCGGGCTTCGACACCGAGATGATCCGTGCCGTCCGGGCCGCGGTGAGCGTCCCGGTCATCGCCAGCGGCGGCGCGGGGGAACCGGCCCACTTCGCGCCCGCGGTCGGCGCGGGCGCGGACGCGGTGCTCGCCGCGAGCGTGTTCCACTTCGGGCAGCTGCGGATCGCGGACGTGAAGGACGCGCTGCGGGCCGCCGGGCACTGCGTGCGCTGAGGGCCCGCCCCGCGGGCGCCCGCGGGGCGGACGGTGCGGGGCCGGCGGCGGATCAGGTGGTGGCGCGCGAGTTGGCGGCCAGCGCCGCGCCGACGATGCCGGCGTCGTTGTGCATCCTGGCCGGCACCACCGGGGCGCGCAGCCGGTCCAGCAGCGGCAGGAACTTGTCCGACTTGCGGCTCACGCCGCCGCCCACGATGAACAGGTCGGGCCAGACCAGCGCCTCGAGGTGGCTCATGTACTCGTCGACCCGCCCGGCCCAGTGTTCCCAGTCCAGGTCGTGCGCTGCCCTGGCCCGGTCCGAGGCGCGCTTCTCCGCGTCCTTGCCGCGGATCTCGATGTGGCCGAACTCGGTGTTGGGCACCAGCGTGCCGGCGATGAACAGCGCGCTGCCGATGCCGGTGCCGAAGGTCAGCATGACCACGGTGCCCGGGTGGCCCGCCCCCGCGCCGAACGTCATCTCCGCCTGGCCGGCCGCGTCGGCGTCGTTGAGCACGTGGACGCCCAGCCCGGTCGACGCGCCGAACAGCTCATGCGCGTCCACCCCGATCCAGGACGGCTCCAGGTTGGCGGCCGTGCGGATGACGCCGCTGGTCACCACCCCGGGAAAGGTGATGCCGACCGGGCCCGACCAGCCGAACTGCCCAGCTACGTCGGCGACCGCGGCCGCGATGGCCTGGGGCTCGGCCGGGCGCGGGGTGAGCACCTTGATCCGCTCCCGGGAAAAGGCGCCGGTGGCCAGGTCCACCGGGGCGCCCTTGATCCCCGAGCCGCCGATGTCGATGCCGAGAACGTCCACCGCGCCCTCCATCCCCTCGTGCGCGCGCCCGCCGGGCCGCGGGCGCTACACCCCTCGCCGCGCGACGGTGAGCTGGCGGACCGCCTCGGCGCTGCCGTCGAGCCGGACCGTTGCGGCGGCCGTCCGGCCGAGAGCCCACAGCATCAGCTCCGCCGGGTGACCGGTCACCGTGACCACGGGGGTCCTCGCCCTGGCCGTCATCCGCACCTGCCGCACGCCCGGATCCGCGGTCACGTCGTCCCTGGCGAGTTCTACCCCGACCGGCGAGCGGCGGAACAGCAGCTTGCTCCCCCGCAGCCGCTGCCAGAGCGCGTCGGGCAGGCCGTCCCGCAGGTCGCGGGGCTGCCAGCCGTCCCCGCCGCGCCGGACGTCCTCGTGGTGGGTGAAGAACTCCACCAGGTTGAGCCGCGAGTCCAGCCCCGGCAGCCGCATGGGGGACAGCGGCGGCGGCCCGGTGCGGATCATCTCGACCAGGTGCGGGAACGGGACCTTGGTGGCCAGTGCCTGGTTGACCCGCCGGGTATGGGCGGCCAGCGGCCCGCCCATCAGCCCGGCCGCCGCGTCCGGGCGGCGTTCCCGCAGCACGAGGTGCGCCGCCAGGTCCGCGGTGCGCCATCCCTCGCACAGCGTCGGCTCGGCCGGCCCCTTCTCATCGAACAGGGCGCACAGGGCCATACGCTCATCGCGGGCATAGCTCACCCCGCGATGGTACGCCTAACCCGCCGGCGGGCCGCCCGCCGCTTCATAGGATCGGGGGATGAGCGAGAGGAGAACAGCGTGACCGAGGCTGGCCGGTCGTCGGCGCTGGACCCAGCGATCGCCGCCCGGCTCAAGCGCGACCGCAGCGGGCTGGTCGCCGCCATCGCGCAGCAGTACGACACCGGCGAGGTGCTCATGCTGGCCTGGATGGACGACGAGGCGCTGCACCGGACCCTCACCACCGGCCGGTGCACCTACTGGTCCCGCAGCCGGGGCGAGTACTGGGTGAAGGGAGACACCTCCGGCAACGTGCAACGGGTCGTCTCCGTCGCGCTGGACTGCGACGGGGACGCCGTGCTGGTCCGCGTGGACCAGGCAGGCGGCGCCTGCCACACCGGCGACCGGACCTGCTTCGACGCCGGCGCGCTGGAGCTGACGGCGCCGTGACCACCGCGAGCGGGGCACCCGGCGGGGCGGCCGGCCCGGCGCGCCGCGAGTACGTCCTGGTCCTCGTGCTCGGCGCGGCCGGGGCGGGCCTGGTGCTGCTGTCGGCGCGGCAGGGCTGGGCGCGGGTGGCGACGCCCGAGCCCGCTCCCCTGCCCGCCAGCGCGGTGACGGTCACCGGCGCCGATCTCGTTCCGCTGGCCGGGGCGCTCGGCCTGGCGGCGCTGGCCAGCCTCGCCGCGGTCATCGCCACCCGGCGCCTGGCCCGCCGCCTGGCCGGGCTGCTGATGGCCGCCTTCGGCGCGGCCGTCGCCGTGGCGGTGTGCCTGCCGCTGGCGGCCGCGGACGTGGTCGCCGCGGCGCGGGTCAGCGCCGCCTCGCAGGCCGGCTCGGCCACGGCCGGCGGCCCGGCCGGGGTGTCGCCGGGGGCGGTGCCCGGCGGGGGCACGGCGCCGGGGGTCACCGCTGTGGCGCATGTCACGATGACGGCGGCGCTGTGGCGGCCGGCCGCCGTCGCGGGTGCGCTCGCCATCATCGCGGCAGGCCTGCTCGTGGCGTGGCGGGGACAGCGCTGGCCCGTCATGTCCAGCCGGTACGAGCGCCCTGACCAGTCCGAACGCCAGGCTTCGCCGGACAGCGCCGCGCTGTGGGACGCGCTGAGCGTCGGCGCCGACCCCACCGACCGCCCCGGCGGCGGGCCGGGCCACGGGGAGCCGGGCCGGCCGTCACCCGCCAGCGGCGGGAGCGCGGCCCGCGGGCCGGACTGACGGTCACCCGCGGCTCGCGTTACGCTCGTATGTGTCACTGGCTGGCGGATGGACGCGCCGCCCGGGCCTGCGCGGGGCCGGGCCGACCGGAGGTGAGCGGTGAGCGGATCGGAGCCCGGCAGGCGGCCCGCACGACGCCGGCGCGGCCGCCGTGCCCCCCGCCGTGCCGGGCCGGCCGCCGTCCGCCTGGTGACCCGCCTGGTCGTGGCGCAGGCCGCGGCGGCCGCCGCGGTGGGCCTGGCGTTCAGCCGCCGCCACCTGCCGTCGGTGCTCATCACCCTGGCCCTGGTGCTCTCGCTCTGCCTGCTGGCCCTGCTGGTCAGGTCCGGCACGCGGGCGGCGTGGCTGGCCGCGGTGGGCTTCGAGGCCGTGTTCTTCACCTACGGGGTGTCCAGGTTCGTGTCCGCCCGTTACGTCGGCGGCACGTTGTTCGCGGCCGTCATCGCTGGCACCCTGCTCCATCCCGCCGTCGCGCGGGCTTACTCGGCCGTGCCAGGGGCGCTGCCCGGCCATGATCGTGGCGAGGTGGGGTTTGGCGATGCCGCAGGGGAGACAGTCAGCGAACACGCCGCCGGGTGACCGGCGGGGAGGGTGCGTGCCGGCGGACGGCGCCGGTCTCGCTACCATCACCGGAAGCAAGACAGCCGACCCGAGGGGATAGCGGAACCGCGTGAGCGTGCTCAACGAGATCCTGGACGGCGTGCGGACCGATCTCGCCGCCCGCCAGCAGCAGGTACCGCTGGAGCGGCTCAAGGAGCGGGCCCGGCGGGCACCGTCGCCCCGGGACGCCGTCGCCGCGCTCCACGGCCATGACGTGGCCGTGATCGCGGAGGTCAAGCGGGCCAGCCCGTCCAAGGGCACGATGGCGGCGATCGACGACCCGGCGGCACTGGCCGGCGATTACGAGGCCGGCGGGGCGAGCGTGATCAGCGTGCTGACCGAGCCGCGCTACTTCGGCGGCAGCCTGGACGACCTGGCCGCGGTCCGCGAGCGCGTCGCGATACCGGTGCTGCGCAAGGACTTCATCGTCAGCTCCTACCAGCTCTGGGAGGCGCGCGCGCACGGGGCGGACATGGTGCTGCTGATCGTGGCCGCCCTGGAGCAGAACGCCCTGGTCTCGCTGGTGGAACGGGCCATGTCGATCGGCCTCGTGCCGCTGGTCGAGGTGCACACCGACGCCGAGATCGTGCGGGCCTGCGAGGCCGGGGCCAAGGTCATCGGCGTCAACGCGCGGGACCTGGCCACGCTGGAGGTGGACCGCGGCAGGTTCGCGCGGCTGGCCAAGCTGATCCCCGCTCCCATCGTCAAGGTCGCGGAGTCGGGCATCCGCGGCCCGCGGGACCTGTTCCGGTGCGCGGCGGCGGGCGCGGACGCCGTGCTGGTCGGGGAGAGCCTGGTCACCGGCAAGGACCCGCGCGCGGCCGTGGCCGACCTGGTCACCGCCGGCTCCCACCCGGCGCTCCGCGGTGACCGTAAATGAGCCTGGACGCCCCGGCCGCGGGCGCGGCCGCCGCGGCACCGGCCATGCCCGACGCGAGCGGCCATTTCGGGAGCTACGGGGGGAGTTTCATCCCCGAGTCGCTCAGCTCCGCCCTGGCCGAACTTGAGGCCGCCTACACCGCCGCGCGGGCGGACCCGGCGTTCCGCGCCGAACTGGACGCGCTGCTGCGCGGGTACGCCGGGCGGCCGACCCTGCTCACCCGGGCGGCCCGGTTCTCCGCGGCGGCCGGCTGCGAGGTGCTGCTCAAGCGCGAGGACCTGACCCACACCGGCTCCCACAAGATCAACAATGTGCTCGGCCAGGTGCTGCTGGCCGCCCGGATGGGCAAGACCCGGGTGATCGCCGAGACCGGGGCCGGGCAGCACGGTGTCGCCACGGCCACCGCGTGCGCGCTGTTCGGCCTGGACTGCGTCGTCTACATGGGCGAGGAGGACACCCACCGGCAGGCGCTGAACGTGGCGCGGATGCGCATGCTCGGTGCCGAGGTCGTCCCGGTCACGATCGGCAGCCGCACCCTCAAGGACGCCATGAACGAGGCGTTCCGCGACTGGGTGGCCACCGTCGCCACCACGCACTACTGCATCGGCTCGGTCGGCGGCCCGCACCCCTTCCCGATGATGGTCCGGGACTTCCAGCGGGTCATCGGGGTGGAGGCCCGCCGTCAGGTGCTGGAGCTGACCGGACGGCTGCCGGACGCGGTGATCGCCTGTGTCGGCGGCGGGTCCAACGCGATCGGCATCTTCCACGCCTTCCTGCCCGACCAGGCCGTGCGGCTGATCGGCTGCGAGGCGGGCGGCGACGGGCTGGACACCGGCCGGCACGCCGCGACGCTGGTCGCGGGCTCGCCGGGGGTCCTGCACGGGATGCGCACCCGGGTGCTGCAGGACGCCGACGGCCAGACGCTGCCCACGCACTCGATCTCCGCGGGCCTGGACTACCCCGGCGTCGGCCCCGAGCACGCGTGGCTGGAGGACACCGGCCGGGCCAGCTACCGGGCCATCACCGACACACAGGCCATGGACGCGTTCGCCCTGCTGTGCCGGACCGAGGGGATCATCCCCGCGCTGGAGTCCGCGCACGCGCTGGCCGGCGCGCTGCAGGCCGGCCGGGAACTCGGCCCGGGCGCGCTGCTGCTGGTGAACCTCTCCGGGCGGGGGGACAAGGACGTCGCCACGGCGTCGGAGTGGTTCGGCCACCTGTCGCGGGCGGCCCTGGACGCGGCGGCAGGCCAGTGAGCGCGGTAGCCGAGGCGTTCGCACGGGCCGCGGGCGAGGGCAGGGCGGCGCTCGTGGGCTACCTGCCCGCCGGGTTCCCCACCGTGGACGGGGCGATCGCGGCCGCGACGGCGATGGCCGAATCCGGCGCGGACGTGCTGGAGATCGGGCTGCCGTACTCCGACCCGCTGATCGACGGCCCGGTGATCCAGGCCGCGGTGCACCAGGCGCTGACCGGCGGGACCCGGGTCACCGACGTGTTGCGTACCGTCGAGGCGGTGGCCGGCGCCGGCGTGCCCGTGCTGGTCATGACCTACTGGAACCCGGTCGACCACTACGGGGTGAGCCGGTTCGCGGCGGACCTGGCCGCGGCCGGCGGCAGCGGGCTGATCACGCCGGACCTGACGCCGGAGGAGGCCGGCCCCTGGCTGGATGCCTCGGCCGAGCACGGCCTGGACCGGGTGTTCCTGATCGCGCCGAGCTCGACCGACGAGCGGATCGAGCTGATCGCCGGGGCATGCCGGGGCTTCGTCTACGTGGCGTCGCTGATGGGCATCACCGGCGCGCGGGACAGCGTCAGCGGCATGGCGGCGGACCTGGTCGGGCGGGCCAGGGCGCACACGGGCCTGCCGCTCGCGGTGGGGCTCGGCGTGCGGGACGGGGCCCAGGCGGCGCAGGTCGCGGAGTTCGCGGACGGAGTGATCGTCGGATCCGCCTTCGTCCAGCGGCTGCTGGCGGCACCCGACCTGGAGACCGGCATCGCCGGGGTGCGGGACCTGGCCGCTGACCTGGCGGCGGGGGTCCGCCCTCCGGCCCGGGCCGCCCGCTGACCCTCACTCGCTGCGACGGGTGTTCTGGTATACGTGACGAGCAGGAATTTGTCTGCCCGGCGGGGTTTCATCACCCGTTCCGCGCGGGCAAGAACGCACGGGTGGCGTAATCTGGAGTTAATCTTGGGGCGCCAGCTCACGGGGCCACGAGCTCACGGAGCCACCAGGTAGATCACCGGCGCCGCCCCGCGGCAGGGCCAGTGCTGTCCCGATCCGCACGCGAACACACGCATACGGACGAGACAACAGGAGCCCCGTGGCACGTAACCCTGCTCGCCGCCCTTCGGGCGGCTTCGCCGATGCCCGCAGTGCTAGTCCGGGGGGGCGACCCCCCGGAGCCCCCCGCGAGGCTGCTCGCCTCTGTTCGGGCGGCTTCGCCGATGCCCGCAGTGCTAGTCCGGGGGGGCGACCCCCCGGAGCCCCCCGCGACGCCGTCGGCACCGATCCTGCGCGGGACCAGGGGCTATACGACAGCCGGTACGAGCACGACGCCTGCGGCGTCGGGTTCGTCGCGGACCTGTCCGGCCGCCGCAGCCACGACACCGTCGCCCAGGCCCTCACCGTGCTGCGCAACCTCGACCACCGCGGCGCCAAGGGCAGCGACCCCGACACCGGGGACGGGGCGGGCATCCTCACCCAGATCCCGGACGCGCTGTTCCGCGAGACCTGCCCATTCCCCCTGCCGCCCGCGGGCGGTTACGCGGCCGGCCTGGTGTTCCTGCCCGCCGATCCGGCCGGGCGGGGCCAGGCGGAGGCGGCCGTCGCGCGGCTGGCGGAGCAGGAGGGCCTGTCCGTCCTCGGCTGGCGCGACGTGCCGCACGACGAGGCATCCTGCGGGCAGGGCGCCCGGTCCACGATGCCCGCGCTCGCCCAGCTGTTCGTCGCCCCGCTGTCCGGCGAGACCGGGCTGGCCCTGGACCGGCGGGCGTTCTGCCTGCGCAAGCGGATGGAGCACGAGACCGGCCTGTACCCGGCGAGCCTGTCGTCGGCGACGATCGTGTACAAGGGGATGCTCACGGCGCTGCAGCTGGAGCCGTTCTTTCCGGACCTGTCCGACCCGGCGTACGTCTCGGCGCTGGCGCTGGTGCACTCCCGCTTCTCCACCAACACGCTGCCGACCTGGCCGCGGGCGCACCCCTACCGGTTCATCGCGCACAACGGCGAGATCAACACCGTGCGCGGGAACCGGAACTGGATGCGGGCGCGGGAGGCGCTGCTGGCCTCGCCGCTGTTCCCGGAGTCGGCCGGCGGGCGGGGGCTGGAGCGGCTGCTGCCGATCCTGACCGAGGACGGCAGCGACTCCGCCAGCTTCGACGAGTGCCTGGAGCTGCTCTACCTCGGCGGGCGGTCGCTGCCGCACGCCATGCTGATGATGATCCCCGAGCCGTGGGAGAACCACGCGGAGATGGACCCGGCGCGGCGGGCGTTCTACCAGTTCCACGCCGCGCTGATGGAGCCGTGGGACGGCCCGGCGTGCGTCGCGTTCACCGACGGCACGGTGGCCGGCGCGGTGCTGGACCGCAACGGGCTGCGCCCGGGCCGGTACTGGGTGACCCAGGACGGCCTGGTGATCCTGGCCAGCGAGGTCGGCGTGCTGGACCTGGACCCGGCGACGGTGGTGCGCAAGGGGCGGCTGCAGCCGGGCCGGATCTTCCTGGCCGACACCGGCAGCCACCGCATCCTCGAGGACGCCGACGTGAAGGCGGCGCTGGCCGCCGAGCACCCCTACGCCGAGTGGCTGCACGCGGGCCTGATGCACCTCGACGACCTGCCGGACCGGCACCGCGAGCTGCCCGGCGGCGCGGAGCTGGTCACCCGGCAGCGGGCCAGCGGCTACACCGAGGAGGAGCTGCGGCTGCTGCTGCGGCCGATGGCCACGGCTGGCGCCGAGCCGATCGGCTCGATGGGCACCGACACGCCGATCGCCGTCCTGTCCGACCGGCCCCGGCTGGTCTTCGACTACTTCGCCCAGCTGTTCGCCCAGGTCACCAACCCGCCCCTGGACGCCATCCGGGAGGAGCTGGTGACCTCGCTGGAGACCTCCACCGGTGCCGAGCAGAACCTGCTGCAGCCCGGCCCGGCGTCCTGCCGCCAGATCGTGCTGCCCTACCCGGTGATCAGCGACAACGACCTCGCCAAGATCATCCACATCAACGACGACGGCAACCTGCCCGGGTTCGCCGCGCATGTCATCGACGGCCGCTACCCGGTGGCCGGCGGCGGTGCCGCGCTGCGGGAGCGCCTGGCGCAGGTCTGTGCCGAGGCCACCGCGGCGATCAAGGACGGTACCCGGATCCTGGTGCTGTCCGACCGGGGCGGCGGCTCGGTGGATCCTGCCCTGGCCCCCATCCCGTCGCTGCTGCTCACCGGCGCGGTGCACCACCACCTGATCCGGGAGCGGACCCGGACCCGGTGCGGGCTGGTGGTGGAGTGCGCCGACGCCCGCGAGGCGCATCACGTCGCGCTGCTGGTCGGCTACGGCGCGGCCCTGGTCAACCCCTACCTGGCGCTGGAGTCCGTGCAGGACATGGTGCGCCGCGGCGTGCTCGACGGCGTCACCGCGGCCCGGGCCGGGGCCAACCTGATCAAGGCGCTGGGCAAGGGCCTGCTCAAGATCATGTCGAAGATGGGCGTGTCCACCGCCGCCTCCTACCACGGCGCCCAGATCTTCGAGGCGACCGGCCTGGCCGACGAGGTCATCAGCACCTGCTTCACCGGGACCACGTCCCGCCTCGGCGGCGCCGGGTTCGACGTGCTCGCCGCCGAGGTGGCCCGCCGCCACGTGCGCGCATGGGGCGGGGTGGCGGGGTCGGCCCTAGCAGAGCGCGGCCGCGACGCCGGGCTGACCCACCAGCGGCTGGAGACCGGCGGGGACTACCAGTGGCGCCGCGACGGGGAGCCGCACCTGTTCAACCCCGAGACCGTGTTCAAGCTGCAGCACGCCACCCGGGCCCGCCGGTACGAGATCTTCAAGGAGTACACCGCCCTGGTCGACGACTCCTCGGCCCGGCTGATGACCCTGCGCGGGCTGCTGCGGATCCGCGGCGTGGACGCTCCGCCCGCCCGCCCGCCGGTGCCGGTCGAGGAGGTCGAGCCGGTCAGCGCGATCGTGCGCCGGTTCGCCACCGGCGCCATGTCCTACGGCTCCATCTCCGCCGAGGCGCACGAGACCCTGGCGATCGCGATGAACCGGCTCGGCGGCAAGTCCAACACCGGGGAGGGCGGCGAGGACCCGCGGCGGTTCGTTCCCGACGACGGCGGCGACCTGCGCCGCTCAGCGGTCAAGCAGGTGGCCAGCGGCCGGTTCGGGGTGACCAGCGAGTACCTGGTCAACGCCGACGACCTGCAGATCAAGATGGCGCAGGGAGCCAAGCCGGGGGAGGGCGGGCAACTGCCGGGGCACAAGGTGTACCCGTGGATCGCCCAGACCCGGTACTCCACCCCCGGCGTGGGGCTGATCTCGCCGCCGCCGCACCACGACATCTACTCGATCGAGGACCTCGCGCAGCTCATTCACGACCTGAAGAACGCCAACCCGGCCGCCCGGGTTCACGTCAAGCTGGTCGCGGAGGTCGGTGTCGGCACCGTCGCCGCCGGGGTGTCCAAGGCCCACGCCGACGTGGTGCTGATCTCCGGCCATGACGGCGGCACCGGCGCCGCGCCGCTGACGTCGATCAAGCACGCCGGCGCGCCGTGGGAGATCGGGCTGGCCGAGACCCAGCAGACGCTGCTGCTCAACGGGCTGCGGGACCGGATCGTGGTGCAGGCCGACGGCCAGCTCAAGACCGGCCGGGACGTGATCGTCGCCGCGCTGCTCGGCGCCGAGGAGTTCGGCTTCGCCAGCGCGCCACTGGTCGTGTCCGGCTGCGTGATGATGCGCGTCTGCCACCTGGACACCTGCCCGGTCGGGGTGGCCACGCAGAACCCGGTGCTGCGCAAGCGTTTCACCGGCCGGCCCGAGTTCGTGGTGAACTTCTTCGAGTTCATCGCGCAGGAGGTCAGGGAGTACCTGGCCGCGCTCGGCTGCCGCACCCTGGCGGAGGCGGTGGGCCGGGCGGACCTGCTCGACGCCGCCAGCGCGGTGAGCCACTGGAAGGCCGCCGGGCTGGACCTGTCCCCGGTGCTGCACGTGCCGGACCTGCCGCCCGGCGCCGCCCGGTGCCAGCGGACCGGCCAGGATCACGGGCTGGACCGCGCGCTGGACAACACGCTGATCCAGCTGGCCGAGGGGGCCCTCGCCGACGGCACCCCGGTCACCCTGGACCTGCCGGTCCGGAACGTGAACCGGACCGTCGGCACGATGCTCGGGTACGAGGTGACCAGGCGCTGGGGCGGCGAGGGCCTGCCCGCCAACACGATCACGGTGCGGTTCAGCGGGTCGGCGGGGCAGTCGTTCGGCGCCTTCCTGCCCCGGGGGATCACCCTGCGGCTGTCCGGCGACGCCAACGACTACCTGGGCAAGGGGCTGTCCGGCGGGCGGATCGTGGTGGCCCCGGACCCGGCCGCGCAGTTCGCCGCGGAGAGCCAGATCATCGCGGGCAACGTGATCGGGTACGGCGCCACCGGCGGGGAGATATTCCTGCGCGGGATCGTCGGCGAGCGGTTCTGCGTGCGCAACTCCGGCGCCACCGCGGTCGCCGAGGGCACCGGGGACCACGGCTGCGAGTACATGACCGGCGGCACCGTGGTGGTGCTCGGCCGGACCGGGCGCAACTTCGCCGCGGGCATGTCCGGCGGCACCGCGTACCTGCTCGACCCGGACCTGCGCCGGGTGAACACCGACATGGCCGACCTGGAGCCGGTCGACGCCGCCGACGCCGACCTGCTCCGCGCGCTGGTGGAACGCCACCACGCCGAGACGGGCTCGGCGGCAGCGGCCCGGCTGCTGACCGACTGGGACGCGGCGCTGCCGCGGTTCGCCAAGGTCATGCCACATGACTACAAACGGGTACAGGAGGCCGCCCGGCGCGCCGAGCGCGAGGGCCTGGACATCGACGAGGCGGTCATGGCCGCCGCGCACGGGTGAGGGGGTGTCATGGCTGATCCCAAGGGCTTCCTGACCACGCCCCGGGTGACCCCGGCCCGCCGCCCGGTGAGCGTGCGGATCTCCGACTGGCGCGAGGTCTACACCGAGTTCGGGACCGCGCGGCTGGAGCTGCAGGCCGGCCGCTGCATGGACTGCGGCATCCCGTTCTGCCACTCCGGCTGCCCGCTGGGCAACCTCATCCCGGAGTGGAACGACCTGGTCTGGCGCGAGGACTGGGCGGAGGCCGCCCGGCGGCTGCACGCCACCAACAACTTCCCCGAGTTCACCGGGCGGCTGTGCCCCGCGCCGTGCGAGAGCGCGTGCGTGCTCGGCATCAACTCCGACCCGGTGACGATCAAGCAGGTCGAGGTGGAGATTGCCGACCGGGCGCTGGCGTCGGGCTGGGTGACGCCCGAGCCGCCGGCCGCGGCGACCGGGCGCACGGTGGCCGTGGTGGGCTCCGGGCCGGCGGGCCTGGCCGCCGCGCAGCAGCTCACCCGGGCCGGGCACGCGGTGACCGTGTACGAGCGCGCGGAGGCCCCCGGCGGCCTGCTCCGCTTCGGCATCCCCGAGTTCAAGCTGGAGAAGCGGCACCTGGACCGCCGCCTGGACCAGATGCGGGCCGAGGGCACCACGTTCGCGTGCGGGGTGAGCGCCGGCACCGACCTGCCCGCCGCCGCGCTGCTGGCCGGGCACGACGCGGTGGTCCTGGCCGGCGGGGCGACCATCGCCCGCGGCCTGCCCGTGCCCGGGGCGGACCTGGCCGGGATCCACCAGGCCATGGAGTACCTGCCGGCCTCGAACCGGGCCGTCGCCACCGGGACCAGCCCCGCCCTGTCCGCCCGCCGGCGGCACGTGGTGATCATCGGCGGCGGCGACACCGGCGCGGACTGCCTGGGCACCGCGCACCGGCAGGGTGCCGCGTCGGTGACGCAGCTGGAGATCATGCCCCGGCCACCGGAGGCGCGGCCGCCCGGGCAGCCGTGGCCCACCTATCCGATGGTCTACCGCGTGTCCAGCGCCCACGAGGAGGGCGGCGAGCGCGTCTACGCCGTGTCCACGCAGGAGTTCCTCGGTGATGCGAACGGGCGGGTGCGGGCGCTGCGTATGGTGGCGGTGGAAGGCCCGCCCAGCGGCTTCGCGCCCATTCCGGGCACAGTACGGGAGCTCCGGGCTGACCTGGTCCTGCTCGCGATGGGGTTCACCGGGGCGGACCGGGCCGGGCTGCTCGACGACCTCGGCGTCGAGATGGACGCCCGGGGGAACGTGGCCCGCGACGGCGGCTACGCGACCTCGGTGCCCGGCGTGTTCGTGGCGGGGGACATGGGGCGGGGACAGTCGCTGATCGTGTGGGCGATCGCGGAGGGCCGGTCGGCGGCCGCCGCGGTGGATGCCTACCTGATGGGCTCGTCCGCGCTGCCCGTGCCGATCCCTCCCACCGCCCGCCCGCTGACCTGACCGTAACGCCGCCGCGCGGCCCGCGGGCGCACCATGCGTGCCCCGGGTGGTGCGTGCCCCGGGTGGGACTCGAACCCACACTGCACGGTGTTTGAGACCGCGGACTCTGCCTATTGGTCTACCGGGGCGCAAGCGGCAGCCTCTGCTGCCAGGCAGGTGCGGCCGACGCCAATCTACCCGCTTTGGGTACGCTCATGGCTGTGAGCCAGACACCCGTCCGTGTTGTGATCGCCGAAGACGAGGCGCTCATCCGGCTTGACCTCAAGGAGATGCTGGAGGAGGAGGGTTACGAGATCGCGGGGGAGGCGTCCGACGGGGAGCAGGCGGTCGAGCTTGCCGCCAGCCTCCGGCCCGACCTGCTGATCCTCGACATCAAGATGCCGGTCCTGGACGGGATCTCCGCGGCCGGGCAGATCGCCGCCGAGCACATCGCCCCGGTGGTCATCCTTACCGCGTTCTCCCAGCGTGAGCTGGTCGAGCGGGCACGCGACGCGGGCGCGATGGCGTACCTGGTGAAGCCGTTCACCAAGGCCGACCTGGTCCCGGCGATCGAGATCGCGGTCAGCCGCTTCCAGGAGATCTCCGCGCTCGGGACCGAGGTCGGCACGCTGCGGGAGCGCCTTGAGGTGCGCAAGCTCCTGGACCGGGCCAAGGGCCGGCTGCAGACGGACGGCGGCCTCACCGAGCCCGAGGCGTTCCGCTGGATCCAGAAGACGTCGATGGACCGGCGGGTGCCGATGCGCCTGGTGGCGGAGGAGGTCCTGGCGGGCGCGCTGCCCGGTGCCCCGCCCGCCGACACCGGCGGTGCCCCGCCCGCCGACACCATCGGCACCCCGCCCGCCCCCGCCGAGTGACCCCCCGGCCCCCGTCGGCCCCCCGCTCCCTGTGGACATCGATGATCCGTTCGGATCCTGTCCCCTATAGGGGCCAAAATCCGAACTGGTGAGCGTTGTCCACAGGCATCCGCCGTGCGCTGCGCAGGGCTGGCCCGGGAGCCCGGGGCGCCTTTGGTGCCGTGTCGGCCTTCCCCGGGTCGACACGTTCTCTACTCGGCTGCCCCGGGCTCTCGCACACCACCGTAGCGACCAGCGGCCGGACGGCGCAAAGGCATCGACATTCGCTGGACGGAATGCCGTAAACGTCCGGTCGTGTGTGGTTTCCGCTGGCGGCGCCGGGCATGTGCCCCTCCGCCGCTGGTCACGCCGGGCCGGCGGGCGCGTCCGGGCCGTCCTGCCCCGTCGCGGCGCCGCCGGGCACCTTGTCGATGATCAGGCAGGTGAGCCGGGACGTGCACACGCGCCGTCCCGCGGCGTCGCTGATGACGATCTCGTACGTCGTGACGGTCCGCCCGCCGTGCAACCGGGTCGCGACGCCGGTCACCACCCCGCTGGTCGCGGCGTGATGGTGGGTGGCGCTGATCTCGATCCCCACCGTGACCCGGTCCGGGCCGCCGTGCAGGGCCGACCCCAGTGAGCCCAGGGTCTCCGCCAGCACGCACGACGCGCCGCCGTGAAGCAGGCCGTAGGGCTGGGTGTTGCCGGCCACGGGCATGGTGCCGACCACGCGTTCGG
>Ga0335078_10002038_pt1 | contig 30584 bp, 24 predicted proteins | sample Lox_Sample_32_FD_206711 | JGI IMG/M metagenome (GOLD analysis project Ga0335078, IMG submission 206711) | Soil microbial communities from Loxahatchee National Wildlife Refuge, Florida, United States - Lox_Sample_3.2 | ecosystem: Environmental > Terrestrial > Soil > Wetlands | place: USA... | reverse complement strand
TACCGTACACGGCGAATGCCATACCGCGCTTCGCCGGCGGGAAAGTGTCGGCGAGGATGGCTTGCTCGCTGGGCTGTAGCCCTCCGCCACCCGCTCCTTGCAACACGCGACACAAGATCAGGACTGCCAGGTTCGGCGCGAGTCCACACAAGAATGAGCTGATCGTGAAAAGAGCGACACAGCCCATGTAGAAGTTCTTGCGGCCGACAATCGAGGAGAGCCATCCGCTGAGGGGAAGAACGATGGCGTTGGAGACCAGGTAAGACGTCAGTACCCAAGTGCTCTCGTCTTGTCCGGCGCTAAGGCTGCCGGCGATATGAGGCAAGGCAACGTTCGCGATGGAAGTATCGAGCACCTCCATGAACGTGGCGAGGGTCACGGCCAGCGCAATAATCCAGGGGTTGACGGCAGGTCGCCAGACGTCGGCCTGATCCACCGTCGCGGATGTGGCGCTCATCAGCGAATCCAGACCTTTGGCGTAACTGACATGCCGGGACGGAGTTGATGATCTTTGTTCGAGCCAGGGTCGAGAACGATCTTGACCGGGATGCGCTGCACGACCTTCACATAGTTGCCAGTGGCGTTTTCGGGCGGCAGAAGGCTGAAACGAGCTCCACTGGCTCCGGCGATGCTATCCACTTTGCCTTCATAATCGCGCCCGTTGGCATCGACGTTGATCCTGACACGCTGGCCGACTTTCATGTCTCGTAACTGCGTCTCTTTAAAGTTCGCTGTGATCCAGACATCATCGAGCGGAATGACTTTCATCAATTCCTGTCCAGGAGCAACGTTCTGTCCGACTTCAACTGTGCGGTTACTGACGATGCCGTCGACCGGCGCAATGATCTTTGTGTATTCCAGATTCAATTGAGCCTGATCGAGGTCGGCTTTTTTCCGTTGAGCTTCCGCGAGAGCCGAGGCCGCCTTGGCACGCGTGACCTGCATCTGTCTCGGAGCCGTGTTTGCATTCGCGAAATTCGCTTGAGCCTGGACCAATTTCCCTTGCGCTTGTGTGACGGCCTGCTGGGCAGCGTCGGCACTGGCACGAGCTGCCTCAACCGCGGCCTGGCTGCCCTTTGCCGCCGCGACCGCCTGGTCGTATTGCTGCTGTGATATTTCTTGCTTGTCGACCAACTGCTTGTAGCGCACCAGGTCGTTCTGCGCCTTTACGTTATTTGCTTCGGCCTGCTGCAACTGCGCCTTAGCAGCTTCAAACTGCTGTTGCGCCACCTGGATTCCTGCACCGGCGCTTTTGACGTCCGCTTGCGAAGCAGAAACCTGGCTGGTCGTGTTGATTGAGGTAATGGGCACGGTGACGCCCGCAGCAACTGCCGCAGCCTGTGCATCGTCGAAGTCCGCTTTCGCCTTCTCGTACGCTACCTGATAATCCGCGGGATCGATCTGCACCAACACAGTCCCAGCTTGCACGTACTGGTTATCTTCGACATTCAGCTTCACGACATGGCCTGAAATTCGCGCGCTGATGGAATTGATATGGCCGTCGACCTGAGCGTCGTCGGTCGATTCGTAGCTCGTCATGTAGCGGTAGATAAAGAAGCCCACGATCAGAAGAAGCACGATCGCAATGCCCAGACCAATCCGAAAGCCCGGGTTCTGGGTGCGCGAAGGCTTGCGACGCAAGTCTCTGTCGGAGGCCGGAAGTGGACGAGTCGTGTCGGGCTGATTGACTTCAGGGGGCGAGGTTTGCGCGGTTTGTGCCATACGTTATTGAATGCCTCTTAAGAATCTTTTGACTCCGTCTTCCGCATCGCCAATGGCATACGCCAATTCCACTTTTGACAGATTATGCGCATACAGGCTTTGGATGTAACTCTCATGCGCTGCCGCCAGTGCCTCTTGCGCTTGTACCACTTCCAGATTGTCTGTCACTCCGGCGGCAAATCGGTCTTGAGACTGCGTGAACGTCTGCTCGGCTAAGTCTACCGAACTACGCGCCACAGCGATTTGGTCGGCTGCGGCAGTCAGATCGAGGAGCGCGGTGCGGACCTCGTAGTCGATGCGGCCCCGCAGATCCTCGAGTTTCGAACGCGCCTGCTTCAATTGCGCATCGGATTCCAGAACGTCGCCGTGAGTGCGATTGCCGGCGAAGATTGGGATGGTTATTCCACCGGTCACCTGCCAGGTCCCGTTCGACTGCGACGGTGTAACTCCGATCGCGCCGTAGTTCGCATTGAAGTCGACCGTTGGGTAATGCCCTGCGAAAGCAGCGCGTTTGGCGAGTTCGGCGGATCGAACTTGCGCTTGCGCCGCCTGATAATCCGCACGATTCGCATACGCTCGCGTCAGGTAGGCCTCCAACGATTGCGGCATCAGTTCCTGATACGGAGCTTTCTCGGTAAGAACGAACTCCTGTCCGGGAGGAAGCCCAATGATGCGCGCGAGACTCAGTCTCTGCTTCGCCAAGTCGTTGCGAGCCACAATCAGCTGCTGCTGCCGATTTTGAAGTTCCACCTGGGAACGAAGGGCATCGATCGCCGGACTGACTCCTGCCTTCTGCTGATCGGTTGTCTTCGTGGAAAGCGCCTGAGCGCTCTGCACTTGCGCCTCAGCGGTTTCCACGCGCGCAGCGGCTGCGATCGCTTGCAGATAAGAGTTGCCCACCGCTAGTACCACCATCTCGCGGGCATCTTTGTAGGTGAAGCGGGCCGCCTTCAGACCTTCATTGGCGGCACGCTCCCGATTGATACTCTGGACGTTCAGCAGCGACTGGCTTAACGAAGCACGGGCATCGAAAAAATTGAAGGCCGGAACAAGCCGGGGAAGCGAAGTTGTCGAAGATCCCGGTGCGGACAGCAGCGGAAATAATTTGTTGAAGCCGAGCGCCGCTAAGCTCTGCGTCTGCGCATCTTCGATCACGCGACCGCTCACATTAGGCAACAGGTCGCTGAGTTCCTTCCATTTCTGTCCCCGAGCTTGCTCGGTCTGATCCGACGCCAAGAGCAGTCCCAGGTTGTTGCGCAAACCGCGGTCGATGGCTTCCTTGAAGTCGATTTGCAGAACCTCGGCCGTTGCCTTGCCCTCTGGAGCGCTGCCCAGGAAAGGATTCTCCGATCCCGGCAGGGTCACCGAAGGAGTCGCAGGCGTACCGGGCGTTTGCGCCCATACGACAAAACTGGCGGACAGGAGAAAAATGCAGAAGAAGAAAGGAAAACGAAAGTCTCTATCAGTCTGGCTCATTATCGGGGGATGGAACATCGCGTCATGTTGTGCAATATCGTCTGTGGCCTTGTCTTCAATCCTGACATAACTGTTGAGATTGGATTCGTGGGTGAGACGGTGCGATGCAAAACCATTCAGGTGCAAGTCGGGGGGCATTAGGTTGCATCCTTCATGCGTGCAACAGGATATAAGGTGAGACCTAGAAGCTTACCAAGATGGGAGCCACATCGGAAGGCCAATGGCTTCGGTACTTTGCTGCAGTGCACTTTCGGGCATTAAAGTAATCCAAGTAATCATCGTCAGGGGATCGGAAATGAGTCGAATTGTTAAGTTTCTTGGCGTTGTCGTCCTACTCAGCACCGCCGTTTTGGCCGTCGGGCAAAGCAATTCCACTCCATCGGAGCGCAAGGTCAGTTCTCGCGTGGCACCCGCTTATCCGGAACTGGCACGGAGAATGCATCTGCAAGGCGTAGTAAAGATTGAGGCTGTGGTTCGCCCCAATGGGACGGTGAAATCCACCCGAGTTCTGGGCGGCAATCCCGTACTGGTCGATGCCGCGAATGACGCGGTATCGAAATGGAAGTTTGAGGCTGCGCCCTCGGAGACTACCGAGGTGGTGCAACTCACTTTCACTCCGCAGTAGTCGGCAACTCCGTTATCCGAATCGCGAACTTTGATACTCCCGAAGCAGTAGTTCGCATACATGACCTAGGTCATCTTGAACAAAGATGACGTTCGGTCCAACCTTGAGTGAGGCTCTTAAGCTTTCAAAGAACGGAACGTATTGGAATGAGTCAGACAGGGACCGACTGGACGCGCATATTATCGGATCCAGACCTGGTCCGGCACGTTGGCAAACTGCTGCAGGCCTATCGCGAAGCCCCGCCCGAAAAGCGGGAAGGCGCGTTGGTCGAGGCGATGCGGCAAATTAAGGCCGAAGCGTCGGGGGGTAAGGGTTCGTCCAAAGAAGCGGCTCCCCAGCGGAAGTCGGAACAGCCTCAGCCTCTTCCTACGCCAGCGACGGCACCCCCGTTCGAAGCTGACCTGTTTCGACCAAATTTCGGAAGTGACCGCCGGCGCCACCCGCGAATCAAATGCTTCGTAGCGGTGGAGTTGAGAGTCGAAGAAGTCGCCACACCGATCTGGGGCAACCTATCGAACACCAGCGTGGGTGGATGCCTGGTAGAGACCGCCAGCCCAGTGAAACCGGGAGCGAAGGTCGACATCGGACTGTGGGTACCGAACGGAAAGATCTGGGTCAAAGGATTTGCCCTCAGCGGCGTCGTGACTCGCAGCGCGGCGGCCAACGGAGTCAGAGTTCGATTTGACGGTCTGGCTCCCGCCGAGCGCGATAGCTTGCGGCAATTCCTCAAGTTCGTGCAAGAAACCACGCGCGCCTCGCGCAGTGAAAGCGAATATCTCCAACTTCTCAAGTAGCCTTCCGCCCGAAGCGATCCCAATTGAATCGTTGCAAACCCCTACCGCTTTTCCCACACCTTTAATCCACGATCACCGTGGAAATTGATACACTTTTGGCGATTGAACCCTTTCTCTCACTGGGAACTCTAAATCAGGTACAGGCCAATTCGTCGGGCGGCGTTGGTCCGGCGGCGATATAGGAGAGAGTTGCATGGTGGCAAGTGAGCAGGTATTAGCGACGGGACAGCAGTTGGAGACCTTGTGTATCAATACGATCCGAACACTGGCGATCGATGCCGTTCAGCAGGCGAACTCGGGCCATCCCGGCGCCCCGATGGGACTGGCGCCGGTGACCTATTGCCTGTGGCAGGAGTTTCTGCGCTACGATCCCGCCGATCCGACCTGGATCAATCGCGATCGTTTCGTACTGTCGAACGGCCATGCCTCGATGCTGCTGTACGCCATGCTGTATTTGGCTGAAGTGCGGAACGTCGAAGGTCTGCAAGTTACTAAGGATCTCGCGGTTTCTCTGGACGATATCAAGCACTTCCGTCAATTGGGCAGCCGCACGCCCGGACATCCGGAATCGCACATCACTTCTGGAGTTGAGACAACTACTGGACCGCTTGGTCAGGGAGTGGGCAATAGCGTCGGCATGGCGATCGCCGCGGACTGGTATGCCGCCAACTTCAATCGTCCCGGCTCTGAAATTTTCAATTACAACGTGTACGCGCTGTGCAGCGACGGCGACCTGATGGAAGGCATCGGAGGCGAAGCCGCTTCTCTGGCCGGACACCTCAAGCTCTCGAATCTGTGTTGGATCTACGACCACAACTCAATCACCCTTGATGGACCCGCCGACTGGTCGTTCAGCGAAGATGTTGCGACCCGCTTCGTCGGCTACCAATGGAATGTGACCCGTGTTTCCGATGCGAATGATCTGACCATGCTGGCGCGAGCGTTTGAGACTTTCCAGAAAACGACAGACCGGCCCACGCTGATCATTGTGGATAGTCACATCGGTTATGGTTCCCCGCACAAGCAGGATACGAATGCAGCGCACGGCGAACCGCTCGGCGAAGACGAAGTAAAGCTGGTCAAGAAATTCTATGGCTGGCCCGAAGATGCGAAATTTCTGGTGCCGGATGGAGTTCGCGAGCATTTCCGCGATGGCATCGGAAAGCGGGGCGCCGACCTGCGCGCCAAGTGGTCCCAGTCTTTCGCCGATTACAAACAAAAGTATCCAGAATTGGCCGAGCGCCTGCGGATGATTCAGCACCGCGAACTGCCGGACGGGTGGGACAAGAGTCTGCCTACGTTCCCCGCCGATGCGAAGGGAGTCGCAACGCGCGAGAGTTCAGGGAAAGTCCTGAACGCGGTGGCGCAAAGCGTTCCTTGGGTCATTGGCGGATCGGCCGACCTGGCAACTTCCAACAAGACGACGCTCAAGTTCGAAGGGGCGGGGGGAGACTTCAGTTCCGGAAATCGTGCGGGGCGCAACCTGCACTTCGGCGTGCGCGAACACGCGATGGCCGCCGCTGTGAATGGGATGAGCGTGTCTTATTTGCGAGCATTTGGCGCGACGTTCTTCAATTTCAGCGACTATTGCCGCGCCAGCATTCGATTGGCGGCCCTTATGGAGACTCCGTCCATTTTCGTGTTCACGCATGATTCCATCGGGGTCGGTGAGGATGGACCGACGCACCAGCCCATCGAACAACTGGCCTCGTTGCGCGCAATGCCGAATTTGTTGGTGCTGCGGCCGGGCGACGCCAACGAAGTCGTCGAGGCATGGAAGATCATCGCGCAATCGAAGCACGCTCCGGCGGCTTTAGTACTTTCCCGGCAGAACATCCCGACTCTGGATCGGACCAAGTATGCCGCGGCGTCCGGCACGGCCAAAGGCGCTTACATACTGGCCGACGCACCGGGCGGAAAGCCCGAGGTCATTCTGATGGGTACGGGCAGCGAGCTCTCCCTTTGCGTCGACGCCTACGAAAAACTGAAAGCCGAAGGCATCAACGCACGTGTGGTGAGTATGCCTTGCTGGAAACTGTTTGAGGAGCAGGATGCAGCTTACAAAGAGAGCGTTCTGCCTTCGAACGTAACCGCGCGTGTTTCCGTCGAGATGGCCGCCACTTTCGGGTGGGAGCGCTATGTTGGCTTGAAGGGACGGATGATTGGCATGCACCGCTTCGGAGCCTCGGCGCCACTCAAAGATCTGCTGAAATATTTTGGTTTCACCGTGGACAAAGTCGTGGCCGAAGCGCGCGCGACTCTGGGGAAATAACAGAAAGTAACTTCAACCGACTCGGCGGTTTCGGTCATCCAACCTTTGTGGAGGGCATCATGCAGCCAACTGGAGTTCTGGAAAGCTCGAAAGCAACCAAGAATCCCCTTCAAGAGTTGCTCAATTATGGTCAGTCGATGTGGCTCGACTACATCCGGCGTGACCTGTTTACGACGGGGAAACTCAATCAGATGATTGAGAACGACGGCCTGCGCGGGATGACCTCGAATCCGGCGATTTTTGAAAAGGCCATCGGCGAGAGTTCTCTTTACGACGACATCCTGGAATCTCTTGCCCACCGCAACGACCTTGACGCGAAGGGCCGCTTCGAGCAGATCGCCATCCGTGATATTCAGGATGCGGCGAACTCGCTGGCGGGCGTTTATCAGTCGTCGAGTTTCCATGATGGCTATGTCAGTCTGGAGGTTTCTCCGCTTCTGGCGCGCGATACGCAGGGGACGATTGAGGAAGCGCGTCGCTTGTGGAAGACCGTCGATCGCGAAAACGTCATGATCAAAGTGCCTGGAACCTCCGAAGGAATTCCGGCGATCGCGCAACTGATCGGTGAAGGCATCAACATCAATGTGACCCTGCTTTTCGCGCAGGAAGTGTACGAGAAAGTCGCCCATGCTTACATCGATGGATTAGAAGCGCTGGCTTCCCGTCGCGGCGATTTAAAAAAGATGGCGGGAGTCGCGAGCTTTTTCATCAGCCGCATCGACACGCTGATCGATGCCAGGCTTGATGAACAAATCAAGAACAGTTCGGATCCGAACCAGCAGGCGCTCTACAAGAGTCTGCTCGGCAAGGTGGCCATCGCCAACGGCAAACTGACCTACCAGAAATATCAGAATATTTTCAGCGGACCTCGTTGGGATGCACTCGCCGCCAAGGGCGCACAGACGCAGCGCGTTCTGTGGGCCAGCACCAGCACGAAAAATCCTCACTACCGCGACGTGATCTACGTGGAAGAACTCATCGGGCCTAACACCGTGAACACGATGCCTCCGGCGACGATCGACGCATTCCGCGATCACGGCAAGCTGCGCAACAGCCTGACCGAAGACCTCGCCGGGGCGCAAAAAACAATGGATGATCTTGCTCGCGCCGGCATTTCGATGAAAGAAGTCACTGACAAACTCACTGACGACGGCGTCAAGTTGTTCGCCGACGCGTTTGACAAACTGCTGGCTGCAGTCGAAAAGAGCACCAAAGCCAAAGGATAGATTGTGAGCGAACTGAACACCGTGAGCGAGTTGGAGAGTTCCCTGCCCGAACCGCTGGCGTCGAAAGTGAAAGCGATTGCAACCGAATGGCAGTCGGGCGGCAAGATGCAAAAGTTGTGGAGCCGTGACGCCTCACTATGGACCGGTTCCGATGAATCAAGCTGGCTGGGCTGGCTCGATATCGTCGACGAGCAGGTTGCGCACCAGGACCAACTGCAGAAGATCGCCAAGGAAGTTCAGTTGCGCGGATTTCAGCATGTGCTGTTACTAGGCATGGGCGGATCGAGCCTGTGTCCCGAAGTGCTGCGGATGACGTTCGGACGCATCACGCACTTCCCCACCCTGCACGTTCTGGACTCAACCGACCCGGCCCAGGTCAAAGCATTTGAGCATTTGATCGACTTCAACAAGACGCTCTTCATCGTTTCCAGCAAATCCGGCAGCACACTCGAGCCGAACATCTTCAAGCAGTATTTCTTTGAGCGCGCAAAGCAGGTAGTCGGCATCACCAAGGCCGGCAGCCACTTCATGGCAATCACCGATCCGGGATCGAAGATGCAGCAGGTGGCGGAATCCGATCGCTTCCTGCATATCTTCTTTGGCCTGCCATCGATCGGAGGACGCTACTCCGCTCTTTCGAATTTCGGTATGGTCCCGGCCGCAGTGATGGGAGTCGACACGAAGAAGTTTCTCAGCCGCACAGCGGACATGGTGAGAGCTTGCGGCGCCGGAGTTGCGGTTGAGGAGAATCCCGGAGCGAGCCTAGGAATCATACTCGGGACCGCTGCGGTTTCCGGACGCGACAAGGTCACGCTTATAACTTCGCCCGGCATTTCGGATTTGGGCGCGTGGCTCGAGCAACTGCTCGCTGAGTCCACGGGAAAGATCGGCAAAGGAATCATTCCCGTGGATCGGGAACATCTGGCATCGCCCGATATCTACGGAAACGACCGCGTGTTTGTGTACGTGCGTTTGGAGTCGGCTCCTAGCGCCGATCAAGATGCGAAGGTCGCTGCGATTGAGAAGGCGGGACATCCGGTCGTTCGGATTGCGATGGCTGACACCTACGACTTGGGAGCGGAGTTCTTCCGGTGGGAGATTGCAACGGCCGTCGCCGGAGCGATCATCGGAATTAATGCCTTCAACCAGCCTGACGTGGAAGCCAGTAAAGTCGCGACGCGCAGCTTAACGTCGGAATATGAAAAGACTGGATCTCTGCCTGCGGAGAGACCTATTGCCGAAGACAACGGCGTCAAACTATTCACAGATGAAAGGAACGCGTTGGATTTAGCTAAAGCAGCAGGTAGCGATCACTCGGTCGTCGGGTATTTGAAGGCGCACCTTGCGCGCATCGGTGCCGGGGACTATTTCGCCGTGCTCGGCTATATCCAGATGAATGACGAGCATGAGAGCGCACTTCAGGCGATCCGGCACGCAGTGCGCGATTCCAGGCACGTCGCCACATGTCTCGGGTTTGGTCCGCGGTTCCTGCATTCCACGGGACAGGCGTACAAGGGTGGCCCAAACTCAGGCGTGTTTCTGCAAATCACCTGCGACGATGCGGTCGAGTTGCCGGTTCCCGGACAAAAATATACGTTCGGCGTTGTGAAAGCGGCGCAGGCGCGAGGAGACTTCCAGGTACTGGCCGATCGCGGGCGACGCGCCCTCCGTGTGCATCTTGGCAAGGATTTGAAAGTGGCACTAGCAACGCTGCAATCCATGGTTCAGAAAGCGCTACAAGGCTAGGAGCAAGCATGCAATTGGGAATGGTGGGACTGGGGAAGATGGGCGCCAATATGACGCGCCGCCTAATGCGCGGCGGCCATCAATTGGTGGTCTCGGATTTAAGCGCAGACGCGGTGAAACACCTGGCAGGAGAAGGCGCCACCGGTTCTTCTTCTTTGGAAGACTTGATTGCAAAGCTCAACCCGCCCCGCGCAGTGTGGATTATGGTTCCAGCGGGCGGCCCGACGGAGCAAACCGTGCAGAGGCTCGCCAAGAGCCTGCAAGCCGGCGACGCCATCATCGACGGCGGCAACTCTTATTTCAAAGATGACGTGCGCCGCGCCAAGGAACTTGCCGGTAAGGGAATTCACTACATCGACGTCGGCACCAGCGGCGGCGTGTGGGGTCTCGAGCGCGGCTACTGCATGATGATTGGCGGACCAGACGAATCAGTTCAGCGCCTCGATCCTATCTTTAAGACACTCGCTCCAGGACGTGGAGATATTCCTCGCACACCCGGCCGCGAAAAGCTTGGCGGCACGGCAGAGGAAGGTTACATCCACTGCGGGCCCACCGGCTCCGGCCACTTCGTGAAAATGGTGCACAACGGAATTGAGTACGGCATCATGCAGGCATACGCAGAGGGCTTCGACATTTTCAAAAATGCCACCAGCAAGGAATTACCCGAAGACCTCCGGTTCGATCTGAATTTGCCGGACATTGCCGAAGTCTGGCGGCGCGGCAGCGTGGTCAGTTCATGGCTGCTCGATCTGACAGCGATGGCCCTGACAGAGAATCCCACGCTTTCCGAGTACGAAGGCTACGTACAGGATTCGGGCGAGGGCCGCTGGACGATTCAGGCGGCAATCGAAGAAGCGGTTCCGGCGGATGTACTGACCGCCGCACTGTATGTACGCTTCCGCTCGCGCCAGCAGCACACGTTCGCCGAAAAGATGCTCTCAGCGATGCGCCAGAAATTTGGCGGACACGTCGAGGCCGGTGGTTCCAAAGAGAAGAAGAGCGCATAGCTGACCTAGCTCGGTGAACAGATAGGGGACTGATTTCGATGGCTCAAGTAGCAGAACAGCCCACAGCAACTCCACCACGCATTGGTAAGCAGGGAGATCCTTGCGTCATGGTAATTTTCGGCGCCGCCGGAGACCTCACTGGACGCCTGCTGCTCCCGGCGCTATATAACCTCGCGCGAGCTTCCTTGCTCTCACGCGAATTTGCTGTGGTCGGCGTGGCGCGCGCCCAAATGTCCAATGAAGAATTCCGCAAGAGGATTCACGACGACATCAAGGATTACTGCGGGGAGTGTGTCGACGACGATCTGTGGGAATGGTTCGCGCGCCGTTTCTATTACTTTACCGGCGATTTCAACGACGACGGCCTTTACCCGAAACTGAAGGATTTCCTGAACAAAATCGACCAGGAGCATTCGACCCATCAGAACGTGTTCTATTACATGGCCACTGCGCCCAGTTTCTTCGGTCCCATTGTCGAGCAACTGGCGAAAAACGGGCTGATGGAGCAGAACGGCGACCATTGGCGGCGCGTGGTTATTGAGAAACCTTTCGGCCACGATCTGGAATCCGCCAAGGCGCTCAACCAGCAACTGTCGAAGCTTGCGGACGAAAAACAGATTTACCGCATTGACCATTACCTGGGGAAAGAAACAGTCCAGAACATTTTGGCCTTCCGTTTTGCCAATGGAATTTTCGAGCCAGTCTGGAATCGCCGGTATATCGATCACGTGCAGATTTCGGTCGCCGAGGTGGTAGGCGTCGAGGGGCGTGGAAGCTATTTCGATCATGCCGGATCGCTGCGCGACATGGTGCCCAACCATATCATGCAGTTGATTTCACTGACGGCGATGGAACCGCCAATCTCGTTCGATGCCAATGCGGTGCGCGATGAACAAGCGAAGATTCTGCATGCCATTCAGCCGATGAGCGATGAAGAAGTCCTGAGCCGCACGATTCGCGGCCAATATGGAGATGGCACTGAGGACGGAAAACGCGTTGCCGCCTACAGGTCCGAGCCGGATGTTGCTCCCGAGTCTCGTACGGAGACGTTCGTCGCAATGAAGCTGTCGATCGACAACTGGAGATGGGCCGACGTGCCCTTCTACCTGCGCACCGGCAAGCGCATGCCGGTACGCAACACGCATATCGTGATACAGTTCCGACGGGCGCCATTTGTGCTGTTTCGCGACACGCCCGTCGAGCACTTGATGCCGAACCAACTGGTACTGCATATCCAGCCAGAAGAAGGCATCTCGCTGCAATTTGCCGCTAAGGTTCCGGGGCCGGTGATGCGGCTTGGAACCGTCGACATGAATTTCGAATATCAGGAATATTTCGGGAAGCAACCAAGCACGGGCTACGAGCGCCTGCTGCATGATTGCATGATCGGCGACCAGACCTTGTTTCAGCGCGCCGACATGGTTGAGGCCGGATGGTCAGTGGTCAATCCGGTACTCGATCTGTGGAAGGCGCTGCCGCCGCGCAACTTCCCGAACTACGCCTCGGGGACATGGGGACCGAAGGAGGCCGACGAACTACTCGAACGCGACGGCCGCCGCTGGAGGAATTTCGAGAAATGATTCTGGCCGGCGATATTGGTGGAACCAACGCAAGGCTGGCTTATTTTCAACCGCAGAACGGGCACTTACGGCTCGTCTCCGAAAAAGTTTTCCCAAGCCGCGAGCACAGCGAACTCGGAGAAATCGTCAACAAGTTCCTTGACGGCTCTTCAACCAAGCCCGAAGTTGCCTGCTTTGGCATTGCAGGCCCTGTGCGAAATGGGCGAGTCGAGACGTCGAACCTTCCCTGGATTATCGAACAATCGCGTCTTGCCAAGCAGATTCACCTACCGGCCACGCTTCTCATCAACGATCTGGAAGCGAACGCATGGGGAATTGGCGGGCTCGGCGCGCACGACCTCGTGCCGCTGAATGAAGTCAGCGGTCCGGCCATTGGGAACCAGGCAGTTGTGGCGCCCGGCACCGGATTGGGTGAGGCTGGATTGTTCTGGGATGGGAGCAAACACCATGTCTTCGCCTGCGAAGGAGGACACACCGACTTTGCCCCTCAAGGCGAGTTGCAGATCGAACTGCTTCGCTCTCTGGAGGCGCGATTCGGCCATGTGAGTTACGAGCGGATCCTGTCCGGCCCCGGCCTGGTTAACGTCTATGAATTCCTTCGCGATAAGAAATGCGGGCAGGAATCCCCGGAATTCGCCGCCCAGATGAAAGCGGCTGATCCGGCCGCGGTGATTTCGCGCGCCGCTTTAGACGGATCTTCTCCACTGGCCGAAAAAGCGCTGGATATTTGGATTTCTGTGTATGGCGCGGAGGCCTCCAATCTTGCGCTGAAGACCATGGCGACGGGCGGTCTGTTCCTGGCCGGCGGCATCTCTCCCAAGATTCTTCCCAAGCTGCAAGGGCCGTTGTTCATGCGAGCATTTCTGGAGAAAGGCCGCCTGCGCCCGTTGATTGAATCGATCCCGGTTCAGGTGGTCGTAAATGATAAGGCGGGATTGCTTGGAGCTGCGCGCTGTGCTGCGGCGCGCTCACACCACGGCTAGGGTGCCGCAAGTCACGAGGTGAATGCTTGAAGTCTGCCCCGGATATTCGGATCCTGACCACACCACAAGAATTGTTCGCCGCTGCGGCGGAAGACGTTGTCCGGGCGGCGGCGGAATCGGTCGCGCAGCGCGGGCGGTTCATGATCGCTCTGTCCGGAGGCTCCACTCCGAGGAGTCTCTTTCAACTTCTGGCCACGAACGCGCGCGCAACCTTCCCATGGGATCAGACCCTTTTTTTCTGGAGCGACGAGCGCCACGTTCCTCCCGATGATCCCGAGAGCAACTACCGCATGGCGAATGAGGCCATGCTGTCGAAGATTCCGGTGGCGCCCGGCAACGTATTCCGCGTCCCGGCCGAGAATCCAGATGCGTCCGCAGCCGCGAGTGCTTACGAGCAGACTCTGCGAAAAGCTTTCTCAGTTGACGGAGACAGGGTTCCGCAATTTGACCTGATTCTCCTGGGCATGGGCCCCGACGGCCACACCGCTTCCCTATTCCCGGAAACAACCGGCTTGCAGGAGAAATCCAAACTCGTCATCGCCAACTGGGTGGAAAAGTTCAAGACTCACCGGATTACCTTCACGCTCCCTCTGCTGAACGCCGCGAGAAGCGTGATGTTCCTGGTCAGCGGTACAGACAAGGCGCCCGCCCTTAAGGAAGTTTTGCAAGGAAGTGCCAGTGGAGATCAGTATCCGGCGAAACTGATTCAGCCCGATCCAGGCAGTCTGATTTGGTTGGTCGATCGTGCGGCGGCTAGCGGTTTATCGACCTAATCGCTACGGCCGAGCAGGCTATCCCCGCCAGTCGCAGATTTCTTTCAGCCCCTTCCCGCGAGCGTGCTCGAACAGGCGTACCCGATGCCGCGAGTGTTCGAACTCATGGATATCCGCCCAGACTTCGGCTTGCCATCCCTTCTCGTGGGCTGCCGACTCGCCGCAGGTCGCGCAACGGGTGTGAAGCGTAGTCGGAGTAGTGTCAGTTCCAACCGGGAGCGCTCCGGGCAGTTCGACGAAAATGCACCGGACTTCCTCGATCTCTTCGTTCTGACCCAAGATGTGTTCGTAACGCAATAGGTAGCCGAAGCCGAGTTTCTTGGCTTGGTATTCGGCCTCTGCGCGAGTATGAAACGGTCCGTACTCCGCCCGCAGTTGCTCGGTGGAGTCACACGCCATCCAAAAGGTTTCTTTGTAGGCCATTGCGGTTTCGCCCTGGGGGGCGCTGCGAAGCCGGCTCGCGGCTGCTTAAGGAGCCCGCTCTACACCATCAATAGCAATAGTGCAATTTGCAGGCCGGACCACGTCACCTCTAAGCATCGAATAATCAATCAATTAGCAGCTCTGCAAGATCTTGCGATGGGCACTTCGTGAAAGCTTTTGCAGCAATTTGAAGGGAAATACGACCGAGCAAAAAGAAAGGGCAGGCGCGCCGGTCTGCCCCGTTCCAGACTGCTCTCTGCAAGAAAGAAAATACGATTCCAGGATCAACTCTAGAACGCACCAACCGCAGCTTGCGAAGACATGCTGGGCCGCTCCGACTCCTGCGGCCAATTCTTCCCGCCATGGCTCGCGACGTACATCGCCAACTCCAGCCGGCTCCAGACACCCAACTTGTCAAACGTGCTGCGGAGATGATTCTTGATGACCTGTTCGCTGGTGCCAATGATCTTTCCGATTTCGCGATTGGTCAGACCTTCCCACACCAGTATGGCAACCTGCACTTCTTTTGGGGTAAGTCGCTCACAGGGCATCATGATTGCGATTCCTCCTTGGTGAACATGGCAATGGCCAGTTTCACGCGCTTGCGGCCTTCGCGAATTCCGGCCCGTAAAAAGAGCGTCCGCAGATGTTGCTTGACCGTTCGCGGACTAATCTTCAACTGGCCTGCGATTTCTTTGTTGCTGCATCCCTGAACCAGCAGGTTCAACACTTCCTGGTCGCGGGGGGTTACTTTGACTTGTTCGAGATCGATCACCGCCTGCCTCCTCCTGCCTCTTTGTGCTCGCCTTGCGCCTTTCGTTAGTGCACGCCTTTCGCCAATTCTTCGTCATTAATTCCTCATAATCTAAGGCCTTCGTGCTCAGGCACTTGAGGCTGTGTCCCCGAGTTTTCATGTGGCTTTCAGATACCGCGTGCTAGCCTGACTCGTTCCAGATTGGTCCGCACAAGCGCTGGCAAATTTTGCGGGGCGAAGGCGCTCAGTGGATGAACCTCGCCATGCGCATGCACTCGATGGTCTTCACAATATTCGCAGTTTGTGGCTAATCTCTTTTGCCGTCATATACTTCCCGGGCCTTCAGGCGGGGTTCGGAAGCACGGGAGAGTCCCGATGAGACATTGCGAAGCACTCGACATCAATCAAAAAGCTGCCCTGCTTCCAGCACCCCAGATCGGTATTCGGATTTCCATTTTGATACTGAGTTGCAGCGTGGCTGGTTTTGCACAGGTCCAAGAGACATCTGCCACGGCGCGAACTACAAGTTCGCCATCTGCGGGCAATGCTCCGCTTACCATCACCCTACAAGATGCGCTACAACGTGCCCGCGCCAATGAACCGCAATACCGCTCCGCCGCCGTAACCGATCTCGGCGTGGCTCGCGAAGATCGAATACAAGCTCGCGCCGGGCTGCTTCCCAATGTCAGTTACAACAACTCGTTCATCTATACCCAGGGCACGGGTCCGCTCCCAGCGAACTGCGTGAATACAGCCGCAGGTTGTCCGTCATCGCGCTTCATTGCCAACAACGGCGTGCACGAATACATCAGCCAGGGGGACGTACACCAGGCGCTCTCTCTTACCAACATTGCAGATTACCGCCGCTCCTCCGCCGCCTATGCGGTTGCGAAAGCCAAGGCCGAGATTGCGACCCGCGGCCTCGTCGTCACTGTCACCCAGGCTTACTACGGTCTCGTGATAGCGCAGCGCAAATACGCCACTGCACAGCGGGCAGCAACCGAAGCTTCCCGATTTCTCGATATCAGCCAGAAACTGGAAAGGGGCGGAGAAGTAGCTCACTCCGACGTGATCAAGGCTCGCATCCAGTCGCAGGAACAACAGCGAGCTCTGCAAGAAGCCCGACTGGAGATGGAGAGGACTCGGTTGGACCTGGCACTGCTACTGTTTCCCGATTTCAATCAGAATTTCGAAGTGGTAGACGATCTTCAGACGCCGGAACCGCTGCCCACATTTGCCGAAGTGCAGACGGCCGGCAAGAAGAACAATCCCGAACTACGCGCCGCACTCGCCGCTTACCAGGTAGCGGACCACGAAGTCACCGCCGCCTGGGGAGGGCTGCTGCCGGCGCTCACGGTCGACTATTTCTACGGAATTGATTCCAACAAATTCGCTATCCGGACCGACGGCGTGCGCAACGTTGGGTATTCGGGAGTCGCCACGCTGCAGATCCCAATCTTCAGTTGGGGCGCGGACCGCAGCAAACTCAAGCAGGCCGAACTACGCCGCGATCAGGCTCACGTAGAACTCAACTACGCACAGAAGCAGTTGCTAAGCCACCTGCAGCAGTTTTATCAGGAAGCGGAAACTGCACGCTCTGAGATGGAATCGCTGGCCAATTCTGCAGAGATCGCTGCGGAAAGCCTTCGCTTGACAACGATGCGCTATCAGGCAGGCGAGTCCACGGTGTTGGAGGTGGTTGACGCGCAGAACACACTGACGCAGGCGCGCAATGCCTACGATGATGGGCAGTCCCGCTATCGCCTGGCTGTGGCAAACTTACAGACTCTGACAGGAACCTTCTAAGCGGATGAACTCAACCAGATCCGGAAGTCAATCCACAGACACTGCAAAACGCAAGAAGGGCCAGGCTGTGGCTTGGCTCGCGTGCGCGACGCTGCTTGTATCAATCCTTGCGACCAGTTGCTCCTCTGACAAAGGCGACAAAGAACCGACAGTCAGCGTGCAAGTTGCGCAGGTCGAAAAGACGACCATCGAGCACACCGTGACGGCACAGGCCATTCTCTTCCCTTTGCAACAGGCGGCAATCGTTCCGAAGATCAGCGCACCGGTGCAGAAATTCCTGGTGAAGCGGGGCAGCGCCGTCCATGCGGGCGAACTACTCGCCGTATTGGAGAATCGTGACCTCTCCGCCGCGGCTCAGGACACGAAAGGTGCGTACGATCAGGCGCAGGCCACCTACGAGACCACCACGGGAGCGAGCGTTCCCGAGGAATTGCAGAAGGCGGAAGCGGACGAGAAACAGTCCAAACAAGCCCTCGATGCGCAGGAAAAAGTCCTGCAAAGCCGACAACAACTTTTTGATGAGGGCGCTCTCCCACGCAAAGAACTCGACCAATCGCGCGTCGATTTCACCGCGGCCAGCAATCAATATGCGATAGCCAAGAAACATCTCGATGCTCTGCTGGTCATCGGCAAACCGCAAGAACTCAAAGCTGCAGCGGGGCAACTCGAGTCCGCGAAGGGGAAATATCTCGGCGCTCAGGCCCAGTTGAGCTATTCCGAGGTCCGCAGCCCTATCAGTGGAGTCATTACCGACCGTCCCCTGTATCCCGGCGAGATGGCCGCTGCTGGCACTCCTTTGCTCACCGTGATGGACGTTTCCTCTGTGATCGCCAAAGCGCACATCCCGCAGAACGAGGCGGCAGTGTTGCATATCGGCGATAGGGGAACCATGACTGTGCCGGGCATCGACAACCCGATTGAAGGGAAAGTCACGGTAGTCAGCCCCGCGCTCGATGCCAACAGCACCACGGTGGAAGTTTGGCTGGAAGCGAAGAATCCGAAGCACGAATTGAAACCGGGAAGCAGCGTACAGATTTCGATGATTGCGAAGACCGTAAAAGACGCACTCGTAGTGCCGGTTGCTTCGGTGATCACTGCCGCGGATGGAACTTCTTCCGTCCTCATTGCTGGCAGCGATGGGCGTGCCCACCAGAAGACCGTGAAACTGGGCATCCGCAACGGAGATGACCAACAAATCGCGGAGGGCGTCACCGAAAGCGACAAGGTTGTCACGACCGGAGCGTATGGCCTTCCCGACAAGACGAAGATCAAGATTGAAGCACCCGAGGCCCCGGCCGAGGGTTCCGACGGCGCAAAGCCCCCCGCCGAGGGCGACAAGGACAAATCCAAAGCTCCGGGTGACAAATCCGATGAGAAATAGCTGCGGAGCTTGCGCGTGAACGACCCGCAATCCACATCGCACGATGAGCAGCACTGGATTGCCCGGCATTCGCGGCCAGTCATCTTCCTCATTCTCACCCTGGCGTTGCTGGGGATGTACCTCGCTTTTACCATCCCGGTCTCGGTCTTTCCCTCGACGAACTTTCCGCGCGTCCTGATTGGCGTCGACAACGGCGTCATGCCGATCGACCAGATGATGGTCACTGTCACCCGCCCCATCGAGGAAGCCGTCAACAGCGTTCCCGGCTTGCTCACGGTGCGGTCGATTACGAGCCGCGGATCAGCCGAGGTCGATCTTTATTTTCGCTGGGACGTCGACATGTTCCAGACGCTGCAGTACGTAAATGCAGCGATCTCCCGGGTCCAGCCCGAACTGCCCTCCACTGCCAAGATCGAAGCGCACCGGCTCACGTTCGCTGCTTTTCCAATCATTGGATATAGCTTGACGTCTGACACCATGCCTCAGACCAAGCTCTGGGAAATGGCGACGTACGAGATGAAGCCGCGCTTGAACCGCCTTGACGGAGTTTCGACGGTCATCATTCAGGGAGGGCAAGAGCCCGAGTTTCACATCACTCCCGACCCAGCGAAACTGCTGAGCACCGGCATCACGGTTTCAGACATTCTGGACACGGTTCGTCGCACGAATCTCATCGACTCCCCCGGCCTCCTCGAACGAAATCACCAGCTATATCTCGGACTGGTCAATGGACAGGTTAAGACACCCGAAGAGATCGGCAACGCAGTCATCAAGAATACGCAGGCGGGGATTCCGATTCGCATTGGCGATATCGCGCAGGTTGCACCAGCCGTAAAGCCCGTTTATACCGTCGTCACCGCCAACGGAAAACCGGCAGTGCTCCTCAACATCAACCGTCAACCGGACGGGAACACCGTTGAAGTCGCCAAGGAAGTTCACGACCAGATCGAAGAGATTCGCAAGACGCTGCCGCCGGGGGTTCAGATCGAGCCCTTCTACGACCAGTCGATCATCGTGAACGAATCCATCAAGAGTGTGCGCGACGCGATTCTGCTGGGTCTGATTCTCGCCTCAATCATCCTGGTTGTTTTCTTGCGGGACTGGGGAACCTCTCTGGTTGCGGGATTAGTGATCCCGGTGACGATCATGGTCACGTTTATCGCGCTGAAACTGATGGGCGAGACGTTCGACCTCATGACCCTCGGCGGTTTGGCCGCAGCCGTCGGGCTGGTCATCGATGACGCGATCGTAGTGGTGGAAAATATCGTGCTGCACCGCGATGCAGGACAGACGCGCCTGGAAGCCATCCGTCGCGCACTGAAAGAAATTACGGTGCCGCTCATCGGATCGACCATCACGCCCGTAGCCGTCTTCATTCCCCTCATCGTGATCACTGGCGTCACAGGAGTCTTCTTCCGTGCACTGGCGGTGACGATGACGGTTTCGCTGCTTACGTCTCTAGCGCTCGCCCTGACGTGGACCCCGAACCTCAGTCAGTTCTTCATCAAAGGCCATCGCGAGGAACAAGGAGCAGTGGAACGTGAATCCGCAGCTCCGTCGGAAGAGGGAACAGAAACTCAAGAAGACGACGCCAGAAAACTCCTGGCAGCCGAGGAAAAGCATCTCAGCGGCTTCTTTCTGCGTGTGGTCAATTTTCACGAAAAGTGGTTGCGCTACGCCCTGGAGCGTCCCCGCTTGCTGGCCATCTTCAGCGCTGCCCTGATCGTCGTTTCCTACGCGTGCTATCGATACTCCGGATCCGATTTGCTGCCGGAAATGGATGAGGGTGGCTTCGTGCTCGACTATCTGATGCCCGCAGGCAGTTCGCTGGCAGAAACGAATCGGGTTGTCGGCCACGTCGAACAGATGCTCCGCGAAGTTCCAGAGGTAGAAAGCACTTCGCGCAGGACCGGATTGCAACTGGGATTGGCGGCTGTCACCGAGGCGAACTACGGCGACATTCTAGTCAAGCTAAAAGGCAAACGGGATCGCGACATCGAAGAAATCATGGCGGAAATCCGAGGAAGGATCAAACGGGAAGAACCCGTCCTCGACGTTGAGTTCACCCAGGTCTTGCAGGACATGATCGGCGATCTCACATCCGCGCCCGAGCCAATTCAGATCAAACTCTTCTCGCAGGACCCAAAGCAATTGGACACGTGGGCTCCGAAAGTCGCGGACGCGATTGGAAAAGTGGAAGGCGTGGTCGACATTCTTAATGGAATCGACAACACCATCAGCGGACCGGCGGTGACATTTCAGGTGGATCCCAGCGTTGCCGCGCGTGCCGGCTTTACGGCGGAAGAAGTGGCCTTGGACGCCTCTGCCATTCTCGAAGGCGAACCCGCTCCCACCCCGGTTGTGGCCAACGATCGCGCTTACACCTTGCGTGTGCGCTTCCCCGCCGCCAACCGCGCATCGCTCGAGGCCATGCGCGACACCCTGCTGGTCAGCAGCACCGGGCATACTGCGACTCTCGGCGCGCTGGCCACGGTCGTCGAGAATCCGGGACAAACGGAAATTCGCCGCGAGAACCTGCAACGCGACGTCGCCGTCACGGCTCGACTGGAAGGCCGCAGCCTGGGCAGCGGCATTGCCGACGTGCAGAAAGTTGTCGCTGGCCTGCACATTCCCTCCAACATTCGCGTCGAGTACGGCGGAACGTATGAAGAGCAACAGAAGTCATTCCACGATCTCGTCATCGTTTTGATCCTGGCTGTCTTGCTGCTGTTCATCGTGCTGCTATTCGAGTTTGGGACATTTTCCGCTCCACTCGCCATTCTTTCCTCGGCGCTGCTTTCCACGTCCGGAGTTTTCATCGCTCTTTTAATTACTCGGACCACTTTCAACATCTCCTCTTTCATGGGCATGATCATGGTGATTGGCATCGTGGCTAAGAACGGCATTCTGTTGCTCGACGCCGATCAGAAGATGCGGGTTGCTGGGCTGGGCGCAGAAGATGCAATCTTGCAGGCAGGAAGACGCCGGTTGCGACCCATTGTCATGACCGCGCTGGCCACTGTCGCCGGCATGCTGCCCCTGGCATTTGCCCTCGGGGCAGGATCGCAGATGCTCCAACCACTGGCGATCGCCGTCATAGGCGGCGTGCTCATCTCGATGGTTCTCTCGCTATTTATCACGCCCGCGGTGCATTTCTATCTCAGCCGAAAACCCAATCAACAACCCGAGCCAGCTATCGAATAGGCGCGCCCGCAGTGGGTAAAACGCATGTCGTCCGCCTGCACTTCTTTGCAGGTTACGATTGTCACCAGCCGCACGCTCAGCCTTTTCGGATGCGCTGAATAACAGTCGCGCATCCCGGCCTCTGGCGTTAAACTGTTGATAGCGCGATGGCTCTCCAGCCAAAGAGCTCGTGGCAAGCTGTTCTCATCCGCTCCTCCTCCCCTGAACGAACCAGACTCGGACTCTTTCGTGGCTGGTGAGTTGCTCTAGAATGAGCGCAGACTGCCTTTGTCAGATCGGGACCCGCGCTGCGATTTGTAAAACAGTGGCTGAAGAAAAAGACAAACCAGCTTTCGACGAGCAACCGCTGGCCAAGCTGCTCGAGGCGGCCTACGTGCTGCAAGAGCACAACCGCGAACTGAAGAAGCGGGAACTCAACCTCGAACTCCAAAGAAATCAGCTTCAGGCACAACAGCAAGCCGCTCCCTCGCCTCAGCCGTCGCGCGAGCCTGCGTCGCAAGGCGATTACACTCTCACGCTGGCACAAATCGTTCAAACCCAGCACGAGATTCAAGCGACGCAGCTTGAATTGGAAAAAGCGATGACGCTGGTCGCGCAGCGCGTCGTTGAAATCGCTCGCGGGAGCGGCGCCGCCATCGGAATTCTCAACGGCAAAATTGTGCAATACCGGGCTGTCGCCGGCGAGATGACTCTTCCCGCCGGCGCAGAAGTGCCCCTGGATAAGGCTCTTTGCGTGGCGAGCCTGCGCACCGGGCAGGTCGTACGCTGCGCGGACGTGAACGGCGAATTCCTTCTCGATATCGAAGAGTGCCAGCGACGCGGCATTCAGTCCCTGATCGCCGTCCCTATCTATCGCGATGAAATCGTTGCAGGCGGGTTGGAGCTCTACTTTGCGACGACACAAGGCTTCACCGAGCAGGACGTCCACACCTGTCAGTTGATGGCCGGTCTGGTCACCGAAGTTTTGGCCCGCGACCAGGAGATCGCGGTCAAGAAGTCGCTGGCCACCGAACGCGCGGTGATGTTGGAGGCGTTGGAAAAACTCAAGCCCAACCTCGCGGCCCTGGCAGATTCGCAAGAGGCGAAAGCAATTGTCGCAAAGATAACGAACGCGACTCAGACTTCTTCGCCCACATCGCCGTGCCGCAAGTGCGGGCACCCAATGATGGCGGCGGAGCAATTCTGCGGAGAGTGTGGAACCCCTCGCAGTAGCGATTACGAGCCTCCGAGCATGCAGAGCAAGGTTGCTTCGCTATGGCAGATGCAAGAGGCGATGAAGAAGAGTGGCGGAAGCGACGATCATGCGCCCTCGAATTCCAAACTCTCCGAACTCGGCCCCGAGAAACCTCTCGCCGATTCCATCGAAGAGGAGATGCCGGAATTGTTTGCGCCTCTGGAGTCGCCTCTCGATCCGTCCCTCGATCACTTCAAGGATCCCTTCGATGGTCCCGCGATGTCTCATCTGGGAACAGAGCCAACGATCACCGCTCCAGACGAGGCAGCGGCATCGGAGGAATCGAACGAATCAAAGGCGGGCGAAGTTCCCAACACAACCACGGCCCTGGCGACGACTTCGCATACCTGGAGTTCCGCCGTTTCCGCCCGCGATTTCCTGGAGCAGTTAGCCGGAGGCAAGCGCGCCAGTGCACTGACGCACTTCTGGAATGCGCGCCGCGGCGACATTTTCCTGGCCATAGCAGTCATTTTGGTCGCGGTCGTAATTCGGTGGGGGATCTGGTCGAGTCATCCCGTAGCAGCGACCGGAAACCCGGGCGCAACCGGCACTACACATCGCAAGGTTGATCCCACTGCCGATCTGTCTTGGTTCGATCGGATGCTGGTCCGTTTCGGGCTGGCTGAAGCTCCTCCCGTTCCCGAATACCATGGCAATCCGGACACCCAAGTTTGGGTGGACCTGCACACCGCGCTTTACTATTGCCCACCGGACGACCTCTACGGGAAAACCCCTAAGGGCAAGTACACCACGCAACGGGATGCCCGCTTAGACCAGTTCGAACCCGCGTATCGCAAAGCCTGCGACTGAAGAAGTCTCCGAATTGACAACCCGCAGGTAAGGTAGTGCAATCATACCCAGCGCCTTCGTCATCCGTTTCCCCCTTAGGAGATGCGAATTGTCGCGCCCAACCGATCAACCCGAGCCGCCAGACTCTGTTCCGCCCGCTGAGTTAAATCCCTTGTTGAATCCGCTTCTAGCCCAGCACATGGGACGCTGGGCAGAAACCTACTTCACCAGCCCGCCGGAAAAGCGCGACGAAGCCGTCCAGGAACTGCTGCGCCAGTTGCGCGAGGAGAGTTCCACAAGAGCAGTAGAGGAACCGTTAACGTCCGTTGGGCATCCGGCCGGGGATCCCTCGCAGCCGGTTGGCTCCCCCATCGTCTCCGCCTTGCCGATGATCGTCTGCCGGTCTTGCGGTCACGAAAATCCCGTTGACCAACGGTTCTGTGGCATGTGCGGCGCCATGATTCAGCAAGCGCACGCCGAGACAATATCGTCATCCGACCAACCGAGATCGCCAGCCGTCACGGAGCCAGAAACCGGGAACGGATTCCATCACCTTCACCAGGTAGATCGACAGCAATTTCCGCAATACCCGGCTGACTTGGACCCTGAAGTAAGGCGAGCGGAGCCAGCCAGCATAGAACGCGTACGAGAGATCTACACTCGGAATACGGAATCGGCCGATTACCCCCTCTTTGAGTCGACGCAGCCATCATTCGCTTACTCCTACCGGGTGTTCATTGGTTTGGCATTAGCCGTCATCATCGGCGTGCTGCTGTATATGTCATGGCATAGCGGACAAGCTGCATCTGGCCTTTCGCCACAGGCCCCGCAAAATCCAACAGAGGCCGCGCCCTCTCAGCCATCCTCAGATAATTCGGGCGCAGAGAAGACAGCGAGTGCCAAACCGGCTCCCCCCAAGGAGGAAGCCAACAATTCGCCAAGCGCGCCCGAACCGCAGGGCACCGCCAAAGCGGACGGCATAGCGCCGAAAACCGAGGCTGAGCATCCTCGGCCATCGACCAAGCCAGTCAAGACTACGCCACGAGAGGAACCTCCGGCCAACGCCGCCCCGACCGTGCCAGTTGCGACCGGTGGCGGGGACGAATTGGCCATGGCAAAACGCTATCTGAGCGGCAGTGACGGGCCCCGCAATCCTTCACAAGCAGCAGATTGGCTCTGGAAGTCGGTAGCCAAGCAGAACACCGAAGCCACAGTCCTGCTGGCCGATCTGTATTTGCGGGGAGATGGAATCTCCAAGAACTGCGATCAGGCGCGGGTGTTGCTCGATGCCGCAGCCCGAAAAGGGCGTGCGGACGCCAGCGAACGCCTGCGCCACATGCAGGCTTTCGGCTGTCATTAGATTTTCTCGGATCGCAAGAAGAAGGGAGTTGCGCGCCACCAGCTGCCAGCAGGCGGCGCCTCTTAATCTAGAGCAGGTGCACTACTGCATGATGTACGAAGCAGGGCTGCGGCGTGATTCATACCAGAGCGCTAGCTCCACGCGGTTCCACAGGCCGAGCTTGTCATAGATCACGCGCAGGTAATTCTTTACCACGTGTTCGGTTGTGCCGATGGCTTCAGCGACTTCTTTGTTCTTCAAGCCTTCGGCCACGAGCTCGATGACTCGCTGTTCACGTTCACTGGGGACACGGGTGCCATAGCGTCCAGTTGCATGCATGCTTGCCTCCGATATAACAGGGTCGCGAGTTTGACTCGCTTGATGCCGCCGGTAATTCCGAAACGGAGGAATAACCGGTTAAAATGTGCCTTTACGGTGCGCCGAGCCATTTTCAGTTGCTTTGCAATCTCGGCGTTATCGCAGCCTTGCAGAAGCAATTCCACGATCTGCTGCTCGCGCGGTCCGAGCCGTACAGTCTGCTCTCTCATGCCACCCCCTCGTTAAGGACTCCGCTGCGATGCGGCGCGCTGTTGTAGCTTTCTATTAGTCATAGCATCCACATTGCCATTTTGAGACGCTTCTTGGCTGTGACGAGCGAACAGTCTTTTCCACAGCCACTTACGGAGCCTCTGCTTCAGTTCCTGAATTGAAGACGTGCCTTCCAGAAATCATTGGCGGGACTGAAAAGCGCTGTAACGCGCAAGGAAACTGGCAATTCGCGCAACGACGCCTGCCAGTGGGATTCTCTAAACGGGGCCAGAAGGCCGGAGGCCGCATCTATTCTTCCAAGCGGGCTCAATCCTCATCGGCTATTTACAAAAATATCGTTGTTCCGTGTACCCGATACTAAGGCAAACACCCTAGACGAAACTTCCCAATCTACCGGGCGCTGATGGCACAAATTACACGATTAAACCGATAGCTCGTCGATCTTTAATTGTTCAAAGCACGTGAAAAGCCGCGCCATCGCTCTCATTCTCAAGCGCTGAAAAACCCACTCGGGGCTTTGGGTGAAATTATTTCTTAACGCCTTTGTGATAAACGTACGGTAGGCGGGGCGATAGCCCTGAAGTGCCGGTTATTGATGCCCATGCGCAAGCTGCAACACATTCACATCCTCAAGAACGTCGGCTCCAGTTGGTTCGCTCTCGGCGTCAACGTGCTGGTCGGGATATTTCTTTCCCCTTACATCCTGCACAGGCTTGGGGACGCCGCCTTTGGCATCTGGGTCCTGATTTTCTCGGTTACCGGCTATTACGGCATCTTCGATTTCGGCATTCGATCTTCCATCATCCGTTACGTTTCCAAGTACACTGCGACGCACGATCTGGAAGAAGTCAGCGCCCTCATCAACAGCGCCATGTTCACCTATACCTGCGTCGGCATCTTCAGCATGCTGCTGACGGGGATCGGGTGCCTGTATATCGACCGACTGTTCAAGATTCCGGCGGATTTTCAATCGACGGCGCGTTGGCTGCTCCTGATCGTGGGAACCTCAGTCTCCCTCGGATTCCCTCTCGGCGTCTTTGGCGGGATGCTCGAAGGCCTGCAGAAGTTCTACATCCTGAACTGGACGAACATTCTGTTCTCCAGCGTGCTTCGCGTCATCCTGATCGTCTTTTACCTGCAGCGCGGATACGGTCTTCTCACCGTCGCCCTAATCACTGCCACCTTGCCGGTCTTTGGCTCCATCGTTCGCGGCGTGATTGCTCTGAGGGCGCTGCCAATTCATTTTTCGCGTCGTTACGTGAACCGGGAAGGGTTTCGCCACATGGCGAACTACAGCAGCGTCACCTTCGTGATTCTGATTGCGTGGCGCTTGCGCTTCAAAACGGACGCCCTGGTCATCGGGACCTTCGTCTCTTCGGCCGCAATCACGTATTTCTACGCGGGATCGCGGCTGGTCGACTATGCCGGAGAAGTAGTCAGCAGTCTGGCCCAGCTTTTTGTACCGATGTCGAGCCAGTCCGATGCCGCCGGAAACATGGATCGCCTGCGAAAGATCTTCGTCGCCGGAAACCGGGCCTGCGCTTTCGTCATGTTTCCCATGACGGCGACTTTCATCATCCTCGGGAAATCCGTGATCGAAGTCTGGGTCGGCAGGAAATACGTCGCGCAAGGCTATCCCGTGCTACTCACCCTCATCCTTCCCTATACCCTCATGATGATTCAGGGGGCGTCGTCGCGGATTCTGTTCGGCATGAGCAAGCACGGGAAGCTGGCCGTGGTCACCATGGTGGAGGGGATCGCCAACCTCGGCTTGAGTATTCTTTGGGTGCGTCCCTATGGAATTCTCGGGGACGCCTTCGGCACCGCGGTTCCCATGCTTGGAACTTACATTCTCTTCATGCCGCGCCATCTGTGTTCGCGACTCAACATCCGACTCTCAACGTATCTGCGCCAGGCTTATCTGCTGCCGTTCGTGCTGTCTTTGCCCATGGTTCTGACTTTATTGCTGATGCAGCGCTGGTTCATTCCCCACAACTATCGGCAACTGGTTATTCACCTACTGGCCGCAGGAGCCGTGTACGCTGTTTGCGTAGCATGGGCTTACACCACGGGCAAAGCCCTGCACGTGGAAAATCTGCAGAACGTATCGAACACCGGCCAGCCAAAGGAAGCCGTAGTGGTAGCCGAGATGGAAACGCTCCCCGAGGACGTTTAGACTGCGTTTGCAAAATGAACGGTGAACTGTTGCCAGATGCTGCCCCCGAAATTTCTGTTCGGAACACAAACGGCCCACTGAAAGACCTGGCTGCGCCATCTCTCGCGCCCGAGGAGATTCATGTCTGGGAGATTTCGCTCGCAGTCGCGGAAGCGGCCCTTGCCGCCCAATCCAGTGTGCTGTCGGCCGATGAATCGCAGCGGGCCACCCGATTCCATTTCGAAAGGGATCGCAGGCGGTTTACCGTGGCTCGCAGCAGCCTTCGAAGCATCCTCGGACTCTACACTGCCAAACCACCTGCCGAACTGAAATTCGATTACGCAAAACAGGGAAAGCCAGCCCTCGCCGAGCCTCACAAAGACATTCGCTTCAACCTCTCGCATTCCGGCGAACTGGCGATGATCGCAATCGCGCTCGGGCATGAAATTGGAGTGGATGTAGAGGCGGTCAACACCGACGTCGAGACCGACAAACTCGCCCAGCGTTTCTTCTCCGAACAGGAGCGCGCGAAGATTCGTGAGTTCCCGCCGGAGAAGCGTGTGCAAGCCTTCTATCGCTGCTGGACCTGCAAAGAAGCTTTCTTAAAGGGACAGGGCTTCGGACTCTCGCGCAGTCTGGGCTCGTTCGACGTCGAGGTAGATCCTGGTCGTCCTGCGCGACTATTAGCGACACGCCCCGATGCCGAGGAAGCGGCTCAATGGAGTTTGCACGATATCGAAACCGACACGGGCTACGCCTCTGCCGTGGCAGCGGAATTCCGGTTCCATTCGATAACAATCCTGAGGCACCGCCCCTGAAACAGGGTACGCAAGAAGTTGCACAAGGGATTTTCAGTGTGAACTTTTCAGTCCCTCCCTAGGCAAGAAATTGCACACCGGAGGCCCACAAACTCCTCTGGATGAAAGAAAATCTCCTCTTTGGCCTTAATCCTTATCAATTTAGAGTAGAATGTCGGGAATCGCCACGGCATGGCACTTGCGTGGGGTAAGCAATAGCCATGTTTGGTGTAGACTGAATGCAACCTTGGATCCTGCGTAGCGGATCCGCAAAGAGTTTCAAGTCTCGTACGCACGATCCCCCCAATACATTCTGGAAGTCATTGCTTCCTTCTGCGAAATATCGACTTTACATGCAGTAAATCCAAATCGACGAACCTGGGAGGTTCTTAAGCTTGTCTGCCTCGACTAGTCACTTGATTGCGCCACACGGCGGCGAACTCATCAATCTGATGGCTTCACCGGAAAAGGCCGCCGAACTGAAAGCCCACTCTCGCGAGTGGCCATCCTGGGACCTGACTGCCCGCCAACTTTGTGATCTCGAACTGCTTCTGAGCGGAGGCTTCTCTCCTCTGCGCGGCTTCATGACGAAAGCCGACTACGAAGGCGTTTGCCACAACATGCACCTGGCCAGCGGTGTTCTCTGGCCGATTCCGATCACGCTCGACGTAACCGAAGAATTTGCCAAAAAGCTGACACCCGGCAGCAGCAAAGTCGCCCTCCGCGATGCGGAAGGCGTTATGGTCGCCGTGCTGCACGTGGAAGAAGTCTGGCAGCCGGATCGCGCGGCCGAAGCAAAAGCAGTATTCAACAGCACCAGCAAAGCTCATCCGGGTGCTGATTACACCATCAACAAATCGAATCCCTATTACGTGGGTGGGCGCTTGGAAGGCATGCAGCTTCCTTCCCACTACGATTTCCGTACGCTCCGTTTAACGCCCGCGGAACTGCGTGCCGAATTCGCCCGCCAGGGATGGCGCCGCATTGTGGCCTTCCAGACGCGAAATCCTATGCACCGCGCGCACGTGGAACTGACGTTCCGCGCCGCCAAGCAAGTCGAAGCGAATCTGCTGATCAATCCCAGCGTCGGCATGACCAAGCCGGGAGACGTGGATTACTTCACTCGCGTTCGTTGCTACCAGTTGTTGCTCTCGAAATTCCCGCAGGGCACCGTGAAGCTCGCTCTTCTGCCTTTGGCCATGCGAATGGGCGGACCGCGCGAGGCCATTTGGCACGCTCTGATTCGCAAGAACTACGGATGCTCGCATTTCATTGTTGGACGCGACCACGCTGGTCCGGGCTCGGATCCGGAAACGAAGAAACCTTTCTACGGCCCGTACGAGGCGCAGGAACTCTTCCGGAAGCACGAGTCCGAAGTCGGCGTAACCATGGTCAACTTCAACATGATGGTCTACCTCGAAGATCAGGATAAATACGTTCCCGACAACGAGGTGAAGCCCGGCGACAAGGTCCTCAACATTTCCGGTACCGAACTGCGTCAACGCCTGAACGAAGGCCGCGATATTCCAGCATGGTTCACGTATCCGGAAGTCGTGAAAGAACTGCGTCGCAGCTTCCCGCCCCGTTCTCAGCAGGGCGTCACGATCTTCTTCACCGGACTCTCCGGTTCGGGCAAGTCGACGATTGCGAACGTTCTGTTGACCAAGTTCCTGGAAGTCGGCGGACGTCCCGTGACCCTGCTCGACGGTGACCTGGTGCGCAAGCATCTTTCGTCGGAACTCGGATTCTCGAAAGAGCATCGCGACATTAACATCCGCCGCATCGGCTACGTTGCGTCGGAAATCACCAAGAATGGCGGGATCGCGATTTGTGCTCCGATCGCTCCTTATGACGCGACTCGCAAGCATGTTCGCCAGATGGTCGAACCGTACGGCGGTTTCATCCTGGTGCACATTGCGACTTCGGTTGACGTCTGCGAGCAGCGCGAT
>Ga0335078_10002037_pt1 | contig 30585 bp, 22 predicted proteins | sample Lox_Sample_32_FD_206711 | JGI IMG/M metagenome (GOLD analysis project Ga0335078, IMG submission 206711) | Soil microbial communities from Loxahatchee National Wildlife Refuge, Florida, United States - Lox_Sample_3.2 | ecosystem: Environmental > Terrestrial > Soil > Wetlands | place: USA... | reverse complement strand
ACGTGATCTCCGGCTACTTCGGGATCGGCTCGGCCAGCCACCCGAACAAGGGCTACCTGCTCAACCCGCCCTACGGGCAGGGCAACTACGTCAACGAGAACTTCCCCGGGTCGGCGCAGACCCAGGTGACCGGGATCGACAACAAGGGCAACACCTCGGGGTTCTGGGTCGCCGCGAACGGCACCAACCACGGGTTCGTGGAGTGGAACGGGGTGTTCGAGTCGTTCAACGACCCCAAGGGCCCGCACGTCAAGGGCAGCGTGAACCAGCTGCTGGGCGTCAACGACGCCGGCGTGGCGGTCGGGTTCTACAACGACGCCAAGGGCAACTCGCACGCCTACGAGGTGAACCAGGCCACCGGCGTGTTCACCGCGATCAAGATCCCCGGCGAGGTGTCTGCCCAGGCCACCGGGATCAACGACCACGGTGACATCGTCGGGGTCGGCACCGACGCGGCCGGCAACACCACCTCCTGGCTGCGCCACGACGGGCACCTGACCACCTACCAGTTCCCCGGCGGGTCGGGCACCACGGCGCTGGGCGTCAGCCTCAACGACGAGATCGTCGGGTTCTACAGCGACGGCGCCGGGGTGATGCACGGCTTCACCCTCAAGGCCCCGCTCGGCCCGGTCTCGCACTGGCAGTCCATCGACGACCCCAACGGCATCGGCTCCACCGTGGTCAACGGCGTCAACGCCGCCGGCGACCTGGTCGGCTTCTACACCGACGCGGCCGGCAACACCGACGGCATGCTCGCCAAGCCGTAACGCCCACCACTTCAACCGCACCACCCGAGCTGCGGGGCGGCAGGCCAACCGGCCTGCCGCCCCGTGCCAAGCACGGCTGCCGCTGACCTCGCGCGACGAGGCTGACCCGCCCGGTTCGCCCCGGGGCCACCCCGGTAACTCCGCCCGGGCCCGTCCACCGAGGACGGGCCCGGGCGCCGTATTCCCCGGAACCATCCGCGGGCGTGCTTGGCGGGAGGTTTTCCGTCTGCCTACGATGACTGGCATGGCGGTGGGGATGCAGTGGGTCCGCCGTGTCCCCTGACACGGCGGACGTGTCAGAGCGTGAGGCGGACGTCCTCGAAGCCCTCGGCGCGCACCTGAGCAACGCGCAGATCGCCGGGCGGCTGCACATCTCCGTGCGCACCGTGGAGAGCCACGTCTCGTCGCTGCTGCGCAAGTTCGGCGTGCCGGACCGGCGCGCCCTCGCCGATCTCGCCCCCGTCGTGACCGCGCGGCAGCAGGCGGGGACCGGCATGGTGGCCGGCCTCCCCGCCGCGCGGACCAGCTTCGTCGGCAGGTCCGCGGAGCAGGCCGCCGTGCTCGCCGCGATGGAGGAAGGCCGCCTGGTGACCATGCTTGGCCCCGGCGGCGTGGGCAAGACCCGCCTGGCGTCCCGGGTGGCCGAGGCCACGGCCTCCCGGTACCCGTTCGGCACCGCCTTCGCCGATCTGGTCCCCGTGGGCCAGGGCTTCGTCACCGAGGCTGTGGCGGCCCTGCTCGGGGTCACCGAGCGGCCCGGGCGGTCGCTGGACGCGGCCCTGCACGAGTACCTCGGCCGCGGCCGTTCGCTGCTGGTGCTGGACAACTGTGAGCACCTGCTGGAGGTGGCCGCCGCCTTCGTCGAGAAGCTGCTGGCCGACTGCGCCGACCTGACGGTCCTGGCGACCAGCCGGGAGAGGCTCGCCATCCCCGGCGAGCGGACCGTGCCCATCCCCCCGCTGTCGCTGGCCGCGGGGGATCCAGGCGGCTCGGAGGCCGAGGCGCTGTTCCTCGACCGCGCCCGGGCCAGCGATCCGCAGTTCACCGCCGCCCCCGAGATACTCGCCGAACTGTGCGGCCGCCTGGACGGAATGCCCCTGGCCATCGAGCTCGCCGCGGCGCGCAGCGCGTCACTGGGCCCGGACGGCCTGCTCGCCGGGCTGGACGACCATCTGCGGCTGCTGGCCGGCGGCCGCGGGTCCACCGAACGGCACAACTCGCTGCGCGCCGTCATCGACTGGAGCTACGACCTGCTCGATGACGAGGAGCGCGGGATGTTCCGGCGGCTGGGCGCCTTCGCCGGTGGTTTCGACATGAGGGCGGCGCTGGCTGTCTGGCCGGGGAGTGCCCGGGGGACGGTGGCCGACCTCGTCGGCCGGCTCACCGACAAGAGCCTGCTGGTCCACCGCCGCGGCCCGGATGGCAGCCGGTGGCAGATGCTCGGGACGATCCGGCATTACGCGCTGGACCGGCTGGCCGCCAGCGGGGAGGAGCCCGGCGTCCGGGGAGCCCATCTGGACTGGGCGACGGCCACCGCGGATGCACTGGAGGGCAGGCTGGAGGGCGGCCAGCCGTGGCGGGCCACGTTCGACACCGTCGCCGACGACCTCCGCGCGGCGCTCATCTGCGCGACCAGCCCGAACGGGCACGAGGCCGGCCACCGCCTCGCCCGCGCCCTGGGCCACCTCGCCTACGCCCGCCGGTTCCTGCTGGAGGCGCGCGGGCACTACGAGGTGGCGGCCGCGCACGCCCCCGGTCCCGTCGAGGCCGCGCGGGACCTGCGCGCCGCCGCGGACGTGGCCATGGCGGAGGGGGACGGTGCGGTGGCCTTCGAGCTGCTGCTGGCCGCGGCCGGGCGGGCGGCGCAGGCCCGCGACGGCGCCGCCCAGGCGGCGGCGCTGGCCCACGCGGCCACCATCGCCGACCGTTTCGCGGCCAACTTCCCCCTGGAGAAACCACACGGCGAGCTGCGCGGCCTGGTCGACCAGGCGGGCCAGGTCGCGCCCGACGGCGACCCGGTCACCGCCGCCTACCTGGCCTCGGCCGCCGCGTGGACCACCCAGCCGGAGAAGACGGTCCCCGATCCCGGGCTGGTCGAGGCCGCGCTGGCCGCCGCGCGCCGCACCGGCGACCCGGTGCTGATCAGCGGCGCGCTGGACGCGGTGGTCAGCGCGCTGGACGCGAGCGGCCGCCTCCGGGAGGCACACCAGGTCAACAAGGAGCGCGCCGGCCTGCTCGCCCGGCTGTCGCGGCACCAGCCGCGCACCGGCGCCGAGATCGTCGACACCTTCCACATGGTGACCGAGATCGCGGTGACCGCGGGCGACCTGCCCGACGCCCTCACCACCGCGCGCCTGGCCCAGGACGACGACATCGCGGGCGGGCAGCCGCACATGGCGGCCAGCAAGCCGATCCTGCCACTGGTGCTCCAGGGCCGGTTCGACGATGCGCTCACCCAGGCGGCCGGGATGTGGACGGCCTGGCAGCGTGCGGGCCGGCCGCCCGCCCGGTGGATGGGCCCGGCCGCCTACGCCGTGGTGCTCGCCTGCGGGCTGCGCGGCGACGACGAGGGCTGCCATGAGTGGCTCGCCCGGGTGAGTGAGCTCACCGGCGGCGCGCCGGGGGCTGCCGGGACGAACCTTGCCTCGCTCGCCGCGTTCAGCGACGCCAGGATCGCCCTGCACCAGGGCCGCGTCGGCGCCGCGGTCGACGCGGTCGCGGACCTGCCCATCGGGGTGCAGTCCTGGTACGACACGCCGCACTGGTACTCGCTCCGCCCCTACGCCTGGGCGATCGCCGCGGAGGTGGCCGTCGTGGCCGGCCTGCCCGACGCCGCCGGGCGGCTGAAGGCGGCGGGGCCGGCCGGCCAGGAGAACTACTGGGCCGCGGCCTGCCTGGCCCGCGCCGCCGGGCGGCTCACCGGCGACCCGGGCGAGTACACCCGCTCCCTGGCCGGCTGGGAGCGCATCGACGCCCGGTTCGAGCGGGCGTGCACGCTGTTGCTCCTGGACGGCCGGGCCGGCGAGGGCCACGCCGAGCTGGCCGCGCTCGGCTGCCAGCCGCCCCCGTAACAGCGGCGGCCGCCGAAACCCTGGGACCCGCGGATCCCCGTGGAAAACGCTCTCTGGTTCGGATCCTGGCCCCTGGGCGGGCCAGGATCTTAACGGATCATGGTTTTCCACAGCGGTGTGGCCGCGGCGGGCAGTTGATTTATGGGGGTGGGGGTATCTGGGTCAGGGCCCGAACGTGATGTCCGAGGGATATCCGCCGACCGTGATCCGCGCGATTACGGTATTGGTGGCCGTGGCGATCGCCGTAACCGTCCGCGTTATGGGGTCGGTGACGTAGACGGTCTTTCCATCCGGGGTGACCGCGATCCAGTTGGCTTCTTCCCCGATCTTGATCGACGTGCCCGGCTTGTTGGTGGCGGTCGCGATCGGGGTCACGTGGGAACCGGTCTTCGGGCCTTCGTCGGCGACGTAGGCGGTCTTGCCGTTCGGGGTGATCGCGATCCGCCACGGGTAAACGGCGGTCTTGATCGCCTTGCCCGGCTTGTTGGTTGCCGCGCTGATCGGCGTCACCGTGTTCGACAGCGCATTGGCGACGTAGACGGTCTTCCCGTCCGGGGTGATCGCGGCCCACAGGGGGTCGGTGCCGACCTCGATCGCCTTGCCCGGCTTGTTCGTCGCCGTGCTGACCGGCGTGACCGTGTGGCCCAGGGTGCGGCCGAAGAACGCGCCGCTGTTGGCGACGTAGAGGGTCTTCCCGTCCGGGGTCACCGCCATCGCGCTGGGGCTTGGCCCGACCTTGATCGGCTTGGCGGCCTTGTTCGTCGCGGTCGATATCGGGATCACCGTGTCCGAGCCCAGGTCGGCGACGTAGACGGTCTTCCCGTCCGGGGTGATCACGATCGCGCCCGGAGAGTTACCGGCCGCGATCGGCTTGCCCGGCTTGTTGGTCGCCGTGTTGACCGGCGTCACCACCCGCTGGCCTTCCGGCCCGGCATTCAGGCTCGCGTTGGCGATGTAGGCAATGACCGGTGGGGCAGTGGCCGGCCCGGCCCGGCCATGCCCGGCTCGCGGGCCATGGCCGGCCGCCAGTGCCGGCGGCACGGCAGCAGCGGCCAGCAGTGCCGCCGCCACCACTGTCAGCGGGGGGTACACGGCGGCCCTCCTCATGATCGTGGACACCTTCGGGCACACCATGGGCACCTTCACCTCGATAAGGGGCACAAATCCACCTCGATTTTGGTCGTGGTCGTGACGGCGTGCGCGGCGAGGCCGCCGCGGCGCCGCGCGCGCCTTGACAACGATTCTCCATGGGGAATCAGCCGATGGTCAGGCCGAGGCGGGTCGTGCTGGCGGGTGCTGCGCGGGTGCGGGCGAGGCCGGCGTAAAGGTCGGCGGCGGGGGCGGGCGCGCCGTCGGGGCGCCATTCGGTGACCGGGACGACGCCCGGGGGGACCAGGGCAGGCCGGTGAACAGGGCGGTGACCTCGGCGTGGCTGCGCGGGGTCACCGGTGCGGGGACAGTGCCGTTGTAGGCATGAACGGCGGCGGTGACCTCGGCGGGGGCCAGGTCCGCGGTGAGGTGGGAGATGGCCAGGTAGCTGCCCGGGGCTAACGCGGCGGCCAGGGACCGGACGATCCGGGCGGGGTGGCCGGCGTCGGGCAGGTAGTGCAGCACGGCGAGCAGCAGTACCGCGACGGGCTGGGTGAGGTCCAGGGTGGCGGACGCCTGGGCGAGCAGGCCGGTGGTATCGCGCAGGTCGGCGTCGATGTAACCGCACCGGCCCTGCGGCGTGCTGGTGAGCAGGGCACGGGCGTAGGCGAGGACCAGTGGGTCGTTGTCCACGTAGGCGGCCCTGGCGGACGGGTCGATGGCCTGGGCGACCTGGTGGGTGGCGCCGGGGGCGGGCAGGCCGGTGCCGATGTCGAGGAACTGGCGGATGCCACAGCCGGCCGTCAGGTAGGTGACCGCGCGGCAACCGAATGCCCGGTTCGCCCGGGCGCTGGCGGCGGCCTGCGGCCGGTACCGGGCCACGGCCTCGGCGACGGCCCGGTCGGCGGGGTAGTGGTCCTTACCGCCCAGCCAGCAGTCGTACACCCGTGCCGCATGCGGCACGGACGGGTCGAACACGCGGCCGGGCAGGGTCAATGGCTCGTGTGCGTCCCGGGTGGCGCCTTGGTCCGCCTTCACCGGATCGACAGTACCTGTAGCTGTCCAAGCTGTCTACATAGTTCAATCTGTCCAATGGGTATAGACGATCTTGCCGGGCAAAACTTACTGAGTGCCACGTCACGCCGAGCGGCCGTCGGAGCGGGTGGAGCATGACCTGCGGCGCAGGCTGGCGGCAGGTGAGTGGGCCCGGGGCGAAGCGCTGCCGACCACCGCGCAACTCGCCCAGGAATACGGGTGCGGGCACGGCACCATCACACGAGTCTTGCGAAAACTCGCCGATGAGCGCCTTGTGTACGCGGTTCCGCGGTGGGGCGTCTTCGCCGGGTCACCGGACGAGTAGGACTGAGGGGTTCGCTTCAGGTGAGGCGGACGCGGGGGTCCAGCAGGGTGTAACAGAAGTCGACGACGATGTTGGCGACCACGACGAATACCGCGGCGACCAGCACGAAGCCGATGATGACCGGAAGGTTGCCCTGGTCGATGGCCTCGACCGAGTCCTGGCCGATCCCGCCGATGCCGAACACGTACTCCACCACCACCACGCCGCCGAGCAGCGTGCCGACGTCGATGCCGAGCTGGGACACCACCGGCGTCAGCGCGGACCGCAGCCCGTGCCGGAACACGACGCGATGCTCCGGCAGCCCCTTCGCCCGCGCCGACCTGATGTAGTCCTCGCTGAGCGTCTCCAGCAGCGAGCCGCGCGACAGCCGGGAGTAGACCGCCGCCGACGCGGTGGCCAGGGTGATCCACGGCAGGATCATGCAGCCGAGCCACCCGGACACGCTCTGCGCCGGGCTGACCCAGCCGTCCTGGATCCAGGTGAAGCCGTGCCGGTTCAGCGGCAGGAACACGAACAGCAGCAGAAGCTGGCCGAGCACGAACGTGGGCAGCGACAGCCCGGCCAGCACGCCCACGGTGGCCGCCCGGTCGAACAGGCTCCGGGCCCGGGTCGCGGACAGCACGCCGACCGAGATCCCGGCGACCAGCCACAGCACCATCCCGCCGGCGACCACGGACGCGGTGCGGGGCAGGTCCTGGGCCAGGATCGTGGTCACCGGCTCGCCGGTCGCGTAGGAGTAGCCGAGGTTGCCGTGCAGCACCCGGTCCAGGTAATGCCAGTACTGGGCCGCGATCGGCTGGTTCAGCCCGAGTTGCCGGGTGATCTGCCGCAACTCGGCGGCGGTCGGTTCCTTGCCGGCCAGCGACCGCGCCACCGAGATGGCCGGGCGGGTGAAGAACAGCGCGAACGTGGCCAGGCTGACCAGCCACAGCACCACCACGCCCGCCAGGGTCCGCCGGGCCAGGAAGGCCAGGATGCCGGGCAGGCCGCGCAGGTGGGCGGCCAGCGGGGACAACGCCGGCCCCTGCCCAGGCGGGGGCTGCGGCGCGGCTGGGGGCGGCGGTTGCGCGGCGGCCGTAATGCCTGATGCCGGGCCGTCCGTGGGGACCGGCGGAGCGGTGCCGGCGGCGGGCGCGGCGCGGACCGGCGCGGGCGGCGCGGATCGGGAGGGCGTGCCGCCGGCGGGCGCGGCGCGGACGGGCGCGGGCGGCGCGGATCGGGAGGGCGTGCCGCCGGCGGGCGCGGCGCGGACCGGCGCGGGCGGCGCGGCACGGACGGGTGCGGGCGGCGCGGCGCGGACGGGTGTGGCGCGGGCGGCGCGGGCCGGCCAGCGCCAGCGGCGCCGCCCGCGCCGGCCGGGGCCGGCCAGCAGGCGCGCGGCGCCCGGGTCGAGGGCGTCCCTGATCCCGTCGCCGAGCAGGTTGAACGCGAGCGTGGTGACGAGCAGCGCGAGCGCCGGGAAGAGCAGGTACCACCAGGCCACGCCGTAGTAGTTCTGCGCGCCGGCCAGCATGTTCCCCCAGCTCGGCGTCGGCGGCTGCACCCCGAGCCCGAGGAACGACAGCGTGGCCTCGAAGATGATCGCCGAGGGGATCGACAGCGTGGCCAGGACCAGCACCGGCCCGGCCAGGTTCGGCAGTATCTCGGCGAACATGATCCGCACCGGGCGCGCGCCCAGCGACCGGGCGGCGTCGATGTACTCCCGCTCCCGCAGCGAGACCGTCTGGCCGCGGACCACCCGGGCGATGCCGGCCCAGGTGAAGAACGAGATGACGCCGATCACCACCGGCAGGCTCGGCCCCAGGACCGCCGCGAGCGCCAGGGCCAGGACCACGTAGGGGAAGGCCAGCACCGCGTCGACCAGCCGGGACAGCAGCGTGTCGGTCCAGCCGCCGAAGTAGCCCGCCGTCAGTCCCGCGCTGACGCCCAGGACGGTGCCGATCACCGTGGTCACCACGCCGACGAACAGGGAGATGCGGGCACCGTAGAGGAGCCGGACGAACACGTCGCGGCCAAGCTCGTCCGCGCCCAGCCAGAACGTCGCGCCCGGCCCGGCCGGTGCCCCGGTCGCGGAGATCCCGGTGTCGGGGAACTGCTGTGCCGGGCCGTGCCCGGTCAGCGCGGCGAAGGCGGGTGCCGCGAGCGCGAGCGCGGCCATGACCAGGATCGCTGCCGCGCTGGCCACCGCGGCCTTGTCGTGACGCAGCCGCCGCCACGCCAGCCGCCACTGGCTCTGCCCCTCGATCGCCCGGATCGGCCCGGCCAGGCCGCCCTGGGCCTGGAGTTGCAGTTCGGTGGCGGTCATCTGGGCGCGGCCCCGGCCGCCTGCTGGGTGGCTGCCACGTCAGGGCGTCGGCGGGTTCAGCCAGATGTTGGTGAAGTCCCAGCCCTGGATGAGCGTGGAGAAGTTGGCCGTGCCCGCGGTGGCGCTGTGCACCCGGCTGCTGGCGTACTGGACGACCTGCGCGGAGACCAGCGGGACGATCGCGGCGCCGTCCATGGCGTCGGTGTCCGCCTGGTGCCACAGGGCCGCGGCGGACGAGGGCGAGGGCGCCTTGAGCGCGCTGGCGATCAGGGAGTCCATGGCCGGGCTGTGGTAGCAGCCCGCGTTGACCGTGCCGAGCGAGCAGGGACTGCCGAACAGCGGCTGGATGAGCGTGCGGCCGTTGTTGCCGAACCAGTCGGGGAACCAGCTTCCGGTGGCCATGTCCCAGGTCCCGGGCTTGGCGGTCTGCGGCGTGTTGCCGAGGTCGGTGAAGTACGCGCCGCCGCTCGGCTCGGGCATGCCCTTGAGGGTGATCCCGCACCTGGCCAGGCTGCCCTGGATCGACTGGAAGATCGTGGTGTCGGAGCTGTCGTTCGGGTACAGGTAGCCCAGCGTGAGCCCGCGGGGGTACCCCGCCTGGGCGAGCAGCGACCGGCACCTGGCCGGGCTGCCCTGGTTCCCCGGGGTCGCGTAGCGGGCGTACGGCTGGTACCCGGCGCTGCCCGGCGGTACCGCGCTCGCGTCGATCTTGGCCACGGCGGGGCCGCCGCTGACCTTGACGATCGCGGCCTTGTCCACGGCGTACTCGATGGCCTGGCGGACGGCCAGCTTGCCCATCGCACCGCCGTCGTTGGGGGAGCGGATGTTGAGGATGATGTACGGGTTGAGGTTGCTGCTCGGCCAGATCCGCAGCCGCTGGTCGCGGGCGGCCCGCAGCGAGGCGATGGACTGGGACGGGATGCCCAGGTCGGCCAGGAACAGGTCCTGGCTGCCCGCCTGGAGGTCGGCAAGCACGGTCTGGTCGCTGCTGGTGCCCATCGTCACCACGACCTTGCTCACGTACTGGTGCCGGACCGGGTCGGTGGCCTGGCGCCACGCCGGGTTGCGGGTCAGCACGATCTGCTTGCCCGGCGTGTAGGCGGACACCTGGTACGGGCCGTCGGACATGACGTGCTGGTTGAGCCCCGCGCTGCCGGGCAGGTAGGCGTCGTACTCGGCCGGCCGGGCCGAGGCGAACGGCAGCGCCATGATGTTGTTGAAGTCGTCGGCCGGCTGGACCAGCCGGACCCGCAGGATCAGCGGGCCCGGCGCCGACAGCCCGGAAATTTGGTGGCTGTCCTGCCACGCCGCCACGGCGGCCGCGGTCACCGCGGGCGCGCCCTTGGCGCCGAAGTGACTGCTCTCGGCGTTGCAGTACGCTCCGAACCCGGCGATCGTCGACGTGAAGTAGGCCGAGTTGCCCACCGGGAACTGCCCCGGGTTGCAGAACGCCTTGAACTCGCGGATGAAGTCGTCCGCGCTCACCTGCCGCGGCGGGGCGGAGTTCCAGTCCACCCCGGAACGGAGGTGGTAGGTGTACACCAGCCCGCCGTCGGTGATCCCGCCGTTCGCCACGCTCGGCACCTGGGCGGCCACGTCCGGCACCAGCGCGGTGGCCCCGGCCCAGGCCGCGCCGGACGCCGTGGCCGGTGAGGTGGTCGGGTACGTGACGAGCTGCCGGGCGTAGCCGCGCTCCAGCTCGTACCCCGCGTAGTTGTAGGTGGGCACGGGGTCCAGCGAGCCCGGCCCGGTGTTGGCGACGACCCGCAGCGTGCCGCCCCGCACCGGCCTGCCCCGTCCGGCGGCGGGCGGGCGCACGGCCGGGCTGCAGGCCGCCAGGCCGCATGCGGCCACGACCGCCGCCAGCACCACAATTGTTCCGGGTAGTGGCCTCATCGGGCACACCCCTCACCGTGCGGGGGTTCGGGCCAGGACTGGAGAGCATCTGCGCAACAATCGTTTTCTTCTTACCACGTGCCGCCCTCACGCCCCAGGACCGGTCGTCGCCCACGGTGGCGCGGCGCGCGGCGGGGCGGCGAGCGTTGCCACGGCGAGCGGCGCCGCGAGCGCCGCGCCCGGGGCCCGGTCGTGGGGCGGTGCCGTGAGCGCTGCGCCCGGGGCCTGGTCGTGGGGCGGTGCCGCCACCGGCGCGCCGGGGGCCCGGTCGGGGCGCGGTGCCGCCACCATCCCGCCCGGGGACCGGTCGCGGCGCGGGACGGTGCGGCGGCGGGCGGCGCCGTGCCCGCCGCGCCCCGGCCGCGGCCCGTGCTCGGCGCGGTGGAACGCCGCCCGCAGGATGGCGAGCACGGCGGCGAAGACGGGCAGCCAGGCGAGCCGCTCGGCGACCCAGACGGCGCCGGACGGTGCCGTGAGCAGGCCGGGGAGCCGACCGATCGCCATCCCGGCCGCGGTCACGGCGATGAACGCCGTCTGGTGCCACAGGAACAGCGTCATGGCGGACAGGTTGGCCGCCGCGATCGCGGCCCAGGCCAGCGGGCGGCGCATCCACCGGGCCAGCGGCTCGCGCAGCAGCAGCGCCAGGCCGACCTGGGCGATGCCGAACGTCACCACCGCGAGGGTCGGCGGGTTCAGGTTCGAGATGCGGGCGCCGTTCACGCCGACCATGCTGGCCGGGTACCCGGCCCAGGCGACCAGCGCCGCGGTCGCCGCGGCGCCGCCGGCCAGCATGAGCGCCGGGACCCGCCGGCCGCGGAACGCGCCCCGGGCCCACGCGATGCCCAGCAGGTAGGGGACCAGCCAGCCCGCCAGGACGTTGACCCAGCCGATCCAGGACGGGCCGCCGAGGCCGAACCGCAGCGCATCGACGGCCGCGACGACGGCGACGGGGATCGCCGCCGCGAGCGCGCCGAGGCGGCGGACCAGCGCCACCGCGGCCGGGGTCAGCGCGGTCGCCGCGGCGTACACGCCGAGGAACCACAGCGGGTCGAGGACCAGCGTGAGCACGGTGTGCAACGTCGGCCACGACACCCCCGCCAGGCTCAGCCCGGCCGCCAGCGGCACCCAGACGGCGGCCAGGACCAGCACCGGCCGGGACAGCCGCGCCATGCGCCTGCCCAGCCAGGCCCGGTAGCCGCCGCGGTAGCCGCGGGCGGCGGTGTACCCGCCGACGAAGAAGAACACCGCCAGGGTCTGGAAGACCCACGACACCGGGGCGAGGGCGGGCATCGAGGCCAGCGGGCTCGCGTCGTGCAGTGTGCTGCCCGCCTGCCCGTGGCCCAGGACCAGCGCCGTGACCAGCCAGTGCCCCAGGATGACGCCCGCGATGGCCAGCGCCCGCAGCGCGTCCACCGTGCGGTCCCGGTCCGGCGGCGTGGCGGCGTCGATCCGCGCGGCGACCCCGCGGGCCCGGGCGGCCAGGGCGCTCATCGGGTGACCCCGGCAGGGTCGCCGAGGGCGATGTAGGCCAGGTTGCGCAGGGCGGTGCTGCCCGGCTTGAGGTAGCCGCTGTGCCCGCCGCCGCCGCAGCCGAAGATCCGGGCGCCGAACGCCGGGGACATCGGGTCCTGGCCGAAGCCGAGCCCGAGGAAGTGAACGTGGGGCACCCGGCGGATCCAGTCGCCGGCGCCCCGGCCCGCCCAGACCCGGGCGGTGGTGTGCAGCGCCCGCACGGACGGGGCGTCCATCCCCGGGCTGCCGAACACCGCGATGTCGGTGACCGGCAGGTGCGGCGCGGCCAGCCCGCAGACGACCGAGCCGTAACTGTGGCACAGCAGGGCGACCTGCTGGCCGTGCCGGACCAGGTCGTCGACGAGCGGCCGCAGCGCGCTCGCGCCCTGGCCGGCGTCGCCCGAGGTCATGACCGCCGGGCTGAGGGTGCTGGGGGTGGCGTAGCCCAGCCAGGCGATGACCGCGAGCCGGGCCCGCGGGTCCAGCCGGTGCGCCGCCGCGGCGAGGGCGGCGCCCCCCGGGCCGGGCGAGGCCGGGCCCCGGGAGCCGAACGTGGTCAGGGAGGTATCCGAGCCGGGCACCAGGATGGCCACCCGGGTGGCGTCCGCCAGGTTGCCGAAGACCTCGGCCGCCAGGCCCTGCCCGCGCGGGTTGAAGTCGAGGAAGTGCCCGCCGCGCATGGCCCGCAGGGCGGCGGCGCGGCTGGTGTTGCCGACCCGGGCGGCGGTTGCGGCAGCCTGGGCGATCTGGCGCGAGTCGGCCGCGTAGCGGGCCGACAGCGCCTGGCTGGTGAGGGCGGGCATGGGCTGGTTGCGGGCGGCCGGGCTGCCCGGAAGCAGGGCGGCACCGGTGGTCGCGCCCATGGCGACCGTGGCCGCCCCGATGGCGGCCAGTCGGCGGAGTCTCATCGAAACGTCCTTCCTGTCCGGCGTGGCTTGCTGACCAGGAAGTTACGGACGCGCGCCGGTCGCCTTCGTCACGCTGCGGAGCCCACTTCGGGCCTGCCCCGCAGGTACCGGACGGGGCAGCCAGGAGGCGCCGGGCAGGGCGGGGCCGCCGGCCGGCCGTGCCCGCCCCCCTACTGCGGTACGGCCGGGCAGATGGCTCTTGCGGGGCACGACGTCTGGATGGCGCCGCCCTAGTCTGGAGGCGTGAGCACCCCGGAACGGAGCCGTATCGCCGCGCTGTTCGCGGACGGCGTCACCGATCCGCCGGCGCCGCGCCCGCGCTGGCTCCGCCGCGGGCGGGTCGACCTGGTCGCCGTCGCCGACGTGGCGGTCGCGCTCATCTGCTTCGCCGCCACGAACAGCACCCTGGTGGACCAGAACGCCAGGGCCCACGCCGACCACGGCAGCCTGCAACTGATGCTGATCGCGCTGGCGGTGTGCGCGCCGCTGGCGGTGCGCACCTGGCTCCCGCTCACCTCGTGGTCGGCGTCGCTGATCGCCCTGTTCTGGGCCGGCCGGGCGATCCCGCCGGGCACGCTGTCGAACGCCGTCTACCTGCCGGCCGGGGTGCTGGTCTACCTGTTGTGCCTGTACGCGGTCGCGGTGCGGTGCCGGCCCTGGGTGGTGACCGGCGCGGCGGCCGTCACCCTGCTCCTGTCCGCCGTCACCAACCCGGCGTCGGCCTTCGTCGTCGTTCTGGTCATCGCGATCCCGGTGCTCACCGGGGTGGTCGTCCGCTCCCGGCGCAGCAACCGGGAGCGGCTGGCGGTACAGGAACGCCGGCACGTGGGGGAGCGGGCGCTGCTGGAGGAGCGGCAGCGGATCGCCCGGGAACTGCATGACGTCGTCGCGCACCACATGTCGGTGATCGCGATCCAGGCGGAGGCGGCGCCGTACAAGGTCGCCGAGCCGCCGAAGGAACTGGTCGACAGCTTCGCCGAGATCCGCGCCAGCGCGCTGAGCGGCCTGCAGGAGCTGCGCCGGGTGCTTGGGGTGCTGCGCAGCGAGACCGCGGACGTGGTGCCGCAGCCCGGCCTCGGGGACCTCGACGCGCTGCTGGAATCAGCGCGGGGCGGCGGCGTCACCGTCGCCACCAGCGTCACCGGTGATCCCCGGCTCCTGCCGCAGGGCGTGGACCTGTCGGCCTACCGGATCGTCCAGGAGGCGCTGAGCAACGCCATGCGGCACGCGCCCGGCGCGGCGGTCCAGGTCAAGCTCTACTACGGCGAGGCCGCCCTGGTGATCGAGGTCCGCAACGACGGCCCCCCGGCCGGCGCGACCGTGGCCGGTGCGCCGCCGGCCGGTGCGCTGCCCGGCGACGCGGGACAGGACGGGGCGGCCGGCCAGGACGGCGGGGCGCCGGGGAAGCGGACGGGGCCGCTCGGCCGGGGCGGCGGGCATGGCATCATCGGCATGCGTGAACGCGCCACCATGCTGGGCGGCTACCTCACGGCCGGCCCCACCGAGAAAGGCGAGTTCCTGGTGAGAGCCGCCCTTCCGCTGGACAGCACCCGAGCCGGGGACCCGTCGTGACCATCAGCGTGGTGATCGCCGACGACCAGGGGATGGTGCGGTCCGGCTTCTCCGTGCTGCTGAACGCACAGCCCGACATCGAGGTGATCGGCGAGGCCGTGAACGGCGAGGAGGCCATCGCCCAGGCCGCCGGACTGCACCCCGACGTGATCCTCATGGACGTCCGCATGCCGGTGCTGGACGGGCTGCAGGCCACCCGGCAGATCACCGCGATGCCCGACCCGCCCAAGGTCCTCGTGCTGACCACGTTCGACCTCGACGACTACGTGTATGAGGCGCTGCGGGCGGGGGCCAGCGGATTCCTGCTCAAGGACGCGTCGGCACGCGAGCTTGCCGACGCGGTGCGGCTGGTGGCGGCCGGCGACGCACTGCTCGCCCCCGGGGTGACCCGGCGGCTGATCGCCGAGTTCGCCCGGATGGGCGCGCCGCGCAGCCCGGGCCGCAAGCACCTCGACGGCCTCACCGACCGTGAGTCCGAGGTGCTCGCGCTCGTCGCCCGCGGCATGTCGAACGCCGAGATCGCCGACCAGCTGGTGGTCGCGGAGCAGACCGTGAAGACCCATGTCAGCCGGATCCTGATGAAGCTCGGGCTGCGTGACCGCACCCAGGCCGTGGTCCTCGCCTACGAGACCGGCCTCGTGCACCCCGGCGGCTGACCGTGCCCGCCCGATGAGCGGCCTGGCGATGAGCGGCCGGGCCCCCGGGCCGTCGCGGCCGGCGGGCCGGTGGCGGGCCGCCCGGCCCCGGGACAAGGGGTTCGCGGTCGCGTGCTGCGTGGTCCTGGCCGCCTACAACAACCTGATCAGCAGGCACCCGTGGCACTACCGCCGGTACGTGCCGCTCAACCTCGGCGCCACCGGCGCCGCGCTCGCCGCCGCCGCCGCGGGCGGCCTGACCGCCGCGGACCTTGGCGCGGGCCGCGGCCGGTGGTCGCCGGGGCGGGCCGGGGCCGGGTGGTCCGCCGCGACAGCCGCGGCATGGGCGCTCGCCGTGGCGGCGCCGGCGGCCCGCCCGCTGCTGCGGGACGAGCGGGTGGCCGGCCTCGACGGCCGGGCCGCCGCCTACCAGGCCCTGGTGCGGATCCCGCTCGGCACCGTGCTGTGGGAGGAGACGGCATTCCGCGGTGTCCTGCAGGCGGCCCTGCGCCGGGTCGCCTCCGAGTCCGCTGCCATGGCAGTGACCAGCGGGGTGTTCGGCATCTGGCACATCCGGCCCACCCTCCAGGCGCTGCGCGCGAACGGGCTCGCCGACCGTCCCGGGCGGGCGGCGGCGGGCACCGCCGCGGGCGTCGCGGCGACCATCGCGGCCGGCCTGCTGCTGTCCCGGCTGCGGGTCCGCTCGGGCAGCCTGGCCGCTCCGGTGCTGCTGCACCTGGCCGCCAACAGCGGCGGCGTGGTGGCCGCCTGGGCCGTCGCGTATCGTGCTCGCGGGAGGCACGACGGGGGGACAGCCCGCGGAGGGACCGTGCGTGGATGAGCTGAACACCGACGAGCGCGCGATCGTCGAGCTGGTGCGCGAGTTCGTCGACCGGGAGGTCAGGCCGGCCGCCCGCGAGCTCGAGCACGCCAACACCTACCCCGGCGAGCTCATCGCGCAGATGAAGCGGCTGGGCGTGTTCGGCCTGGCGATACCGCCGCCCTGGGGCGAGTCCGCCGTCAGCACGCCCTGCTTCGCGCTGGTCACCGAAGAGCTGGCGCGCGGGTGGATGAGCCTGGCCGGGGCGATGGGCGGGCATACCGTGGTCGCCACGCTGATCCGCGCCTTCGGCACCGCCGAGCAGCGGCAGGACTGCCTGCCGGCCATGGCCACCGGCGAGCTGCGGGCGGCCATGGCGCTGACCGAGCCCGGCGGCGGCTCGGACCTGCAGGCCATCCGGACCACCGCCCGCCGGGACGGCGACGGCTACGTCGTCACCGGGACCAAGACGTGGATCACCAACGCCCGGCACGCCGGCCTGATCGCCGTGCTGTGCAAGACCGACCCCGCGGCCGACCCGCCGCACGCGGGCATCAGCCTCCTGCTCGCCCGGCCGGGCCCGGGCCTGTCGGTGTCCCGCGACCTGCCCAAGCTGGGCTACAAGGGGGTCGAGAGCTGCGAGCTCGCCTTCGACGGCTACCGGGTCCCGGCCGCGGCGCTGCTCGGCGGGCGCGAGGGCGAGGGATTCGCGCAGATGATGCGCGGCCTGGAGATCGGCCGGATCCAGGTGGCCGCCCGGGCGGTCGGCGTCGGCCGGGCCGCGCTGGAGGACGCGCTGCGGTACGCCCAGCAGCGCGAGTCCTTCGGCAAGCCCATCTGGCAGCACCAGTCGGTGGGCAACTACCTCGCCGACATGGTGACCAAGCTGACCGCGGCACGGCAGCTGGTGCTGCACGCGGCCCGGTGCTACGACTCCGGGCGGCGCGCGGACATGGAGGCGGGCATGGCCAAGCTGTTCGCCTCCGAGGCGGCCATGCAGATCGCCCTGGACGCGATCCGCATCCACGGCGGCTACGGGTACTCGACCGAGTTCGACGTCGAACGGTACTTCCGCGACGCGCCGCTGATGATCGTGGGCGAGGGCACCAACGAGATCCAGCGCAACGTCATCGCCCGGCAGCTGGTCCGGCGCGGCTCGGTCGCGCCGTGAGCCCGCGATGACCGCCGCGGGCGCCAGCCCGGGCGGGCAGGCGGGCGGCGGGCCGCCGGGCGGCGGGCCGCCGGGGCCGCCCCTGGCCGGCCTGCTGGTCGTCGCGCTGGAGCAGGCGGTCGCCGCGCCGTTCGCCACCCGCCAGCTTGCCGACCTCGGCGCACGGGTGATCAAGGTCGAGCGGCCCGGGGGCGACTTCGCCCGCGGATACGACCGGACCGTACTCGGGCAGGCGAGCTACTTCGTCTGGCTGAACCGGGGCAAGGAGTCCCTCGAACTGGACCTCAAGAGCGCCGAAGGCCAGGCCGTGCTGGCCGCGCTGCTGGCGCGCGCCGACGTCTTCGTGCAGAACCTCGCGCCGGGCGCGGCCGAGCGGCTCGGGCTCGGCGCGCCGGGGCTGCGCGCCCGGCACCCGCGGCTGATCTGCTGCTCGGTCTCCGGGTACGGCCCGGACGGTCCCTACCAGCAGAAGAAGGCGTACGACTTGCTGGTGCAGTGCGAGGCAGGGCTGCTGTCGGTCACCGGCACCCCGGAGCAGCCGGCCAAGGCGGGAATCTCGGTCGCCGACATCGCCGCCGGGATGTACGCCTACACCGGGGTGCTGACCGCGCTGTACGAGCGGGAACGGACCGGCCAGGGCACGAGCTTCGACGTGGCGATGCTGGACGCCCTGGGGGAGTGGATGAGCCAGCCGTACTACTACTGCGTCTACGGCGGGCGGCCGGCCGAGCGCACCGGTGCCCGGCACGCCTCGATCGCGCCGTACGGCCCGTACCCTGCCGCGGACGGCGAGGTGTTCATCGGGCTGCAGAACGACCGCGAGTGGGCGGTGTTCTGCGCGCGGATCCTGCACCGGCCGGAGCTGGCCGATGACGTGCGGTTCCGCACCAACCCCGACCGGCTGGCCCACAACGACGAGCTGACCGCGATCATCTCGGCCGCGCTGCGGTCGCTGCCGGCCGACCGGCTCACCGACCTGCTCGACGAGGCGGGCATCGCCTGCGCCCGGCTGCGCACCCCGGCCGGGTTCGGCGCTCACCCGCAGCTGGCTGCCCGGCGCCGGTGGCGCGAGGTGGACTCCCCGGGCGGCCCGGTCCGGGTGCTGCTGCCGCCGGTCAGCGTGCCGGGCCGGGAGCCGGTGCTGGGTGCCATCCCGGCGCTGGGCCAGCACACCGCCGCCATCCTCGCCGAACTCGGGTTCGGCGAGCTGGCGTGACCGGCGGCCCGGTGTGACCGCGGCCCGGCAGGACCGCCCCGTCCGCGGGACCGGCGCCCCGGCCGGCGCGGGAGAGCCAGCGATTCAGCAGAAGTTCGTGAACGCCCGCGCCACCTCGGCGCGCCCCGCGGCGGCGGCGAGCAGCAGGCTGAGCAGGACGCGGGCCTTCCGCCCGTCCAGGCTCCCGGCGGGGATGAGCCCCTGGGCGAGCAGGGCCGTCTCCGAGCCCGGGAAGCCGTAGGTCGACGTCAGCAGCTGGCCCGCGCCCGTCCGCGAGGCCAGCACCACCGGCATGGCCGCCACCAGCGCCGCCAGCTCCGCCGACCCGGCCACCCGGCTGGGCAGGTGACCGCCACCCAGGGCCTCGCTGACCAGCCCGCGGTAGCCCGCGCCCGCCACCGCGGCCAGCATGCGGGCGTCGTCGCCCAGGCCGAAGCCGACCAGCGCGGCCGGTGGCGGGCCCACCGACCGCGGGATCACCGGGAGGCGGGGAGTCCGCCGCGGCCGGAGCGGCAGGTGCGCGGTGTTCTCGGTGACGTACCCCACCGGGCCGAGGGCGGGGGAGCGGAAGCTGGCCGCGGAGGTGGTGTGCGTCTTGCGGACCCAGGCGGCGGCGTGGATCTCGTCACCCGCCACGACGAGCACCCCGGCGTCGCGGGCCACGGGGGAGGCGGCGGTGACCACCGCGGCGAGCAGGTTCGCCGGCCCGTCAGCGCCCGGCTGGCTCGCGTTGCGCATCGCGCCGGTCAGCACTACCGGGCACCCGCCGTCCCAGATCAGGTCCAGTGCGAACGCCGTCTCCTCGAGCGTGTCGGTGCCCTGGGTGATCACGGCGCCGGCCAGGCCCGGCGGGCGGGCCGCCCGGCCGGCGATGAGCCCGCGCAGGGCCAGCACGTCGTCGAGGGTCAGGTCGGAGGATGGCAGGAGCGTGTGCGTCCGCGCCTCGATGTCGGCGATGTCAGCCAGTTCCGGCACGTCCGCGATCAGGTCGGCGGCGCTCAGCCGGGGCGCCGCGCCGGCCCGGCCGCCGGGCGGGCGCACCGAGGAGATCGTCCCCCCGCAGGAGACGACCAGCACCACCGGGCGCCGCGGGGCCGGGGCCATGTTCATGACCGGCCGGCCCGGGCGCGCGCGGCCAGCGGCGCTGCGGCGAGCAGCAGCAGGAGGACCAGCACCGCCGCGGCGAGCGACAGCGCGCCGCCGGCCCGGAACCCCGGCGGGACGTAACTCCAGGTCACCACGCCCCGCCCCGGCGGGACGTCGACCGCCTGGACAAGGCCGTCGCGGCGTACGGCCAGGGCCACCGCCGGGCCGGCCCGCGGGTGCCAGGTGGCGCTCCAGCCCGGGATCGCCGCGACCGAGCGGATCACGCGGACGCCGTGCGGCGAGGACACCTCGGCCGCCGCCTGGCCGCCGGCGCTGCCGGCCACCCGCCGCACGGTGGCGCCGGGAATGCCGCCCGCGGGCGCGCCCGTCCCGCTCGCCCCGGGCGCCGCTGCCCCGGCCGTCCCGGACGTGGCCGCCCCTGACGTGACCGTCCCGCGCTGGGCCGGAGCCTGCCGGCCGGGCAGCGGCTGCAGCCAGAACGCTCCCCGGGCGAACCGGTCGGCGAAGACCGCGAACGAGCCATCGGCGCCGGCGTACCGCCACCGCGGCGCGGTGACCGCACCCTGGAGCTGGCCGTCGGCCACCAGGCGCCGCCCGTCTGCCGTGGTCACCGACGGCGGGCCCACGCGGCCGGGGACGCGGCCGGCCTGGCCGAGCACCGCCACGGCCGGCACCGGGCGGGCCAGGCGCACCGCCAGGGACGGGCCGGCCGCGTGCGCGGGGAACCAGCGCACCGCGCCGGCCGGTGTCACCAGCCCGATCCGGAACCCGGCCGCCGCGCCCGGCCCGGCACCCGTGCCGGGCACCGAGCCCGCGCCCGCCCCCGGCCCCGGCCCCGCGCCCGGCCCGGCGCCCGCGCCGGGCACCACCACCGCCGACACATCCAGGCGCGTGCCGAAATACCAGGTCGCCCGCTGGCCCGCGGTGAGGTCGCGGCCGCCGGTCCCTGGCGGCCCGGGCGCGGGCCCCGGTCCCCCCGGCCTGGTCATCAGGTACCCGGGCACGGTGAGCAGCGCCGAGGTGTCGAGCTGGTCCAGCACCCCGTCGCCGGCGGCCCGCGGGCTGAGCACGTCCTGGCCCTCGCCCATGGCCTGGTGCGCCCCGGTCCCGGTCGCGTAGAAGCCGTCGACTAGTGAGGTGTACCCCTGCACCGAGGGGGTCCCGCTGATCGCGTTGAGATCTGGTGAGCCCAGCACCGGCAGCTGCGCGGCGGCGAGCTGGCCGGGATCGTAGATCGCGAACCGGCCCGGGTAGCCCAGCGACGCGACCGGGCGCGGGACCGGCCCGTGGGGTGCCACGTGCGCGCCCGGCCCGGGGCCCGCCCGGCCCGCGCCCGGCCGTGACCCGGGCCGCCCGGCCGCCGCGTTCACCCCGGCCCCCGCGTTCGCCTGCCCCTCCGCGTTCTCCCGGCCGGCCGCGCCCGCCCCGCCTCCGGCGCTCACCCCGGCGCCCAGGTGCGCGCCGGCCGCCACGACCGCGAGGAGCGTGAAGACGACCACGTCGGCCGCGACGAACCCGGCAAGCCAGCGTGCCCGCTGCCGCGGCGGCAGGCCCCGGCCGAAGATCACGAAGGCGACCGCCCCCACGCCGAGCACCGCGTACGGGACCAGCCAGGGCTTGAGGCGGCCGGCCAGTGCCAGCGCGCCCGGGTTCACCCGGAGCCAGCCGAGCAGGCCCGCGCCCCAGGACAGGCCGAGGGCCACCACGGCGATGGCGGCCAGCGCGGGCAGCGCGGCCAGGACCGTTTCCGTCACCGCCCGGCGGCCCCGGGCCGGCTCGGGCCGGGGCTGGTCGGCCCAGTAGGCGAGCAGGACCGCCAGCGCCAGGTCCGCGACCAGGATGTTGCGGCTCTGCAGCCGCTGCCCGCCGAAGAACGGCAGGTGCACCAGCAGCGCCCCCGCCGGGGTGTTGCCGCCGAGCGCGAGCACCAGCCCGGCAAGCGCCACGGCGTGCCAGATCAGCCACTCCGGCGGCCGTGGCCGCAGCCGGACCCGGGCGAGCAGGGCGAACGCCGCGACCAGCGGGAGGATCCCGACGTAGCCGGTCACCTCGGTCAGGTTGTAGCTGGCGAAGAAGGCCGGCTGGCCGAACGAGCCGGAGCCGCCCAGCAGGTCCGGCACCAGCATCAGCAGCAGCCACCGGTGGGGCAGCGAGCCGGAGTCGAACAGGGCGGCGGAACTCGCCGCCCGCTGGGAGGTGTGCAGCACGGCCAGCCCGGGCAGCCACTGCACCGCGCCGAGGCAGACGCCGAGCGCCAGCCCCGCCGCGACCCAGGCGGCGGCCGCGCCGCGGCGCCGGCCCGGGCCCGCCGCGCGGCAGGCCCGCCAGGCCGCGTAGAGGACGACGACCACGGCGGCGTCGCCGATGGAGCGCGGCTCGCCGGCCAGGATCGTCAGGCCGAACGACGTGCCCAGCACGGCCGTCCAGCGCAGCCTGGACGCGGTGCCCCGGTCCTCCGACAGCCGCAGCACGGCCAGCAACTGCACCGGCACCCAGCTCATGCCCGCCACCAGCCCGAAGTGGGCCACCTGGGCGGACATGGCCCCGGCGAAGCCGAACGACAGCGCGCCGAGGAAGGACGGCAGCGCCGCGAGGCGCAGCGCCCGGAGGAAGCAGAACAGGCCGGCCCCGGCGGCCGCCCAGGTGACGATCAGCCCGGCGGTCCAGGCCGCGGTCGCCGGCGCGACGGCGAACAGGGCCGTGAGCGGGTAGGCGGCGCCGGCGTTCCAGCCGGCCAGCAGCGGCGCGCCGCCCCAGATGTAGGGGTTGTACAGCGGCAGCACACCCGCGGCGAGCTGGCGGCCGGCCAGCACCCGCAGCGGGAAGTTCTGGGTCAGGTCGTCGCCGGGCAGCACCGGGTGACCGAGCAGGGCGGGGATCCCGAACGCCAGCACCGGCAGCGCGACGAGAACGGCGATGGCCACGGCGTCACCGCGCGGGCGGCGGGGGACCGGCCGGCCGGGCACCTCCGGCGCCCGCCGTGCCCGTCCCGGTGACAGCGCAGACCTCATCCCCGGCACCCTAGCCGGGCGGCCCGGTTCGTGCGCCCGCCCGGCCGCCGCCCACCGCGAACGGGCCCACCGGAGGGGCGGAACCGGACGCCCGGATGGGGAGGGCGCGAAGCGCCACGCCGAAGTAGGATCCGTGCAAAGCGGCCGGGCCCGAGCGGGGGTCGCCCGATCACAAAGGATCGAAACGATGGGCATTCTCAACGAGGCTCGCCGTGAGTTCATCGCCGCGCCCGACAGCGCCAAGGGCCAGATCGTCTACAAATGGCCCGACCACAACATCAGGAAGTTCACCCGGGCCATCGTGGAGCCCGACGCCGTCGCGGTGTTCATGAGCCAGGGCCAGGTCATGGGCGTCCTGCCGCCCGGCCAGCACACGCTGGACGCCGAGGAGATCCCGTTCATCGGCATGTTCGTGGACTGGGCCACCGGCAGCAACGCCTTCAAGGCCGAGATCTACTTCGTCGGCGCGCGCGAGTACCCGCACTGCCGCTTCGGCGGCCGGCTGGACGAGGTCCAGGACCCGCAGACCGGCCTGATCGTCACCCTCCGGGCGTTCGGGGAGTACGCGCTGCGCGTGGTCGACCCGACCAAGCTGATCGTCAACCTGGTCGGCACCGTCGACGTGACCAACAACGAGGCGATCACCGGCTGGGTCGCACAGCAACTGCTGAAGGTCACCCGTACCGCGGTCACCACCCAGCTCATGTCCGGCGCCTGGCCCATCCTCGGCCTGTCGGTGCACAGCCCCGAGATCGAGGCGGCCACCCAGCCGGCCGCCAACGAGCAACTGACCGACTACGGGCTGGCCATCGCCCGGTTCGGCAACCTCGACGTCAACCTCGACGAGGACGACAACGCCCGGCTGAAGAAGCTCGCCGCCGACACCTCCTACAGCCGCCTGGCCGGCGGCTTCCTCCAGGCCGCGCAGGCCGAGGCGCTGCAGGGCGCGGGCGAGGGGATGGCCCAGGGCGGCGCCGCGGTGACGCCGATGTTCTTCGGCGCCGGCATGGGCATGGCGGGGCAGATGATGCAGCCGCCCGCCCAGCAGGCCCCCGCCCCGCCGCCCGGGCCGGGCTGCGCCGGCGGCGGCCAGGGCTTCGAGCAGCAGCCGCCCGCCGCCGCGCCGCCCGCTGACGCCCCGCCCGCCGCCGCGCCGCCCGCGGCCGCCGCGCCGCAGGCCGCCGCCCCGGCTCCGCAGGCGCCCGCGCCCGCCGGGACGGTCGAGTGCGCCGCGTGCCATGCCCAGGTTCGCGCGGGGGCGAAGTTCTGTGACTCCTGCGGCACGCCGATGGCCCGGCACTGCACCAACTGCAACGCCGACCTGAGCGCGACCGCCAAGTTCTGCGGGGAGTGCGGCACCCCGGTCAACCCGCCCCCGGCATAACGCGGCACGGCGCGCCCGGGGCCGCCACGGGCCGGCCAGGCTCGCCCCGGAGCCGGGCGCGCCTGGTACCTCCATGCGTTCCGCCGTGGGCGTATGGCACCGAAAACTCATGAAGGGCTGTCCTTATGGACCGTATCGAATGCCAGTGGTGCAGAGCCCAGAACGAGATGGGCCGGACGAACTGCACGACATGCGGCGCGCCACTGGACGTGAAGGACAAGGTCTCCGACTCCGGCTGGGCCGAGGCGCCCCGGCTGCGGGACATGACCGAGTTCCGGTTCTCCAACTCGGTCTGCCAGATCGAGGGCGAGATCGTCCCGGTGGCCGAGCTTGCCCTGGCACAGGGGGACTCGGTGTTCTTCGAGCACCACGTGATGCTCTGGAAGGAACCCCAGGTCCCGATGTCGGCGCTGAACACCGGCGGCGGCATGAAGCGGACCATGGGCGGCATGCCGCACATCCTGTCCGTCGCGCACGGGCCGGGCCGGATCGCCTTCTCCCGCGACAACACCGGCGAGGTCGTGGTGCTGCCGCTGCACCCGTCGATGGAGCTTGACGTGCGCGAGCACGCGTTCCTCGCCGGGACGCACTCGCTGGACTACTCGTTCGTGCGGATCAAGGGCCTGGCCAACGTGCTGCACGGCGGCGGCGGCATGTACATGGACCGCTTCGTCACCCGCAACGAGCCGGGCCTGCTGCTGCTGCACGGCTACGGCAACGTGTTCCAGAAGACGCTGCAGCCGGGCGAGACGATCCTGGTCGAGCCGGGCGGCTTCCTCTACAAGGACTCGTCGGTGACGATGAACACGGTCAAGCAGAGCTTCAAGACCGGCCTCATGGGCAGCCACAACATGTACCTGGCCGAGATGAGCGGCCCGGGCCGGGTCGGCATCCAGTCCATGTACGTCCACCACGGCTCCGACTAGGGGACGGGACATGTCGATGCCACCGCCCGAAGGCGCCTACACCTGCCCGTTCTGCCGCATGGCGAGCGCGGGTGACGCGACCGCCTGCCCGCACTGCGGCGCCCCGGTCGACGTGCGGCTCAAGGTCTCCGACTCCGGCTGGGTCGAGCAGCCGCCGATCCGGGACATGGCCCGGATCCGGTTCAACCGCTCCACCTGCCAGATCAGCGGCGCGTACGTGCCCGTGGCCGAGATGGGGCTGGACGGGGACGACTGGGTCTACTTCTCCCACCACGTGCTGCTGCACACCGACCCCCGGGTCCGCATGGAGAACATGCCGCTCAAGGGCGGCTGGAAGCGGATGCGGGCCGGGCTGCCGCTGGTCATGATGCGCGCCCAGGGCCCCGGCCACATCGCGTTCAGCGCCGACGAGCCCGGCGAGACCCTGGCCGTGCCGCTCAACTCCGGCTGGGGCATCGACGTGGTGGAGCACCGCTTTCTCGTCGCCACCGGCAACGTCGGCTACCAGTGGGACAACGCCAACGTCTGGTTCACCACGCGGGACGGGGACGACGAGGAGTGGCACTACCCGGTGGGCCGGACGATGGACCGGTTCACCGCCACCGGCGCCCCGGGCCTGCTGCTGCTGCACGCCCCGGGGAACACGTTCATCCGCGACCTCGCGCCGCGTGAGCGCATCCTGGTCCAGCCGAGCGGGCTGATCTACAAGGACATGTCGGTCCGGATGTTCCTGCACTTCGAGTACCCGCACGGGCAGTACTGGTTCTCCTCGGCGCGCTACGAGGCCAAGACGGCCTGGCTGACCCTGGAGGGCCCGGGCCGGATCGCGGTGCAGTCGGTGTTCGAGCGCCCCGAGACCGTGGGCCGGGTGCGCCGCAGTTCCGGCGCGACGACCCAGGTCTGGTAACCCGGGTTTCGCTGCATTACGGCCGGCCCGCCGGCCCTGGGGCCACTGGCGCACGCCGTCCGGGGCGATCAGGGCCGGCGGGCCGGGCGGCGGCCACGCGCCGGGCCCAGGTTTAGCCCCGCCCGGCCGGAGCAGTACGAGGGGGCGGTTTGGCGCCATCTCGTCCGTCCCGGCCTGTGCAGAGGTGCTCATGCGTCGCTTCGCTGCGGTAACCGTCCTGACCATGCTCGCCGCCGTGGTGGCCGCCGCGCCCGCCCTGGCCGGTGCCGCGCCCGCCCTGGCCGGTGCGGCGCCCGGCGCGGCGCCCGCCAGAGCCGGGAAGCATCCGGTCGCCGTCGGTTCCGGGGGCGCCGCCGCGTCCATGGACCTGACCGCGAGCCGGGCGGCCATCACGGTGCTGAAGCACGGCGGGAACGCGGTCGACGCCGCCGTCGCGGCGGCGAGCACGATGGGCGTGACCATCCCGTTCGTGGCCGGGCCGGGCGGCGGCGGGTTCATGGTGATCTACCTGGCCGCCACCCACCAGATCATCACCATCAACGGCCGGGAGACCTGCCCGGCCGCCTGCACCCCCGGAATGTTCCTCGGCCACAAGACCGGCAAGCCGCTCGGCTACACCTACGCCTCGGACCAGCCGCTGGCCACGGGGGTCCCGTCCATGGTCGCCACCTGGGCGACGGCGCTGCACCGCTACGGCCGCCTGAGCCTGGCCGCCGACCTGCAGCCGGCCATCAGCGCCGCCTCCCGCGGCTTCCGGGTCAACGCGGACTTCCGGCAACTCGAGCAGTCCGGGCTCCCGGTGCTGCGGGCCTACCGGGCGAGCCGGTCACTGTTCCTCACCCGGGCCGGCGACCCGCTGCCCGTGGGCTCCCTGCTGCGCAACCCCGGCCTGGCCAGGACCTACCGGGACCTGGCCCGGTACGGGCCGTCCTACCTGTACGACGGGCCGCTGGGCCGGGCCGTCGTCGCGGCCGACGATCATCCCGCGCTCACCCCGGGAACCCGCCTGGTCAAGCTGGACGGGATCATGCGGATGAGTGACCTGCGCGGCTACACCGCGCGGGTCCAGGCACCCACGCATGTCAGCTACCGGGGGCTCGACGTGTACAGCATGGCCCCGCCGTCCAGCAGCGGCACCACCGTCGGTGAGGCGCTGAACATCCTGAACGGCTGGAACCTGCGGGCCGAGCCGCGGGCCACGGCGCTGTTCCATTACCTGGAGGCCTCCCGCCTGGCCTACGCCGACCGGGACGCCTACGTCGGCGACCCCCGTTACGCCGGCGTGCCGGTGCGCGCGCTGCTCAGCCCGGCGTTCGCCGCCACCCGGCGCTGCATGGTGCACCACCATGCCCTGGTCTCCCCGGTGGCCCCCGGCGACCCCACGCCGCCGTACGCCAGGTGCCCGGGCCCGGCCGCCGCCCCGGCGGCCCCCGCCGGGCACGAGGGGATGCACACCAACAACATCGTCACCGCCGACAAGTGGGGCAACATCGTCGCCTACACGAACACGATCAACTTCTTCGGCGGCAGCGGGGAGACCGTGCCCGGGTACGGCTTCCTGCTCAACAACGAGATGACCGACTTCGACTTCGCGCCGCCCGCGCCCGGGGCCTACGATCCCAACCTGCCGGCCGGCGGCAAGCAGCCCCGGTCCAGCATGGGCCCGGTGATCGTGTTCCGCGGCGGGAAGCCGGTGTTCACCGTGGGCGCGGCCGGCGGCGCGACGATCATCACCACGATCCTGCAGATCATCCTGAACCAGGTGGACTTCGGCATGTCGCTGCCCGCCGCGCTGGCTGCCCCCCGGGTCAGCCAGGCGAACTCGCCGGCCTCGCTGGCCGAGCCCGCCTTCTACCACAGCGCCGTGGCCAGGCAGCTGACCCGCCAGTTCGGCGAGCGGTTCACCCTCGCCACCGGGCCGATACTCCCGCTGGACCACTATCCCGGCGACGCGACCGGCATCGCGTTCCTGCCCGGCGGGCGGTTCCAGGCGGCCGCCGAGCCGGTCCGCCTGGGGGGCGGCAGCGCGCTGGTCGTCCGCCCGTCGTGACGCCCGGCACCGGCGGCGGCGCGTTCGCCGTGCCCTCCGCCCGGCTCTGCACGGGCTGCGACATGCAGAACCGGGACATACCGGGCACCGAAATGGCCGGGAGCCGTGAAGAGTCAGGTGGTATGACCGGAGTCCGTTGGCGATGCCTGCCGCCGGTGGCGCGGCAGCAGGCTGGCCGCGTACCTCATGGCGATCATTCGCGCGGTGGCCAGGGCCGCCCCCAGCAGCAGCGTCCAGGCGACCGCCTCACCCAGCGGGATCTGCTGGTCGTCCGGGCTCGCTGGTGGCTCCTTGCCGGTGACCCGCCGCCAGCCGATCCGGGCTGCCTTCTGGGCGGCGAGCACTGCGGCCATCCCGGCTACTTCCTCGAGCGCCCGGCTGGAAAGTCCTTCGCCCTTTGCTGCCATCGGAGTCCCCCGGGCGGCTGCCGCGCCCCGCGGCCCTCCGCGGCGGCTGTGCGCGCAATCATCTCATACCGCAGACCCGTGAAACGCCCGGAGACGACGCCCCGGCCGATCCGGCGTCGGCGGCGTGAACCAGGCCCGCCGGCTAGCGCCGCCGCCGCCACGCCAGGGCGGCAACGGTTATCAGGTAGGGCAAGCCCGGCGCCTCAGGCTGAGGCTGAGGCAGGGCTTGGCCGTCAGCCGGGCCCGGTTGCGGCGAGCCCTGGCGCTGGGAGCGGGGCACCAGCACGGTGGACGCGTACCTGCTGGCGATCATGCGCGCTGTGGGGATGGCCCCCCCGACCAGCGCCGCCCAGGCAACGGCCCGGCCCAGCGGGACCTGCCTGTCGCCAGCCGCCGGTGGATCCGTGTGGGTGACCAGCTTCCAGCCGGCCTCCACCCCCCGGTGGACGGCGATCGACGCGGCCATGGCCGCAGGCGCTTTCAGCATCCGGCTGATCTGAGGTTCGCTCTTATCTGGCATCGAAGTCCCCGGCTGCCGCCAAGTACCGCGGAGTGTCGCGGCGTGCCTTGCGCGGTCATCCTCTCACAGCCGCTACCGGCCGCCCCCGGCAGCGGGGCCGGCGTCCGCCCCGGCCGGCCGCATCAGTCGAAGCTGGGCTTGCGGTCCCGGGTCCGCTTCAGCTCGAAGAAACCTTCGGTCCCGGCCACCAGCACCAGTCCGTCCCACAGCCGCCCGGCCGCCTCGCCCTTGGGCGCCGGCGTGACGACCGGGCCGAACAGGGCATGACCGCGGACGCGCACGACCGGGGTTCCGACGTCCAGGCCGATGTCGTCGAACGCCTCGTGGTGCGAGGCCTTGATCATCTCGTCGAAGTCGGTGGTCACGGCGGCGCTGGCCAGTGATGCGGGCAGGCCCACCTCGGCCAGGGCCTCGGGGATCACCTCCGGGTCCTCCCGGCGGCCCTGCACGTGGAGCCGGGTGCCGATGGCGGTGTACAGCGGGCCGAGGATGCCCGGGCCGCTGTGCTGCGCGGCGGCGGCGCAGACCCGCACCGCTGCCCAGGCGCGGCTCATCCGCTCCAGGTAGTCCTCGCTGAGGCCCTCACCCTCGTGCTGGGTCAGGTTGAGGTAGGCCAGGGACATGATCCGCCAGTCGGCGCGCACCGGCCGGACCTGCTCCACCTCCAGCATCCAGCGGGAGGTGATCCAGGCCCACGGGCACACCGGATCGAACCAGAACTGCACGTCTTCGCGGTCCTCGGGTTGACCTGTCATGCCCGCTCGCAACAGCCGCCGGCACCTGGCTATTCCCTGTGCGACACGGGCCCGCGGCCGCTCTGGTCATTGGCCGCCGAGCCGGCCCGGCTGTGGCAGCGCGGTGCGCGGGCAATGGCCGTTCTCGGAGCCCTTGTTCCAGGTCAGCGACTCGATCGGGCCATTGAACCAATGGCCGAGCGGGCACCGGATTTTGGCGCTCTCCATCGGCCCGTCAGACGAGCAGGCGGTGTAGCGGTACTCCACCTCGGCGGGCAGCCCGCACCTGGCCGCGCCGCTGCGGTCCAGGTACTCCGGGCAGTCCAAGAACATCACGTCGTTTTCCATCACTAGCCCCCGTTCATCGTGTCGTCCCTGCCGGGCAGCCGGAGGGCAGCAGCCGGCGGGCAGCGGGCTGGCCGTGCGGCCAGGCCCTTGTGCCCCAACCGGACAGAGAACCCGGGCGGTGCCGTTGATACATCCCGTCCGCCGCTGGCCCTCGGGCCGTAACGGCAGCCTGGCACGCGCGCAGCGGCCGGCACATCGGCGAAATGACGTATCCGGGCCGGTGGGAAGTGACTACGCGCCCATCTCCGGAGCGCCGGTAATGGCGTCAGGTGAATGGCCGCGACCGCGCCCGCCGGCGGCGGCGGTTCGCGCGCGGGTTTCCCGGCGCGAACCGCTTCCCGGCGGCCGGCGCGAACCAGCGCAGCACGGACCGGGCCGGCCGGCGGCCCGGTCCGGCGAGGGCCAGCCACATGGCCGACGCGGCGATGCCGAGGCCGGCCACCACCGCCAGGATGATCAGCCGGCCCGCGGCGCCGTCGGCCTGCGTGGCGCCGACGGTGAGGGAACTGGCCCTGATCGCTGCCGCAGGCGCGGCCTGGCGTCCGGAACTGGTGGTGAACGGGGCCGGCGAGGGGGTGACGGCCGGGAACAGGCGGCCGATGCTGCGGGACCGGCCCTGCTGGCCGGCCGCGGACAGGCCGGGCAATGGCGACAGGGTGCCGAGCGGGCGGGTGCTGCCCGGCGCCCCGGCGCCCGCGGGCACGTCCGGGCCAGCCATGCCCCTGGAAGCACCGGGCGAGTGCGACGGACTGGGGGAGGGCGTGGCCGGGGTTGGCGTGGGCGTCGGCGTCCGCGTGGGCGTGGGCGTCGGGGTCGGCGTCGGTGTGGGCGTGGGCGTGGGTGTCGGGGTCGGGGTGGGCGTCGGGGTC
>Ga0335078_10002036_pt1 | contig 30613 bp, 19 predicted proteins | sample Lox_Sample_32_FD_206711 | JGI IMG/M metagenome (GOLD analysis project Ga0335078, IMG submission 206711) | Soil microbial communities from Loxahatchee National Wildlife Refuge, Florida, United States - Lox_Sample_3.2 | ecosystem: Environmental > Terrestrial > Soil > Wetlands | place: USA... | reverse complement strand
GTCACCGTAGTTCGGAGCGGCGTCCATCTTTGCGTCATACAGCGGAGGCTGCAGCACGCCGGCCGGAAAATTGATGTCGTTCATTTGCGGATTGTAGTAGGCGTTAACCGTCGGCGGACTCATGCCCCATTCGCCACGGTCCACCGGCTTCCCGACTTTGTTGAGCTGGCGATGCGCTTCGAACTCCGTCGCGCGCGTATCGTTGCCGAAGAAATCCGCGGGCGTGAGCTTGATCGAACTGTAGTCGCGCCACTTATCGGGATAGCCGATTTTGTTCCGAATGCCCTGAAGCTTCAGAAGCGCCTGCTGCTTAGTGGCCGGGCTCATCCAATCCAGTGCATTGATGCGCAGCGCCATCTGGTCTTCGATGTGGCGCGTCATGTCCAGCGTCGCGGCCTTCAGTTCGGGGGAAAAAGTTTGGTGGACATAAGCTTGACCCAGAGCGTCCGGAAGCTGGCGATCCACATACTGCACGCAGCGTTTCCAGCGCGGCTGAAGTTCGGTCGCGCCGCGCAAATATTTCCGGTAGAAGTTGAAATTCTCATTCACGAACGCGGAGGAAAGCAAAGGCGAGCGCGAATTGGCCACGTGGAAGCGCGCATAATTTTTCCAGTCATCGAGTGAATTGCTGGTGAGCTGCGCGTTGAAATCTTTGAAGAAATCGGGCCATTCCACATTCAGTGTTTCAAACTTCGGCGTGTTCTGGGCGGCAAAAAATGCGCTCCAGTCAAAATCCGGCGCGACCTTATACAGCGCGGGAACGCTCATTTTGTGAACCAGCTTCTGCGGGTCGCGCATTTCCACGCGGGTCAGCGAAGCGTTCGCGAGCCGAGTCTCTATGCGCATTACCGTTGCGGCGTTTTTCTTGGCGACTGCGGGTGAATCGCCGATGAGTTCAAACACCTTTTGCACGTGAAGCAAATAGCGATCGCGGATTTCCTTCGATTTGGCGTCATCCTTCGTGTAGTAGTCGCGATCCGGCAGGCCCAGGCCGCCCTGCGCAATTTCCACGATCACCGCGTCGGAATTTTCCGGGTCCTGGGTCGAGCCGGCGCCAAAGAAAAGCCCGTCTCCCTTCAGTTGCAACAAGGCGACCAGCGGCGCAATGTCTTTTACCGTTTTCACCGCGGCGATGGCATTCAATTCCGGCTGCATCGGGCTGGCGCCAAGCGTTTCGATGGCCGATTCATTCATGCAAGCGGCATAGTAATCGCCGATTTCCTGCGTGACCCTGTCGCGATTTTCCGCCGCCGCGGCCTGTTCAAGAATTCCGCGCAAATAATTCAGATTGTCCTGATAAAGCTTGCCATAGACGCTCCACGACGTCTGATCCGGTGGGATCGGGTTGTTCTTCATCCAGCGGCCGCAGGAGTAGGTGTAAAAGTCCTCGCAGGGATTCACGCTGGTGTCCATGGAATTCAGGTCGAGACTGGGCGTGTAAGGGAGAGCTTGCGACTTGTTTTGCCGCGCCCGGGCTCCCGGCTGCTGAACGCAGATCGCCGCTCCAACCAGCGCGAACACGGCGATAAATTTTTTGATGTCCACCAATCCCTCCGAAAAGAAGAAAGTTTTCTGAATATATCAGAGAACGACGGCAGGACACAGTCCCGGCGCTGCGGGGGGATTGTAAGCGGTGGTGGAGAAGGCTGCTAGCCGGCGGCGACGACCGTTGAATCCGGCCATTCCGCGACGCCGACCCGCGAAAGGCTCTGTACGCGCGAGCGTGACAGCCGGTCAAACCAAGAAAGCCCGGGCAATTTGCCGATGGTTGCGTCAATTCGCGCGGCGACTTCCTGCCCGCGCGCGTCGCCCAGAATGAACCGATTCATCCAGTCCACTTCCGAATCCGGTTTCACGCCGCCGCCGACCGGCATCCAGAAGTATTTGATTACCGCGGTCGTCAATCGCTGAGCGTTCCTTGGCTCCAGATGTTCGCGCGCCATGTTGTAGTAGAACGAAAAATGCTTCCGCTCGTCCTTCGCCAGCCGGTGAAGCAATTCGGCGAGGATGGGATGTTTGGTGCGCGCTGCCAGCAGGCCATAGCCCTCCAACGTAGTTAGCTCGGATATCGCGCCCCACGTCAGATAGACCGCATGAAAATGCCGCGATATCTGGCAAATCAATGACGCCCCGATGCCCTCCACCCAATCACGCCAGGACGCCTGCTCCTGCACTTCGGCCATCCGCGCGCTGGAAAGCGTGATGCCCGCAGCGTTCAAGAACCGGCGCAGGGTGTGGCCGTGAAAGAATTCCTCATAGGCCCAGCAACTTAGAAACGCGGTCGTGCGCGGATCCCGTACAGCGCAGGTAGATAAAATCCCCTTCAGGTAAACGATGGTGTGCGCTTCGATGTCCATCATGTAAGTGAGGCAGCGGATTTCCTCCGCCGAGAGCGGATAGTCGGGGACGACGCTGAAATCGAAATCGCTGACGTCGACCTTGCTCGAATTCTTCAGGTAGCTTTCCAGGTTGAACTCAGGCATAACGAGCCTTTCCTTTCGGTGTGGGCATGCGGAACTGCACCCAGCCCCACGACCTAACGTGCACGAGATAACCGTTTCAATGCAGGTACGCTGCGGGTGGATTTTCGGATTGCGCGGAAAGTTGCTCGGTGAAGTGTAGTGCTGTCAAAAAGTTAAAGGCTGGCAACCTTGCCGGCGCCAGCCTCCGAACACGGGGAAAACTCTGGAATTAGCGTTTCTTGTCGAAGGTGATCTTCACGATTACATGTGCGCTGGTCGCTTCGCCGTTCAGTTTCGCGGGGGCATATTTCTGCTCGCTCACTGCTGCTGCGGCTGCTTCCCGGAGCGTCATGGGGCCGCTCAGCACCTTTGTAGCGACAACCTTGCCGTACTGGTCAACCAGAGCGTCGACGACGACGTCACCCGAATCCCCGCGCAAATACGCCTGGCGCGGATACACAGGCTGAACGGCCGTCAGAAGCTTTGGCTGGATGAACACGCTGGCAACGGGCGGCGGACCGGAAGGCTTTGGCGGAGGCGGCGCGGCCGGCGACGAATTTGGCGCAAGTATCGACCCGATTGCCGCGGTCTGCGTAGCGGGAGCGCGGCCGATCACATCCGGCAGCGGTTCAACGCTTTGCTTCGAGGCTCCGTTTGAGCGAATGCTGGGAGCGGCAATCTTATCGGGAATCACATTCGGGCGGCGCGCGGAAATCACCACTTCCGACTTAGTCGATTTCGACGCGGCAGAATTTTCGGCCGCGGCAACCGTAGGCGCGTTCGTCTTCTGCGCCGGAGGCGCGGACGCCGCGGAACCGCCGGGGGTGCTATGCGAATTTACGGGCAACGCGACGGGCTGATTTGACGGCGTAAGTGCCGGCGCATTCGGCGCAACGGCGGCGCTATTCACGAGCGGCTTCGCGCCAGCCAGGCTGGTCTGCGTGCGCCACCAGTAGGCACCGGCGCCAGCGGTGAGAAGGACGGCTGCCGCGACCCCGACGATTAGCCACGTGCGGGATGACCTCTCTGTGTAGGTTTCTGGCTCCGTGGCCTGTAATTGCAGATGGCTGCCGGCCGTGGTTTCGAGGGCCTTGGTCTCTGCTGCAGATTCGGATCTCCGTAGATCCTTCGATATCGGGACGATTGCCGTTGGCGGCAGACCCTGCTTCAGCGAACCGCGGACGTTCGAATACGCCGCAAATTCAGTATCGGCGGCGCTGATGGCATCCGCCATCGCAATGGGTGTCGACGAGACCACTTCTTTTGAGGCAACAAGAGGTTTCGCCTCAGGTTTGATGCGTTCGACCCTTGGCGGCATCACCGGCGCACTGATTGGCGTAAATTTCGGTGGCGCGGCGACTGACGCAATAACGGGAGCAGGTTCCGGTTTTGGAGCAGGCATTACTGGAACGGGAACGACGGCCTTGACTGGCTCGGATGGCGCGGGTTCTTCGACCGCTGCTGGAGCTGCATCTCGCGGCGATTCGCACTTCGCCGCATACGCGGCCACGATCGCTCGATTCAGTTCCTGCGTCTGCATGGGAACCGGCACGGGATTCGAAGACTTTTCGACTGAAGGCGCTGCGGCACTGGGTGTCGGCGCGGCTGGCTTTGCGACAGGCGCGGCAACCGGCGGCACGACCACAGGCGCTTGCGCTTTCGAATAGATTGCTCTCGGCGCGGGCGGCGCCACGCGAACCTGCTTCGGCATGTCCTCGTGCGCAGATGCCGCGGGCTCAACGTGATTTCCGGCCGACGCGCCCGAAGGGAAGGAGATTCCCCAGAATCCAGCCGTGGGCTGGAAGAATTCGACTTCGATGTATCCCTTGGCGGTGGTGTTCGTTTTCGAATTCACCACGCGGCAGGCAACTTCTTGCTTGGTCCCCGGATTCTTAAGAATTAGGATCTGGCCTTCCGAGACGGGCTCCAACAGCCGCAATACGGCGCCCTGCGGAAATACGATCATCGTACGGGTCACTTCAACAAAGGTCTTGCCGCTCAGAGTCGCATTGGGATTTCCTGAAGCCAGTCGTGAACCGTGCACTGTGACGGGAATTTCAATGCAAACGGACTGCTGGCGCGGTGATTCGCCGGCCTTACGCACTGGATTCGAAGTTGTGACGGCGGGGTCCATCGTCTGCGTGCTCATCTTCGCCCACTTTTCTTGATGATCTTGACTTTGATGGAGGGCAGGACAAAGGATGCCTGACCCCGCATCTAAAGATCATCCTCAGACCGTGGGGGTGGAGCTAGCTATAGTACTTCGGTACTGCACCTCGCAAGAATTAACGGCTGGGAGTTCGGCCAGTTTATATGTGCTATTACATGGTCTGCAAGCATTATTCGCCTATTCCGGTGATATGGTCGGTTTCAGCGCAATTTCACGCCTGGATGGAAACAGTCAGGCGCAGGCGTTTAAATTCACTAATTCACTCGGAATTTCTGGAAAATACAGATAATCTTGAAGTTGCCTACGGAAGACAAGAATGATCCAGCTCGTCAATGTCTATAAAAATTATGGCACAACCGAAGTAGTCCACGCGCTGCGAAACTTGAGCATGTCCATCGAGCGTGGGGAAAAGGTCGCTGTGATGGGGCCGTCCGGCTCCGGAAAGTCCACAGTACTCAACCTCATCTGCGGGCTCGACGAGCCGACGTCGGGATCGGTAAAAATCGACGGCATCGAGCTTGCCAAGCTTGGTGACGACGCGCGGACGCGGGCGCGACGCGAAAAGATCGGAATGATCTTTCAGACTTTCAATTTGTTGCCGACGTTGACGGCCGTGGAAAACGTATCTTTGCCGCTTCGCCTGCAGGGAATGGCTCGCTCGGAGACCGAAGCGCGCGCGGCGGCGATTCTGGAGCGCGTGGGACTGAAGGACCGGGAGACCCATCGGCCTGACGAAATGTCCGGAGGGGAAAGACAACGCGTGGCGATCGCCAGAGCGCTGGTGTTTCACCCGCCCATCCTGCTGGCGGATGAGCCGACCGGCAACCTGGACTCCCACACCGGCGAGGAAATTCTCTGCTTGCTGGAAGAGTTGCACCGGGAATACAAGAGCACACTGTTGTTTGTGACTCACAACGAGCAGGCGGCCAGGCTCTGCGACCGCATCTTGGTTCTGAAAGACGGCGAGATCATCAAGGAAGGGCGCGTGGATCACTGCCAGCCCGGATTTCAGCGATGATCTCTTCGCTGTGCTTTATCACCTTCCGTCAGTGGCACAGCCACAGACTGCGCGTCATCCTCACGACGCTGGGTATTTCGCTGGGCGTCGCCGTATTTTTTGCGGTGCGAACGACGAACACCTCGCTGCTCGATTCGCTCAAGTTGACAGTCGAAAAGCTTGCCGGTAAGGCGACGCTGCAGGTTACCGCGGGCGAAAACGGTTTTCCGGAGCAAGTGCTCGAAACCGTCCGAGCGACGCCCGGCGTAGCGATTGCCGAGCCGGTGATCGAAGTGATCGCCCACACTCCGTTCGACGACCAAAGCCGGCTGCTGGTTCTGGGAGTGGATACAACCAGCGATCAGAAGCTTCGCGATTACGAATTCGACCGTAGCCAAACAAAAGTCGCCGATTCGCTGGTCTTCGTCGCGCAGCCCTTTTCGATTTTGGTCTCCAGTGATTTCGCTGCGCGGCACAATCTGAAAGTCGGCGACAAGCTGCCCCTGTTCACTTCGCAGGGACGAAAGGATTTCACCGTTCAAGGGACGTTTAAGCCGGTCGGCATCGGTCAGGTGTTCGGCGGGAATATCGCGGTGATTGACGTCTATTCCGCGCAGTACATTTTCGATCGCGGTCACAATTTCGACAGAATTGACTTGATGAACTCGCCCGATGTGCCGGTTGGCGATTTGCAAGCACGCCTGAAGGCGCGACTGCCGGCCGGAATTGACGTGCTGCGTCCCGAAGTGCGCGGCAAGGAGCTGGAGAACACCGTAGCGGCTATGCGCGAAGGGATGTCGGTCACCAGCTTTGTGGCGCTGCTCGTGGGTGTCTACATCATATTTAATTCATTTACCATCAACGTGAATCAGCGCTGGAAAGAAATCGGTATTTTGCGCTCGATCGGTGTGGAGCGCCGCAATGTCAGCTTGATGTTTCTCGGCGAAGCATTTGCGATCGGCGTCCTCGGCTCGATTGTTGGAATCGTCGGCGGCTATTTTCTGGCGGAGGCCGCCGGAAAATTGATGGGCGAGGCTGTCGCTTCGGTTTATGGACTTGTTTCAACGCCGGGCGCTTCGATTTTCCGCACCGACTATGCCCTACTCTCGCTGGTTCTCGGCATCGCGGCTTCGCTGGTGGGCGCCTGGTTTCCAGCGCGCGCGGCGTCGCAACTGGATCCGGCCACGGCGCTCCACAACATTGAAACCCGGCAGCGCGAACACATTCTGGGATTCGGGAGACTCACTCTGGGTGTTCTTCTGGTGGGCGGAAGCGTTTCGCTGATTCGCTTTTCGCCGGTGCGCTCCGGTATGACGTTCCAATTCTTCTACGCCATCATCTTACTGATTGGATTGGCCGTGCTTTTGCCGACGCTGGTGCAGTGGTCGGCGCGCGCGTTGCGCCCGGTGATGAATTGGCTGGGAGGCTCGGAGGGAGCGCTGGCCGTGGACGCCATGATTCAAGCTCCGCGGCGCAGCTCTGCCACCGTCGGAGCGCTGATGATCGGCCTGATGTTTGTGTTCTCCACTGGCGCATTCATTCAGAGTTACGAACGTGTGGTGGATCGGTGGATGAAGCGCATGCTCAATGCCGATCTCGTGGTAGCAACTTCTCAACTCCTGCGATCGCCCAGCTACCATTTCAGCGAGAGCCTCGCCGAGCAGATTCGAGCGATCCCCGGGATCAAGCGCGCCGAAAATGTGCGATTTACTTCAGTTCCGTACGACCACGACACCGTGGCGCTGGTTGCCTATCAGATGGCCGAATTTATGGCGCGCGCGGGTTACGCCGTGGATGAAGGAAACGAAAAGGTCGCGCTCGAAAAGATGCCGAAGGGAGAAGGCGTTTTGATTTCGAGGAATCTTGCGAACCGGTTTGGCCTCCACGTGGGCGATACGATGCATCTGGAATCGCCTACGGGTCCGCTGGATCGGCCGATTCTTGGGATCATGGACGATTACCGGTCTGAAAAAGGGACGGTCTTCATGGATCGCGCGCTTTACAAACAATATTGGAAGGACGACAGCGTGGATTTTATCGACATCCTTGTGAATCCTGGCGTGAATCCCGCGGACATGAAGGCTCAGATCGAGCGCCTGCTAGCGAATCAGGAGCACGCTTTTGTGTACACCAACCAGGAGTTCCGAGGGTGGGTGTTCGGACTCGTGAATCAATTTTTCATGATGAATTACATCCAGCTGGTCATCGCGGTGCTGGTCGCCACGCTGGGGATCGTCAACACGCTGATTATTTCGGTGGCCGAGCGGCGAAGAGAAATTGGAATCATCCGCGCGGTCGGCGGTTTGCGCGGCCAGGTGCGCAAGCTGGTGCTTTTGGAGGCGGTGGCGATATCCATCGTCGGGTTGGTGGCTGGTGCGGCAGCCGCGCTCTTCACCGCCTACTTCATGGTGCATACCGTGGCGCTGGTGTTGGCAGGATACTCCGTGCCGTTTTTCTACCCGTGGGCGCTGATTATAATTACGCTGCCGATCCTGGTTGCAATTTCACTGATGGCGGCATGGTGGCCGGCCCGGCGCGCGGTAAACGTGAATGTGATCGAGGCGATCGCCTATGAATAGTCCAGCGGCTGGAGCGCCGTGGCGCAACGCCAATAAGGTAACCATCCCCTCTCTGCTGTTATGTTTCTGCGCAGTGCTTCCCGCGCTCGCCGCGACTGACGCGAATGCGATCATGGCCGCCGTGTATAAGCAGGACTCCAGCCGCGACATGACGATGCGCGCCGTATTGGATATCTACGCGCAGGACGGCACCAGCAGTAAAAAGCAATTCACCTTGAGCAGGCTCGGCGCGGCTGGCGATAGTAAAACGCTCCTGCGCTTTACCGGCCCCGAGGAAATCCGCGGCGTGGCGCTGCTTTCCGTGAATACGAAGGGCGCCACGGACCGGCAATGGCTCTACACGCCGGCGATCGACCGCGTGCGGCCGATTTCGGCGAGGGAGCTTTCCGAAAAATTTGCAGGCAGCGATTTTACCTACGAAGATGTGGAAGAGCGCGTCCTGGACGACTTTATCTACACGCTGATCGATCAGGACGATACAATCGAAAATCACAAGACGTACAAGATTCAGGCGACGCCGATTTCCCCCGATAAGTCCCAGTACAAATACATCTATTTGTGGGTCGCGCAGGACGTCCCGGTGATTCTTGCGGCGCAGATGTATGACCAGGGCGGCGTACTGATTCGCGAGATGCACGCCAGTCAGCTCAAGAAAGTTTCCGGCATGTGGGGTGCGCGAAAAGTAGAAATGATTTCACCGGCGGACAAAACACGCACGACGCTTACGATCGAAGAGATACACTTCAACCTGCCCCTGGATGAAAAACTGTTCACGCCTGAAGGATTGGCGGCGTCCGGCGAGGAGCATGCTGCAAAGCACGCACCGGCGGCCCACTGAATCTCAGCCGCCAGCGCGCGTAGATCAGGCCGATCAGTACGTCAATTTCCCGTTGAACGACATCTTGTCGAATTTGTATTCCACGGTCACGGCTTTCGTCGGAAAGTCGCCGTAAGCGGGATTGTCAAACTGGATCTTCATGGATTTTGCGTTTGCCGCGATGACTGGATCGGATCCCACATTGCGCGGAAAGACCACGTCAAATTCGTCGTCTGTTCCCTTGGCGAATGAGAAGTTGACGGGGGGCACCTTAGCACCCTTTTCGGTGATCAGGTAAAAGTTCATTGGAACCGTGTTGTCCGGCAGGCTGTGCCAGTAATCTTCTATGACTTTTTCGAGTTCCGGCTTGCCGGTCTCAAACACCACATGAACGGCGATGGTGTCAGGCTTCATCGTATTTAATTGTTGATCCATCTTGTCGTCAAACGCTTTCTTTTCCGCGTCGCTCAACTTGTCGTACTTCGCGTCAATCTGAGCTTGCCGGATCACTGCTTCACGGACCGGCGTAGCGGTACGAAGCTGGACATAATAAGTGATGTCGCCGGTACCGCTGTTGCCGAGCTGAGCGGTGTTCTGTATGCCCTGTCCCGCTGAAGGCAGGGAGCCGTTGCTGCTGTTGTTCTCCACCAGGGCTCGCTTCGACCAGGGCGATTCTTCCAGCATCTTCTTGCAGTCACCCTTGGTCCACGTCTTCCAATCTTTCTTCACCCAGAAATCATCCGCTTTGGCGGTGACTACGGCCAGTCCAAGAACTGTAAGCATGCCCAGTACAACTTGGCGACGCATAGATAATTCCTCCTGATCCGTGAATTCCCCGGGGACTTCGTGCAGCAGAGAAAATACTCTGTTGACATATCCACGTCAAGATACGAGGTTCCAGAGTGATATGGCACTCTGGCGGGATCGGCTTTGGATGGAAAATCTTACACGCGCCATTGAAATGGCAGATGGTGGGCCCGCCAGGATTCGAACCTGGGACCGACGGATTATGAGTCCGCTGCTCTAACCAGCTGAGCTACAGGCCCCCACCGCACAATATCCTACACCAGCGCCCTGGTCATCGCGCGGTCCAGCCGGAAAGGCGGGAAGCAGTTAGGCAATCTCGTGTGCGCCGTCCGCCGCCACGCACGTATAAATTTCGGGCGAAATCCCCGTGGCGCGCATGTAGCCTTCGCGCATATGGCTCACGAATGCGTCGGCCTTTGAGTCGGGAACGAGATTCACTGTGCAGCCGCCGAAACCGCCACCGGTCATCCGCGCGCCGATGCAGCCATCGAACTCTGTCGCGCGCCGGACCATTACATCCAACTCGCGGCAGCTGACCTCGTAATGGTCGCGAAGACTGGCGTGCGATTCGCTCATCAGCCGCCCGAAGTTTGCAAGGTCGCCGCACTTTAACGCGGCGCGCGCGTTCAGCACCCGCGCGTTCTCCGTGGCGACGTGCCGCGCTCGCTTGTAAAGCGTCTCGCTTAGAAGGCCGCGGCGGGCGTCCACTTGATCGGGAGTAACGTCCCGCAGCGCGCGGACAGCGGGAATCACCTTGGCCAGAATGGCAACTGCTTCTTCGCATTCGCGGCGACGCGCATTGTATTCACCGGCCGCGTTTTCGTGCTTCACCATCGTATTGCACAGAATCAGCGCGATGTGCGGCGGTAGCGGAACAGCAGCGTGCTCCAATGATCGGCAATCGAGGAAGATTGCGTGGCTGGCGCGACCGAAGCAGGCCACGAATTGATCCATGATGCCGCAGCGCGCGCCCACAAATTCATTTTCCGATCGCTGGCACAGACGCGCGATTTCGAGCGGCGGAAATGCGCGCTCGCACGCGGCGAAAAGGGCGGTGGCCACGGCGACTTCAATCGCGGCGGAAGAACTGAGTCCCGCGCCGAGAGGGACGTTGCTGCGAATCAGCAAATCCGCGCCCCGCAACGGCATTCCCGCGCGCAGTAGCATCAGCGCGACGCCGTGTACGTAGTCGCTCCAGTTGCGTTGCGGCGCGGCTGATGTTTCGTCTAGATCAATCGCCGCCATTTCGTTGTAGTTCTCCGAATGCACGCGAAGAGTGGAATCAGCGCGCGGTGAAATCGCCACACACGTGGACCGGTCAATTGCGGCGGGCAGGACGAAGCCATCGTTGTAATCGGTGTGCTCGCCAATCAGATTTGTCCGTCCGGGCGCGCAAAACACGCGCGGCATTGCTGCGGGCGAACCAAAAACGCGGCTAAACGCGGCTCGAATGTCCCGAAGGGTTTGCTTCGTTGTCATGTTGAATGTCTTGCGAGTTTGAAATGCCGGATGCGTCGGGCCTTCTGTGCCACGCGAGCGCGATCATCAGCAGGCCGAACGCGGCGAGCACCGCGCCCCAAATTAAGTTCACGTTGATTCCAAGCGAGCGCGCGTAGATTTGTTGATCGCCCAGCCATCCGTACGCGGCCAGCGCCGCGCCAACCAGCAGAAACATTGCTCCGACAGGCCAACGAATATCGAGTCCCATGAGATTCCCCGCGTTCCGCGCGCGCTCCTACTTGAAAATAAAATTCAAAATCGCAACCAGCACCAGCACTCCAATTCCCAGCGCCGCCGGCCGCGCATACCACGCCAGATGTCCTTCGTTGGGTTTCGGCGTCAGCGAATAGACCAGGCCGTTCAATTCCTTCTCCGGCCGCGGTTGCGTCATCAGGCTGATCAGAATCGTGGCAATGAAACATGTCGTCCACGCGAAAATCGCCGTCCAGAAATTTTGCGCCATGTCGCTGGGATACTGATGTAGTTGCGCGCCGAGCCAACCGCCCTTCACTCCGACTGCTTCGCCCACGGGCAGCGTGAGTCCGTGATGCAGGGCCGCGGCGATTGTGCCGCTGAGCAAGCCGTAAAAAGCGCCGTGGCCGGTGGTGCGCTTCCAGAACATGCCGAGGAGGAAGGTGGCGAACAGCGGGGCATTCACGAACGCGAAAATCAGCTGCAGCATGTCCATGATGTTGTTGAAGCGCGTGGCCATGTATGCCGCGAGCACGGAAAGTACGATGCCTGCGACGGTGGTGATTCGTCCGATCTTCAAGTAATGCGCGTCGCGTGCGCCAGGGTGAATGTGCGCCTGATAAATGTCATACGTCCACACGGTGTTGAAGGCCGTGACGTTGCCCGCCATGCCGGACATGAAACTCGCCAGCAGCGCGGTGAGGCCGAGTCCCAGAAGACCGGCGGGGAAATAGTGCAGCAGCATGTTTGGAATCGCCAAATCGTAATCCAGGACGACGTTGCCGTTGCTGTCGCGCTGTGCCCGGCCGGTTGACACGTCTATCTTCGGCGGAATTAGTCCGCGGCTGTGCAAATCCGCCTCGGTGGGAACAGCTCTTGCCATGGCGGCCTGGATTTCCGCCGACGTCGCGCCTTTCGGAATGGTTACGCCGCGCAGGGAAGCAGTGGGCAGGCCAACCGCGATCAGCCCCGGCAGAATCACCAGCATCGGAAAAAGCATTTTTGGCACGGCGGCGATCAGCGGCGTGCGCCGCGCGGCGCTCATGGATTGCGCGGCCATGGCGCGCTGGATCACGAGAAAATCGGTGCACCAATAACCGAAGGAAAGCACGAAGCCCAGCCCCATCGCCAGGCCGAACCATTCCACGCCCATCGGATTCGCGTGTGAATTGGTCATTCCCATCCATGCGTGCGTCATATCGGCGGGTAAACGGGCTTTCAACCCATTCCAACCGCCAACGCTTCGCAGCCCGAGCCAGACCAATGGCAGGAATCCAGCGACGATCATGAAAAACTGAAGCACTTCGTTGTATATCGCGCCGCTCAGTCCGCCGAAAAACACGTAGATCAGGACGATGAGCGCGGAAACGATGATTGAAATATCAAATCCCCGCGCCGGCGAAATTCCAAGCCACGCGAGCGGCGCATCGAACAGGTGCAGCACCTGGATCAATCGCGCCATGGCGTACATCGAAATGCCGGAAGAAAAAATCGTCATCACCGCGAAGGAAACTGCGTTGAGGGTGCGCGTTTTTTCGTCGAATCGCAGGCGCAAATATTCCGGCACCGATCGCGCGCGCGAGCCGTAATAGAACGGCATCATGAAAACGCCGACGAACACCATCGCCGGAATCGCGCCGATCCAGTAGAAATGGCTCGTCGAAATGCCGTACTTCGCGCCTGACGCGCCCATGCCGATCACTTCCACCGCGCCCAGATTCGCGGAAAGAAAGGCAAGCCCGCACACCCACGCCGGCAGCGCGCGGCCGGACAGGAAAAAATCTGTGCTGGTTTTCATGTAGCGCTTCAGAATTACGCCGATCGCGACGACAAAGCCGACGTAAATCAGCATCACGATCCAATCAATCGGTCTGAGGCTCATGATTTGCGCTCTGTAGCTTTCGGCGCGCCGGTTCGTGCGGCGGCGCCGTCCAAATAATGTGTTTCAGACACCGCTCTCAACCTCTCCGCTGCTTCCTCGGGAGTAATGTCCCGCTGCGGCGTGCCCAGCAATTCGTAGCCTACTTGAAATTTACGGACGGTCGCCGAACGCAGGAGGGGCGGGTAGTAGTGCGCGTGAAAATGCCAGCCCGGATGCGCGATGCCGTCGGTCGGCGCGCCATGGTAGCCCATCGAGTAGGGAAATGGCGATTGAAACAGATTGTCGTATCGCGTCGTCAGGCGAATCTGAATGTCCGCGAGTGCGTCGCGCTCGTCACCGGAAAGATCAGCGAATCCGCCTGCGTGCGACTGGCTGATCACCAGCGCTTCAAATGGCCACACAGCCCAGAAGGGTACGAGCGCGCGGAAATGATCGTTCTCGCAAATGATGCGTTCGCCGCGTTGCATTTCAAGCTGGGCGTAATCACACAATAGGCAGCTGCCGCGAGCGCGGCGGTACTCATTCGTCGCGGCCAATTCCCGGGCTGGTTCATTCGGCAGATTTGCATTTGCCCAAATCTGGCAGTGTGGATGCGGATTGCTCGCTCCCATCAATGCGCCGCTGTTCTCGAACGGCAGCACGTAGTTGATCCACGGCAACGCTCCAAGTTCCGCGCACTGTTCGGCGAGTACATCCACGACGCCTCGGACAGCCTTTTGATCCAGGCGCGGCATTCGCAAATCATGGCGCGGAGAAAAACACACCACGCGACACATGCCCGGCTCGCCTTGTGCGACCAATAGTTCCCGCGTTTCCATCTTTTCTTGTGAGGCGTGCGGATTCAGCGCCGGAAAGTCATTCTCGAAAACGAATGTGGAAGTATATTCTGGATTCCGCTTCCCGCCAGCGCGCGTGTTTCCGGGACACATGTAGCATTCCGGGTCGTACGCCGGGATATTCGCGACCGGCAGGGTTTCGATCTGCCCTTGCCACGGCCGCGCCGTGCGCTGCGGAGAAACCAGCACCCAATCCCGTTTCAGCGGGTTGAAGCGGCGGTGAGAATCTGTGGAAAGATCCAGCATTCTGTTTGCTCCGGAGTATACCGCCGCGTCGCGCGATTCCACGCAAATTCCGGCGAGCAGATTGCGCCTGATTAGACACGCGCCAATACTTGAACGGCTGTATTGCCGGCTGCGTTAGGGTAAATTGCCAGTGTCCGGCGGAACTTGAAACGCACTCGCCGTCTATGCGCATCCAACGCTACAACATGAGGAATCTTCGCGGGCTGATTGCAGTTCTGATTTTTGCTTCGATGTTTCCAGCGACGGCCGCGCGCGCCAGTTCGATCACCGACCCAACCGCGAATCCCGTCGCCGATCCGCACGCCATCGTGATTTCCGATCAGGCTAGGTTCACAATCCTGACTCCGCAACTGATTCGCATGGAATGGGCCGCCGATGGAAAATTTGAAGACCGCGCATCCCTCGTTTTCATCAATCGCCGCATGCCGGTGCCGCCGTTCAAACAGTCCGTGCAGAATGGCTGGCTGGTCATCGATACCGGCAAACTTGTGCTGCGCTACAAACGCAAGAGCGGCCAATTCACCGCCGACAATTTGCAAGTAACGCTTAAATTGAACGGCGCGCCGGTCGCCTGGCACGCCTATCTTCCCAACACTGGCAATCTGGGCGGCACCACACGCACGCTTGATGGCGTGCGCGGCGCCACCAATCTCGAGCCCGGCCTGCTTTCGCGCGATGGCTGGGTAATGATCGATGATTCGACGCGGCCGCTCTTTGACAACAGCGACTGGCCGTGGGCGCAGCAGCGGGCCGACACGCCTCAGCAGGATTGGTATTTTTTCGGTTACGGGCACGAATACCGCGCCGAGCTTGCCGATTACATTCGCGTCGCCGGGCGCATTCCGTTGCCGCCGAGATTTGCATTTGGCGTCTGGTGGTCGCGCTACTGGGCATACACGGACGAGGAATTTCAAGAGTTGATCGATCAATTCCACGATCACAACGTTCCTCTCGACGTGCTGGTGATTGATATGGACTGGCACCCGACTTTTGGTGTTCGCTGGTGGGAAAACAAGTACGACGACTCATCTCACACGCTCGGATGGACCGGCTATACCTGGAACAATTTATATTTCCCCGACCCTCCGGAATTTCTTTCCTGGGTTCACACGCAAGGATTGAAGGTCACGCTGAATATGCACCCCGCATCGGGTGTGCAGCCGTTTGAGTCCGAATATCCGGACATGGCGCGCGCGATGGGTGTGGACCCCGCCACGAAGAAATACATCCCGTTCGACATTGCGGACAAAAAATTTGCCACCAACTACATGGACATCCTGCACCACCCGCTCGAAAAAATCGGCGTGGATTTTTTCTGGCTGGACTGGCAGCAGGAAAACCGAACGAGCATTCTGGGTCTGAACCCGACCTGGTGGCTGAATTACGTTCACTTCACTGATATGGAGCGGGAAGGGAAGCGGCCGCTCATTTATCACCGCTGGGGTGGGTTGGGAAATCATCGCTACGAAATCGGATTTTCAGGTGACGTGATTTCGGATTGGCCCTCTCTCGCTTTTCAGCCCGAATTCACCGCGACCGCGGCCAACGTCGGCTATGGCTACTGGAGCCACGACATTGGTGGCCATATACCCGGCATCGTCGCGCCGGAACTCTACACGCGCTGGCTGCAGTGGGGAGCCTTCAGCCCAATTTTGCGCACGCACATGTCGAAAAATCCGCAGGGGGAGCGGCGCGTGTGGGCCTTTCCGGAGCAGTACGCGGAAATCATGCGCGACGCTCTGCTGCTGCGGCATTCGCTCACTCCTTACATTTACACCGCGGCCCGCGAAACCTACGAATCCGGCATTTCGATTTGCCATCCTCTTTATTACGATTACCCCGAAGCGCCGCAGGCCTACGACGCGAACACGAAGGGCGAATACGCTTTCGGAAACGACTTCATCGTTGCGCCGGTTTCTTCTCCGGTTGACGCCGCGTCGCAGCTTGCGAAGCGCCCCATCTGGATTCCGGAAGGCGACTGGATCGAATGGCCGACCGGCGCACATCTGCACGGCCCGGCGATGATGGATCGCACATTCCGGTTGGATGAAATTCCCGTCTACGCGCGCGCGGGGGCGATCGTGCCGCTGCAGCAGGGCGATCCCGGCGTCACAGGCGAAGCGGACATGAAGACTCCGTCCGGGCCGGCGCCCGATCCGCTGGTGCTGCAGATTTTCCCCGGCGCGCGCGGCGAAGGAAAACTCTACGAAGATGCGGGCGATTCGCTCGGCTACAAAGGCACGGAATTTGCCTGGACGAATTTTCGTCAGCAGAAGCTTCCCGATGGCTCGCTGCAGATCCAGATCGCGCCGGCGACGGGAGGTTTCCCCGGCATGCCCGCCGCGCGCGCGTACGAATTGCGCCTCGCCGGATCGTGGCCGCCGGCGTCGGTCACCGTGAACGGTGTGGCGCTTTCCTTCGCCGGCCCCGAAGCTCCAAAACCCGGCCAGCAGATCATCGGCTGGCGCTACAACGGCGAAACCACCACGACCATCATCGACCTGCCGGAATTTTTCGTTGGCACGGCAATTGACGTGCGCGTCGCGTTCCCCGCGCGCTCCGCGGAGGACGACCGGCTGCTCGACGGCGCGGCCGGAAAACTTGCTCGCCTCCACGGCGCGATGCACATGCTGGAAGATACCTGGCCGCAGGGCTGGGCGCCGGATGATCTGCTCGGCGCCGCGCAGACCGGACGCCGTATGTCGCTGCAGCCTGCGACGGCCGTCGAAGAGCTGCGCAAACTGAATCAATCCTGGCCGGACATTCTGAAAACGATTGAAGGGCTCAACGTTCCGATTGCCGCCCGTGATGCGGCGCTAGCGCATTTGAAGAACTAATTTCGCTCGTCGTCAATCTTCCCGCTCCGCAACAAACCATCCGCGCTTTCGCGAGCGTTCACTGGTGCTCATTAGGCGGCCGCGGATACAGCGCGGGGCCGGAAACGTTTTCCGTGTTCTGCATGTCCGGGCCAAGCGTGGCGATTGCCGCATCCGGATCTGGGTGAAAATCTTGTGCGTATCCGTACGCAGGAGCGCCGGCGTAATTATTCCCGTAAAAAAGATTCAACACCGTACTCCCAATTGGATCGAAATAGATTCGGCGCTCAAATGCATACGCCTTCGCGGAAAGAATCTTTAGCGGAGGATCATCGCCGTTCGCAAGCGACAAATGGAACGCGTCCCATTCCTCGCTGGGCAAATTCACGGCAAGCGATTCATTTTCCGCAACCACTCCGTCGCGCACGATGTGTACGCGGCGAATGCTGCTATTGGTGATGGTGCCGCCGTTCGGTTTCAGAACTTGAATGTCGCGCCAGAAATTTTCTTGTGACGGATCAATCTCGAAAACAATGCGCGCAACCGGCGCTTTGCTAAGCCCCGGCCACGAAACAATCGTCCGATTGCCTTCCTGGGTGATCTTCAGGTCTTCGGAATCGAGCGTCCATACGGCATTATCAATGTGAGTGTCCACGGCAATGGCGCGCGTGATTTGTTCCGGCGCCACGCGCGGCAGGCGCACGCGCAGAAATTTATAGTTCGACGGGCGGAATTTCAACGTGAAATCCGAACCCAGGCCTTCGTGCGTGAAATCAAACAGCACGGAGCCGCCCAGGTCTTCGCCGTGCGCTTGCGTTTCGCTGTTCAGTCCTTGCACCTTGCCGCTCGCGAGGAAATCATAGACGCCGTCCAGCCGCAGGTCCAATTCGTCGCACTGCGGGGCGCCGCGCGTGTCCACGATGAATTGCGCGTCGCCATCCACGCGCGCCATATCCATTAGCTTCGCCTCAAACCGTTGCGCGGATCGCGATCCCTGGCCGATTTCCACGGCGTAGGGGACTTCGCTGGAGCCGGCAAACAGGCGAACATCGCCCAGGTCGCGGCGCGCGTGATTCCAGATTTGGCTATCCACAACCAAATAATTTTGTTTGTGCGGCGTGATGCCTTGCACGGGACGCAGATTGCTCCAGATTTCTTTCGAAATTGCCGCTGTACTGCAGAGCGCGACAAGTAGCACTCCGCCGAGAACTGCGGGGAGAAGGTTGGATCGCCGTTCGCTCATCGTTCGCCTCCTGATAGGGATTGATGAAGGAGCCCGGAGCCGTTACCGATGTGCCTATTCTATGAAAACGAATCGTGGAAGGCTATCGGCGAGTGCTAAACACAGAGGTCTTCACGCCGCGTTCACGGCATCGGATTGGCGGCTATGGCAAAATATGGTCTGGGCCAAACATGCAAGATCGCTCCGCAGGCAGTCCTGCCGCACCAGAATTGATCCGCCTGGATCGAAATATCTGCACGAATCTTCCCGCGGCGGAATCCCGCGAATGGCTGGTGACGAACGGCCTGGGCGGCTTCGCAATGGGAACCGTTGCGGGCCTACTCACGCGGCGCTATCACGGATTGCTGGTCGCGGCGCTTGAGCCGCCGGCGCGCCGCACGCTGCTGGTGGCGAAATTGGATGAGGTCGCGCGAGTCGGCGCCGCATCCTTCGCGCTGGGCGCGAACCGCTGGTCGAGCGGCGCGATTGATCCGCACGGATTCCAGTTCATCGAATCGTTTGCGCTGGAAGGCACGACGCCGGTGTGGACCTACGCGCTCGGCGGCGCGCGACTGGAAAAACGCGTGTGGATGCAGCAGGGCGCGAACACTACGTATGTGGAATACCGGCTCGACGGCGATACCGGCAGCAGCGTTGAGCTGGAGCTGAAGGCTCTGGTGGATTACAGGGACTTTCATTCCGCCACGCATGCAGGGAACTGGCGGATGCAAGTTGAGCCGGTGGCACACGGCGTTCGCGTGACGGCGTACGAGGGTGCGGTTCCGTATTACCTGCTGAGTTCCGCCGCGGCGGCGGAAATCGCGAATGAGTGGTATTACAAGTTCGAGCTGGCCGCGGAACGCGAAAGAGGTCTGGACGATTGCGAGGACCATTTGCACGCCGCGACTTTCCGCGTGACGCTGCAAACCGGGCAATCCGCAAGCCTGATTTTCACCACGAATGAAAAGGTGAATCTGGACGCCGCGGCGGCGCAGACGGCGGAGCGTACGCGGACGCGTTACCTGCATTACGCGATGCACGGCCACGCGACGCGGCAGATTCCCGCGCAGCCGGAGTGGATTTCGCAACTGGGGCTGGCGGCCAGTCAATTCGTGGTCGAGGTTCCAGCCGAAAGCGCCGATTCGCCGGGCGTTATTGCCGGCTACCCGTGGTTTGGCGTTTGGAGCCGCGACACGATGATTTCGCTGGCGGGCTTGACGCTGGCGACCGGTCGGCCGGAGATCGCGCGCGGAATTCTGCGAAGGTTTGGCGGGCAGGTGAACGGCGGCATGCTGCCAAATTATTTTCCGGAACGCGGCGAAGCTCCGCAATACAACAGCGTGGACGCCGCGCTGTGGTACGTCGAAGCCGTCCGGCAATATCACGATGCGACCGGCGATCTTGATCTTGTCCGTGAACTTTTTCCCGCGCTGGCGGAGATTGCAAGAGCGTATGCGAGCGGAACGCGTTTCAGCATTCACGCCGATCCCGCTGACGGATTGCTGTATGCGGGTGAGGCGGGCACGAATCTGACGTGGATGGATGCGCGAAGTGACGGCCGCGCGGTGACCCCAAGAGTGGGGAAGCCCGTCGAGGTGAACGCCCTGTGGATTAACGCGCTGGAGAATCTGGCGGCGTTTGCGCGGAAACTGGGCACGCGCGACGGCGATTACGCGCAGCAAGCCTCGCGCGCAAGAAACAGTTTCACGCGATTCTGGAATTCAGAGCGCGGCTACTGCTTCGACGTGCTCGATGGGCCAAAGGGGAATGAGGCAGAGTTGCGGCCGAACCAAATTTTCGCGGTTTCGCTGCGGACAACGCTGCTCAGCGCATCGCAGCGATTTGCAATTGTTGAGGCGTGCGAGCAGCACCTGCTTACTCCTTTCGGGCTGCGCACACTTGCAGCCGATGCGCCGGGTTACTGCGCGCGGTACACGGGAGCGGAAAGCCAGCGCGCAGCTGCGTATCATCAGGGCACGGTGTGGCCGTGGCTGCTGGGGCCGTTTGCGCTGGCGTATTTTCGCGTGCATCGGGATCGAGCGGCTACACTGCGATTGTTCGACGCGATCGCCGGACATTTGAATGAGGCCGGGCTGGGAAGCGTCGGCGAGGTACATGACGCGGAGCCGCCGTTTACAGCTCGCGGTTGCCCCGCGCAGGCGTGGAGCGTGGCGGAGATGCTGCACGTTTGGACGACGATCTCGGAATCCGCGGCGCGTTGACTTGCGCGGCGCGGGAGCCGAAGATGGGCGGCGAAAAGGATTCATCCGGGAGAACACATGGCTGAGAATTTGGCGGACTTCAATAAATTTCGGGCGGATCTGAATGAGGAAATTCTGGGCTGCGGACATCTGGCGATGAAGCGGTTCTTCGCGCTGGATCACCAGGCTTATGAGCCGGGCGCGCTGAACACCAAGACGAAGGAAATGCTGGGTCTCGTCGCTTCAATGGTGTTGCGCTGCGACGACTGCATCACCTATCACATCGTGCGCTGCGCGGAGGAAGGCTGGACGCGCGCGGAAGTGATCGACGGGATGAACGTGGCGCTAATTGTGGGCGGATCGATTGTTATTCCGCATTTGCGGCGGGCATTTGCGCGGATGAGGGAAATTCCGCAGTTGAAGCCGTAGCTAGGTGGATGCTGCATCATTCCAGAGCATAGCCAATTTCCGTGCGTTCAAAATCAGATAGGCCGCAGTGAGCCATGCCGTGGCGCCGAAACCGGCTGAGGCGCAGAAGAGCCGTTGGCCGACACCGAGGGAAGCAGCAGGCGCGGCAAGCGCAATGCCCGTGGCGAGACAGCCCATGGCCGCTGTGAAGTAGTAAATCCGTACGCGAAAAAGCCGGCCGAGCGGCGCAAAGTGCGCGCTCACCACGAACAAAATTGCAGGCCATGCCAGGTCAGGTCGTTGGAAGTGCATCATGACAAGTGCGACGATGCCGATGGCCAGCCATTCGGCGGCGACCGCCCAAAGAAATTTCCTGGCGATCTGCTTGCTGCGGGCTCTTGCGGCGGCATCTTTCTGCGCGGCGCTGGCGTGCGGGGCCATGCGCCTGACAGCGATGCCACCCCAGATGAGCGCCGCAAACACCGCGACAATGGCGATGAACCATGAGAGAGGGAAATCCACGTTGGCAGGCTTGAGCGGGTTCACGCCGGCGCGCACGCAAACCGCAGCCCAACCGGCGTAGAAAATGGAAAAGGCTCCGGCGAGCGCGAGGATAATTATGCCGCTCGACAATCCCGCCACGGCGGGACGGTACATGACAAGCTTCGGCGTGTCATCCACGGATTCAGTTCGATTCTGTGCCGGAATTTATTCCCCGAGCAATTCTATTCGGTGAAGACGACGCCGACAGCCGTCTGGTCGGTTTGCGGGCCGGGTTCGAGCTTCACAACATAGCCACGGAGCCGCAGCGGATGTTCAGTGGGCGCCTCTTTGCCGGGATCGCCCATTTCGACCTGCAATTCAGATTGCAGGCGCGGGCTGTGATTCAGGTAGAGCATCGCGCCCTGCAGCGTAAGGTCGCGAATCACGGTTTCTTCCGCGAAGGCGCGCCCCTCCGAAGTGAATCCGCTGACGTGAGCGCGCAAATTTCCGTCGCGGCGCTGCGTGCTGCCGCTGGTGGGAATGTGAACGGCCATCTGATCGTGGCCGAGGCTCATGGCCATGCCTTCGGCCGCGCCCCAAACATTGTCGAAATGCTGGCGCGCCTGGCGAAGCAGCGCGTCGACATCACGATCGGAGCTATCCGGATCGTGATGGAAGAGCACAAGATTTCGCGCGCGAGCTTCCTTCGCGGTTTGCGCGCCCGCCAGCCAGGAAGAATGTCCCCAGCCGCGGCGAGGGCCGGCGAGTTGTTCGGGCGTGTACTGCGCGTCATTGATGAAGATGTCCGCGTGGTCGGCGAGCTTGAGAAGGTTGCCGTCGAGCCCGGCGTCGCCCGGTTCGTTATCCGTGGCATAGGCGATGATGCCGGCGGGCGTCTCAAACCGGAAACCGAGACAGCCCTGGGGATGATTCAGCCAGAACGTGCGGATTCTTACATCGTCAATCTGAAGCGTTTCGCCGCCGGAAATTTCCGTGAAGTCGCGGCGCGCGGACATGGCGCTGACGTTCACTGGGAAATACGGAGAGGCCATCTGCGTTTCAAAGACTTGCTTCAAGCTATCGGGTCCCAGGAATTTCGAGCGAAAACTGTAAAACTGAAATTGGTTTTGCGGCGAATAAAGCGGAGCGAAGAACGGAATTCCCTGGATGTGGTCCCAGTGATAGTGAGTGATGAAGATGTGAGCGTTGACGGCGGCCGGGCTGTCGTCTTTGTGGGCCGATTTCGCTGCTTTGGCAGCGGCGTTACCGTTGCCACCGTTTGCCGAATCATGAGGGGCAGCCACGCCTTCGCCTTCCAGATGCGTGCCCAAGCTGCGCAGGCCGGTCCCGCAGTCGAGAATGATACGCGTGCCGCGCGGGGTGGTCAGCTCGAGACAGGCGGTGTTGCCGCCATATCGCGAGGTGGCGCGATCCACGGTGGGCGTGGAGCCCCGGACACCCCAAAATCGAATCTGTGTTGTGGCTTCGCTCAACTCTACCTCATGAGGTTGCGCATGGACACCGATAGAAACGCGGGACGGCTTGCCTCATCGTCGCCAAAAATGAATGGATCTAGCTTTCCTAAAAATGTTAAACAGCGCGATTCGGCGCGTCAATTGGCATTCGTGGAAGTGACGCGGAAAACGCACGGCGGGAGGTGACTTTCGCGCAGCGCGGGATGTTGCGCCGCGAGCGAACGCTGCGAAAAGCCCTAGAATAAAAGATGGTACGGGAGGATTTCATCGTGCGGCGTCATGTGCGAGTACTTACAATTGTGGCGGCGATGTTGTTGGCAATGCCGCTGCTCGCGCAAAGACCGATACCGACCGGTACGATTTCCGGTGCGGTGACGAAGGTGGATGGGACGCCACAAGCAGGCGCAAGGGTTTATTTTCAGCCGAGCGACGGGGGCGTGCCGCGGCTCGTGCAAACCGACGCGGAAGGGCATTATAAATTTCAGAAGATAAAGGCTGGTCTATACGACGTGCGCGCTCAGGCGGGAGGCGCGTGGTCAGAGGTGCACCGCAACGTGAACATCCGCGCGAATGAAGAAGTGACGGTTGACCTGCAAATTAAACCGGCCAGCGCACAGAAGCCTGGCAATCCATAATCTGCCCTTCAAACAACCCGCGACTACTGCGGAAGCGGCAAGAGCAGCAGGCGATTGTTCGCCTGATCCACCAACAGCACCAGATTTGTCTTTGGCACGATTGCGATCGAGCCAAGCTGCGAATTTTGCAGGCCGATATTCGCTTTGATGGTGCTGTCGTTGATGTCCATTACGGAAATGGTGCTGCTGGCCGAATTGGCGGTAACAATCGAGCTCGACAAATAGTTGTATGCGAGCGACGTGGGATTGATACCGGTTCGACTGGCGGCGGTGAGCTGCGAGGTTGGATTCACCAGAAACACGGCATTGCCGAGGCTGGATGTGACGAGGAAGATCTTTGTCACCGGATCCCACGCAACACTGGTTGGCTGACTGGGCCCAGTCAGCGTGCCGGTGATCGTGGGAGGCGTCTGCGAGATATCGAGCAGAGTGAGGCTGCTGGAACCACTATCCGCCACGAGCGCCAACTGATCATAGGTATCGACGGCGACGGCGATGGGTTGTTCACCTACGGTGGTGGAAGTCACACTGGCGAGCCCGCCCTGAGTGACGTCAAAGCTGCTGATGCTGTCAGAATTTGCATTGAAATTCGCGACGAGCGTGTTGCCGGTCAAAGGATCAATCGCGACACCGGTGGGTTCGACGCCGACGCTAAACTCTGTTGTGCCTTGTGAGGGGTCCGCCAGATCTATGATCGTAATCGTGTTGTCTCCGCGATCGGTGACGACGGCGAGTCCGGTTCCGGGCATGGTGGCAACACCCTGCGGATTTGCGCCGACGGAAACAGTGGAAGTGACGGCACCTGTCGCGACGTTCACGAGCGCAACTGAATTGCAGCCGGATTCGGTGACGAGCGCGACATTCCGGACGTCGTCATAGGCCACAGCTGTGGGCGCGGGAGAAGGGCATGCGGTTCCGGTGAGGTTCACAGGCTGTACGACTGATAAGCCCTCGACGTTGGAGACGATCGCCGAATTGTTGGAGCTCATCACATCCACGGCAAACCTCCGCGGAGCGTTCAAGAGCGAAGGAGGCACGATGACCGTCATCTGGCGATCGGTGATGGAACCTGGAACAGGTGATACGACGACTCCGTCAAATCTGGCAACGACCGGGCCGGCAGAAACGAATCCTTTGCCGATTAGCGTCAGGGAGAGCGAGCTGGTGGAAGTCAGAGTGAGATCCGTTCCCAGTTGCCGATTGATCGGCAGGACGACCTGCTCGAGTTCCAAAGACTTGACCGGGCCGAGGGAGAAGATGGATATGTCGTTGCTGCCTGAATTTACCACGACGGCTTGATTGGTGCCGGGATCGACGGCAACCGCGGCGGGCGTGGTTCCGGGCAGAACAAAGGTGCTCTGCCGCAATGGCGTCCGCGGATCGATCACCGAGCCCGTGGCAGTGGTTGCGTTGATGGCCACGGCTATGTCCGTATAAGGATTGATGGCAATCGCGTTTGTGCCGGCTTCGAGCGGCATTGCCGTGACGGCCTGATCGAGCACGCTCATCAGGATTATGGAATCCTGATTCGTTGGATCCGTCAAAAGCACCTGCTTGGCTTCCTGATCAACGGCCATGCCACTGACGTTTTGCCCGAACTCCACCGTGGCGAGCGGGTCCGAATAGAATATCGTGCCGCCGCCGCTGGTGCTGTCCGCGCCGGTCTGAGTGAATGTAAATGAATTCGAAGTGGGGACAGTCGCAACGGTGAAGATTCCGTTAAAGGTGGTGTCGGTGACTCCGGTGATTAAGACGGCGTCCCCGACGAGCAAGGAGTGAGGAGTCTGTGTGGTGATCGTCACCGTGCTGGTAGAAGAGACGCGCACCGCGCCTCCCGCGCCGATCTGATTCGAGTTTCGAGTGGCGAGGTTCACAATCGAGAAAGTCCCCGCTCCCCCCGGGCTCACGAGCCCCCAATTGAGATTGGGCATCACGGAGACCTGAGGCTTGGTACCCGTGCCGAGTGTGACGGCACCGACAAAAGCCGGTGGCGTCTGTGTGAGATCAACCAGCGCTCCAATATTCGTGGACTGATACGCCACCAAAGCAATGCCTGTGATGGGATTGACGGCCACGGAATAAGGCGCGGCGGGAATCTGCGTGCTGACAGTGGAGACCGCCCGCGTCGTCAGATTGACGACGGAAATTGTTTTCGCCGTGTTGTTCGCGACGACGGCATAGTTGCGCACGTTGTCCACAGCCACGCCAGTGGGGCCCGCTCCCGCGCCGAGCGAGATGGTGCCGCCGGGGATAATCGCCGGAGGAGTGGCGGTCATATCGACCAGCGAAAGATCGTTTGACCCGAAGTTCGCGATTACAGCCACGCCGGTTGCCGTGTTAATGGCGATCGAGCTTGGCGTCGTTCCGACTCCAAGACTCTGGATGGTTGGCGTTGCCGCAGCGGTGGACTGCACCGAAAAATTGGTTACGGCTTCATTTTGAGGAGCGCTGGCCGGAGTTGTGACGGAGGGATTCTGCAACGCCACCTGATGAAGTCCGGGCGTCGAGAGATCGCCGGTGCAGCCCGAAGAGCAGTTGCTGCTGCCGGTAATGGTGACGGAGACTTGCCGCGGTTGAATGCTGGTTACGGCGGCGACGGAATTATCAAATTCCGCCTGGACGGCGGCCGCTGTCCCTCCGATCGCATTACTACCGAAATAGCCGCCATCAATCACGAACGATTCATTGGCGCCATTCTGAGTCTGCTGGGCGAGACTATTTGGAGCGGCAGCGACGATGGCGGGGCGCACGGGATCCACTTCCATCTGGCACATGGTGACGACGGTGCAATTGATGAATGAGCCGCCCTGGCGGGCGACGGAGACCTGTAGCGTGGTCGGCGACGCGCTGAAAATCGATGCAGGGATCTGGGCACGCAATTCGTCAGTCGTAACCGCGGTGGGCGTCAGTATGACGTTTCCATTGGAGCTGGTCACACTGACCACAGAAGTGTTGAGGAAATTCGCGCCGGTGACATAGACGTCGATGAAAAGCGAGCCCTGTGCGACATCCGTGGGATAAATCGAGGTGACGGTTGGATCCGTCGCCGCTGTAAGGGTGATGTTCGCGGAGGCAAACTGATTCGGATCCGCGACCGATGCAGCCTGAATCACAATGGGCGACGCCGCGGGTACGGAAGTGGGCGCTTGATATGTGCCGGTGCTGACGCCGGTGCTCGGATTGAAGCTGGTGGCGATGAAGGAGCCCTGCACGCCAGTCGTGTCCGTGGGGCATCCCGAAATAGCCGCGGTCGTGGTGGAAACCGAGGATGCCTGACAGACCGTCCAGGTAACCTGAGATTTAGTAAGCAGTGTACCGGTGACTGAAGCAGAAAAAATGAATGTTTCGTTCGTGCCCAAATTGACGGTCGTGGGAGTGACAGTGGTACGGATGCCGGAATCGATAGTGATGCTCGCGCTCGCGGAAGCCGTGCTGTCCGCCTGCGAAACCGCTGTTACAGTGACAATGTCAGGAACAGGAACGGCAACTGGCGCGGTGTAATCGCCGTTTGTGTCAATCGTACCCACTGTGGAATTTCCACCCTGAATACTATTCACTTCCCAGTTGACAGCCGTATTGCTGCTGGTCGTTGAGACTGTGGCGGTGAGAGTAATTGTCCCACCGACGGCAACAGTAACCGATGTCGCATTGAGCGTGACCGTTGTCGGCGTGGTGCTGGATGAGCTGCTCCCGCAGCCTGCTAGAAGCAGACTGAGAGCGATAATCCATACAATCCCTTGTTTCCGGCGCTTCATCCCCTGCCTCCGTCCAAGTTAATCTCGTTTCCTGCCGCCGGTTCAGCGGCTGCCATCTCGTTCGCTAGAATGTCCGGCTAATCGTAAAGCGCAGCGTCGTCAGCGGGTCAACGTAGCTAAACTGTGCCGGATTCCCGACGGACTTCGTCATCTGCGGAATGATCTGATCCTGGAGCACGCCAGGAGGCAAGGAATCCGCTAGTTCCTTGCTGATATAAAAATCCCCAGGAGGAGCAACAATAAATTGATTATAGCGCAAGAAATTATAGGCATAGTAAAGGCGGAAGGGCACCTGAACGATCGGCAGCTGCACCACAAGTTCGAGACCGGTGGAAGCTCTGGGCCTAAAATTGGAGCCCGCCGCAAGCGACAGCTCCGAACTCACATTCGATGTGGGGAACGATTGTTGTAATGCAGTTACACCGGCAGGGTTTAAGTTCAGTTCATCTCTGCGGAGAACACCGACCGACCCAGCATCGAAGAAAGCGCTCAGACCGACCTTATCGCCATAGAGGGGAATTCTGTATTCCGCATTGAAGATGCCTTCGGTATCGCCGCCGGGGAAGGTGATGGTGTAACCCAAAGTTGGAATACTGATAGAAGACTGAGTCGGGTTGCCATTCGCATCGAGCTTTGTCGGATTTGAATAGAACAGCGTCTGAGAGCTTGCGACAGGGATGAACGCAATCGGCGAAACGGTCTGGACGTCAAATCCCCGCAGCGTATCTTCGCCCCCAGCGTAGAAGCGCTCGAAAGGAGGCAATTCTTCTCCGCTGTAGCTGGTGGCATATCGTGCCAGGAAGCGGATGCCGATCACGTTGCGCTTGTGATACGTCGGATGGAAGTAGGTGAGCGAGAACAACTGATCGATGGCCTTGGTATTTCCGCCCAGCGGGCCGCCCTCAAAGGAGACGGAGTAAACAAGGCTTCTACCGCTGTGAGCGTTGATGGGATTATCCACCGAGTTATAGCTCAAAGCACTGGTGAATCGGCTCTCATGAATGCCATTCAGAGCCGAAGGGCCGGCGACAGCCTGAAAATTCAAAGCGGTGAATAACAGGGTCGCGGCGGGCGTGAAGGGTTCGATATCCGTATCCGTGTATCCGTAGGTGAAACCAAGGCTAGTTCGGCCGCGTTTGGACCAGCGCTTGACGGGAAGTTGCGTGAAGATTGTCGCGCCCTTGCTGTTCTGGTTGTAGTTTTCGGCGACGTCGGGCGAGAGCGTGATTTTCTCACCCAGTAAGAGTGAGGTCTGGCGGGCCTGATCGAAGTTGTAACGGCTATCAAACAGGGTGAAGCCTGTGGCAATCGGCCGATCGAAAATGTAAGGCTCAGTGAAACCGAGCTGGAAGGCCCGGAGCACGGTGCCGAAATTGGCCGATAGCGTGAGTGTTTCGCCGAGGCCGAGGAAATTGTGGGTCTGATAGCTCAGGCCAAGGGAGCTGCCGTAGATACCGCTGATGCCGCCCGTCAGGCTGATGGATTGCTTTTGCTTTTCCTTGACCTTGAGATTCAGATCCACGGTGCCGGCTTTGACGTTGCGTTCGACGGCGGCGGCAGTTTCGGGTTTGAGCTGGTCAAAAAATCCGAGTTGATTCAGGCGCAGAATGCTCACTTCCCACAAGCGGTTGTTGTACAGATCACCTTCATCCAGCAGAAGCTCACGGCGGATGACTTTGTCACGTGTGGTGGTATTGCCGGAGATATTGATGCGGTGAATGTAGTACGGCTTCTGCTCGCTGAATTTCAGGGTAACGTTCACGACCTTGTTCTTATGGTCGACATCGAATTCCGGCACGGCTGTGAAATCCATAAAACCAAAGGTTCCATAGAGCTTCGTATAGCTTTCGACCGCTTTGCGGATTTTTTCGCTGTCCAGAATATCCCCCTGCTTGAGGGGGAACGCGTTCACCAGGAACTCGTGTTTCAGTTGCAGGCCTTTTTCGGGATCGGCGTTCACGATGTAAAGCTTGCCCATGCGGAACTGATCACCTTCCACAATTTCGATGGTGATGTTGGCGGCCTTGCCGTGCTGGGTGCCAATGACAGGAATGTCCGGCTTGATGATGCCCTTGTGGTAGGTATCAACCGTTTTCACCAGGGGCTCTTTGCACGTTGTTTCGCATTCGCTGATGCGCGCCTCAAAATACCCGTTTCTCTGGTAAAGCTCGTTGCGGATACCCACTTCCATGTCTTCGTCGAGCTTGGCCTGATCGAACGTTTTCGGGATGAAGCCGATATTTACGCTGAACAGTTTGGCGTCGAAGCCGTAAGGCCGATCATGGCGCATGGAACGGATAATGCGGCGCGAGGAGAATGCATGATTTCCGACAATGGTGATCTTCCCGACTCTTACTTTCACGCCTTCGTCGATGTTAAAAGTCAAGATGACGGAGTTTGTGGCAGGGATGGTCTGGTAGGTGGCCTTGACCGTGGCAAATTGGCGGCCATGATCGGCCAGCAAGTCGCGGATGACGACTTCTGCTTTTTTGACCTTAGTAGGATCGAACTGGCTGTCCTGCGTCAGGGAGACTTTGCGATCCTTGAAGGCGTCCAAAATATCGGATTCGCTGATGGAATGATTGCCCTTGTATTCGATGCGGCGGATTGTGGGCCGCTCTTTGACGTGAAACGTAACGATTTTTCCGTTGGGGTCGGTCGCGCTATCTTCGACGGTGTAATAAACGTCGTCAAAATATCCGGTGTTCCAGAGAGCGTGGTAGTCCTTGTCGAGCGTGACTTCGCTGTACGGATCTCCGACGCGGCTGTAGATTTTTGCCAGCAGCACATCACGCCGGATGCGGAGATTGCCGACGAAATTAATTCGTTCAATGACGAAGGGGTTCGGCGCTTTCCGGTTGGCGGACAGATTTTGGCCCTGCGCAGCCGGAAGGGTCACGAAGCCAGCTGCGGACAGCAGCAAAATGGCCACGCAAACCTCGAGACGACTTCGCAGGCAAACCAGGCAGGATTTTCCGCACGCGGCCGTGAGACGCCTCACGACCGCTTTCCCCAAAGCAATCGGAATACTCCCCCTGCTGGCACAGGAAAACTACCAGCATGTGCGCGTAGGATTCGTCAGTGGACGACCGGGGTTGCCTCGATAACCGGCCGGAATACAAGACCTTCG
>Ga0335078_10002035_pt1 | contig 30625 bp, 24 predicted proteins | sample Lox_Sample_32_FD_206711 | JGI IMG/M metagenome (GOLD analysis project Ga0335078, IMG submission 206711) | Soil microbial communities from Loxahatchee National Wildlife Refuge, Florida, United States - Lox_Sample_3.2 | ecosystem: Environmental > Terrestrial > Soil > Wetlands | place: USA... | reverse complement strand
CCTCACTTCCACCTGCCGCCGCCACGACATAGACCCGCAGCTCTATCTCACACAGTTGCTCGTTAACCTGCCGGTCACGACTGACGGCGATCTATCCGCCTGGCTGCCGGACCGATGAAAAACCGCACAGAATGTGAGACTGAGCGGCTTTGCCCAGGAACGCAAGTTTGCCCGATGATTAAATTGCTTGCCACAGAAGTCCCATTGAACGTGATAAAGATCACATGCCGAGTACAGGCTTTGATACAATGCACGGAGTTGAAAATTCTCGCAATTCATCTCATTGCAAGCGTGAGCCAATGCCCGGGTCCGGACTGCGACGCTACTAGCTTGAGCGTGTATTCCGGTTGTTCGCAAAGCTTCATCGGTGCTTGCAAGAGGAGGCGCCATGCCATTGGTTCGCATCATTCTCCCTTCGTACATTCCATTTCTGCCGTTGACCCGAGTCGGTTCTTCGCGTCGTTTGCCGAGATTGGGATTTCTGTTTGCGACGCCAGCGATTTTCGTAGCTCTGATTGGCGGCATATCTTCGCTCGCCGCAGCTCAGACGGCGCAGTTTACAGGCGCGCAAAGCGCAATTCCCACTAGCACGCTATCGTATCCCGGCAAGGTGGCCGTAGATAGAAGCGGGAGTATCTACATCTCGGACACCTTTAACGGCAGGGTGCTGAAGGAGACTCCAACACAAGGCACTTATACCGAGAGCACAGTGGTGAGCGGTCTTGGCCAGTTGGGCGGGATTGCGCTGGACGGAAACGGAGATATTTTTATCACCGAATTCAATAGCGGCGTGGTGGTGAAAGAGACCCTTTCGGGAAACAGCTATACGCAGAGCACTGTTGCCGTCGAACTTAACTACCCCAGCGGAGTTGCGGTAGACGCGAACGGGGACGTATTCATCGTCGACTCCAATCCCGCCCAGGTTTACAAGGAGACGCCCTCTGGCGGAAGTTACGTCCAATCGACTGTCTCAACGGCCAGTAGCCTGAGCTTTCCCGCCGGAATCGCGATTGATGCAAACGGCAATCTTTATATCGCGGACTGGGGAAACTGGCGGGTACTGAAGGAAACACTTTCGAATGGGAGTTACACAGAGAGCATCATCGGCTCTGGACTGGAGTATCCGAATGCTGTTTCTTTGGACGCAAGCGGCAACGTGTACATTTCTGATTCAGGCAACAACCGAATCGTGAAAGAGACCTATTCAAACGGCAGTTACAGTCAGAGCGTCGTGCCAACGGGCACGCTGTACAGCCCGGCGGGCGCAGTTCCGGACGCGAGCGGCAATCTCTACATTACGAACAACCCAAACATATTGCTGCTGTCTCCGACTGGAGGAAACTTTGGGCCAGTGAATGTGGCCTCCCCCGGTTCGGCTATGACGCTGATATTCGAATTCACATCCGCAGGCACAATTGCAGAGCCTTCGGTTGTCACCCAGGGGATTTCAGGACTCGACTTCACGGATGCGGGCACGGGAAGCTGCACGACCAATGGAAGCAGTTACGAATACTCGGCCGGTGCCACCTGCACGGTGAACGTGAGTTTCTCGCCGAAGTATGCCGGTGTGCGCGAGGGAGCCGGAATTCTGCTGAATGACTCCGGAAATGCAATCGCTACCGGGTACGTTGTTGGAACGGGAATTGGGCCGCGAGTAAGCTATTCTCCGAATGTTACCCGGTTGTCTCTCCCCAACGTTACCAATCCATACGCGGTCGCTGTCGACGCAGCTGGAAATCTCTATATTGCGCAGGCGATTTTAGCTTATGACCCCAGTAACGCACTCATTAAGGAAACATGGAATGGCGGCGGCTACACGGCGTCGACGATCGTCTCGGGTATGGGCTACCCGACGAGTGTTGCTGTCGATGGCGCCGGCAATGTTTATGTGGGTGACCAGGACAACTACACGGTTTACAAGGAGACTCCGACAGCAACCGGAGGCTATCAACAAAGCGTCGTCGACGCCACGCTTGGCACTGTCGGTGGGCTGGCCGTTGATGGCTTCGGAAACGTATATATCGGTCGGGGCGGAATCGGAATCGAGAAGGAAACCCTCACGAATGGGAGCTACGTTCGCAGTGATGTATTTCCGGACGCTTGGGAAGCAGGTTTCGCTGTAGATAGCTTGGGTTCAGTGTATCTGGCGATTGAGGGGCAGGGAACCTTCAAGGAAACTCCGACAGCTAGCGGCTATGTTCAGGTTGCAATCAATGTTGCACTTCCTCAAGCCGTTGATGGCTTCGGGAACCTTTATTATTCGGATAACGCCATCATTGAAGAAAGACTTTCTGGTGATAATAGTTACACACAAACCACATTGGCCACTGGCGTTGGCGGTCTTAGGTTGGCTGTTGATGGCGCTGGCAATGTCTATGCATCAAACGATGCAGGCGGATATGTGGCCGAGGTGAATGTTGGGCAAGCTCCCGTTGTCCATTTTGCTGCGACAGCTATTGGCCACACCAGCAGCGACAGCCCGCAAACGGTGCAAATTGAAAATACCGGCAACGCGGCAATGAATGTGCCGGTTCCGGCGCAGGGTAGCAATCCAAGCATTCCCTCGGGCTTTACGGTGAATGACAATGGGGGTTCCGCTTGCCCGCTTGTCGACGCCAATTCCGGTTCGGCGGGTACGCTCGCGGCTGGCGCTTCGTGTGATCTGACGATCAGCTTTTCGCCACAGTTATTAACCGATACCAGCGGCTGGTTGACTTACACCTACGATGGGCCGAACGAAACCAGCTTAAATTACCAGACATCTGCAATTCCGTTGATTGCCGGAGGTGCGCAACTTGCTCCGGCTATCACGTGGGCAAACCCGCGGGGCATTGTCTATGGAACCGCGCTTGGCGCGCAGCAGTTGAACGCCACTGCGAATGTGCCCGGGACATTTTCGTATTCTCCCGCTGCGGGCACCGTGCTTACCGCGGGCCAACACACACTTTCGGTAACATTCACGCCGACGGACTCGACGGATTTTACGACAGCGACCGGACAGGTAACGATCAATGTCTCGCAGGCCACGCCGCCGATCAATTGGACAACGCCCTCTGCTATCACATATGGCACGGCGCTGAGTGCTATGCAGTTGAACGCGAGTTCGCCCGTAGCCGGCACTTTCTCGTATTCACCTTCTGCGGGGGTAGTGCTCACCGCAGGCTCGCAGACTCTTGGCGTCACCTTTACACCGACCGATACGGCCGACTACGCCACAGCCAGTGCGCAGGTTACGTTGACCGTAAGTCAGGCAATGCCGACGATCACTTGGGCAACGCCGACGGCGATCACCTACGGAACAGCGCTTAGCAGCACGCAACTTGATGCGACGGCTTCGGTGCCCGGTACGTTCTCCTACTCGTCACCGGTCGGGACAGTGTTGACGGCCGGGAGCCATGCGATTACGGCAACTTTTACGCCGACCGATACCACGGATTACAAGAGCAACACTGCCACGGTTTACCTGACGGTGAACCAGGCTACGCCCACGATCACATGGACGACTCCGGCGGCGATCACCTACGGAACGGCGTTGGGTGGGACGCAACTGAATGCGACAGCATCGGTGCCCGGCACGTTCCAATATTCCTCGCCTTCGGGAAGCATTCTGACGGCAGGCTCGCATATCGTTACGGCCAGCTTCTACCCGAACGATTGGACAGACTACGCTTACACCACGGCAACCGTGACATTGGTAGTGAACAAGGCAACTCCGACCATCACATGGACGGCGCCAACCGCCATTTCGTATGGCACAGCGCTGAGCAGCACGCAATTGAATGCACGCGCGACCGGTTCAGGGGCCTATACCTCGACGACCGTGAGTGGGAGCTTTGTCTATTCGCCCGCTTCAGGGACAGTCCTGAGCGTGGGATCGCAGAATCTCTCGACGACCTTCACGCCGACGGATACAACGGATTACGCAACAGCAACGGCAAGCGTGACGCTGACGATTAACCAGGCGACGCCGACGATCACGTGGGCAGCTCCGGCGGCGATTACGTATGGAACCGCGCTTAACGCAACACAGCTCAATGCCGTCTCGACCGTGGCGGGAAGTTTTAGTTATTCTCCAGCTGCGGGAATAGTGCTCGGTGCTGGCCCGCAGGCATTGAAGGCGACTTTCACCCCGACGGACACAACAGACTACAGCAGCGCGACTGCTAGCGTTATGCTGACCGTGAATCCGGCCGCGCCGACGATCACGTGGGCAACGCCTTCGGCAGTTGCGTATGGCACGGCGCTAAGCGCAACTCAATTGGATGCGACAGCTTCAGTGCCTGGAACTTTTGCCTACAGTCCCGCATTGGGATCGATCCCTGCTGCGGGCAACGACAGGCTGTCCACGACCTTCACCCCTACGGACGCAGTTGATTACACAACTGCGACAGCCAGCGTGATCTTAACAGTCAGCCCTAACCCCGCTCCTTTTTTGGGGAATATGACTCCCGCCATTGCCGACGCGGGTGGATCGGCATTCACGATAACAGTCAACGGAGCGAATTTCCTGCCCTCTTCGACGGTTTACTGGGGAACTTCGGCTCTTGCAACGCAGTATGTTAGCGCATCACAACTGACCGCCACCGTCACCTCGGCCGACATCGCTACTCCAGGAGCCACAGCGGTCAACGTGCAAACTCCCGCGCCGGGCGGTGGAACTTCCGACGTGTTGCAATTCGAAGTGGATTCATCCTCAGGATCGGCAAGCGCACCGAGCGCACCGAGCACCGTTGTGTCGGTTACTGCCGGATCAACGGCGACCTATACGATCAGCTTTCCCGCAGATGTCACGAGCGCTGCGGCAACGTGCCTGAATCTGCCGGCCGGCGCTTTGTGCAGTTTTTCCAATGCAACCAACGTATTGACGATCACAACGTCGTCGACGACGCCGACCGGAACTTATCAGGTGACCGTTGTCTTCTCCGAAACAGTCACAAGCGCTACTTCGGCATGGATTATGGCGCCCCTCCTTCTGCTGCCACTCTTTCTGCTTCGTAAGAAGCTGCAATCGCGTGGAATCTTGTCCGCGGCATGTCTGGGGTTGGTCTTGTTGGGAGCCGCCGCGTATTTGACGGGATGTGGAGGATCAAGTTCTTCAAATGCGACACCTACCACACACTCGGTGACAAGCTCCGCGGTGGTTGGCCTCGCAATTCGGTAGGGTATCCGGCAAACTGCGACTGGATATCGCCCGCAGTGCCGATAAACATACTTCGGGTCCCTGCTGACGGGGATGAATTGTGCCATGAAGTGTCCTTGTGTTTTCAGCGGACAACTTATGGTTGCCCGACCACTGGATACTCGATCACAAGATCGTGCTCGCCATCACCCAGTGTAACACTGCATTGCATTCCTAAGATCTGTGGTTCACGTAGCGCTCACGTTCTATTGTTCGAAATGGCGGCCCAGCGGAATGAGACTGCTAGTAGTTGATCGCCAACTTCGGAGCAAGGCGATGATTCACTTTGCTGCGGAAGGTTGGGGCTGATGGATGTGTACCTTAAGGCTCTCGAAGCATCCGGGAATCTGCGTGTCCCATTCGCTCCAGTCGTGACCTCCCGGCTTGGTATGGAATTCAAAAGTGAAATTGCGGAGCTTGAGCAGAGTCACGAATCGGCGGATTGGAGGCAGAAGCGGTTCTTGTTCTCCTGCCGTGACGAAGAGGTATGGCGTATTTGCAGGATTAGCGGATTTGATCAGGATGAAGGGATTTGCTGCAGCTACTCGTTCTCCGAGTAGAATTGCAGTTACTCGAAAATTGCTGCAAGAAGGACGGCTCAATGCGCCATTTGCATCTCTGTGCTGTCTGCTTTCTCGCTCTCTCCATGTTCGCGGCTGCGAAAGACACACCGTTCGCCGAGCGGGAGATTAAGATTCTGCCCTCGCCTTCAACCGTTTGCGAACTCAAATTGGCGACTGGGCAAAAAGTAATCGACTTCGACGTATGGCCCTCAGGTGGCGAGACTGTGGCCCTGGTACGCGACGCGGACGGCACGAATAAACTGCTCGGCTGGAAGCTATGCGCTCGGGAATCGGAAGTTCTGGCAGTGCTGCCAGGAAACTTCGAGGCTCACGCACTGGCGCTGCATCCGACGGTCCGGCGCATCTTCGTTTCGGGCCGGATCGGGCAACATTGGCAGATCGTTGCTTAAGAGCCCAAAGGAAGCGTTTGGCTCTCACGATTGATATACAAATCCGATCGTTCCCTTCGCCGATTGCTCGTCGGTCCGAGACCGTTCGTGGTCGACTATGACCAGAAGGCTGCCCAAGCGATCGTCCGCTACCGTCTTTTCTTCGGCGTCAAGCTTGGGGATGGCGTCTATGGAACGCGCTCCGTCACCGAGGAGGGCAAGCGGGAATACCAGGTGATGGGGCCCAAGATAGCGCTACCACCCCCGTTCCCAGGCTCTGAGGATCACCAGGAGATCACGGTTGCTTCGGCCCTGCCCGCGGCATTTCATCCGGTCGGCAGCCTGCTTCTCTGGCAGGATCAAAAAGGCTGCTACCAGCAACTTCCTTACGCGTTTGAGGATTGGGGGAAAACCGTTCCCATCAAGGAGTCGAAATGCAGCGGCTCGCTGACCTTCACACCGAACGGTGCAGCGATGGTGGAGTGGAGCAAGGGTAAGCCAGGCGTGACGATTCGCCTCGGTGATTCAAAGTCGGAGCAGGCCAGCGAATATGAGTTCGTTTCCACACCCTCCTCCACTCCAGATGGCAAAGGCGTGGTCGGCCAGGTCGAGTCCGGAGAAGGTCAACGGCTAGTTTACGTTCCGGTCTCTGTTCCTCTCGCCGATGTGACCAATGTCTGGATGTTTCTGGACAAGGGCGACGCGCTGACGAGGTTTCAGCGCGACTCCGGATTGCTGCGGCCGTTGGACGCGAAGCAGTTATATGAGCTCTACGATTCGGAGCTTTACGGCGACTGCAGCGGCGATGTAAGCACCGCGGCGCGGCCCTACCTGGTGACCACTGACATCTTTTGGGAGTTGTTAGGCGCAGCCTACGACGGGACTCTTATTGTTGAAGAGCGCCAGCGAGCCATTCCAGTCTTCTGGAAGTTTGTCTCGGCGGCGCGGGAGAGTCTGCATGCAAAGAATCCAAAATCGCCATGGGCTGCGGCATTCGATGCCGTCGCCAGCGTTCAAACCGGTTCTGTGGCAGGTAACGCCGAAGCTCAGCGGATTCTCAACGCCAGCGGTCGTTTTGAATCGCCAGTCTTCGGCAAGGAGTTCAACTATGCTGAATTGACTCCGCGCGGCCACTACACGATGTCTGCAGAGATGGCCACCTACTTCAAAGCGATGCATTATCTCACCCAGCTTGGGGTGGTGCGCAATCCAGGTAGTGGTGCCGTTTAAAATCCACAGGCTCTCGGCTCGGCGGTAAACTTGAGTCATGACAAAGCGCAATTTCCGCATCGTCAAAACATCTCCCACTCTCCTTGGCGTCTGCGAGCATTGCAGCCTTCAGTTCAAGTCTGACCGCCCTGTCATAACCGAGGCTAAATCTGAGATCGCCGCCGCTTTCGATGTCCATAAATGCCTTCCTGTCGATAGCAGCCAGAATGCCCTCCGAGTCGTTCGTGAGGCGACTGAGAGCAAGTAGCCTATTCCTTCAATAGAATCTGCTCTTGCATGGCCATAAAATGCTCATACTTGAGCAGCACGGCCAGCGGCTTATCGTTGTCCTGAATTACCAACGTCTTGTCGAGATCGCGCAACTGCGTGACGTTAAGCGCCCGCAATTTGCTGATGCCAACGTGTTGAACGGTTGGGTCCAGATACGGTATTGAGACTTGGTTTCCGAGGCACTCCTGTTCATCCTTGAACGTCACCAATCATCGCTCGACCAGGAAGACGCCGTTCGACCTTACGTCTACGCAGTTGGTGAGTACGGACCGATAGCGCGCTGGCGTGGCTCTGCCTTGGCCTGGCCGCTCCTCGACGCCAGTGTCGCTAACAGTTCGGGGACTATTTGCGCGTTGCACCGAGGTGACTCTTTCCTTGTGCCGAACAAGAATTCCCGAACTACTCGGACGGCAGTCTATCGCTGGAACGGCTTCGGATTCAGTGGAACCGAAGACGTTGGCGAACGATGTGCTCATTCAGTGCCGTAGTGGCTTCACGGGCCGCGAAGTCAAGCGCGATCCTAACTTGCGGACGCCAATCTCCGGTTTGCCGGTTCGCCCGAAGAACGCATTTGGTATCGCGTAACCTTTGAAGTTGTAGCAGGTTTTACCACGGATCCAGGACGATGGGGCGATCGGAATACTCGAAGAGAGTCCTGCGAAACAAGCCGGTCTCAGGCCGCCCTCGCGACGCGAAGCCACTCCATTTTTGACCGGATTCGTGAATGTGACTATCTCAACGCTCGCGACTTCGAGGAAGCTCATCCGCCGAGTCTGTCGGCGCCAAGAAGGTGTAGCGACTGGCGAGATAGGCCGCCCATGGGTCTTCCAGCATCTCCGCCATGAGAGGGCCGAACACTTGCTCAATGGTTCGGCCGAGGAAGGCGGCGGGATCGACCAGCGTTTCCGCGAACACGGCGAAAGCGTCCACGCCAAAGCGGTTCAAGGCCTTGGAGGCTACGGCATGGAGACACCGGTTTCCCGCCGGAGAGATGTGCAGGACCCGGACGCGGTCGGTTCCGGCCTCGCGGGCCTTTTCCATCTGGAAGGCCAACATCTGCTGGCGCAGGAGCTGGTAGAAGGGCTCCCAGAAAAAGTCTTCTAGCTTGAGGTTCAGATCGTCCCTGGTCGGGCCGTTCGGCGAAAACATCAGTTCGCGATAGCGGTCGGCGCGAACCTCGTTGGGTGTGCGCACGGCACCTTCCCGGACCTTATTGGGAATAGGCGCACCATAGGTCTCCGTGTACTTCCATTCGATCAAGAGCGTCTCGACCAGGCCCGCATGGCGGAACCGGAGGATGGCGTCCGAACTCGTGGCGTTAGCGCCGCGCCTGCGCGACGATGACGCCACGCCCTCGTTCAAATAATCCCTTTCGCCTATCCACTCGAAACCGATGAACCAAGGCTCGCTGTTCGGCCCGCACTCGATCTCCAGCATCTCCGGCGGTTCGCTCCCTAGCGCATTGGCGATCACCCGCGACAACGCGCCGGGACGCGTGGCCAGGGGCATTAGAAAGTTGAGGCAGCAAACCTGCGATGAGAGCCCGTGGCTAGCGCGGATGTGCCAGGTGATCTGCTGTTCTTCAAAATAGGCTGGCGCCGCCTCGCGTATCGAGGGCGCTTAGTTGAATTCCCGACGGTGCGGCGCGAGCCGGTAGGCCGATCCCTTGTAGCCCGGCTCCGGCAGACGGCGGGTGGCCATTTCTTGCAACTGGCAGAGGAATGACTCTCTTCACATCAAGCGGGCCGTTATAGTAAGCCCGTCTTGTGAGATGAACCCATCTGCCGATCTCGTCACGCTTCGGGTAATGCTGCTTGGCCACATCCTTTATATTCCAGAGGGGCTGAAAACTCCCATCCTCACCACGAGCGACAACAAGGAAATCGCCGGTAGCAAAGTCCTTCCAGTAGCACGACTGAATTACATATACGGAGGGAGCTATTCGTATGGCAGTGCCTGCAAATGCATATGAATCGTACTCAAGGAAATCGCCGAATTTCGATTTCACGCCGTGCGGCGGGGGAGCAAATCCTTCGAAGATTCTTTTCAGTTGATCGGCAGTCGCACTGCCGTGTGTGTTCAGATACAACGCAGCCCATTGACCGGCAAACATCCAGCCGCTTTCAAGGAGAGCCGGCGCCCTTGGGTCATCCAGTTCGATCGGCGACCCGTTCTTTCCGTTGGTGTTCATTTCGTTGAGGACTTTGTCATGGTTGATCCGTAGCTGATCGAAACTGTGCAGTTGTTCTGCGCAATGAGCGGCGCCTTGATGAAACAGGCACAGAAAGAGAAAAACCGCCCAAACAACAGCCGACGGCCGATTCAACTGACCGAAATGTTTGGTCCTGAAAATGGAGGCGCTACAACACAGAGTGATACCGCGCTCTCTTGACATCTCCGTCTGAATTGTCGGCAATGACAGGCGGACGCGACCTGAATCACTCAGGGGTTGGGGCGGCCGGTCGACATTCCACTTCGGACTAAAAGAACTATGTCGGAGGCGGAAATACACCTTAGTTCTCCTTCTCCTCGCCAAGCCAAACGAATGGTGCGGCTTTCTTGGTCCACGGATCGGCGGGGTAGTGATGGCGCATTAACTCCACCACTTGATGCGCGATCTCCGCTGTCTTATCTGCTCCGGGCTTTTCGCCGCCGTAGCCGTGATAGCAGCCATAGCGCATCATGCGTAATGTGAGATACAGGCTCTCGGGAACCCGCTTATCCTTAGGGTGGGCTCGTGCGTAGTCGATCACCTGCGTACCGAGATATTCATCCGCGTTCCCAAGAGCGAGCAGTTTCTGGGTTTCCTCCGTACCAGCTGTCTGTGCCTCAGTTGGGAGAAATGCGAGAGGAGAAGGCGCCAACGACTTTCCGGCATCGCTGTATTCGTTGCTCCAGTTGGAGCACCACCAGTTGTCCTCGAAGCTTTCGACAAAGTCGTAGGAATAACTCCTTTGCATCCCTGGGTCGAGATAAGGCCGAAGGCCGGGATTCCGCAGAATCGTCAATTGGGGCTGGAACCCGACTCCGGGACCAGCCTGCTGGCGAAGCTCTTCAGGAAGCAGTGGAAGCATCTGTGCGGCAACGGCCTCATTCTTGAGCAAGACGGCCCGAACCCATGTCATCATGGCGACGGACTGGCGAAGCGGCTGCGGAAGGGAGCGAGACTGCGCCGCCTGCGCCAGCATGACAACGGGCATTTCGCTGTTCAGGAGAGCGGCAGCGTCCTCGCCGAATTCCACATCGATCTTTGGCTCAGCGCAGTTGTATTTGCGCTTTGGGTTCTTCATCACATTGAGACATTCGTCAATTGCCGACTGCTCCTCCGAGGCGCGCTGGAGAATGCGGCGAGGCGCGTAGGCGAGCGCATCGTCCAAAGTCGTGGCCGTCCGCATGCGGAGACCACGGAAGAGGTTGGTCGCGGATTCGCTGCTCCCTTCTTCAACCGCCTTCATCTGCGCGTCCGTTTCATTCGCAGCCGCCTTAATGCCTTCAGTCTCCTTGCCCGTGATCACGATATGCGCTGTTCCAATCAGCAATCGCTCGCGATGGTAGGTGGCAGTGAGCCATGCCGGCGAGGATGATGGAATGTGCCCGGCCGCCTCGATCAGAGCGGGGGCCTCAGCATCCGACGGTGAAGCCTTAGCAAGCGCAACGAGTAACCAGGGCGTACTGCCGGTACGTTTCCACTCGGCCATAGCGTGTCGTCTTGCGCCATCGGCCGGGGACTGGAACGTAATGAGCCAATCGATGATCGGCGCGAGAGCGCGCAGATCGGAGACGTCATTGAAAGCTTTGTTGAATCCAGGCTGCTTCTGAGCCATCGTAAGCGGGCTGTAATCGTCTTTCGGGCGGTCTATGTGGAAGTTGTAGTCGTCCGTGTTTTCGCGGATGGGAATGCCGTCGAGCTTTGCGTTGAGATACCAAGTGAGGTCGCCCAGATCTTGCTGGTAATAGGGGTCGGTTTTCGGGCCCGCGACTGCGGAAGAGAGTTCTCGCAGACGCGCCTGCGGCTCTGTACGGAGCCGCACCAGATTCAGCAGTTCTTGAATTGCGCGTTGCGAAATGCCCGTCAAGTGTTGGCCGCGGATCGATTCGAGCTGTTGCTGGGCCTGCTTCATCTGATCGGAGTCGAAACCGGCCAGCGGCTGGCTGTCGTTCGGAGGAGCCGAGAGAAAAGCGTCACGCACAAGTGCGCGAGCTACGAGGTAGGCGGCGATGCCGTGCCAGGGAGAGGACGTGTCTTCTGCAATTGCCTGAAAAGAGACGCGGGCCGGGGCGAATTGCGCGGCATAGAATTGCGCCGCCGCTACCTGGTAAGCGCGGTCTTGGCGCAGCAGGAGCGGCGCGCCGGAAGGCGCGGCTGCCGGAGCCAGCGGTTGGATGACAGGCCGATCGTTCATCCAGGAGAGGTTTTGGCTGCTGCCGCAGTTAGAAAACACCGCGTCCTGGCCCTTGATCCAATCCGCGAGTTCGGCGCTTTTCGCGCCCCATGTCCGGGCGCGGCTTTCGAGCGTGGCAATTGCGTTCCGGAAACCGTCGGCCTGGCAGTTCTCGTAACTGCCCGCCAGGAAGAACCCCGCAGGATAGGCCTGTCCGAATTCGCGAACTGAGTGGATCTCGGACTGCGGGGAAGCATAACGGTTGCGGGTCTTGAGCCAAATATCGGCCGGACCCGGCGGCTCGGCGTAGCCATTCGCGTCGCTCGCTGAGCTACCACCCAACTCGGCGTCATCGGTCGTTCCGATTCCTTCGGTTTCGGAAAAACTCTGTGTTGGTTCGTATGCCTTCTGCTCTTCGGCCGTGAGCGAACCGCCGTTCAGATAGCGATAGGCGACGGCTAAATCCTCGCGCGGATATGTGGGCAGCAGGACGCCGAGTTTGCCCTGCACAAACAGCTTCGGATGGTCTGGGCGAAGGGGACGGACAAACACGTCGTCAAAAAAGAAGGGCCCGCAGGCCTGAACGGAGAGGAAAGGAAACGCGATCGCTACAGCGAGCGGAGCGAGCGATAGAAGCCGTTTCATGGCTGGGTCCTTTCGACGGATGCGACGGTGGAAACCAATGGAAGATCTTCACGCCATCCGGCATCTGCAAAAACGTAGACGCGCTTGCCTGCCAGATTCGCCGATGTAGGCTCGCGCGTGGAGACGCCTGTGCTGGACTCGCACAGCGGCTCGCGGATGCGGAATTCGGGAATTCCGGGCCGGGCAAAGCGCCGGCCGGGCTCCATGCGGAATAACATCGGCACAGCCTCATCCACAGGAAGCGCAGCGATCCAGTCGTCCGAGCTGCACCAGGAGGCGAGCGCCGTAATGGAAAGTGGAAGGCTGCGCGGCATGCGGCGACGCAGGTCTCGCAGAAGCGCTGTATAAAACTCTCGTTGGGATCGCCGGGCGTCGAAATCGATTTGGAGGGCGGCAATCGCGGGATCGCCAGCCACCTCGAGGATCGCCTCCGCCACAAACGGCTCCATCCCCTCAGCAATCGTTCCGGGGGCTTCGATGCGGACAACCGCGATTCGCCGCGTTCCAGCAGGATAGAGATAAGATTGCCGACGCGGGACCACACTCATCGTGCGGCCGAGAACCAGCGTTCGATCAAGGGTGGCGATGGCCGTTGTTCCCGGATCGATGGAGCGAAGGTCCTCAGGGCGTTCCCAGACCCACAGAGTAACGGGAGGTAAACTCTGCATCCGGCCTGGGGGTGGAGTGAGGTCGGCAACGTCGGGGCGGAGGGCGCAGAGACAACTGGCCAGGGCGATGTGGACGAGGAGTTTGCGAACAGAGAGCATCGAAAGGAAAGACTTGGATAACGATGGAACGAATTCGGCGATGAGTCAAGTTGAACACGAAGGGAGAATCCAGGTCCCTGCTCTGCTGCGATCGAGTGATCGTCAACGAAAACAAATGTGCGAGGTGAGCGGACTGTTCGTTAATCCGGTTCGTGATGACGGATACGCCGACCCAGACGATGCCGACGATGGTTTCAGTTCGCCTGAGAGCCTGAAAGACCTGCCCGATTTCCGACCCATTGGTCTGATCTTTCCCGACGACCAAGACGCTTACATCCGCGCGATTGCCCAGACCACTATGGCAAAGATGATGGCGAGCGTCAAACCAGATCCTTGGGAGACTGCAAATCGAACCGACGAACTTGGTCCGGTGAAGCACCGCTCGAGCCCGTCATTGTTCCGATTAGAACATTTCATCCGCAGCTCACGAGAAAGGCCTAAAGCCAGGCATTTTTCGGGTACCAGTTGGGGACCACTTTGGATACCCAGAGAGTTTCGGCCGGGGTCTTGCCTCCGGGGAACGTGTTGGAAGGAAAGACTTTGCTTCGCCAGTGCTGATCAGGTTAGCTTCCGTCGTTGCGAGAGACAGTGAGAGCTTTGAATTCGCCAAAAGACTGGTGACGGCATTAGCAGGGAGCAAGTGGCGACCGGTTGAGGCGGGATCTTGCCGTGCGAGTACCACCCGGGGACAAATTACCGGGCATTTTGCGTTCGATGCGATGTGTTCCGATGCACTTCGCTCTGCTGGAATACGCGCCAGCGGCGGTTTATGGGCCATCTTTCACGGCGATAACACGGGTTCAAATCCCGTCGTGGACGCCAATAACATCAATAACTTAAACATCGAATCGGTTGCCAAAGCTGATTTGTAGGGCAATTCTAGGGCAATCGTGCTCGTCAGAGTGCCGTTTGCGCTCGCTCTGACGCGATCAACGACGCGGAGAGCCTGTCAGCACCCCCCACACGGCCTTTCAAAACGGCGCGGGGATGCCAGCCCGTCAATCCAAGTCACAATTGGGAATTCGGTCATGCCCCAATAACGCGGCGATCTGCCTGATTCGTGATTGCGCTAACAGCCTGTTGTGCAAGTCTTGATACGGACATGCGCTGCGTCATGGTTTTCGGTGCGAAGAGTTTGTAGTCTTCAAGCATGGGCATGGGGACGCGGCAGTCGCAAGCGCAGCAGGAAGAGAGCTGGATTGCAAACGCGGAGTTGGCGCGCTCGCCGGGCCATCCTTTCTATCAGCGGCTGAACGGGCTTCTCGACGAGGAGCGGTTCGATGCGTTTGTGGAAGGCCTCTGCCGCACGTTCTACGCGCCCGCCATGGGACGTCCCGGCCTGGTGCCGGGAGTTTATTTCCGCTCGTTGCTGATCGGCTATTTCGAGGGCATCGACAGTGAGCGCGGCATCGCCTGGCGGCTGGCCGACTCGCTGGCGCTGCGGGAGTTTGTGCACATCGGCATCACCGAGTCGACGCCCGACCACTCGACCATTTCGCGCACGCGGCGGCTGATCGATGTGGAGACGCACCGCGAAGTGTTCGGCTGGGTGCTGGCCCAGCTGGCGGATCGCGGTTTGGTGAAGGGCAAGCGGGTAGGCGTGAATGCGACCACGCTGGAAGCTTCGGCGGCCATGCGCTCGATCGTGCGGCGGGACACGGGCGAGAGTTACGACGAGTTTCTGACCGGGCTGGCCAAGGTCTCGGGCATCGCGACGCCGACCCGCGACGAGTTGGCGCGGTTGGACCGCAAGCGCAAGAAGCGCACCTCGAACAAGGACTGGAAGAGCCCGACCGACGCGGATGCGCGCCTTACGAAGATGAAGGACGGGCGCACGCATCTGGCCCACAAGGCCGAGCACGCAGTGGATTTGGACACGGGCGCGGTAGTGGCGGTGACCCTGCAGGAAGCAGACAAGGGCGATACCACCACGCTGGATGTGACGCTATGCGAAGCCAGCGAAGCGGTGACGGAACTGGCGGTGCGCGAAGCCAAGTTACATCCGCACAAAGCGCCCAAGGTCAACCTGAAGAGCATCGAAGAGATGGTGGCCGACAAGGGATATCACTCCGGTGCGGTGCTGGAGCAGGTGCGAGATCGTCAGGTGCGCAGTTACATCCCGGAGCGGCAGCAGAAGGGACGGCGCAAGTGGGCGGGCAAAGCCGGCCAGCCATCTATGCCAATCGGCGGCGCGTGCAGGGTAGCTACGGTAAGAGCTTACTGCGGCGGCGCGGCGAGCTGGTGGAACGCAGCTTTGCCCATTGCTACGACACGGGCGGCATGCGGCGCACGCACCTGCGCAAGCATGCCAACATCCTCAAACGGCAGTTGGTCCATGTGGCTGCGTTCAATCTCGGTCTGATCTTCCGCAAGTTGCTAGGCGCCGGAACGCCGCGCGAGTGGAAGAACCGCGCTGTTTCATATGTTCCTGCGTCTGTTTTTGCGCTCTTGGCGCCGCCCACGGCCTTGTCGAAGCCCTATCGCGTCACCCAACGCCGTCGGCGTCACGGCCATGGCGAACCGCGCTTCCCTCAAGACGTTGCCGCAAATCGCCACTTGCACCACAGGCTGCTAAACCAATCCACATACTCATCGCTTTCAACGTTTCCGTAGTCCTTCTTCCTGACGAGGCCGAATGGGGGACTTGTTACGATAAGGTCCAAGGCCTCAGGGCGCATAGTGGCCATGTACTCGCACGAGTCCCCGAGAATTATCGTTCCGCCCTTTGTTCTGTGGTATGGCTTCACAGGATCATTCTAACGTGGACCGAGCTAGTTGGAAGGGTTCGAATCTGCACTCTTGCATCCTCGTCTGGTCGATTCTCCCGTTTTGTCCTCGATGTCGATTCGGCCTTCTTCGTTTACATGCCGCCTTTGCCGAGCAGGATGCCGATGCCGTAAGTGACCGCGCCTTCGACAGCGCCGACGACGGTCATTTCGAGGCCTGAGGACCACCAGGAGCGGACGGTGATGAGGGACTTGGCGGCGCCGACGGCGAAGTGCGCGGCGAGCGAGACGATGGCTGCTGCGATGACGGCCGGTAGTCCCTGCATGAAGAAGAAGGGAATGACCGGAATGATGGCGCCGACAGCCGTGGAAAGCGCGCCGGAGGTGGCTGAGACAATCGGGTTCGAGAGCGCTTCTTCACTGGAGCCGAGCCGCTCGGCGGCGAGAGCGCGCAGCAACTGCTCGGGGTCGCTGGCGATGTGGTTGACCATATGGAGCGCGTCGGCTTCGGGCAGTCCCTTCACCTGGTAGTAGAGCGAGAGCAGCTCGCGGGCCTCGGGGCCGTTCATCTGAATGGCTTCGCGCTCGCGGGCGATTTCGGCGTAGTAGATTTCGCGCTCGCTCTTAGCGGCAAGGTAAGCGCCCGAGCCCATGGAGAGCGCCGAAGCGATCATGCCTGAGAGGCCGGCGAGGAGGACGTACTTGGGGTTGCCGGCGGTGGCGCCGGAGACGCCGGAGACGATGCCGAAGATGGCGCCGAGGCCGTCGTTGACACCGTAGATGGCGTCGCCGATCCAGGAGCCGGGCTGCTTGCGGCCCTGGTTGCGCTTGGCCAGCATCTCTTCGAGCACAGCCTTGGCATCGATTTTGGGCGCGCCGACCGGAGCTTGGTAGTGGCCGCGAATGAGCGAACCGAGCTCGCGATAGTGATCTCTCTCGTCCTGAATCACGTGTTCGAGGATGGCGACCGATCCCTCGTCTCCGAGAGCCTTGAGCTGTTCGCCGTAGCGGGCGATGTCGCGGCTTTCCTCGATCTCAAGACGGCGCAGAGCCAGGCCCATGCCGCCGGCACGGTTGGCCAGCGAATCGGCCTGGCCGCCGGGCCCGCCGCTGTAAACGGGCTGCTCTCCGCCAAGCTCCTTGATGCGGTCCCCCCACAATGTGGCGTGCTCGATCTCGGCCTGCGCCAAATGGCGCAGCACCTGCGCGCGCACCGGATCGGCGTCACGGTCTGCCAGCGCAGTGTAGGTGTGGAAGCCCTCCATCTCGGCCTGCCAGTTGCCTTCAAGTGCGGCCAGGATTTTTTTGGTTCTTGTACCGGGGAGAATCGCAATCGGCATGGGCCGTACCTCGCTCTCCAGAAAGAATAGCGGATGCGGCTGCACGCGGTATGATGAAGTTCAACTTTAGGCATGAAGCGCAAGGCAAAGAGGAGAAAAGCCGCGGCGCGTGGCGGGACTCTGCTCGTGGTTCTGGCAGTGGCTCTAATCGTTCTTTTGCTGCTGCTGCGGATGATTGCGTTTGTCGCGCATGCGCGCCGGCACTTTTGACCGGTCCGCTTGCCTCAAACTGCACCGCTCCGCGGGGCAGCATAAGATACGAGGCGGCGCTGCATTCCGGAGTCGGACAGAAATGTTAAGAGCGAGGGTCTGCGAAGAGGGATTCTTCGCAGACCCACCTTGCGAGCAGTTGATTACTGAGCGTGATCCGAGCATAGATATTGGGGTGAGATCGCGGAAGACCGGTATAGATAGAGCTGACCCTGGTAAGGAGATCCAGTCAATTGGGTTACCTGCAACAACTGCGGATTGCCAGCGACGGCGGTATTCGCCCTGATGGAATTCGAGAAGTGGATGCCGTCCGTCGAATACTTATAGAGAAAAAGATCGTGTGAATCGATCGACCTGAATCCCATATAGAGTATTCCGTTATGAACCGCCAGAGTTGGCGCCGTGGAGGATTGATCCTGGGAAGCCCCCGTCTGCATGGTCCAGTTCACGCCGTCCGGAGATGTGTAGAAATAGATCGTGTGGCTGTTGTCCTGGGATTCAATCGCAGCGTAAAGCAAACCGTTAAAGACCCCATGCCGGGATTGAAGTTGAGCGTGATGGGAGGATATTCGGTTACACTGACCGAGTTATCCGACGCAATTCTGCAAATCACCATCGCGTGGGTAACATCGTCCCGGAGCCCTACGTAAAGATATTGACCAAAGACGGCCATAGTTGGAGATGCATCGACTAAATATTGTCTGCCGGGATCACAGGAGAAAAACTTACTCCCCCAGTTATAACCATCGGACGACACGGTAAAGGCTGAGTCTCCATAGCCATCATTCCAAGCTAAGTAGAGGTTCCCGTTGAATACCGCGAGCGCAGGGTTTGAGTTGCTTGCGACCTCCTGTGGGCCGGTCACGGTTACCTGAGCTTTACCGCCATAGTAAATTCCGCCGTCGCTATTATCGGCGACATAAATGTTGAAATCACCTTTGGAATCGACTACGGTGGTTCCATCGTACGCTACTCACAGCCGATTGTTAAAATTCGCAGCGCCGACGCCCGTTCTGCCGTATTCACCGCTCATTGGAGTCGTGGTATCGCGTTCTGGTGTGGAAAAGTTAAGAGTTTGGGCAAAAAGCCCCGACGCTGTTGCTGCTGATATCAGAAGTGCATTGCGAGAGCTTGCATACTGCGAATTGAACTCAAGAGGCTTGTAATCTGCACAAAACGCGCGATCCTTTTCACGGGGGATTCTCCTTAAACAGAAGGTTAGGCAGCGCTTAAGCCGCAGGTGGTAGATAGCCGACTGAATAGGCTCAATTGGAGGTGGCCCGAGGATTGCTCTAGCATTGCGGCCGCGATGTGGCCGGGAATGCGTGGTTCCTGGGGTGCGACCGTTGATAGTAGCGACTCTAGTGCAGCAGTTCGGGACTTACAAATCACGGTCGGGCACTGGTCGCCAGTAATCTAGCCATTAACCGATCTTTGATTTTTCGTCTTTGTTGCCTGAATTCTGCGGGTTGGTTAGTTGCTTTTTTGACAAACAGCCGCGAACCTGGCTTACGGCCACGACCCATGGCACGGCAACGGAAAATGCAAACCGCGCGAGGATGGCGTTCGCGCCGAAGCGGCCAAGATGCCGCCAGTCGCGATGATAGGCGTACCACAACTCGAGTGCGAAAGATGCAAGCAATGGAATGAAGCTCCAGCGCAGGCAGGCGAGTGCCAGCACCTCTAAGATGCAGCGGGCGGCGTTGCGAGCGAGGCGGCTCCAGCGCACGCCAGCCTGACCATCGCCCATGGCGTAGCGAGCCGTAGTTTGGCAGGCCGAGTGGAAGGTATTCATTGGCCGATAATGCGCTTTCGCATTGGCGGCGAAGGCGGGCTTGGTCCGCCGCTTGGCTTCGAGATCGAAGGTCGTATCCTCGGCTACGAGCAGCTTCTCGGAAAAACCGCCAATGCGCTCCCACAGCGCCTTCGTAAAGGCCATCGACCGTGCCGTGCATGATTTGGTAGGCTCGGAGGGCGACAGGCGGATGCTAAAGAACGGCGCCGAAGCCACGTCCCAGACCGTGCATCGACTCTCGTCGAGACACGATCCGCCCAGTGCGTATTCAGCCTCGCCGCCAACAATCCTGCTCGTCAGATTCCCGAGCCAATCGGGCGCGTAGATGCAGCCGGCATCGGCGCAGGCGATGATGGAAGACTTGGCTGCCCGAATGGCCACATTGCGCCCGCGCGAAATAGGCCCGGCGGTGAACCTCAAGCTGCAGGTTTCATCACGAATCGCCACCAGCCGCGCATCGCTCGCCGCGACGGCCTGAAGACGTTCCCATGTGCCGTCGGTCGAGCCGCCGTCAACCACGATCACTTCCGCCGGCGAAGGTTCTTGCGCCAGCAGGCTCGCCACTGTCCGATCAATTTCTTCGGCCTCGTTCAGGACCGTGGCCACAATGCTCGCGGGCTGCATAGCGAAAGTATATCGCGCAGAATTATACGTCCGGCGCAGGGCCGGATCGCTCGCTTTCGGCGGCCGCGCGATGCGCCTCCCAAGCCTTGGCAAACTTCCAGTTCACATAGGCCGAATGGTTCAGATGAAAGATCAGGCCTTCTCTGCCATCGAGAAAGCCGCCGCAAACAATGTAGTTCTTGAGGAACGTGAGCGCCGGATTGAGCACCGTATTCACGACGAATGTAAAGATCGATGCGCTCGTCCCGCCCTTGCGCAGCACCAACGGAACCGACGCCGTGCTGTAGCGTTGCATGTGCTCGATGTAATATGCCACGGTCGGGTATTGACGGTGGAGCATATGGTTTTTCAGCTTGCCCATCTTCTCCCGCGTCTTTGGCGTGGCATGAGGCTCTGTGTCCTCCCTCAACCGCGCGCAACCGCGGCGGAACAGCCGGAGTTTGCAATCGGGATAGAGGCCGCCGTGCCGCATCCACCGGCCGAAGACCTGGTTGAACCTGGGAACCATGTAGGCGTTGTAGCGCGGCAGGCCGCCCAACAGCTCCTGAATCTCCTGGGCGAGTTCCGGGGTCAGCCACTCGTCCGCGTCGAGATTCAGAATCCAATCCGAGGCGCATTTGTCGAGCGCGGAATTAACCTGCGGACCGTAGCCCTTCCAGTTCTCCACAAAAATCCGCGCCCCGTAGCTCTTGGCAATCTCGACAGTCTTGTCGGTCGAACCGGAATCGACAAGGTTGATCTCGCTCGCCCAGGCGACGCTTGCCAGCGTGCGGCCTATGTTCTCCGCTTCGTTACACGCGACGATCGCCACGGAAAGAGATTGCATGATTTCTTGGACCGGCCCTCAATTGATTGAGCACAGAGTAGCACGCCAACCGCAGACGCAACAGGTTGGCCGCTTCATTGCGGACAATGCCGGCTGAAGCTGCGAAATAGCGGCGCCAAGTTCTCTGCTGTGCGCATACGTATCAAGCGGGCCGGTGTCCTGCAGTAATTCTAAACATAGCAACGGGGCCTGGCGGCCCCACCAACTGTGCTTACTGTACTAAGGCGGCTACCCCACTTTCGCCGAATCACACGGTCAGAGCGCGAGGGGAGTTTCGATGCGAAAGCTCATCCTTCTAGCGGCCATTGTAGTTCCGCTGTCTATGTCGCTTTGTACATTCGTGGTCAAAGCAGGGCCTACCGTTAGCAGCATCTACGACGTGAAGCCCGGTATGAACATGACTGACGTTCTCGCGGGATTACAAGGCAAATATTCAATCGAGGGCCCGACGTAGACGCGAACTTGCGACGCTACGCCGTTACTGGCGGACCCGGTCCTCGTTATTTCTACGAGGTTATTGCATCGATGGCAGAGTAGCCTCGATTTGGACTAACGATACAAAGACGTACTCTGGCGACACCTGAACCGTGGAAAACGAGCTATTCGACGCACATTATGCTGCTGGGCAGCCCGGACGCGACAAGATTGGAGGGGCGATGGGCGTGCGCGATTTGAAAGTTTCTGCGCAATGACAAGAGCCCGCTTTTGACAGCGCTTCGCGAACCGCAATCTTCGACCTGCGAGGCGAAAGTTTTCATTTTGAGTTCTTGAATGCGCAAGATGGCACTCCTTCGCTTCTGAGTCGGCGTGTGAAGTCGATCGACGAAAAAGCACTCGACAACGCTTTGTGGGTCCTAGGTCACGCACTCATGGAGCCAATCCAAGGCGATGCCCGCTCCGCCGAGAGACGTTGGTAAACCCGAACTGTCATAACGTAACAATCTCTGCCTTCAACTTCTCATTCATGCGGATCGTCAATAGTCCCACTGAGACCGGCAGCTCAAAACAACGCGGGCCGCACGACCCCGGATTGAAGTAGAGGACTCCCTTTTTTGTATAGAAGTTTGGTACATGGGTGTGACCGAGCAGCACGGCCGAGAATTTGGCGGCAGCGGGATCGAGGTGCAGGGTTTTCAAATCGTGCAGCATATAGATGTAGTGGCCTTCCGCAAGAACCACTTCGGTTTCCGGCAATTTAGCGCATGGGCCTTCGGTGTCCACGTTGCCGCGAATCGCGGTGACGGGCGCGATTTTGGCGAGTTCGTCGAGAATGGAGATTTTGCCCACGTCGCCGAGGTGGAGGATGCGGTCGACGCCGCGAAGAGCGGGCGCGACTTCGGGGCGGAGGAGGCCGTGGGTGTCGCTCACGATGCCGAGGAGCATAGCTCTTTCAAGGATGATAGATGTATCGGCCGTGTTCGCGTGCGCGGGTCTGGAGACCCGCACGACAGCCGGCCGGGAGGCCGGCGCTACAGTAGGCTGAAATAGGGTGTCTGAAAATTGCGATGAAGGAAAACTCCCGAATCAACGAGGGACACGCTCGAACAGACTGGCGGCACGTGATTGCTGCCTATATTGAGCCGCGCGTGCTGCAGGTGCTTGCGCTTGGATTTTCAAGCGGCTTGCCGCTCCTGTTGACTTACTCGACTCTCTCGGCGTGGCTTGCGACGGCCGGTATGCGGCTCGCAACCATCGGCGCCTTCGTCTCGGTTGGCACACCCTACGCGTTCAAGTTTCTATGGGCGCCGGTGATGGATCATGTGCCTCCACCATTGCCGTTGGGACGGCGGCGCGGTTGGGGAATTACCATTCAGATTCTGTTGATCGGCGCCATTCTAGCTCTGGGACGGTGCGATCCGAAGCACAACCTGCATCTGATGGCCGTCTGGGCGGTAGTTGTCGCATTTCTTTCTGCGAGTCAGGATATCGTGATCGAAGCTTGGCGAGTGGAAAGTCTGACTGGCGACAAGCAGGCTCCCGGCGCAGCTATGGATGGGGCCGGCTACCGGGTCGGGATGCTGGTTGCCGGGGCAGGCTGCCTGTTGATTGCAGCGTACGCAGGGTGGTTCGCGGCCTATGCCACGATGGCGGCGCTCGTCGGTGTGGGAATTCTCGTGTTTTTGCTGGTTCCCGAACCGAATGTTCCGGCGGAAACATCAGATGCTGCGGGATCGGGTTGGCTTGCGATTCGACACGCGTTTGCCACTGCTGTAATCGATCCGTTTCGCGATTTCATGCGCAGGCCGCTTTGGCTTGTGATCCTGATCGCCGTTTTCGGATACAAGCTGGGCGAGGCAATGGCGGGAGCGATGTCGCAGCCGCTCTACATATCGCTCGGCTTTTCGCTCCCTGAGATTGCCGCCGTTTCGAAGGTGTTCGGAGTTTTTTCGATTATGGCCGGGGTTCTATTAGGCGGCGTAGTGACGACCCGGTGGGGAATCCGCCGCTCGCTGATTGTTTGCGGAATCTTGCAGTCGATCGGGAACCTGTTTTTTGTTTTGCAGGCTGTTGGTGGGCATCGCATCGGCTGCCTTGCTTTATGTGTGACTGCGGAAAACATCACGGGTGGAATGGCCGGGACCGCGTTGATTACCTATCTTTCCAGTTTGTGCTCGCCGGCTTTTACGGCGACCCAGTACGCGCTGCTGTCCTCGCTGGCTTTGCTTGGCCGCACCGTGGTTGCCTCCTTTGGAGGAGTGTTGTCAGAGAAGATGGGCTGGGTGCGGTTCTTTCTGCTTACCTGCATCGTCACATTGCCGGCCATTGTTCTGTTTGTCTGGGTGGGACCGCGCGACGATGTCAGGAATAATCAACGCAGGCCGGCGGCCCTCAATAGCACGGACGGTTAGCGATAACACACGACCCCGGCGTGGTTGTTTTACCCGCCGGTGGACCCGCGCCCGGCCGATCGTTTTGGTGAGAGAGAAAACCGTGTGCATAGCCAAGATACAGCGACATGCGCGGCGGTTCCGGGTTGAATTGGCCATGAGCGTGCTTCGCCGCCAGGCTTTTCTCGCTTTGACGGGTCTTGCGCAGGTCCTCTTTGCGGCGCATCCGCAGATGCTGCTGGGCGCGCCGACGCAGTACCAGCAATACCCGCAACACGATTATGGCGCGCCCGATTTGCGAGCGGCCGAGAGTCAGATTTTTGCCCTGGGCAACCAGGCACGAGCGCAGGCCGGTGTGGCGAGTCTCAAGTGGGACGCCGCGCTGGCAGCGGCAGCGATGCAACATTGCCGCATGATGGCCGCGGATGGTTCCATCTCTCACCAGTACAACGGCGAGCCGGACTTGAGCACCCGCGCCGCGCAGGCGGGCGCGCACTTCAGCGTGATTGAGGAGAACGTTGCAATGGCCCCCTCGGCCGCTGCCGTTCACCAGGCGTGGATGCAGTCGCCGGGGCATCGCGAAAACCTGCTCGGCGCGGAAGTGAATCATGTGGGCATTGCCGTGGTCTACGCGCGCGGCGAGCTTTACGCGGTGGCCGATTACAGCGCCGCGGTGGTGAACCTGAGCCAGGCGCAAGTAGAGGCGCGTGTAGCGGAGCTAGTGCGTGCGAGTGGCGTGTCGATTCTCTCCGATCCTGCATTGGCGCGATCGGCCTGCGCCGGCGACGACGATCTGCTGCGTTCACCGTCGTCGCGGCCGGCGTGGATGATTCGCTGGCAGAACTCCGATCTCTCGCGTTTGCCCGAGGCGTTGGTGAGCCAACTGGAATCGGGCAAGTACCGGCAGGCGACGGTGGGCAGTTGTCCGGCGCAGGATGACGGCGGCGCATTTACCTCGTACCGAGTGGCAGTGCTGCTGTACTGACGGGCCGCTGTTGGATCGACCGTGGATCGCTCAGGAGCCGAGCGAGATTCAAGATTTCTTGACGAACTCGCAAGTTGTGGTCGAGGCTTCGGACATATCCTAAGAAAAAATGCCGTCGAGCAAAGCACAATTCTATTTTTCCGATTCGTGTTTCAGTGCGTCGAGCCAGACCTTATGCGTCTTCGCAAGGTCTTTGGACGATTACAAAAACCTCAGCAAGAAGCCCTCCTTTGACTCTGTGGTTGTGACCAAGGTGCCGCCGGTGGGCAACGGCTGCAGGGTCCAGACGTGGATCCCGCGTGTTCTCATCGCAGTTCCGGTCCACGCCAACTGAACGGACGGTCGCACGAGAGTTATGCGCGAGGTTATCTTCGTGCTTCCGGGGTCCATGTGAAATTGGTTCCAGTTTGTAGCGGGCCGTCGATCTTGGCGGCTGAAACGGCAGGCTGCCATTTGGGCCAATTGTCAATATCCGTGAGAACGCGCCAGGCCTTGTCCGGAGGCGCCTGAACGTCGATTTCTGTTGAGGTTTTGACAGGAGCGTTCCGGTCGATCTGTCCCTCGGCAGCAATTTGATCGATGCGGTCCGCAGGTTTTTGCGCGATGGCGCAAGAGGTAAACACAACGAGAGACAACAGGGCTGTAGAGCGAAGCGTGGATGACCTCCGTTTCGCCGAAGGACAAGTCAACGATTATCGACGGGCCATTGTTCAATCGGTTGTGAAGTTTCGGCAATCAGCCGAAGTCCCGATGTTCCTTCCATAACTCGGTCCAGGGCTTGCGCGGCGGGCCGCAGACAAAGATGTCGGGATGATATTGGCTTTCTTCGTTGTGTATGCCTTGAAGGTTGCCGTTGTGGCCGGCGAGGCGGCAGCCGGTGAAGAGTGAGTTGGCTTCTTCCGCACCGAGGCCGAGCACAATGAGCGTCGTGGGCGGCGGTGTGGGATAGCCGCGATACCATTCGGTGTTTGTTGTGCCGATCGGCTCGGGGAGACCGTAGGCGCGTCCAAGAATATCGATGGCTCCGTACTCGCCGTAGTTGGCCGTGGTAATCCCGAGATGCGCCTGTTGCTCAGGCGGGAGTGAGTCGCGGATTTGCGCGACAGTGCGCACCAATTCGTCCCAGCCGATCTCCTCGCGCAGGTCGCCATTATTCGCGAGAGCAAACTGCTTGAGCGGCCCGCTCGAAGCAAAAGGGACCGCAATGGATGCGCAGAGCGCGCCGAACACGAAAAGGCCCGCGAAAAAGACGGTCACGAGAGAACGCCTAAGCCATACGGAGCGGGAGTCGAGCCAGTGCCCGGCGGCGGCCGCGCCTAGGGCGATCATGGTGGGATACGCTTCAGCGACGTAGTAGAAGCGGCCTTTGCCGATCCAGAACAGCAACACGGGAACTGTATACATCCAGGCGAGCGCGCGGTAACGGATGCTGCGGAACGAAGCGATGAGGCCCGCGATCCAGAGCGGCACGGCAAACGAGTTGATGTCGAAGAGGAATTGGTATTTCCAGTAGCCTGCGGCGCGTCCCTCACTTACGTCGCGCGCGTGAATGTGCTGGAGGAATTGGTAGGGGATGAAGTCGTGGCGCGCGAGCCAGACGAGGTTGGGGAGAAAAAGAAGAAAGGCGATAGCGATACCCAACCAAAACCAGCGGCTTGCAAAATAGCGGCGCGCCGGTGTGAGGGCGAGGCCGGCCAACAGGCCCGCGATAAAGAAAACCACGGAGTATTTGGTGAGCAGGCCCAGGCCAACAGTAGCGCCGATTGCAACACACCAGCGGGAGTCGTCGGATTTGAGCAAGCGGACGGTGAACCAGCAAACGAGGATCCACCAGAAGTAGGAGAAGGAAGTGTATTGGAACTCGGTGGCCTCGAAGAGAGGCAGGCCCGAGAGTCCAACTGAAAGAGCCGTTGCTACCTGAGCCAACCGGCTGCCGCCAAGATCGCGCGCCATGAGGCCGGTTACGAGTATGGCGATGGCTTGCGCGATGACCGAAAAAAGGCGCAGACCCGCAAGCGAGAGTCCGAAGAGCAACAGGGCGACTCGCTCGACGAATGGAGTAAACGGCGGATAGGCGACGAACCCCCAATCGAGGTGCCGCGCATCCGAGAGAAACTGCAGTTCGTCTCGATGAAAGCCGTAGCGACTGTTGGTGACGAGATGCAGGAACGCAATTGCGGCGGCGATGGTGATAAGGATCGCAGTATCGGCCCAGCGGTTCGCGCTTCTTAGCTGCGCGTTTCCGTCGATCGGGGTCAAATCGGACTCCTCGCGGGTTGCTGAAATAGTTTACGCGGTCACAGCGGGTACGGTTCCATCGAGGCGCTCGCGCGGCGGTGGAACGCGCACCGAAGCCATGCGGGCAGCGGTTGCGCCCGCAATACCCATCGCGGTGTCTTCAAAGACAAGGCAGTCTTTGGGAGCGATGCAGAGACGCTCGGCAGCGGCGAGATAGGCGTCGGGGGCGGGCTTGGAGCGCGCGTAGTCCTCGTGGCCGACGATCACCTGAAAGCGATCGAGCAGGTGGACGGTGGCGAGCGATCTCACGATCGACTCGCGGTTGCTGCCCGAGACCACGGCGAAGGGGATGCGGCCGTACTGCGCATCGATGTGCTCGAGTACCTCTGGGATTGGCTTGAGTTGCGGAAGCAGCGAGTAGTAGAGATTCTCCTTGCGCTCGGCAACGGTTTCAACGGACATTGCGAGCCCCTGCATCCGGTTCAAATCGGCAACGATCTCCTTGGGCGGTTTGCCGCCCCACCGATAGAACAGCTCCTCGTCGAAGGTGGCGCCCCACTCGCCGAGAGCCTGTTTCCAGGCGATGTAATGCAGCGGCATCGAGTCCACCACGGTGCCATCGCAGTCGAAGAGGTAGGCGCGAAAGGCGCCGGGCGGCAGTTGAATTCTCATTGTTCTCTGAGCGATGATGCAATGTGCGAGTCGAAGCAATTCTCACGTCGCCTCTCTCAATCAATTATCGAGGAAAGAGCCATGGTCAACGTTCAAATCGAGTACCAGGGAGACCTGCACTGCAAGGCAACCCACGGTCCCTCCGGCGCCGAACTTACGATTGACGCCCCCAAGGACAATCAGGGCCTCGGCGAAAGCTTCTCCCCTACAGATCTGGTGGCAGCCGCGCTGGGCAGTTGCATGCTCACGATCATGGGCATAGCTGCCCGCACGCAGAACATCGACATAACCGGTGCCGCCGCCGTTGTCGAAAAGGAAATGACGGCGACGCCACCGCGAAAGATCCAACGGTTGACCGTCAGAATCCACGTCCCGCATTCGCTGAGTGAGACAGACAGGGAGAAACTCAAACGCGCCGCCCACACCTGTCCCGTGCACAGGAGCCTTCATCCGGATGTCGAAATTCCCATCGAATTCACGTGGGGATGAGTCGCAGCCGGATCCGACTGCCGGCCCCGGTCCTGCCTTTTGACGCACTTGGCGGGCTCTGCTAACGTAGATAGGGACAACCCAGCGCCACGCACTCCTCAGTAGCTCAATGGCAGAGCATTCGGCTGTTAACCGAAGGGTTGTAGGTTCGAGTCCTACCTGAGGAGCCAATCAAATCAACAACTTAGCAAGTAGAAGACGAGCAAAAATCTCCCCAGAAGTGCCAACTGTAAATAACTTTGTGCACCTGCTCCTTCAAAATCGAGTGCTAACCCATAGCAATCGAGCTTAGTTGTTGCCCCACTCCTCAGACGACTCCCAGCCTCCAATCTGAAGTCCCGCGACCAGACTCTCGTCTGGTCTCCCGGTGACCTGAATTTGATCGAATTTCGTCCGCGCCTGAATCTTCAGTCGCGCTCCGGTGTACCGGCGCGCCAAACCGAGAGACAGGAGTGGAATATGTCGCTTTTCAAACGAGGAAATGTCTGGTGGTACAGCTTCTTCTTTGCCGGCCAACTGGTCCGGGAGTCGTCCAGGTCAACATCCAAAACCATCGCCAAGAGCGCAGAGCAAGAGCGCAGGCGGGAACTCGAAGCCGGATACAACAACGTCAAAGAAGTCCGTCAGAATCGCATTCGGACTCTTGCCGAGATCATCGTCGAATATCTGGTCGGTTACAAGCTGCGGTATCGGTCGGCAAGCTTTGCCGAATATGCGCTCGGTCACGTCTCGCGCCTGCTTGGATCCAAGCTGGTCGTCGATATCAACGAAGCTGCGGTCCTCGGCTATCAGGAAAACCGATTGCGGGAGAAGGCCGCGCCCAAGTCGATCAACGAAGAAGTGCGTTTTCTCCTCAAGATGCTGGGTGATCCTGGAGACGTGATTCGCGCCCATCTCAAAAAGAAAAAACAGCTCAAGCTGGCGGTGCATAAACAGATTGGCAAAGCCTTCGACGCCGCAGAGAGTCACTCTCTGGAAGCGACGGCGAGGACGTCACACAGCCCCCACATGTATCCGGCATACATGCTGGCCCGCAACGGCGGTCTGCGAGATACGGAAATCAAGACGCTGACCTGGGGACAGATTGACTTCGCGGCGAAGACCGTGCAGGTGGGAAGAGCGAAGAGCGAGGCGGGCGAAGGGCGTATCGTTCCGCTGAACTCCGAAGTGTATGAAGCGTTGCTCAAACATCGCTCCCGATACCAGAAAAAGTTCGGAGAGATCCGGGACGAGTGGTATGTCTTCCCCTGGGGCAAGCCACGTCCCTCCGACCCTACGCGGCACATCACCTCTTTCAAGAAAGCCTGGAACACCATGCGGACGAAGGCCAATGTGAAAGGCCGCTGGCACGACAACCGGCATACCCTCATCACCGAGCTCGCCGAAAGCGGAGCCGGCGACGAGACCATCATGGAGATCGCCGGGCACGTCGATCGTCAGATGCTTCGTCACTATAGCCACATCCGCATGAAGGCGAAGCGGGCCGCAGTGGAAGCGGTCGTCGCCGGACGCGCGATTCCTTCACAATCGGGCGATACCCAATCTCGATAGAACCAAACCTTGACAACTTGACCGAGACCTGGCCCTTGGCTAGAGTCTCGGCCAGGTTTTTGAGCGATTACCTGAAACGAAAAAGGAGGGTGCGATGGAATCACTTCTGAACGAAACCCAGGTCTCAGAGAAGATCCAGGTCAGCCTTGCCTGCCTGCGACGGTGGCGGGTTCGCGGTGAGGGTCCGCCCTACGTCAAGGTTGGCCCGCTGGTGCGCTATCGCCCCGAGGCAATCACCGAATGGATTGAGGCGCTGCCAGCGGGCGGAAATGGCCGCAGACCCGTTGGGCGGGCAGACTCTCGCCGGCGGATGGCGCTCTCCGCATGAACCGTCGCAACCGCATCTCGCTCTCTGGGTGAGCTACGAATTTGACCGAATTCCAGAGTCACCCCATGCTGTCTCCGCATTGGAGGTCTGGATGAAGGGACGAACAGGATATTTCATCGTCGCGATACTGCTGACGCTTCTCAATGCGGCTGTGACTGTGTACTCAGGCGTGGCGATCTGGAAGGCATGGCCGAGAGACATTTGGGATCCCGGACTGTTGGTCCTCCTTGCCTCCCTAGGAGCCACCTCGCTCGTGAATGTTTGGGTCCAGGCAATCCTCGGATCAGGAGTTTCGCTTGGCAGCCGGACGATTGAGTGGGGGCAGGGTGCGACGCCGATTCCAGCGGAAATGCGAGGGCGTGCCGATGTTTGAGTCGATCACCGATCTTGCCGGCAAGCTGGCCGCAACGGGCTACTTCATCGACCAGGTAATGACCCAGGTGGTGTTTCTTGCGGCCAAGCTACAGAAGCCGCTGTTGCTCGAAGGGCCTGCGGGCTCGGGCAAGACCCAGCTAGCCATCTCGGTCGCTGCGGCAGCGGGCACGCACGTGGAGCGGCTCCAGTGCTACCGCGGCGTCACAGAGGACA
>Ga0335078_10002034_pt1 | contig 30630 bp, 27 predicted proteins | sample Lox_Sample_32_FD_206711 | JGI IMG/M metagenome (GOLD analysis project Ga0335078, IMG submission 206711) | Soil microbial communities from Loxahatchee National Wildlife Refuge, Florida, United States - Lox_Sample_3.2 | ecosystem: Environmental > Terrestrial > Soil > Wetlands | place: USA... | reverse complement strand
CTCGCGCAGCCCTGCCGCTATGTGGAGCGCGGTCGCCTCCCCGGTCGTCGTCGGGTTGGTGGCGATCACGACCTCGCGGACGGAGCCGGTGCGAACACGCTCGTACAGCTCGGTGATCTTGAGGTCCTCCGGATCGACGCCGTCGATCGGCGACAGCGCCCCGCCGAGCACGTGGTAGCGGCCCTGGAACTCGTGCGTCCGCTCGATCGAGATCACGTCCGACGGCTCTTCGACGACGCAGATCACCTCGGGGTCGCGGCGCCCGTCGGCGCAGATCCGGCAGATCGGTCCGTCCGCTAGGTTGAAGCACGTTTCGCACAGGCCGATTCGCTCCTTGACCTCGGTGATCGCGCGCGCCAGCGCCAGCGCCTCCTCGTCGCTCGCGCGCAGCAGATGAAACGTCAACCGCTGGGCAGTGCGACCGCCGACGCCAGGCAGCTTCGACAGCTCGGTGATCAGCCGCTGGACGGGCGGGGCGTACACGCTTGGTGGACTGCCTTGCTACAGGCCGAGGCCGGGAAGCCCGAGATCGCCCAGACCGCCAAGACCGCCGGTGATCCCGCCGAGCTTCGCCGACGCAAGCTCCTGGGCGGAGCGGAGCGCCTCGTTGACCGCGGCGAGGACCATGTCCTGGAGCAGCTCGACGTCGTCGGGGTCGACCGCCTCCGCGTCGATCTTGATCGACTTGACCATGAGGTCGCCGCTCACCCTGGCGACGACCATCCCGCCGCCAGCCGAGGCCTCCACGATCTCGTCCTTGAGCGCCTCCTGGGCGGCGAGCATGTCCTGCTGCATCTTCTGGGCCTGCTTGAGGATTTGCTGCATGTTCGGTTGGGGCATCAACCCTTGACCTCGCCTTCTTCGGGATCGTCTTCGAGGACCTCTTCGGCGTCGAACTCCTCCACGAAGCGTCGCACGAGCTCCTCGCCCGAGAGCACGGCCTCGCCCTCCGGCTCTTCCTCGTCGTCGCGGAGCTCATATCGGAGGGCCAGCCGCCGGCCGGTCACGGCCTTCAGCGCCTCGCCCGCCACGCGCCGGTAGTCCTCCTGTTCGGCCTTGCGCTTGAGGAACGCGGCGCCCCCGGGGAATGCCAGCGTGAGCTCCCGCTCCCCCACCGCCACCGGACGGGCGTCCGCGAGAAGCGCTGCCAGCATCGCGTTCTCCCCCCGCACGAGATCGATCACCGCGGGCCAGCAAGCCGCCGCAGTGTCGAGCTCGAGCGCGCCGTCGGATTCCGGGGCGGGGCTGGGTGCAGCCTCGGGTTCGGCAGCCGGCTCGACCCCAGCCCCATTGCCCGGCGGCGGTTCTGACATCGGAGGCACCGGGGTCGCTTCGGCGGCCGGCGCCGCGCGAAGGCCTCCGCCTCCACCCCGCTCGAGCCGCTCGATCCGCGCGAGCAGCGCCGACATCGACGGATCGAGCTGCGGGGCCGCGGCCTTCACCAGGACGAGCTCGAGCTGGATCCGGGCCTGGGCGCCGTTGGCGGTGGCGTCGAGCGCGGCCGAGACGAGGTCGAGCAGCCGGATCGCGTCGGTGTCGGACAGCGCGGTGGCCTGTTCGGCGAGGCGGATATCGCGCTCGGGGGTGACCTGCAGTTCGGGCGGAACGTCACCGAGCACCTGGACCGCGAGCAGCTCGCGCCCGTGGACCTCGAGGTCGCGGAGCAGCTGACCCGCGTCGCGCCCCGAGTCCGCGAGCTTGGCCGCCGCCCTCAGGGCTCGGGCCGGATCGCGGGTGATGATCGCATCGACGGCGTCGAACAGCTGCTCGGCATCGGCGACCCCGAGCACGGCGAGCACATCATCGGGCTCGATCGTCCGACCGCCGGCGTAGGTGACGAGCTGCTCGAGCGTTCCGAGCGCGTCGCGGAAGCTCCCGGTGGCGTGGCGCGCGATCAGCGCCACCGCGCCCCTGTCCACGTCGATCCCCTCCTGGCCGGCGACCCGCTCGAGCACGGTCGCCACCTGTTCCACGGTCGGGCGCCCGAAGTCGAAGCGGTGGCAGCGGTCGACGACCGTGGGCAGCACCTTCTGCGCCTCGGTCGTCGCCAGCACGAAGATCGTCCGCGGCGGCGGCTCCTCGAGCGTCTTCAGGAACGCGTTCCAGGCCTGGGACGAGAGCATGTGCGCCTCGTCGAGGATGTACACCTTGTGCCGCCCGGAGACCGGTGCGTAGGCGACCTTCTCGCGCAGGTCGCGGATGTCGTCGACCGAGTTGTTCGACGCCGCGTCCATCTCGATCACGTCGAGCGACGTCGCGTTGGCGATGGCCACGCACGAATCGCACGTCCCGCACGGGCTCGTGGTCGGGGCATTCACGCAGTTCAGGCAGGCGGCAAGGATCTTCGCCATGCTCGTCTTCCCGGTTCCCCGCGAGCCCACGAACAGGTAGGCGTGATGCACCTGCCCCTGCTCGACGGCGTTGCGCAACGTGCGGACCACGTGCTCCTGGCCGACGACATCGGGGAACGTGCGGGGACGGTGGCGGCGGTAGAGCGAGGGACCGGTGGACACGGGAACCGAGTCTAGTGACGGCAGCGGTTAGCCCGTGGCCGGGCGCCCTTGGTCGGGCGATCAGCCGTAGCGAGGCGGACCGTGCACCCTCCGTCGAAGCCGGTACCCGGGGCGCGGCCACCATATCGCGACTCCTGCTCGGTGCTCCCACGGCGCCTGAAGGTGGCCGCTTAAGGCTGCTTCCTTCCGGACCTGACCTGGTTCACGGGTCTTCATCGCCTAGGGACCGAACGATCGACATCGCGCACAGGGCGCTGACCCCGGGGCCTGTGCCCCTCGGGAGGGGATTCAGCCCCGCTAGAGCGGATTGCGGGTACAGGGCACCGCTAGCGCCCCGCCTAGCACGGTCCTGGACGATGGTATCGCGCCGGGCATGACTTGGGTGATTCCTGCCCTTCTCGGTCTGGAATCATTGCCGCGCGGCCAAGTGCAGAGCGCGACCTCGGCGGCCGCTATCTTGCTCGCGATGGAGACGCAACCCGGTGCTGGACTTGATCTGAAAGTAGGTGTCGTAGGTCTCGGCTACGTTGGCTTGCCGTTGGCGGTCGCGTTCGCCGAGGTCGGCGGTTGGGTGATCGCCCTAGACGTCGATCCGATCAAGGTCTCGGCCGTTGCCGCGGGCGAGTCGTACATCGAGGACATCCCGTCCGACCGCCTGCGGGCGGTGCTGCCGAAGATCCGCGCGACCTATCGCTACGCCGACCTGGCCAAGGCCGACGCGGTCATCGTCTGCGTCCCCACGCCGCTGACCGAGAACCGCGAGCCCGATCTGGGCCCGCTCGACGCCGCCGCGAAGTCGCTGGCGCAGGTGCTCCAGCCCGGTCAGCTGATCGTGCTCGAGTCGACGACCTATCCCGGCACGACGCGCGAGCGCCTGATGCCGCTGCTCGAGTCCTCGGGCCTCCGCGTCGGCACCGACATCAACCTGGCGTTCTCCCCCGAGCGCGTCGACCCCGGGCGCACCGACTACACGCTCCGCAACACGCCGAAGGTGGTCGGCGGGATCACGCCGGCCTGCCTGGACCGCGCCGACGATCTCTACAGCCGCGTGTGCGATCGCATCGTCAGAGTCTCGACCCCCGAGACCGCGGAGCTGACCAAGCTGCTCGAGAACATCTTCCGCTCGGTCAACATCGCGCTCGTCAACGAGCTGGCGATGCTCGCCGATCGAATGGGAATCGATATCTGGGAGGTGGTCGACGCGGCGTCGACCAAGCCCTACGGGTTCATGCGCTTCGAACCGGGCCCCGGACTGGGCGGCCACTGCCTCCCGGTCGACCCCTTCTACCTCACCTGGCGCGCCCGCGAGTTCCACATGTCCACCGAGTTCATCGAGCTCGCCGGCAAGATCAACCAGTACATGCCCTACCACTGTGCCGAGCGGGTGGAGCAGGCGCTCAACGATGTGTCCAAGCCGGTCAAGGGCTCGCGGATCCTGATCCTGGGCGCGAGCTACAAGGGCGGCGTGGGCGACATCCGCGAGTCGCCGGCGCTCAGGATCATCGAGGTCCTGGCCAGTCGGGGCGGCATCGTCAGCTATCACGACGAGTACGTGCCGGCTCTTCCCATGCTCGGGCTCGAGAGCGTGCCACTCGACGACGCCGTCGCGGAGGCCGACGCCGTCGTTCTGGTGACCGCTCATCCTCGGATCGATCACGCGTCCATCGCCACCCGGAGCGCGCTGTTCGTGGACCTTCGAGGTGTGACCCGCGGCGTGCAGGTCGAGAACCTCGTTCGTCTGTAGGGACGAGCCGCCCGGGCGACCCGGGTTTCGGCCGGCCGGCGGCGGGATGCGCGCCCCGCCGCCGTCGTTGACGCCGCAAGGTGCCGCGACGCGCCAGGCTGCGGTTAGCGCCGGCGCGTAGAATCGCCACAAGACCGGGCGCGTAGCTCAGTGGGAGAGCGCTCGCTTCACACGCGAGAGGTCGCTGGTTCAAGCCCAGCCGTGCCCATCAGAAAAACCCCGTAAACGCGGGCTTTTCGTCTGGTGAAGCGGACCGTCCTGGGTGCGCTGGTATCGTCATTCACGATTCCCGTTCACTAAACGTGCGAGAGGCCCCTCGTGTCGAAGCCCCTCTCGGGCAGCATCCTGACCCGCCGCCTAGCCGACGACACGCTCGTTGTCGACGTGAAGATCCGTGCCGAGCGGCGCATGCTCGGGCCCGCGTCGGAGTGGAGCGAGACGCGGGCGAGGAAGCTGCTGGAGCACAAGCTGCTCCCGGCTGCCCAGCTGCGCCAGGATTGGACTGCGCTGATTCCAGGTGCCGGCTACGGCGGGTCCGCCAGCGAGACGGCTGCGCTGACCGTCCGCGAGGCCGCGACCGACTACGTCGAGGCGCTCAGTCGATACGAGAATCCGAACACCGTCTCCGCCTATCGGTCCCCGGTCGTCAAGCACCTGCTCCCGTTTCTGGCCTACACGGGCGACGAGCGGACGGTGGACCGCGCGCTCGCCGACGTCGACGAGGCTCTGATGCTGCAGTTCGTCTCAACCAAGCAGGCCGAGCGCGCCGTGCTGCAGGACATCGCCGACACGCTCGCCGAGCTCGATGGCGACGTCCGCGCCGATCCCGAGCTGCTTAAGGCGCAGCTCGACACCGAGGAGTGGCGCCTGCTCTGCCGCTACGGGCAGCGAGGCGGCCATCACACCGTGCTCGACCCCTCGGCCAGCGGGCTCATCAGCCTCTCCTCCCGCGGGCTAAGCAACAACGAGATCAATCGCTGCCTGGCCCGGATGCGTGACATCGTGCGCATGGCGAACCGTCGCTACAAGCTCGGCCTGGATGACCCGACGCAGGGCTGCTCGCTCCCGCGAGGTGATCCAAGCCGCGAATGGCTGCACCCGGTTCAGATGCAGGCCCTACTCGACGCAGCCCAGACGCTCGACGCCAACCCGGCACAGGACGCGTACGCGCAGCACGGACGTTACAGCGCGGTCCTTGCCCTCGGCCTCCTGGGACCGCGCGTATCGGAGTTCTGCGCAGCCCGTTGGCGTGACCTTTCAGCGCAGGGCCTCTTCATCCCCGAGGCGAAGACGAGCGCCGGCCGCCGGCATCTCGAGCTGCCGGCGATCGTCCGTACTTCGCTGGAGGAGCGCCGCGCCGAGCTTGACCCTCGCCCAAACGACTACATCTGGGCGTCGGCCGCCGGCACCAGGCGCGACCGCAACAACGTCCGTAACCGCCTGCTGGCGCCGGTGCTCGAGCTCGGCGCCCATCTCTTGGACCAACAAGGGCAGCGCCCGCTGCCGCCGCGCGTCGCCGGCGACGGGAACCCGACCGCAGTGCGCGTGACGCCGCACATGTTCAGGCGCACGGCGATGACCTATTGGGCGTGGGCCGACTGCAACCAGCGCTGGGCGATGGGTCAGGCCGGTCACAAGTCGGCGAAGATGACGCTCGAGGCCTACCAACAGACCTTCCCGCGCGATCCCGACGCGCGAGCCCAGGTTGTGGCCTGGCTAAGCGGAGCAGGCGACCAGCCGTCCTGACGCAAGTCATTCCACGTCGAGCAGCCGCCGCCCGGTCCGGCTGTGAGTCCGTGTCCTCGACTTGGGCCCGCGGCCACCCGCGGGGCGAACCCGGGTCGGTGGTCGACGTCGCCTGGCGTCCATGTATGCGTCCGCGGTCGCAAGGTGGTAGCGGAGCTTTGAATTCACGCTGTCGCTGATTGGGGTGGCGCCGAGGTTGGCCGCGCGTGACTCGACCCACTGGGTCGACACCTGATAGCGGGCAGCGAGCTGCTCGGAGGTCGCATACTTGGCGCCCTCGGGGATCGGCGGCACGTGAACACGGTCCTCTTGGTTCCGGATGGCCACGGCGGCGATCCTCTCCGCCAGTCGACCCGCCAGCCGATCGGCGAGACGATTCGAGAGCTCGTCGGCAAGCTCATCCACAAGCTGACCCAGCAGCCGATCGTCCCCTGACAGCCCGACGTCCGGGCGCGCTCGTGCCGCGCCGGTCCCCGAGCCGAGCTGGACCACGGCCGGCGTCGTCATCGCGCCGTTGCGCTGGACGCTCATGTACGCGAAGTACCGGGCGGGAACCGCAAAGCCCCGACGACGATTCCGTTTCTCCTGAGCGTCGTCAGCGGCCCGATCAGGTCGATACGGCGAGGTATCGCCCGCAGACTCGCCGGCGCGACGACGGCTCGTCCGCCGCGCGTGCGAGCTTCTCGCCTATGGCCCGATCGAGCTTCCCCCGTCGCCAACAATACCGACGACTGGGCCGAGCCGCTGCCAGCGGCGCGACAGCAATCGCGGCCGGCGCGCTGGCAATCATCGCCCTCGGCGCCGGCGCGCCCGCGCTTGGCGGCGCGCTTGTCCTCGTCACGATCGCCCTCGTGCTACAGACGCGCCGCTGGCTCCGCCTCGCGGGCCGCAGCCGCGTCGGCGCCCGCTCCGAGAACGCGGTGCGCACAGCGCTCGACACGCTCCAAGCCGAGGGGTGGCAACTTCGCCATTCGCTGCCGTATCGCGGCGACGGCGACATCGACAGCCTCGCGATCGCCCCCACGGGCACCGCGTTTGCGATCGTAAACCAAGACGCGAACTTTTCACGCCTCCCACCTCGCCAACACCCGCGAGATGGCGGCATGGCTTTCCCGCCACCGTCGGCGCTGGTGCCCAGCAGGCGCGCTGCCGGTGCTATGCGTCGTCGGCGCGAGAAGCCTCGAGCGCGTCGAAGACGACCTCCTGATCGTGTCGCTTGACCTGTTGCTGCCGGCGCTACGAGTCCGCGCCGGAACCTCACCACGCCCGAAGTGCACCTGAATAGTTACGCGGAGTGTATGCGTGAGCCGAGACCTGCCTGTCTTTGCGGCGTGTGCGGAGGGCTGTCGGAAACCGGGTTACTTGTCCTACTGGTCGGTGGAGGCAGCGTCGGCGAACACGCAGACGATGAGGAGGTGGGCGAGGGTGTCTGTGATCGCCTCGGGCGCGTTGGGCGCGTCGCGGTCGAGTGAGCCGATCGCGACCGCCGCGTAGCGGCCGGCCTGCTGGGCGTGGTCGATGAGCGCTGGCGGATCGGCCGCGGCTGGCGCGTGTTCGAGCCAGTCGGCGGCCTGCTCGTAGGCGAGCGGTAGCCAGTCGTCGGCGTCGTAGCCCTCAGCGCGCGCGTGGGCGTGTAGCGCGAGGTGGCAGCGGTGCAGGCTGCCGGCGGCGGTGAGGTCGAGCGTGCCGAGGACGTCGTTGCCGATCGCGGCGTCGGCGAGGGCGGCCGGGAGGATGTGCAGGACGTTGGCGGCGACCGCGAGGCTGATCAGCCTGGGGATCGCGGTCGCGAGCAGTGTGATCGGCCGGTCGGGCGGCGGCTCGCCTGAGGGCATGTCCGAGGCGCCGCGATCGTACGCGGCCCGGTAGCGCTCAGCGAGCTGGTCCGCGGGCCAGGGGCGAGCGAGGGCGCGGTAGATGGCCTGCGGTGTTCTCACGAGCCGGCGGGCGGGTCCGCTGGCGCGCTTCCCGGCGCGGTCGGGCGGGTCGGATGGTTGGCGAGGGTGCCGCGCCGGGATGAGGGGTGTGCGGTGTTGAGCGGGGGTTTCGTGCACGTGTCCGGTACCTGCACGGTGAGCGATGAGCGAAGGCGCATTGAGATGAACATGATTGAAGCGGTGGCGCGGGCCGCGGCGGCGGATGAGGCGCGGCTGCGTCGAGCATATGCCGCGGGCGTCGCGCATGGTGCTGCGAGCACGCAGTGCACGGCCGAGGAGGAGCGCACCTACAGCCCCCTGCGGCTGCTCACGCTGGCGATGCTGCACCTGCCCGACCTCGCCCTGTGCGCGTACCTGCTGGACGTGCTGAACGAGGACGACGAGGTCGATCGCGTCCGCGCCGTGGTCGTCGAGGAGGTGGCCGCGACGGCCGCGGGGGCGCTGCGGCTCACGCATCGCGCGCTGGAGACGCACGCGCGCAACGTCGGCTATGAGACCGGGGTGTGGCTTGAGCGGGTACTCGATTACGCGAGCGCTTCGTTGTGGTGCCTGGCCGACCGCGAGGCGCCGGTGCTGCTCGAGCGTGCGAGGGGCGCCGCGGTCGCGCTCACCGCCGCGACGGCCGCGACCGCGGATGACGGGATGCGAGTGCCCGAGGAGCTCGCGCACGGCCTGTCTGACCTGCTGGTCGTGTATCTGATCGCGCGCACGCTGCGATGACCCGGCGGGCGGCGAGCGGCTGTACTGGTCGCCGAGCGCGGCGTTACGGCGGGCTGATGTTCGCCGTCCCGCTAGCGCTGGCCGCGCTGGCCGTGGCGGCGTTCGCGCTCCCGCCCACCAGCATCGGCCATCCAGCGAGCGGTCGGACGGGTGAGCGGCTGCTGCCGCCGCTCTGGAGCGCCTCCGTGCCGGCACCAGCGGTTCACGTACGCCTTCCGGTCGCCGGCGCGGCCGTGTTCGGCGGTGAGCGTGCGCTGGCCCGGCCGCGGCGCGCGGCCCCGCGGTGGCGCGTGGAGTGGTGAGCGGTGCGGCGGCTGTTCGTGATCGCGCTCGCGCTGACGATCGGGCTGCCGCTGGTGGCGGTGCTACTCGCGTTCGCGGCCGTCAGCTCCCAGGCGCAATGCGCCGGCGGCGCGGCCGGTCCGGGCAGCGACCCCGGCGTGCCCGCGAGCCTGCTTCCGATCTTCGAGCAGGCCGCCGGCAGCTACCAGCTCGGACTGGGAGGTTGGGCGTATCTGGCCGCGATCAACGAGATCGAGAGCAACTTCGACTACTCCACGCTGCCGGGCGTGCACTCCGGCGCCAACGCTGACGGCGCCGCCGGGCCGATGCAGATCGGGATCGCCGGCCCGGCGGGCGACAGTTGGGCGAGATATCAGGTCGATGCGCCCGGCGGGCCGCTCCCGCCCAGCGTCTATGACGAGACCGATGCCGTGTACGCCGCCGCGAACTATCTGCACGCCTCGGGCGCCCCCGGCGACTGGCCCGCCGCGCTGTACGCCTACAACCACGCCGGCTGGTACGTCGCCCAAGTCCAGCAGCTCGCGCAACGATACGCGCAGACCGCCGGCAACGCGATCACGGCCGGCGCGCCGGCGCAGCCCGGGTGTGTGGCCGCGGGGCCGACTACGCCGGGATCGGCGGCACGGATCCTTCCCGATGGGCTCGCCGCCGCCCCGCAGGATGCTCCCGCGCAGGTCCAGGCCGCCGTCGCGGCCGGCAACCGGATCATCGACACCTCCTACAGCACCGAGCGCCAGCCGAACATGCTGAGCACCGTCATGAGCTCCTATGACTGCTCCGGGTCGACGGACTTCGTGCTCTACAACGCCGGCCTCAACAGCGCCCAGGTTGATGTCGGCGACGGGATCGCCGGCGACTCGGGCATGCTCGAGAGCTACGGGAGCCCCGGTCCGGGCCGGTGGATCACCGTATTCGCCTCAGGCGGGCACGCGTTCATCGAGATCGCCGGGATCATGCTCGACACCGCCCACTGGACCTCAACCACCCCGCCTGGCTCCGGGCCGCGCTGGCAACCAGCCTCGATCCTCCCCTCCCAGCTCGCGGACGGCAACACCTGGGCCGAGCGACACCCCCCAGGACTATGAGCAGCCCGCCCCGCACCAGGACCATCAAGCGCTCGCTGCTCGCCGGACTGTGCGTGCTCGCGGTCGCGGCCGCCGCCATGCAGCCGGGTAGGACCCGCACGCCCGAGCACGCGGGCGAGCTGACGCGGCCGGGCCCGACAAGCGCGATCGCGCAGCCGAAGCGCAACCCGCCCAGCGCGCCGCGCGGTCAGCCGCGGGCGTTCGCAGCCGCAGTCGCCGGGGCGTACGCCCGCTACCTCGCCAACCAGCTTTCAGCGCGGCAGCTTCCCGGGTTTACACCCCAGGCGATGATGATGGTCCGCCGGAGCGGTCCACTCCCGGCGCGCCTGCACGTCACGGAGGTTCGGCTCACGAGCCTCACCGGTGGTGGCAACAGCTGGACCGCGCACGTCGCGATCGTCCACGCGCACGGCCGCCAGGCGACCACCGCCCAAATCGTCCTCACGCCAACCGGCGGCGGGTCGATGGTTCTCGAGCTGGTTCCGCCCGATCCCGACACGCTGATCGCCCCGACCCCGCCCGCCCTTGGGCCGACCGGCCCGGCACCGGTCCGCCGCGCGGCGCTCGAATTCACCCAGAGCTTCCTCGACTACACCTACGGCCACGCCACCGCCCGGCAGCTGCGCGACCTCACCCCCACGCTCCGAGCCGCGATCGCCTCGAACCCACCCCAAGTGCCGGCCGCCATCCGCGCGCTGCGCCCCCGGATCGCAAGCCTCACGCTCACACCCCAGCACGGAGCTTGGCTGGCCGAGGCCAACGTCACCGACGGACAGGACACCGACCAGGTCATCAGCCTCCTGCACCGCCTCGATCGTGACTGGCTCGCGTTCGCGCTGCGATCAGCGGGATGAGCCGACCACGGGATGAAGGGCTGATCACGCGTTCGCCCGGGAGAATCGCAGGCGATATCCGACCATCGGCGCGAGGGCTGTCGCCATCGACGGACCGGCGGCTGCCGGGCTACTAGGCGGCGAGCCGCTCCTCGCGGGGCCCGAGCTTGTCGCGTGCCCGGCGCAGCGATCTGTGGACGGCCTTCTCGGTCGTGCCCTGCTCGCTCGCGACCTGTTGTTGAGAGATGCCGTTGAGATCCCCGATGAGCGCGGCGCGCTCCTTGCCCGTCAGCCTGGATAGCGCGGCGCGGATCTCGTCGATCTGCTCACGGGCAAGCACCGTGCGGACCGGATCGGCAAGCGGCCTGGTCTCGCTGAGCCGCTCATGCAGCGGGCTCTCGAACGCCGTCTCACCGATATCCGACGGCCTCCTGGACCGCACGAGCATCGCGTGCAGCGAGACCGCCCGACTCAGGAGCTGGTGCTTGCGAGCCCCGGCGGTGTCGATCGCGTTGATCGCCTGGTCGCGCGCGCACCGTGACGCGAACGGACCGAACGGCCCGCGCTCCGGGCGCCACGCCCAGATCGCGCGGACCAGCCCGATCCGCGCCTCCTGGGCGATGTCGCTGCGCTCGCAACCGCATGGCAGCCGCAGCCCGGCGACGATGGCGCGGATCAGCGGTTCGTAGCGGCGCAACAGCTCCTCCTGAGCGCGCTGGTCTCCGCGCTTGGCGGCTTGGAGCAGCTCGGATTGGTGAAGCGAGGCCACACGGCCTCGAGGGTGAGATGTGCTCATGCGCGCACACGATGAGCACGCCACTAGGGTTTTTCGAAAAGCTCCCCTCGAGGGCGCCGCTCACCGACTCCCGATCGCCGGCTCGGTCGACGGACGCTGACACGAACCGACCGATGTGTGGGGCACGCCGGCACGCCCGGTGCGCGCACGCGAGCTTGTGGACGGTGATCGGTTGTGTTCAGCGTCACAGTCGGCCGAGCCGCCACCTCATGGCTTGCTCAGTTCACCGCCGGCCGGCGGCATCGGTCGATCTTCCGCCTCGTGACGGGGTCTGCGTCGCTTGACCCGGTACCTGACGGGTGACCCGAGTCCCTGCGAGGAGATCCGATGCTCACCCCCCGCCAATCAGGCCGATCGCGAACCGCCGCGGGCGCCAGGAACCTGTTCCTGGACACCGATCCCGACGAACACGCGCTCGCGCCCGAACGATCCGAGCAACATCGAGCGAGAGCGAGTCGCCCCAGCCGTCAGCGCCGACGCGGGCGCGGGCTCCTCACGCCCGTCGGGTCATCCTCGAGCCCGACCGCCGCCGGCCGGGATGCCGCCACGTTCACCCGGACACGCCTCGGGGCCGGCCCGCTGGCCACCGCGGTGCGCGCGAGGCTTCGCCGCGCGGACGCTCGCGCGGCCACGCTGCTTCGTCGGCTGGCGGACCGCGCGTACGGGGGGCTCGCGGCGGCGGTTCTGCTCACGGTGATGCTGATCTCGCTGAGCTGGCTGGGACTCGCCTTGCGCGAGACCTCCGCTGCCCGCGGCGTCACCGAACGACAGCGGATCGCTGCGATCGCGTCGCTCACCCGCGACCAGCACCGTATTGGCGGACTGACCGCCCAGCTCAAGCAGACTTCGGTGATCGCGCTGGCGCGGGAGCAGGCGAGCGCGGCGACCGTCGCATCGTTCAAGCTGCGCGCCCAGATCGCCGAGCGCAGGCTCGCACGCGCCCGCCGCGCGATTGCTCGTGATCGAGGCGAGGCCGGACGATGAGCACCCGAATGGCGCCACGGATGATCCAGGTCACGTTTCGCCATCCCGAGGGCAGCGTGAGGCTGGCCGCCCCCGCCGACGTGCCGCTCGGCGAGCTGATGCCCGACTTCCTCGACCTCGCCGAACAGCCGGACGGCGATGGCTGGGCGCTTGGCGCCGACGGCGCGCATGCGTATCCAGGCGAGCGCACACTCGCCGAGCTCGGTGTCCTCGACGGCGGCGTGCTCGTCCTGCACCGACACCCTGAAGGGCTACCGTCGTCGGCGCCGACAGGCCGGGACCCGAATTCTGCGCCAGCCGGACAGTCCCGCGGTGAGGAGCGGCCGCTGCGCGAGCGGACGGCCCGCACGCTGCCGGCGAAGCTCTCGCGGCCGATGCGCGGACGGCTCTCCCTCCACGCGCTCGCGAGTGGTCGGGCGCGCGGCGACGCTCCCGGGCCTGCCCGCTCGAGCGTTCCCGGCCCGCGGACGTTCACCCGTCCGGCGCGCCCGTCCCCCATGGGCCGGGCGCGTGAGGCGTGGCGCAACACCGACTATCAGCACCGGCTGGATGAGCTGATCCTCGCCTCGCGACTCCAACGGTGCGCGACGATCGCCGTCATCTCACCCAAAGGAGGCGTCGGCAAGACCACGACCGCCGCGCTACTGGGGTCCCTGCTGGCGTTCCTTCGCCGCGACCGCGTCGTCGCGGTCGAGACCAACCCCGACTGGGGGTCGCTCGGCCGCCGACTGGCACCCGACCACCCGATCTTCATCGACGACCTACTCGCCGGGCCGTTCATCGACCGTCGGCTATCCCCCACCCAGCTCGACGCGCAACTGGCCCGCGGCCCCGACGGGCTGATGGTCGCCCCCGCCCCGACCGACCCCGACCGCGCCAAGAAGCTCGACGAGACCGCGTACCTGACCCTGTTCGCCCACCTCTCAGAGCTGGTCGGAACACTCGTGTTGGACTGCGGCACCGGTCTCGATGACCCGCCCGCCCGCGCCGCGCTCGCCCGGGCCGATCAGCTCGTGCTCGTGTGCGACGACGAGCCCGACACCGCAAGCATCGTCTCGGAGGCCGCCGATTGGCTCAGGCGAATCGTCCAGCCCCCCGGCGACCAGCAGAAGTCGCTCGTCGTGGTCGTCAACAACCTGCGGCGCTCCTCCAGGATCGACGTCGCGGCGCTCGAGCGCGCCACCGCCTACGCGCACGGCCTCACCGTAATCCCCCGCCACGAGCGCGCCGCCGCCCGCCTACACGGCAGCCGCTTCACCTGGAACCATGCGCCCGCCGGCTGGCAGACACCAGTCCGGGAACTCGCCGCCCTCCTCGCCTCCGACTGGCCGCGCCTACAGATTGCGCACTGACGGAGCCGATCGGATGCTCATCGCAGCCCCCATCACCCCGCTGGCCGGAACCCGGGGTCGCACTGATCCTTCAGCTGCTCGGCTGTGCGATCGCAGCGGGGTCGGCCTTCGCAGCAGTCGGCCGCAAAGCGCGCAAGAGCACGCCGCATGCTCACGAGCGTGAGCTGTCCAACGCGGAAATACCGTCCGCGAGACGCTGTCACGGCCACCGGCCGGCCGTGCCGCAAGCTACGGTGTCCGCGATGAACAGCCCACCCCCAACCCCCGACACGGTCACGCTCAGCGCCCACGCCACCTGGCAATACCAGCAGCGCGTCAAGCCCGGCCTGGACCTCCAGGCCGCCCGCGACGAGCTCGAGCGACTCCGGCCCCTCGCCGAGATCTCCACCCTCGCGCCAGACTGGGTCAACGCCGCCAGACCACCGTCGTACTACCTGCTGCTCGGTGACGCGGTCGTGCTCCCACTCGCGCCACAAGCAGACGGCTGGATCGCGACCACCTGCGTCACCCAGCGAACGCTCACACCAACCAGGCGCACCGCCAAATCCGCACGCAAGGCCTCGCTCGCCGCCCGCAAACGCGCCCAACGCCGAGCCCGCCGCTGAACGACACGATGCCGATCGCCGCGTACACCACCGGCGGGCACCCAACACCCCACCTGCTGCTCGGCCTCGCCGTCCTACTGCTGGCGATCGCCGGCGCCCGCACCCTGCTCTGCGCCGCCACCCGACTCGCGCGCCACACCAAGCGCGCCCTCAGCGCCCAACACCGCCGCGCGCGGAGCCGGCAACGCGACCGTGCCCACACCGCCGCTCCCACCGCGCCCGACACGCCCGGCCCGACCGCGGCACCCCCAGCGCCACACCCCACCGCACACCAATCTCCACACGCAGCATCCGGCGACGGTGACGCGTCCACCCTCCGCGCGCGAAACCTCGACACGTCCGCGCCAGGCAACCGCAGTGTGCGTCGCTCGCCCGAGACGCTCGAGCCGCTGGCCGACTCTCTACGCAGCGCCCAGCTGCGCACGATCGCCGAGGCGCACGTGGCAGAGACGCTCGCGGCGCTCCCATCCGAGAGCTGGTATGTCGGACGGTACGTGCTGATGGACGGCCATCGAATCCCATTCGTGATCCTCGGCGAAACCGGCGCGTTCGCCGTCTGGGCGCTGACCGGGCCGCCTGTCTGGGACGAGCTCCCGTTCCCTAGCGAAATGGCCGAACGCGTAAAAGGAAAGCTACCGGGATACACCGGCCCGGTGCAGGTCGGCCTGTGCCGCGCACTCGGCCAGACCGCCCAGATCGCGCCGCGCTGGTGGTGCCGCCCAGGAGAACCCGGCGCCTGGGTGATGGGACGCGAATGGCTGATCCGCTGGATCGAGCACTTCGGCCCCCAGCACGCGTTCGCGGCCGGCGACATTCAACGGCTACGGGCGCTCACCGACCGGCGACGCGACGCCCCACCCCCGCGCGTACCAGACGTCGTACCCGACATCGACTGACCAATCCCGCGAGACGCCGGTCCACTTCGCCGTTGAACCGGTGCTCGTGCTCGGTCACCTGTAAACGCCAGCGTCGAAGGTCGCCACGAACTGGCGACACTCGTCGTGCGAGGAACCGCGGCCGGCGAGCTTGCCGGTCTTCCGTCCGCCGCCGCCGGTTGTATCCAGCGCACAATTTGGCGATCACGGGACGGTCATGACCAAGTGGTCGACGCGGCTGCCGCAATCGTGGCGAAGCGATCACGCCGGTTCCGGTGAGCGGATCATCGCTTTCGTGGTGCGCGCCCGCTCAGCGCTAGCCAGCGTCGAGCAAGCGCTTGCTCATCCAGCCGCCGGAAAGGAGGGCCACCGGGCGTAGCTCACCCCCGGACCGCACCGAGATGCGCACCTTTGGCAACGAGCAGGTGCGCAGCAACGCGCGCGTCGAGACCCGCTTTCGTTCTCTCGCGCGCATCGGGCGCAAGCCGTGACCGCTGGTTGTGTCGCCAGAGGGTCGCCGTCGACAAGCCCCCCACTGCTGGCGGATGGCTCGTTTTGGTCAGAGAGCAGCAGGGCGGTAGACGGCCTGCGTGCCACGCGCGATCAAGGTCTCGGGCTCCCGGCCAGGCTCAGACTACCCGGATTCAAGTTGCGCCACGATTCCGCGGCGGCGTCCTCGGCGGCCTCGATCACGCCGAGGTGGATCCAGTCGGCGCCAACCGAGCGGTCAAAGTCGGATTGCTCGACGCCGTTTTCCCTCCCACCCTGGTCGAGTTCCACGCTCAGACATAGCGGTTCGCTGAACGGATAGCGAACGACGGGTTACGTCGGATTCGACTGAGTGAGAAACGGCGCCGACGGGCGCGCGACGAACGGCTCAAGCCGCTCGAGGGATACCGCACCGAGGAGCTGGCGCGTTGTCTTGAGTGCTTCTTCGGCCAGGACCGCAGCTGCCACAAAGCACGACGGCGATTCGTCTACAAGGAATCGACTAAGAGTGCCGCAACCGAGGAACTGGCGTGCGTGGCCAGCTGACCCTGGAAAGCGTGACGACCAGCGAGGTCCACATCCTGACCGTCCCACGCGACAGCATGGTTGCGCCGGCTTCATGTTGCGGGCGGATCGTCGCCGTCGATGAGCGCCCGGTAGCCAGAACCGCGACCGCGTCGGTCAGCTCAGGTCGTCGTTCGCGCCGCTGCTCCGGCGCCGCTTCGGATTTCAGCCTATTGCGATTGCTACACGATGGCCTTATGACACACGAATATTCGCGGTAGGGCTCCCGAGTACTCGGCGGCGGGTCCACGAACACCGTATTACCAATCCGTGCCGGAGATGGCGCACCACGCGAGGAGTCAGTGATGAAGATCGACATCTGGACGCATATGCTCTCTCCGTCCTATGTCCGGCATCTGGAGGGTGCCGCGGGGCGGGGACCCGGAGCGTTTCTGCTGACCCAGCGCGCCCTCTACGATGTCGATCTGCGCCGGAGCGTGATCGATGCGTATCGCGGTTACCGGCAGGTTCTCGCTCCGGTTCCGGCACCGCACGTCTCGGCCGACGTCGGCCCTGGGTTGGTCGAGCTGGTTCGTCGTAACAACGAGGAGCTCGCGGAGCTCGTGGCCCGGTATCCGGAGCAGTTCGCCGGTTGGATCGCCGCGACCCCGCTCGCGGATCCCGACGCGGCGATCGAGGAGGCGGTGCGCGGCGTGCGGGAGCTTGGGGCGCTCGGCGTGCAGCTGGAGGAGGACGCGATCAACCTTCCGTTGCACGAGGAACGCTACGAGCCTCTGTTCGCGGCCGTGGAACAGCTCGACGCCGGAATCTGGCTTCACCCCTGCCGCGCGCCGGCGACGCCCGGCTCGCCCCCAGAGCTCGCGCCTTTCCTGCTCTGGCAGGTGGTCGGGTGGACGTTCGATACCACGATCACGGTCTGCCGGCTGATGTTCGCCGGCATCTATGATCGCTACCCCAGGTTGAAGCTGATCGCGCATCACGGGGGAGGGTTGATCCCACATCTCTCCGGACGATTCGAACTCATTCCCCACGCCGCGAAGCTCGATCCGACCGGCAGCCTTGAAGCGGATCTGGCGCGTCTACAGAAACCGCCGTCCGAATATCTGAAGATGCTGTACGTCGACACCGCGATGTTCGGCGCAGAGCACGCAGTCGGGTGCGTGGTCGAGTTCTTCGGGCCCGACCGGGTGATGTTCGGCAGCGACGCCCCGTTCGACACCAAAAGCGGCGCATACTTCATCCCAAGCACCATCTCGGACATCGAGGGGGCCGTCGCGGATGAGAGCGAACGCGCGATGATTTTCCAGGGCAACGCCGAGCGGATCCTCCGGATCGGGTCCGGTCGCGTGACGCCCGTGACTCACACCTGATAGAGACATACCGCCCCCGCGTGCGGCGCGGACGGTCGATCTGCGCGTGCGGTGGTCGCTGCGCGCTGGTGCCGGGCTGATCTCCAGCTGAACGCACTCGTCCACCACACGACGTAGTGAATATGCCCTTTGCAGGGGTCGCTGTCATCCCCTTCCGACTAGTTTGCGGCTCTCCGCTAGTGACGGATGTCGCGGTCACGGGCGCGTGGTGGACCCGGCACCAGCCCGCTGCGCGTGCTCTCAGAATTGCTCGCGGGTCAACGATGGCGGGCCGGACCGTGGCGGGTAGGATTGGGGTGATGGGGGCGGTTGATGTTGTGGTGGTTGGATCGGGTCCGGCGGGGCTTGGCGTGGCGGGTGAGGTGAAGCGGCGGGGGCTTGAGGCTGTCGTGCTCGAGCGGGGCGACGCAATCGCGGCTCGTTGGCGCTCGCGTTACGCCGGCCTGCGGCTGAATACCTTCCGGGCCTATTCGCACCTGCCCGGCTCGCGATTGCCGCGCGACGCTGGCCGCTACGCCTCGTGGCAGGCGTTCGTGACCTACCTGGAGGGCTACACGCGGACCAACAAGCTCGACGTGCGCCTCGGGGTCGAGGCCCAGCGGGTGGGGCGCGATCCGGCTGGAGGGTGGCGCGTGAGCTCGTCTCGCGGCGACTGGATCGCCCGGAACGTGGTCCTGGCCACCGGTTGGGATGCAGACCCCAAGATCCCCGCATGGGTCAGCGACTCGCCCTTCGTCGGTCCGCTCCTGCACACTTCGCGGCTCAGCGACCCGGCGGATTTCGCGGGACAGCGCGTCCTAGTCGTGGGCGCTGGCAACAGCGGTATCGACGTCGCCGGGTTGCTCGCCCGCGCCGGTGCGGAGGTAATCCTTTCGATGCGCACACCGCCGAACGTATTCCCGAGAGATTGGCTCGGGTTTCCGCTTGGGCCGATGGTGTTAGCGGCCGAGCATTTCCCGGCATGGTCAGTCGACCTCGTCGGCAGGTTCATCCAGTGGCAGGTTTACGGCGACCTTTCGCGCTACGGGATCCCGAGGGCGCCGGTTGGCTTCATGACCCGCTTTCGCCGCGCGGGGGTAAATCCGGCTGTCGACGACGGCTTCATCGGCGCACTGAAGTGGGGTCGCGCGCGCGTGGTAGGGGAGGTCGAGCGGCTCAGCCGCGAGGGAGCTCTGCTCGTTGGTGGGGACGAGCTAGAGGTGGATGCGGTGATCTGCGCGACCGGGTATCGGCGGGGCCTCGAGCCGCTCGTAGGCGACCTCGGCGTTCTCGACGTCCACGGCGTCCCCCGCTTCCGTGACGGAGCCCCCTGCGATCCCGCCGCCCCGGGCCTGTACTTCGTAGGATTCCGTGTCGCGCTAAGCGGGTCGATACGGCTCTCCGGCAAACAGGCGCGTCGCGTCGCCGAAGCCATCGCCGCCACAGCCGATCTCGAGTAACTAGCGACGCTGTAGGCGAAGCTCACATCACGACTTCAGCCGGCTTGGCGGGAAAAGTCTCACCTTGAGAGTCACCGGCCAGTTACAATCGGGTGCTAGCGAGAAGTGGACCGGGCGGGCGTAACTCTTGCGTCCAGAAGGGACTACCGCGATGGGGCGTTATCTCCTTGATAACGTGGCGCCGCAGGCCGGCGGACGGTTCTCCGGGCTCGAGGCGTGCTATGACGAATCGACCTTTGGCTACCTGTCAGCTCTGGGTCTGGGCGAGCATTGGCGGTGCTGGGAGATCGGCGCGGGAGGCGGCTCGGTGGTCCGCTGGATGGCCGGGCAAGTGGGCGAGTCCGGCTCGGTACTAGGGACCGACATCAACCTCGATTGGATCGATACCGCGATGCCACGCCAGGTCGAGCTACGCCGTCACGATGTGACCTCGGATGAGATCCCTTCCTCTTCCTACGATCTCATCCACGCCCGGCTTGTGCTCCTCCACCTACCCGCTCGCGATCAGGTGATCGAACGGCTCGTCGCAGCGCTCGCGCCGGGCGGATGGCTGGTCCTCGAGGAGTTCGATCAGATCCTCCCAACCTGCCCCGAGCCCACGACCGACGAGCAGCGCGCGTTCAACCGGGTCCGCGGCGCGTTCAGCCAGCTGCTCGAGCGCCGCGGCGCCAACACCACCACCTATCCCCGCACGCTCCCCTGGCGGATGCAGCGTGCAGGGCTTTCCCAAACGGGCGCCGAAGGCAGGCTCGTTTTCGCTACCGGCGCCAGCCCCGGTGCCGCAGTCCTACGCGCCAACCTCCTGCAGACCGGCGACCAAGCCGTCGATACGGGTCTGATCACCGAGGCTGACCTGACGACCTTCCTGCGCGCACTCGACGACCCGGGCTTCACGTTCATCATGCCACTCCTCATATCTGCTTGGGGACGGCGACAATAACCCTGTTACCAGCCGCCGGTCGCAGCCGCGATCCGTACTTGAAGGTGAGCGGACGAACGGACGTCCGCCTCAGCTCCTGCCAAACCCGCGTCCGTGTTCGCGCGATGCTCGGCCGCAACGACGGGCCGCCCGGCAGTGCGCCGGACTGAAGGGCGAGCGCCAGCCCGATCGGACGCTGCCGGGGACGGGTTGTGCTCTGGCGAACGGGAGGTGCCCGGCGTCGCGTCGGTCGAAACGCTTTGAACTCCGCGCGAGTATCACAAAACGCGTGCCGGGTATCACGGGCATGATGCCGGACTGGGATGTCGAGCATAAGCGGGCCACAGACCCGTCGTGCGGCGCCTGCGCCGAGTGCGTCAAAGCACCAGTCGCGGTGACGGCTTCCCTGCTGCGCGCGGATCGGGGAGAGGCGGATAGGCGGATAGGCGGAGCGCTGAAATCGTGCTTTGGGGGGCGGTGACGCTTGATCCGGCCGGCGAGCCCGATCTAGGGTTCGCCTTGGACACTGCACCGAGAAGGGATCGCCATGAGTACCGCCGAGACCCGCGCCGCCGCCAATCTTGCCGTCGTCGGCGGCATCTATGAAGCGTTCGGGCGCGGCGAGATCGAGTTCATCCTCGGCCAGATAGCGGACGACTGCGCCTGGGAGTCGTGGCTCGACAACCACGGTCAGAACGCAGGCCTTCCACCCATGACACCTCGCCACGGCCGGCGGGGGGTCGCGGAATTCTTCAGCTACGTGGCGACGATGAAGATCCAGGACTTCCAGGTGCTCGACATGCTGGCCAGCGATCGCCAGGTGGTCGTCGAGGTGCAGATCTCGATCGCGATGCCGGATGGCGGCACCGTCACCGACGAGGAGTTGCATCTGTACTCGCTCAACGACGAGAGCAAGATCGTCCGCATGCGTCACTATGTCGACACCGCGAAGCAGATCAAGGGCACGGGCTGGGTTAGCGAGGCAGACAGGTCACCTCCGTGGCGGGACATCGACTCGGCTACACAGCGCTGGTTGCCGCGTCGGCACTCGATGACGCTCGCGATTACTGCTCGATTCAGTCGAGGAGTATCTGAGAACGAGCCGCTGAGTCAGCTTAGCCGGGGACGCGTTGTGCTCCCGGCTAGGAGCAGGGCGCGGGGTGAATCGGATCGACAGCTGCCGCGGTCGCGACCATTTGGTGTAGCCGGCGGCGGTCGATCTTGCCGTGCCAGTTTCTCGGCAGGGCGTCGAGTAAGAGCACGTCGCGGGGCTGTTTGTAGACGGCGAGCCTGTTCTTGAACAGTGCCAAGACCTGCTGTGTAGTGAGCGTGGAGCCCCGCGTGGGGACGACGCAGGCGACCGGTACCTCGCCCAGCTGCTCGTGTGGCCTTCCAACCACCGCCGCCTCGCGAATCTCCGGGCAGGCCTCGAGGACGGCCTCAAGGTCGCTGGGGTAGACGTTTGACGCTCCAACGATGATCGTGTCGCTGAGTCGACCGACGATGTGCAGGTAGCCGTGCTCGTCGATCAGCCCGACGTCGCCGTTGCGAAACCAGCCCTCCCGGAACGCCTCGCGTGTTGCTTGCTCATTGTTCCAGTAGCTATGCATCACGGCCGGGCCGCGGATCCAGACTTCACCGGGCTCGCCCACGGGCACCTCGTGGCCCGATTCGTCGACGATCCGGACCTGGCTGTAGAGCACGGGTTTGCCGGCGGTGAATGCGGCCTCGGCCGCGCTGCCGGGGGCGAGCGTGACCGCCGTCGGGCACGCCTCGGTCGAGCCATAGCCCTGCACGACCGAGACGCGTCTCGCCTGCCAGGCTTCGACCGCGCCGCGGGGGACCATCGTGGAGCCGGTGACGACGCAGCGCAGGCTACTCAGATCAGCTCGCCCCCAGGCGGGGTGGCGGGCGAGCGCGAATGTCATCGCCGGGACCGAAGGCAGCAGCGTGATCCGCTGGCTCTGGATCTCCTCGATCACCTGGCCAGGGTCGAACTCCCGGTGGATCGTGATCGTCGCGCCGGCGCACAATCCCGGGGTCGTATGGATGAACAGGCCTCCGGAATGGAACATCGGCACCGGGGTGAGGATCTCGTCCGCCGCCCTCAGTCCGAGCGCCGTCATCACGTTGAGAGCGTTGAAGGCGAGGTTCTGGTTGGTAAAGGTCGCGCCTTTGGGCCGCCCCGTGCTGCCGGAGGTGAACAGGATCAGCACCGGCCCCGTAAGGCCGATATTCGAGGTCGCCGCCGTCGTCACAGTCCTGCGCGCGGAACGCGAGAGCTCGCCCACGATGAACGTCTTCAGCCGGTCGCGGCCCTGGTCGCGCATGCTGTCCTGGCCGACTTCTCGGAAGCTCTCCTCCGCGATGAGCAGCCGTGGCTGGGTGGCCGCCACGAACACGCGCAGCTCCTCGGCAGGCATCCTGTTGTTGAGAGGGACGAAGATCGCCCCCTGCCGAGCGCAGGCGAACAACAGGTCAAGCAGCTCGGGACAGTTTGGCCCGAGGTACGCCACGCGGTCCCCAGCCGAGATGCCGTGTGCTCGTAGCCAGGCCGCCACCGCTGCCACGTCCTGCTCGAGCTCGCCGTAGCGTATCTCGTGCGCTTCGAAGCGAAGCGCGACCTTGTCCGGCGTCCAGCTGGCCCAGTGCGCGATCCAGCCAGAGATATCCACTCCGACCTGCTCCCAGTCCCCGACTCGGTTCACGCCAAGACCCGAGCCGTAGTACGTTATTAGAGTGCTACTCTATTGATATATGGCTCCTCCTGTCAAGGCTCCGCTCGGCAGGCGCGCGCGAAAAGCGCTCGAGACCCGACGCCGAGTGCTCGTTGCCGCCGAAGAGCTGTTCACACAGCGCGGCTACGCCGCCACGACAATGAACGCGATCGCCGACGAGGCCGACGTCGCGGTGCAGACTCTCTACGCAGCCTTCGGCAACAAACGCGCGCTCCTCACCACGCTGATCAACGCTCGCGTGGCCGGAGACGATGAGGCTGGTCCACTGCGCAACCGTAAGGACTGGCAGGCTATGGAACGCGAGACCGACGCTGAGCGGCAGATCGCGCGGTTCGCGGCAATCGCCACCCGCATTGGGGCCCGCAGCGCCGCGATCAACGAGGTGATCGCCGGGGCCGCGGGCGCGGACCCCGAAATCGCCTCCATTCACCAACAACAACGACAACAGCGCTACCGAGACGAGCGCCGGATCGCGCGGTCCCTGGCCCGCACCGGCGCGCTTCGCGAAGGGCTCTCCGAGACCCAGGCCGCGGACATTATCTGGGCGATCGCCCACACCGGCACCTACCGCGCGCTCGTCACTGAACGACGCTGGACCACCGAGAAATACGAGCGCTGGCTCAAGAGATTGCTCACCCTCGAACTCCTCGCCGAACCTGCAAGGCCGTACGGCTTCTAGCGACACCACCACGCGGGCCGGATAGAGCCGCGACCGCCTTGCTTCGACGCTGGCACACGTATCTGGCTCTGGCTACAGCGCCTCCCGCTAGGCGCGGGCACCAGGTTGCGCTGACGTAGGCGACCGCGGCTGAGCTGAGCCGCTAAGGGGTACCGGCTGTGGTGCTGTGGGCGCCGCGGTGGTAACTGCTCCGTCCCGGGAGCAGCCACGCGGCCTGTGCCGGGTTCGCGGCGCATCCTGGGCGGAACTGGTCGTACCCCGGGGCCCGTATATAGGGGTTCTCGCGCCTCCTTCTTCGCCGGAGCGGAAGCGGCGTCTCGGCCTACCCGTGCTGCGTGACACCCCGTGTTAGTTTGGTTGTGGTTGTTCGAGCGGTTGTTTTCACCGTCGGCGTGTCGAGTCGGAGTTGATCGTCTGCGGCCGGCGAGCGTATCTCGAGCGTCGAGGTCGGCGGTGCCCGCTGTAACGCCGAGGGCGCGCTAATCGATTCAGCCGCTTGGGAGTGATGCGATTAGTGGGACGACACTTGAAGCGTTTGGTAGTTCGGCGATCTGGCGCGCTACCGCGGACGCTGCGGCCGCGATCGCGGGGTCGTTGATCACTTCGTCGAGCGCGGCGTCCAGATCGGCTGGGTCGCATCGGCGCCCGATCCCAGCCTGGTGACATGCGTCGGCCATGCGCAGCTGGCTCGGCGTGCCGCGCGGCATGAGCACCACCGGGACGCCAGCAGCGAGCGCGGCGAGGACCGTCCCTGCGCCCGCGTGCGAGATGACGACCTTGCACGAGGAGAGGAGGCTGGGGAGCGACACGAATTCACGCGCGTCAACGCGGCGCTCGTCGAGTTCGGCGAGCTCGCGTCGAAGTTGCTTGCTGGGGGCGGTGACGACTACCCGCATCCCGCGCGAAGTGCACGCTCGGACTGCGGCAGTCAACTGTGACCGGGCGTTCGCGAGGCTCGGAACGGTGCCGAACCCGATGTAGGCGTCCGCCTCCAACGCCGGTCCCCGTCCTTCCAGCAGACGCGGACGGACTGGCCAGACAACCGACGCGCCCGGCGGGTGGTCCTGCAGCATCGGCGGGCACGGATTCACCAGCGCGTAGGCGTAGAGGCCTGCTGCCGCAGGCACATCACGCCCACACGACTCCCAAAGCGCCGAGGCAAGGTGCTCGATCTCTGCGAGCTCGTGCGCTGACCGCAGAGGACTTCCCCAACCATGCGTGACCCACGGGATTCCCGCGCTCGCCGCCGCGACCGGCGCGGCGTACTCGCCTTCTTCGTGTACGACCAGGTCCGCCGGCCAATCCTGTATGAGCACGAGAAGGTCCTCGAGCGTGCTCGGCGCCATCACCTGCGCCCACATGCGCGTGGCCCACACGCTCACCGGCTGGGCATCTGTCTCTGGCCAACGACGCCTTCTCTCCTCGCGCATCTGCACGTTGCTCATCCCCGCCGACACGGGCTGAAGCCCAGCCCCAGCGATCACCGCGTGAAACTCCGCGTTCGTGGCGACGCGAACCTCATGGCCAGCGCGTTGCAAAGCGCCGGCGAGATCGAGCAGAGGCACCAGATGGCCAAGGCCGGGGACACCGCTGACGAGCACCCGCACGCCAACGTTCTAGCTCAATACGCGACGATCCGCCCGCGCAGGCAACCCAGATTCCCAACCAGGAATTCAGCAGACCCAAACTGGTCGGTGCCGCCAAGGGTCGTACGAAGCTCACCGCGGCCATCGGGGAACAACTACGTCTGCGCTATTCGGACCGGCATCGGCTGTCCTTCCAGTCCCCGCGTGTCCGAGTCCGCCAACAGCAAGCAGCCGCTTCGCCCCGCTTGACGACGGAAGCACTCGTCAGCGCCCGCGGCGCGCTGCATCGCTTGAGCCCATGCGCATCGGCGCGACGCAGGACGCCGGCGCTACTGGTCGTCCGTGAAAGGAGCCACGCCGCGGGCGCTGTCGTTTCAGGCGTAATCCAGCAGCGTCCCATCGATGGCGCCAGCACGCCCGTGACCGTCGCAAGCGTCCTGCTCTGCTCGGGGCACGAGCATCCGCCAACCCGCCCGCCGCCGGCAACCTGGTCGCCAAGCGCAGCGAGATGATGGCCGAATAACGATCGACGACCGAACGCGCAAGTGGGCCAAGCCGGCCGGTCGGCCGAAGTCGTCCGCGTCTCAATCGGGAACCCTCAACGAAAACAACGCGGAGCGGCGGTACGCCGCCTGCCCCCTTTAGCCCCGAGCGACGACGGCGTAAGGCACGACGCCAGCTGCTGCTCGCCCGTGGGAAGCAGGTGGCCGCGCCCTGCGCTGCTTCGCAAGCGGTCGGCTAGGAGCGTTGAAGCCGGGCAGCGGGTCGACTACGGTCTCCAGGGACCGGGTCGGGAGATGGGAGACGAGAGTGAGTGGTATGGGCGGAAGGTGCGGATTCGCGGGAGCGCTTGTCGTCTGCCTCGTCGTGGCGAGTGTCCTAGCGGGATGCGGGAGCAGCTCCTCCGGAATGAAGCTGACCGCGTACCTGGTTCACGGCTCACAGGAGACCGGCTTCACTACACAGGGTGCCCCCAGCGTCGAGACGAGCCTGCAGTCGTACCTGGCCAGTCAGTACGGGGCTAGCAGCGACCCCACGACGCTGAAGGCAGAAAGGTTCAAGGAGTTCGCGGACGTCAACACTGGCGGCCCTAGCGGCGAGCAGGGTGGCTCCTTCGCGCTGGCGCTGGGATCGCCGTCGGCTGCGACACACGAACAGGTCGCGTCCCTCACGACGGCGAAGCAGGACCAAGGAGGAGCAAAGCTGGTGCCGTTCACGCTGCCGGGTGTACCCGGCTCCACCGGGGTGCACGCGGTGGGGTCGAGCTCATCGTCGAACGCGTACTGGCGCGAGGGCACGTGCGTGCTGTGGGTCGGGGACACCGATTCGTCGGCTCCCGTGATCGCCGCAGCGCAGGCGATCTGGGGGGCGACGCATGCGCACAAGGGCGTATGCGGGGGGTAGCCAGGCCGTCGTCGACGAACGGTCTCCTCAGGAGGGAAGCGAATCGCTGATGCCGCCCGACCAGTACCCGTGATCACGGTTGCCCCTTTTGCCCGGCGCTCGGGCGCCTAAGTTGGTCCTCGCCTCGAATGCGTGACGGGGCGTCTGCTTCGGCTGGGCGAGCGGCAGCCATCGCCGCAGCCGGTCTCGTCGCTGCTTGGATCGACGAGGAGCAGCCCTGCCTGGGCTGCCGCTGCTAGCCCGCTCCCGGCAGCGAACCGTTCGTCCCGGGGCATCTTGCGACTAGCGTGTCCGCATCATGAAGCTGGAGGAACTCTCGAGCTCTGAGCTGCGCCGCGTGGTCGAGAGCAGTGTCGCAGCCGCGGTCGTCGTTCCATTCGGCTCCGTCGAAGGTCATGGGGGGCACCTGCCAGTGGGAAGCGACGCGCTGCTCGCTGACGTCGTCGGGGAGGCGGTCGCTGAGCGCCTCGGTGCTGTGCTCGCGCCGACCGTCAGGGTCGGCTGCTCTGAGGCGCACATGCAGGAGCCGGGGACGCTCTCGGTGCCAGCCGAAACTCTCTGCGACCTCGCGCTCCACATCGCTCGGAGCCTCATCACTGATGGGTTCCGCCTCATCGTGCTCCTCTCGACGCACGGTGGCAATCAGACCGGACTCGAGGAAGCCGCTCGGCAACTGAACGAGCAGCACCCGGAAGTCCTCGTGTGTGCGCCACGCGGCGATGTCGGTCCCGCGCCTGGCGCACGTTCGGGAGAGTGGCTGACATCAGTGATGCTGGTCGTGCGTCCCGATTTAGTGGATGTCGAGTCCGCCGATGCGCACGTCAAGGACGAGGCCCGCGCCGCGACTGCCGAACGCGGTGCACACAATCTCGAGCGGTTCGTGTCTGCGATGGTCGAGACGGTGCGAGACCAAGCACGACCGCGCGGGAGCGGCGGGATTCGCTCGAGGTCGCTTCCGGAATGATCGACCAGGGGCAACGTGAGAGATGATGTCTCGCGTGGCCGCTGCTGAGGTTCGAGTTCGGGTACGGCCCGGCGCCCGCCGAGACGAATTACTCCCGACGGACGACGGCTGGATCGTCGCTCGAGTGACGGCACCGGCGCACGACGGTCGCGCGAACACGGCTTGTGTCGCGTTGTCGCGAAGCAGCTCCGGATCGCTCCATCGAATGTCGCGATAGTCCGCGAGGCACGCTCGCGCGAGAAGCTGATCCGCATCGATGGTATGGATCACGCGGCAGTCACCGCCGCGCTCGGGATGCCACACGCCTAACTCGGGCGTCGCTGAGCGGGGCTGCCGGATCTCGATCGACGCGGCAGCGACGCTCTGGCGCTGTCAGCGCTCTGACGTTATCGCCGCTCGCCCCGAATCGGATTGACACGACGGGTCCTGTGGGTAGGTAGGGTCCATACCCGGTCGAGGTGGCGGTGTGGGAATCGCCTGATCGCCATCATCCGGGGGAAAGGGGTCCAACGTGTCGCGAGATCAGAAGCGGGCGCGTTGGTTCGGCGTGCTCTTCCTCATAACGTTCGTCACGTCGATCCCAGCGCTGGCGCTTTACGAGACCGTCCTCCGACATCCGGAGCGCTACATCGCGGGTGCTGGGCATGACAACCAGGTTTTGCTCGCGGCTCTGCTTGAGCTGCTGCTGATCATCGCGAACATCGGCACCGCGGTCGTGATCTTCCCGATCCTTAGACGACAGAACGAGGAGCTGTCGCTCGGCTACGTGACCGCGCGCCTGGTCGAGAGCACGTTCATCCTCGTCGGCATCCTCTGCATGCTTGGGATCATCACGCTGCGTCAACAGGTTGCGGGTCCGTCTGAAGGCACGGTCGCCTACACCCTCGCCGCGATCAAGGATTGGACGTTCCTCCTCGGCCCGGGCTGGGTCGTCGGCTGGGGGAACGGGCTGATCCTCGGCTACCTGATGTACCGTTCGGGCCTGGTGCCGCGACCGGCAACGTGGCTCGGCCTGATCGGCGGACCGCTGATCATCGTGTCCGGGACGGCCATCATGTTCACCGGCAACGAACCGAGCCACGCGCTTCACTCGCTGCAAGCGATCGTGACCATCCCGGAGTTCGCGTGGGAACTCTTCCTCGGCGTCTACTGCACGATCTGGGGTTTCAGGCCGAATGCCCCGATCCTCTCCCGGGCGCGCCCGATGACGACTCAACCCGACCCGACCTCACACACCCGGATGCCGCGACCGGGGAGTGCTGCTTCGGGCTAACACCGGCAGCCCGGCCGCAAGGGATCCGGTAGCGGGCTCGGCCGCCTGCAAAGCGGCTTCGCTTCGCAGTCCCGGTCTCGATTGCCGATCGGCCAGCGGATGCGCTCGGCGTCCGTCAGGCGGCGCGTTTGGTGACGCCACGGTCGTCGCGTTCGCCGAAGGGCAACCGCCCCGGAGTTCGCTTACCGCGAGTCGGCGGAGTTTTGGGGACGTCTACGGGTCGGTGGTCGCCGGTGTGGCCGCCGGTCCGGCAGCGTTCGCGGCCGCGCCGTTGCTGCTGGGGAGGCGGTAGCCACGGTCGGCCTTGACGACCTCGCCGGTCTTCGAGAGCTTTGACAGGGTTGTGCTGACCGTTCCTCGTGCGAGCCCGGTCGTCTTCGCGACCTCGCCCGCGGTCAACGCGTGCTCGCTCGACAGCGCGGCGAGCACCCTCGCCTTGGTCTCACCTGGCGCCGTTCGCGTCGACCCGCGAGCGGCGTTCGCCGTGCCGGCAGCGCGTGTTCGGGTCCGCGCCGGCGTGGGCTTGGGAGCGTCTCGCGTGTTCGCGGCCCGCTTCGCGGTCGGGCGGGACGTCGTTTTCGGTTTGGGCGTTGCGCGCTCGCGGGGATCGAGCGCGGCGAGCGCGCGACGTAGCTTGTCGGCCTCGGCGAGCAACTGCTCGAGTCGCTGCTGGATGTCGTGACGAATGCGATCGATCAACTTGATGACCCTTCCTGGTCTTAGCTTGGCAGGCGCCGAGACGGCACCGAGTCAGCATCGTCTCAGACCTCGTCGGCCGCGGCAATTGGTGGTTGTATAACGACGGTCACTTGATCGTCCTGCGCGACCCGGTCGAGGAACTGGCTCGCTACCGGCCGCGATTATCGCCCGAGGTCTCGCGATCGGCCACCTCGGCCTCCGGCGCGAGGCGCGCCGGTCGTTAGACCGCGGCCGCGCGGGGCTTCGCTCCTCGCGGCCCAAGGCGATTCCGCGACGCCTCGCTTGCCTGTGCGGTGAGCGGTGCCGTCGGCCGCCGACCCCGTCGCTTAACCAGTCCACTGGCACGCGTTACCTCCCAGTCGAGCTGTAAGAGAGTTGTTGCGGGTCACGCGGCCGGGCCTGAGCCGGCTGCCAGGTCCTCCTTGGCGTGGTCGGGCTTGAAGAAGACCCGGTCGGCCACGACAGCGTTGACCGTCTCCTCGGGGCGTTCGACGATCAGCTGCGCACCGAGACCGCTGTGCTCGACGGGGACCATCGCGTAGCCGATGTTCTTCTCCAGCCGCGGTGAAAAGCAAGCCGAGGTGACCTTGCCGACCAGCGCTCCGTCTTTCGTGACCGGGAAGAAGTCGGGCATCGAGCCGTCGCTATAGGCGCCCAGCTGCGCCCCGCCGAGCTCGACGCCGACGAGCTTGCGGTTGACGCCCCGCTTCGCGACCTCGCGCAGCGCCTCGCGGCCGATGAAGTCCTGCTCCTGCTCGAGCTCGACCATCCACCGGTAGGCGTAGCCGACCTCGTAGGGGTTTTCCTCGATCGTCATATCGCACCCGTGGGCCAGGATCCCGGCCTCGATCCGACGGATATGGCACGGGCCGATCGGCGCGAGGCTGTATGGCTCGCCGGCCTGGATCACCGCGTCCCACAGCTTCACGCCATCGCGGCTGGCGTCGCGGAGATAGAGCTCGTACCCGAGCTCGCCCGAGTAGCCGGTACGCGAGATCACCATCCGCATCCCCTCGAGCTCGCGCTCCACCAGGTGGTAGTAGGGCAGCTCG
>Ga0335078_10002033_pt1 | contig 30633 bp, 29 predicted proteins | sample Lox_Sample_32_FD_206711 | JGI IMG/M metagenome (GOLD analysis project Ga0335078, IMG submission 206711) | Soil microbial communities from Loxahatchee National Wildlife Refuge, Florida, United States - Lox_Sample_3.2 | ecosystem: Environmental > Terrestrial > Soil > Wetlands | place: USA... | reverse complement strand
GCGGGCAACATTTTCTGGGTACTGGTTTACATCCTGGTTGTCTTCGGCGGCGTCTCCGTCGCTGTGATGTCGATGAACTGGCTGGAACGCAAAGCCCTCGCGCATTTCCAGATTCGTCTCGGTCCCATGCGTGTCGGCCCGCACGGCCTGCTGCAGCCCATCGCCGATGCAGTCAAGCTGCTTACCAAGGAAGACATCATTCCGGCCGAGGCAGACAAGTTCGTCTTCTGGATTGCGCCCCTGATCATTCTTTGCGCATCCTTCACGGTTTATATCGTCATTCCGTTCGGTCCCACGCACGCCATCACTGACTTGAACATCGGAATCCTCTTTATGCTCGGGGTATCCTCGCTAAGCGTCTTGGGAGTCGTTATGGCGGGCTGGGCCTCCAACTCGCACTACCCGCTGATCGGATCTCTCCGTTCCAGCGCCCAGATGATTTCCTACGAAGTTGCCATGGGCATGGCCGTGGTCTCCGCTATTCTGATGACCAGCCTCAACAAAGAAGGCACCGGAACCCTCAGCATGATTGGCATCGTGCAGGCCCAGCAGCAACAACAGATCTGGTTCCTGTTCAAGTTCTTTCCGCTGGGCTTCATAGCCTTTGCCATCTTCGCCATCGCCATGGTGGCCGAAACCAATCGTGCCCCTTTCGATTTGCCCGAGGCCGAATCCGAATTGACGGCCGGCTTCCACACCGAATACAGCGGCCTGCGCTGGTCGCTGTTCATGCTGGGCGAATACGCTGCCATGATCGCAGTTTCATCAATTGCCGTGACCCTGTGGCTTGGCGGCTGGTTGCGCCCTTTCCCCAACACCTTGAACGGCGACACCTGGGACCTGGTGTTCTCGCTGATGCCGGGCTTCACTTTCCTGGGGCTGGCTCTGATCGCATTCGTCGGTGTCATCCGCATGCCAAAGCATCCCTACTTCCGCATTCAAACCATTGGCCTCGCCGGCTTCGCCGCGGTGCTCGGTCTGATCGGGCTGGTGCTCTTTGCACCACCGGTGCGTGACCGCATCCAGGATATCTTCTGGTTCACCGCCAAAGTTGCGGTTTTCATGTATCTCTACATCTGGTATCGGGCTACGTTTCCACGGTATCGCTTCGATCAGCTCATGAAAGTCGGTTGGAAAGTGCTCCTGCCGATTGCGATCGGGGCGCTCATCCTGACTGCGATTGCAGGAGTCCTGTTCTGATATGGAGCCAGTAGCCACAACTTTTTTCTTCTATTTTTTGTCCGGGCTGACGCTGATCAGCGGAATTCTCGTCATCACACGCAAGAGTCCGGTGCACTCCGCGCTCGCGCTGATTTTCGGCCTGCTCTCACAGGCCGGTCTGTATCTGATGCTGTATGCACCCTTCGTCGCTGGCGTGCAGATCATTCTCTATGCCGGCGGAATCATGGTGCTGTTTCTCTTTGTCATTATGCTGGTCAACCTGGAGCGTTCGCAGAAAGAAGAGCAATTCAACCAACAATGGCTGGTGGGAGTGTTGGCTGCCTGTGCTCTGGGTGGCTTGTTTGTAGCCGTCTACGTGAAGGGGAGTGGACTTCTCCCCGAACATATCGTGCAGCCCGTGGAGAACAGCAACACCCAACAGGTTGGCGTGCTGCTCTACGGCCAATACATGTTCGCCTTCGAGATCGCCTCCTTGCTCCTGCTGGTAGCGATCATCGGAGCGGTGGTCATGGCGAAGAAGAGAATCTGAGAACCGGGAACTGATTTTCATGGCTCCAATCACCACGCTTCACTATCTGGTTGTCGCCGCCGCTCTCTTCGTTCTGGGGGTGATCGGCGTACTAACCCGTCGGAATGTAGTGATCGTGTTGATGTCGATCGAACTGATCCTGAATGCCGTGAACCTTAATCTGGTGGCATTTTCGCGTCTCTGGGGATTGCATGGCCAAGTCTTCGCAATTTTCGTGATCACCGATGCGGCCGCCGAAGCGGCCGTGGGACTGGGAATTCTGATTGCTTTCTTCCGCAACAAGGAAACAGTGAACGTGGACGAAGTGGATTTGATGAAGTGGTAACGAAAAGAAGCATTGTCATTCTGAGCGAAGCGAAGAATCTTTGCATCGCTGCAGGGAGCGAGCGAATACATAGGTCCTTCGCCCTGCTGAGGATGACAAGAACGACTAGTGATTGACGACCAACGACATGTTTTTCTTATCTCACATCTGGCTCATCCCGCTGCTTCCGGCCTTTGGCGCCAGCATGATGTTTTTCTTCGGCCGCAGGCTGCAGAAGAGCGTAGTCAGCGCCGTCTGCGTGGGAACCGTGGTTGTAGCTTTTCTGTTCGCGTGTTTCGCGGTCTGGCAGTACCGCGATTACGCTCACGATAACCCCGGCAAGCCGTATCAGACCATTCTCTACACCTGGCTGGGCGCTGACGATGTGGGTGCAGGCGTCTCCGCGCAGCCCGGCCTGTCATACCTGACCCACGACGGTACTCCCGCTCCCTTCCACGCCGATGCCGGCTTCTTGCTCGACCCGCTCTCCTCCATCTGGCTGCTGTTCGTCACCGGGGTGGGCATGCTGATCCATATTTACTCGGTCGGCTACATGGCGCACGAAGGTGGCTACTATCGTTTTTTTGGATATCTGAACCTGTTCATGTTCTCCATGCTCACGCTGATCTTGGGGAACAACTATGCCGTGATGTTCGTGGGTTGGGAGGGTGTCGGCCTCTGTTCGTATCTCCTCATCGGCTTTTATTTTCATCGCAAGTCGGCCAGCGATGCCGCCAACAAGGCATTCATCGTCAATCGCATCGGCGATGCCGGTTTTCTCCTCGGCATGTTCACCATCGCCTGGTATTTCGGTTCGCTGCGCTACACGGACATCAATCAGTTGGCACGCAGCGGACATTTTTCGATCGGCGATCCCATTATTACCGCCGCGACTTTGCTTCTGTTCGTAGGTGCCTGCGGTAAGTCCGCCCAGCTTCCACTCTACGTCTGGCTCCCCGACGCCATGGAAGGCCCCACACCGGTTTCCGCTTTGATCCACGCCGCCACCATGGTGACTGCGGGTGTCTACATGGTGGCGCGTTCCAACGCTCTGTTCGTTCTAGCTCCTGCTTCGATGAAGACTGTGGCGATTGTCGGCGCCTTGACCGCCATCTTTGCCGCGTCCATCGGCCTGGTACAGAACGATATCAAGCGTGTGCTGGCGTACTCGACAGTTTCGCAGCTCGGGTATATGTTCCTGGCCCTTGGAGTCGGCGCATTCGCCGCCGGCGTATTTCACGTCTTCACCCATGCGTTCTTCAAAGCCCTGCTCTTCCTCGGCTCCGGTTCGGTGATTCATGCCATGAGCGGCGAGCAGGACATGCGCAACATGGGCGATCTGCACAAGCGCATTCCGATTACTCACTGGACGATGTTCATCGCCACGCTCGCCATCGCCGGCATTCCACCCTTTGCCGGATTTTTTTCCAAGGACGAAATTCTTTGGCAAACCTGGAGCTCGGAACGAGGCGCATATATCTGGCTCTGGGTGATCGGCTACGTGACCGCGCTGATGACCGCGTTCTACATGTTCCGGTTGATGTTCCTGACCTTCCACGGCAAGGCTCGCATGAGTCACGACGTGGAGCACCATATCCACGAATCCCCCAAGTCGATGACCGTTCCGCTGGTAATCCTGGCAGCCTGCGCTGTCTGCGCTGGTTGGCTGGGATGGCCGCATAGTCTGGGAGGCTCGGACCACTTTGCAAAGTTTCTGGAACCGGTCTTTACCCAGGAGGCCATGGTCCTTCAGGAAGAAGGCAAGGCAGCGCAACTGGCGGCAGGCGCAAAAGAGGAGGAGCATACCAGCCCGATCGAGTACGCACTGATGCTCCTCTCCGTCGGGGCGGCGGTAGTCGGCTGGGGCATGGCATGGCGTGCCTACCGCGAGGCGGACAAAGGCTACGTAGAACCGATTGCCGCAGGCGCGCCGTCCGTATACGGCGTTCTGCTGAACAAGTATTACGTGGACGAGGGCTACGACTACGCGTTTACCGGTCGCCGCAAAGTCGGCGATGTGCGTCTCGGTGCTATGGGGTTGGGCGACGCGTCCTCTTGGTTCGACGCGCGGGTTATCGATGGAACGGTGAACGGCGCCGGATGGATGACCCGCGCCTTCGCAACCCTTTCTACCTGGTGGGATAAGTGGATCATCGACGGTTTGTTCGTCAACGGCTCCGCCAATTTTGCTCGCGTGATGTCTTATCCCGTGAAGCTTTTGCAGTGGGGCCTGGTGCAATGGTATGCGCTGGTAATGGTGGTGGGTTTGGTTGGATTTGTCGCCTATTTCGCCTGGCGCTGACGTGAATTGTGTAGCGCGGGCACTCTTGCCCGCGTAATGGATCAAAAATGCAAAGCCATATTCTCTCGATCATCTTATTCACGCCGCTCCTCGGCGCGATCCTGCTCCTGTTTGTCCCCAAGGACAACAAAGATGCCATTCGCTGGATCGCCAACATTTTTGCTCTCGCCGGCTTCCTGGTCTCGCTGCCGCTGGTGCCCTGGTTCTGGGCGCAGCGCTTTGAGCCCGGGTTCAAGTTCATGGAGGGTGCCGCGAATAACTGGATTCCCTCCATCGGCGCGGGCTATGTCCTTGGCATCGATGGCATATCTTTTTTGCTGATAATGCTGACCACGTTGCTCGGCTGGATTTCGATCCTTTCCTCCTGGACTGCGATCGAGAACCGGGTGAAAGAGTATTACATCTGGTTTCTGGTGCTGCAGACCGGCATGCTGGGCGTCTTCATGGCGCTCGATTTCTTTTTGTTTTTTGTCTTCTGGGAAGCCATGCTGGTTCCCATGTACCTGCTCATCGGCATCTGGGGCGGACCCCGCAAACTCTATGCCGCCATCAAGTTTTTTCTCTATACACTGCTGGGTTCGGTGCTGATGTTGCTGTCGGTGCTGTTCCTCTACTTCTATAACTTCCACCAGACCGGTGTGTATACCTTCAGCATCGAAGCACTGTATAAGACTGCTCCCCACATCTTCCACGATCCCGCCTACGGATCAACGTTCGCGATTTTGCTTTTCCTGGCCTTCTTCCTGGCCTTCGCCATTAAAGTTCCTATGTTCCCCTTCCACACCTGGCTGCCCGATGCGCACGTGGAAGCGCCCACTGCAGGCTCGGTCATCCTGGCGGGCGTCCTGCTGAAGATGGGAACGTATGGTTTTGTCCGCTTCGCTTTACCCTTCTTCCCGGACGTAGTCATGCATCCCAAGGTCCGCGGATGGATGATTGCCTTGTCTGTAATCGGCATCATCTACGGCGCTTTGGTTTCCCTGATGCAGAAAGACATGAAGAAGCTGGTGGCCTACTCGTCCGTCAGCCACCTTGGCTTCTGCACGCTGGGAATCTTCGCCCTCAATCCTGCGGGACTGAGCGGCTCGGTTTTGCAGCAGATCAACCACGGCATCTCGACCGGCGCACTGTTCTTGATCGTGGGCATTCTTTATGAACGGCGGCACACCCGCGAGATCTCGGAGTACGGCGGCATCTCGAACGTCATGCCGGTCTATGCCACCATCACCATGATCATGTTTCTGTCGTCGATGGGGCTGCCGCTGCTCAACGGGTTCGTCGGCGAGTTCACCATTCTGCAGGGAACCTTCATGGAGAACTGGCGCTGGGCGGCCTGGGCGGTTCCTGGCGTGATTCTGGCCGCTGCGTATCTGCTCTGGCTCTATCAGCGCGTATTTTTTGGGACGGTCACCAATCCGAAGAATGAAAAGCTGCACGACCTGACGCCGCGCGAGGTGCTGACGTTTGCTCCGCTTCTGGTGTTGGCTCTGTGGATTGGCGTCTATCCCAAGCCCTTCTTCCAGATCCTGCAGCAACCGGTCAACCAGATTGTCTTGACGGTTCGGCCGGACTATCCGGGAATCAGCTTGCCGGTGAATGCAACAGTTCAACCCAGCACAGGCCAAACCGCCGGAGGGAACCACTAGTGCCTGGCGCTCAATACTTCACCGGCATCGATTATCTGCTGTCGCTGCCCGTTATTTTGCTGACGCTTTTCGCACTGGGTATTCTTTTGATCGACTTGATGCTTCCGCCGGAGTGGAAGTGGGCCAACGCCGCTACTGCCTTTGTGGGCATTCTGTTCGCCGCCGCCGGTGTGGCCAAAATCCAACACGCGCAGGCCGTTTTCCTGAGCCACGGTCAGAAGGTCGAATGGGCTTTCATGAACTCGATGATCATGGACCCCTTCGCCATCTATTTCACCTACTTGTTTCTGGTGGGTGCGGCCATTGCCATCCTCATGTCCGTACATTATCTCGAGATCGAACACGAACATCATGGCGAATTCTACTCGCTCATCCTGTTTTCGGTCGTCGGCATGATCTGCATGGCCTCGGGCTATGACATCGTGCTGATTTTCATTGGTCTGGAACTTATGGCGATCTCCACCTATGTCTTGGTGGGCTTTCTGCGCAGCGATCGTCGCTCGAATGAAGGCGCTCTGAAATATCTTCTCCTGGGAGCGTTTTCGTCCGGTATTTTCGCCTACGGCCTATCACTTTTTTACGGCCTGACTGGCAGCACCAATCTGGCGAATATCTACGATGCTCTCGATCGCCAGATCTCCGCGCATCAGGGACACGTTTCACCCGTCATGGTGATCGCCCTGCTCACTACCTGTACTGGGTTGTTCTTCAAGATCGCAGCCATTCCTTTTCATCAATGGCTGCCCGACGCTTACGAAGGCGCTCCCACCAGCGTCACCGGATTCATGTCGGTGGCGGTCAAGGCCGCCGCCTGGGCCATGTTGCTGCGCATTCTCATCTGGGGGCTCTATCCCCTGCGCTCGGTGTATGTTCCGCTCGTTATCTTTATCTCCGTGGCCACCATGACCGGCGCTAACCTGGCCGCCCTTACGCAGAACAATCTCAAGCGTCTGCTCGGCTACTCCTCCATCGCCCACGTCGGCTATATGCTGCTGGGGCTGGTTGCGTTGGCTTCCGTCCCCTATTCAAACGCCGCCTTCTCCGACGGATTCAAAGGCATCCTGCTGTATCTTCTGGTCTACACCTTCATGAACCTGGGAGCGTTCGCGGTAATCGCCTCCCTGCGGCAACGCGACGTCATCGGTGACGACATCGAAGATATCGCCGGCCTTTTTTCCCGCGCCCCCACTGAAGCCGTCCTCATGCTGATTTTTCTTTTGTCGCTGGCCGGCATCCCGCCCCTGGCGGGCTTTTATGGGAAGTACTTCATCTTTCTCAGCCTGATTGAGAGTGGCCATTATGTGCTGGCTTCTTTGGGCGTGCTCTATGCAGTGTTTGGATTGTATTACTACATGCGCATCGCCAACGCTATGTTCATGCGCGAAGCCGCGGACAAGTCGCGCCTTCCCATCAGCGCTGGCATGAGGGTTGCTCTCGGTGTCACCGCTTTTGCCACCGTCTTCATTGGAATCTTTCCCGACCGCTTCATCCGCTTGGTTACCTGGTCGCTGGGGATGAGCTAGAGAAATTGGGCGTGGGGACGGCCGCCCTCGGCCGTCCGGGCCGAGCGTAGCTCGGTGGCGGGTTTCGAGCCGACTATCCACAGGTCGACTGTGCGGAGCTTTGCTCCGCCGGACAGCCGAGGGCGGCTGTCCCCACGTGACCCGATGCCTGACGAAAAGAAAAATCTCTTGGTGCAGATCGCCAAATACAGCCAGCTGGCTTTCATCTTTCCCGCCTCAACCGTCGCCGGATGGATCCTCGGCTTGGCGCTCGACCACTGGCTGCACACGACCTGGCTTTACCTGGCCGGCCTGATCTTGGGGATCATCGCCGGCTTTGTTACCCTGATCCGCACGGTGACCTCCTCGGACTCCGCGTGAGTTCGAGTCCCCTTTACCCGCGTTTCGTTATATCCTGCCTGCCAGTCTTCGCTTATGTCCGACGCTGTACAAAGCCGCGCCGAGTCTTTCTACTCTGGCGCCGTAACCCGGATTCCTCGCTTCATGCTGATTCTCGCCTTCGTCTTCAGCGGAGCGGCCTGGTGGAGGTTTGGTTGGCGCGTCGCTCTCGGGTTGGCCTGCGGAAGCGCCCTTGCCTATCTCAATTTTCGCTGGTTGGAGAAGGTGGTCAGCGCCCTGGCCGACCGGGCCACCAACGTCGGACGCCCGCAATCCAACACTGGAGTCGTCTTCCGTTTTCTGCTGCGCTATTTTTTGATGGCTGGGGCGGCCTATGCTATATTCAGTGTTTCTCCCGCGAGCCTTCATGGGCTATTAGCGGGCTTATTTTTGCCCGTCGCGGGAATTGCCTGTGAAGCGGCCTACGAGCTTTATGCCGCTCTGTGGCGCGGTCTCTAAGAGTTTTTTGAAGCTGAAAGCTAGAAGCCAGGAGCCAGAAGCTTTTCATGCACGAGCAACTTTGGTTCACCGCACTTCTAAACCATTACTTCGCCGGCCCGGTGACAGCACTGCTGCGGGCCCTCCACTGTGCTCCCAAATACCCCCAGGCGCCGATTCCCAACTCCGTCGCCATGGAGGTGCTCGTAGTGGTTTTTCTGGTCATTCTGTTTCTGCTGGTTCGCTCCCGATTGTCGGTCGATCAGCCTGGAGCGCTGCAGCATGTTTTTGAGGGAGCTCACGGCTTCGTCGAAGGCCAGAGTCATGAAATCATCGGCCACCATAGCGAGGGCTACACGCCTTTCCTGATGGCTCTGGGCTTTTTCATTTTGTGCTGCAATTTATTAGGCTTGATTCCCGGTTTTGAATCGCCCACAGCGACTCCCGTGGTTCCGCTGGGCTGCGCCGTCTGCGCCTTTGTCTATTACCAGGTACAGGGATTCCGCCACGCTGGAATTGGCTATCTCAAGCATTTCCTCGGCCCGGTGTGGTGGTTGTCGTGGCTCATGCTGCCGATCGAACTCATCAGCCACCTTGCGCGCATGTTATCGCTCACCATCCGTCTCTACGCCAACATGTACGCCGGCGACATGGTGACCCTGGTGTTCTTTTCACTGGTTCCTCTGGGCATTCCGATTCTGTTTTTGGGGCTGCACATTGGAGTATCGTTGCTGCAAGCCTATATTTTTGTGCTGCTGACCACGGTGTACCTGCAAGGCGCGGTCGCAGAGGAGCACTAGTCATTAGCCCGTGGCTACTTACTGGCCGCTGGTGTTGCACCCGTTCAGCGTGAGGGCGTCTGCAAGGTATGGCGTCAACCACCCACTGGCGGAAATTCATGCGAGGAGAAACAACGATGCGTCGTACCCTAAGCTACATCTTCATGGCAATGGCGATTCTTTGCTTCGCCATTCCGGTATTTGCGCAGGGCGGGGAGGCCGCCAGCGCCACCAACTGGGTTGCCATCACGGCTGGTTTTTCGATGGCTTTTGCCTCCGGAATCTGCGCACTGGCGCAGGGTAAGGCCACTGCTTCCGCCACCGAGGCGTTGGCGCGGAATCCCGCCGCCCGCCCCGGAATTCAGCTGGCTTTGATTCTTGGGCTGGCACTGATCGAGTCGCTGGCGCTCTATACCCTGGTCATCATCTTCGCCAAGGTAGTGAAGTAGGGAATCCAACCGAATCCGAGGAAGTTCCCCGCCCAAGCTGCTTTTGCTTGGGTGGGCGGGCTTAAGTGTTTTTCCGCTGTCCGTCCCACTCCGCTTCTTTCATCTCGGGAGCGCGGTCCACAGTCTCCATCAGCAGGGTACGTAGGCGGTAACGGCTTTCCAGGTCGACGTTTACCAATTCGAAGCCTACCTCGTTGACCCTCGCGCGCCGCAGCAGGACTTGGCCTCGGATGTGGCGGACGCCAACGGAGATATCAATATTGGCCTCCGAGCCCACGCGCAGATTGTCTTCTTTCGTCCCCATGCCTCCGCCCAGGCTCATTTCCCGTACCAGAATGTTCGATTTTCCCCACGAGCTGCTGATTGTCGAAGACAGTGTCTTCCGCAGCACGATGCGCTCATACCGTCGCTGCCGCACCCACGGGCAGGCCGGAGCCGCATCCAGCGGGGCAATCGCCAGTTCGCCCGGCGAGAGGCCGCTTTGTGCCAGCACCTGACTGGCATAGCGCGGATCAATCTTGGCCAACGCCTGCGCGGCTGCAATGCGCAGCTCGCGATGGTTGACCCACTTCCACATTTTCTTGGCCTCGAGCAGGTTGCGTAACACCGGCGTTGATTCCGGGTCGCGCAGCCTTCCCAGCGATTCCACTGCCTTGACCTGCAACAGCGGCGATCGGCCCTGCGCTTCCCCCGCTTCCGCCATCACGATCAGAGGCGGAACGGTGGTTCGATCACCGCTCATGCCGATTTCATCGATGGCTTGCGGTAGCACCTGCGGATCGAGTAGTTCAAGAACTTCCAGCAAGGTCCGCCCACGGTCATGAGCCGCGCCATAGGCAATCTGACGCACCACCACATCGTGATAGAAGCGGTTCCACTCCTTCAAACGTGCGGGCAGGAGTTCCAGCAGCGAAGGTACATCCAGACGGCTGAGCAGCCCGATTACCGACGAGGCCGTTCGCGGCTGTCCAGTGCGCAGCATCTCCCGCATCATCTGGGCAGCTTCCGCTCCCAATTCCTTCACCAGGTCCACCATGCGGTCGCACTCCTCACGCCGCATGCAGCGGAAGAAACGGTCGGACATGTGCTCAAGCGACGCCTGCGCGGTGCGACGGAGCACCGACAGTAACTCCGGCGGCACTTGCGGCAGTCGCAGAGCCTCTTCGATAAAGTCCGGCAGCCGGTTCTCCACTCCAATGCGCGGCCGCAGATCACTGGCCGTAGCCGGGCGTTCCTTGGCCAGATTGTCCAGCGCGCCACAGACATCATTCAAAGCCACATACATTTTGCGGTTGTTCGCCTCTGAGCTCAGGCGAACAAAGGCTGCTCCCAACAAACTTTGCACTTCGGAATCGGTTTCCTTGACCAGCGCCTCGCCCACCTTGTGAATGGTCGGACCCAGCACGTCCACTCCGGGCGCGGCAAACAAATCCGACAGCTGGCTCAACCCGATCGAAGTCTTGCGGCGGGGTTCGATGTCCTTCGCCTGAATACATTTCGCGTAATTCTGCAGAATCTCCTGCACCGTTGTCTTGTCCCCACGCTCCAGCAACAGCTCGATATATTGCCGTACATTGCGCGGCGGAACGCAGGGCGCTTCGTTCGAAAGCAGCACGCTCTTCTTGCCCGCCTCCGGCACCTCCGCCCAGAACATGCGGTCCAGGATGTCGGCATGGGACTCGACCAACAGTCCCGCCTTGCCCATCTTGTCTTCTTGCAGTTTCAGAATCTGACGCAGAGTGTCCATCTGCCGGCTCATGTGCTCCAGCATCTGGTGCACCGCGTTCACCTTCACGTCGCCCTTCTGAAAGCGCTCCATGGCAAAGCGAATCGCCATGTGTTCCGCGGCTTTCATCAACAGCGGGGTTTCACTCTTCTCGTCGGTAGCATATTTCGCTGACAGGGTCTCCAGCAATTGCTGCAGATTGATCTTGGTGTTCTGGTCGGTCTGGGTAAGTTCCTTTTGCAGTACCTCAGGATTTGCCGTGGGGTCGCTACCCACTTCTCCAAACTTGGTGAGCAGCCGGATGGCTCGGATGACTTCCTCTTCTTCGAGAGGCACAACGCCACCCGCATACGCAGCAGGAGCAACGCCGGTCCCAGCGGCCGCTCCCTCCACGGCATTTGCGTTGGGAACGCTGCCCATCGGCGCGCCGCCAGCGACCCCGCCTGTTTTCGATCCCTCCGCAGCCGCAATCAGTTGCAACAGTTTCTGCGGATCGTTCAGCCACTGCTTGAATTCCGGCCCCAGAGTCTGGGCTGCAATTTGAGCCGCCACGGTCACATCGCTGGTCGCGGGATCGGCAGCTACGAACTTCACTTCGTTGATGCGGATGGTCCCTTGCTTGTTGTCACCGAAAGTCTGCTTGATCTCTTTGACCACATCCTGGGCTTTGGATCCACCCACGGCAAAGGCGCGAATCAACTTGGCAAAGTCGTCGACGGTGACTTGATTCGAAAATTGAATGCTGGCCAAACCGGCAGTAGTCAGCAATTGTGCGAAGCTGCGCTCTGCCTGACCGGTTTCCAACGCTACGCCATCGAGAAGCAGGCGGTTTTCCGAGACTCCGAGAAGGAAGCCGCCATCCTTACCCACGGGCAGCCCTTGCTGGAGCTCTTTCCAGCAGGTTTCAAACTGGGCTTCGGTGCGCTTGTGCTGAAAGCCGTACAGACGCACGTACTTCACCAGAATATTCAGGCTGTGAATAAAGGCCCGGGCAGATGTGCTCCGATCCTCTTTCTTGGTTGTAGCGCCAGTGAGAATACGCGACTCCTGCGAATTACCACTAAAAGGGTAGTGCAGAAGGTAAGGCGATGCATGTTACGGAGGTAATTGACCGGCCGGGGCGAAAATGCAGCCGGTGGAGTTCCGACGACCGGCCGATTTAACTGGCACAGGGCAAGGCCTTTTGAACTGCCTCTCCCGATGCTGTAATCTCATGGTGCATATGAACGCGGCCCCCGCGATTGCTCGCTCGAAACACGGCCCGCCGAAGCACGGCTTGGCATTCTGGATGGAGCGAGTTTTGGAAGAGTGCCGGCACGCCGCCGTCGACTTCGCCGCCGATCCCGTTCACGATCTGCGCGTGGCACTGCGCCGCTGTCGTTCCATGGCGGACGGTCTGATGACCATCGACTCCGAACCCTCCTGGAAACAGATGAAGAAGTCGGGCCGGCATCTTTTCCGCAGCCTCGGGGAACTCCGCGACCTGCAGGTCATGGAAGAATGGGCACGCAAATTGGTCCCCGATGATCCGTTCACCGATCAGCTTCTTCAGTTCCTCGGCGGGCGCGAGACCCAGCTCAAACATCAGGCCGCTCTGGCATTACAACAATTTGATGACAAACAATGGAGGAAATGGAGTCAGTCCTTGCCCCGCCGGGCTTCCCGATTGCGTTCTGGCAGCCTCGTCTTCAAGCATCTCGCTCTGGAGCGCTGGACTGAAGCGCATCGGTTGCACCAGCGCGCTCTGAAGAATCGCTCCCAGGTTGCTTTTCACAGTCTGCGCATCGGCATCAAACGCTTTCGCTACATCGTAGAAAACTTCCTGCCTGAGCAGCACGAAGCTTGGATTGACGACCTCAAGGAACTCCAGGACTTATTGGGCGAAGTTCACGACCTCGACGTATTGTGGGCCACTGCTGTACGGCTCAACTCATTCACCGATAGTGGCTCGCGTTCTCGCTGGCATGCCCGAATTGTCGAAGAGCGCGAGGTCAAAATCCGGAGTTACCGCGACAAAATGACCGGTAAGGGTTCGCTATGGCCGGTCTGGCGCTCCCAGCTCCCCTCGGGAAAACAAGCGCAAGCCGCGGCGCTTGCCCGTATGAAGCTGTGGGCCTCATTCCTCGACCCTGATTTCAAGCACTCCACACGCGTGGCCCGCCTGGCACTTCAGCTCTACGACGGCCTGCCGCTTACTCGCGGTTCGGATATTGGCCTGGGGGCGAGAGATGAGCGCGAGGTTTTGCAATTGGCGGCGCTGCTCCACGATGTTGGTCTGTCAAAGAAGGAAAAGGGCCATCACAAAGTCAGCCTGCGTATGATTCAACGTCTTACGCCGCCGCTGGGTTGGAGCGCGGAAAAACTCGGTCTGGCAGGAGTTGTTGCCCGCTACCATCGCGGTGCCTTACCCCGCGCGAGCCAAAAGTCGCTCGCCGGTCTGACCTCGCAGCAGCGCCGAACCGCTGTGAAGTTGGCAGGTATTCTGCGCCTGGCCAATGCATTCGACGCCGATCGCACCGGCCGTATTCGGCGTCTCGACGTTCATCACAAGAACGGCTTCCTGCTGATTGCCGCGGAGGGATATAGTCCGCAGGATCGCATCGCGGAAGCGATTGCTGCGGCTCGCCATCTGTTAGAAACGGTCGAACGCCGCCCGGTGATGGTTAAGTCCATGCCCTCTCGCCCGCCCAGACCAGGCCGCGGAAGGGCGCCCGGCTTGAGCCTGAAACCCGTAGCGTGAGCGTGATCGTAGGCTGATCCAGGCGCATCAGAGCGGTGGGTGCGGCATTCCTGGGTCCGGCGCGTTAAGTTTTGGGTAAAAAGAAAGTTTGACGAGACCGGTCAGGGACGACACAACCCGACATACTCTTTTGGTAATGGAGGTTGCATGGAGTGGAAATACTGGATTGAAGAAGTCATTCCCGCCAATGAACCGGGGATGATCCGCGAACAACTGGACCATATCGGTTTGCGTGGCTGGGAGGCCATAACTTCATGGCCCGCCGCCGACGGCACCATTCAGGTCCTGTTCAAACAGCCCAAGTGAATCAGGGTACACGGTCGGATTGGTATCAGTTGCTCTGCGCCAAAGGATCAGCTCCAGAGGAGCCGCATCCCCCTTTCCAATCGGATGCCGTTCGTTGGAGGGCGGTGCAGAACTGTGCCGGAAACTCCTCTGTCACTCCCAACGCCTGGATGCTTGCCTTAGCCTCACCACATGACTCATGCGCAACTGGTCGAGAAAGCCGTGATATGGCTGCGTTCGTACCGCTGCGGCGTCATCCTCTCCGAACAGGCTTGCGCCAGCGGCGAAATGCCCGACGCCATCGGGTGGAAACGGCTCTGCCACTCCGTTCTGGTCGAGTGCAAGATCTCCCACGCCGATTTTCTCGCGGATCTCCACAAGCCATTCCGCAGTAAGCCGCACAAAGGCATGGGATGCGAGCGCTTCTATCTGATCCCGGCGGGACTAGTTCGCCCTGATGAGTTGCCCGCTGGCTGGGGACTGCTCGAAGTCCGCAATCGGAAAATTGTAATGCTGCAGCCGTCCGCCAGAAATCTTCGCGGGCCTGTCGGCTTTCGCTATGAAATGAATCTGCTGCTGGCCAGCCTTCGCCGCGTGGAGGTTCGCATCGACCCGCAATCCATTACCGATTTTCTGAAGTGGAAAAATCGCATGGCGGAATACAACCGAGGGGCGCTGCCCGAGGGGATCGTCCCCAAAGAAGACGAAGCCAATCTCTTTCTGGAGGCTGAACCGCGGATGTGAGCTTTCCTCTGAAAAGAAAACCGGGCTGGTTCGCCCGGTCTCTTTGGCGCGTCGGTTGTGATGCGGTTACATCGCAGCGCGGCGCTAGCTGGTTGCAAGGATGCGTCTGGCCCAATTGTTAGCCAGGCCGGTTTCCCGAAAGCACCTCTTGGTCCAGCGAAAAATCGAATCGCCGGCAAAGGCTGCTCTCCCGGTGCAAACTCACTTCCAATGTCCGGTTTTACTTATTACTTGAGAGTAGTTTACTAACTTATAGATATAGCGCTAGTTAACATCTCGATGTTGGCTGGTGGCTTCGCTCTCGCGCAAGGCTTGGTCCAAAACCGAAGCACCTTCCTTGCACACTTTGAACAATGCTCTTCACTGGCAAGGAAGCACCTCGGATTAGAAGTCCTCAGGGGCGGACCTACAACTCCCGCCGTCCCTCGATCGATTTCAGCATGGTGATCTCATCGGCATACTCAATATCGCTGCCCACCGGAATTCCCATGGCAATCCGCGTAACCTTTAGCCCCGTGCGCCGCAACAGCCCGGATAGATAAGTCGCAGTCGCCTCTCCTTCGACGGTAGGGTTGGTCGCCAGAATCACTTCGTCCACCTGCCCTTCGTCGACTCGGCGCACAAGGTTGCCGATGCGCAGTTGCTCCGGCCCCACCCCGTGCAACGGCGAAATCGATCCGTGCAATACGTGATACACGCCATTGAAGTGCCTGGTTTTCTCAATGGCAGCAATGTTCGTGGGCTCTTCCACCACACAAACAAGCCGCTGATTCCGGGTGGCGCTGCTGCAATAGACGCACGGCTCAATATCTGTAATGTTGTTGCAGACCGAGCACAACCGCAAACTCGCCTTCACATCCCGCACCGCCGCCGCCAGCGCTTCGGCGTCATCATCGCTTGCACGCAGGATATGAAACGCCAGGCGCTGCGCCGTCTTGCTGCCAATTCCCGGCAGTTTTTTCAATTCATCGATGAGCCGGGTCATCGGCTCCGCAAAGCGGCTCATAAGTTTCTTAGATTGTCATCCTGAGTGGCCGTCAGGCCGCGAAAGACCTGTATATTTCCAGCCAATACCAGAGCGATCACGACAAGGGTCTCACATCCCCGGAATCCCTAAACCGCCCAGCATCCCGCCCATGGTGGACTGCAACGCATCATCGATCTTCCGGCTGGCTCCATTGATCGCCGCCGTCACCAGATCCTGCAGCATCTCCACGTCACCGCTCTTCACCGCCTCAGGATCAATTTTGATGCCCAGCACCTGCTTGCGGCCGTTCATCTTGACCACCACGCTTCCACCACCCGAAGATCCCTCGACTACGGTCTCTTCCATTTTCTTCTGCAGCACCTCATATTGCCGCTTTGCCTGCGACATCAGTTCCTGCAGATTGAATCCGCCCATGGTTGATCCTTGGTTAGTGCCGCGCAAAGTCGAAAGAAGATTTGCTCTGTGTCATTCTGGTATAAGTTCTACCGCTTTTCCTTCAAATCAATAATCGTTCGAATCTCCGCGCCAAACTTTTCTTTCATTCGCCGCACCACCGGGTCCCGCTCCGCCCGGCTGCGCCCGTCTCCGTTCGAAGGTGCTCCGTTCTTGGGCGTGCTTTGCGCGACCGCACCCGGAACCACGGTCAACCTCACTGGCCGACCCAGTACGCCACTGGCGGCGGCAATCGTCACCCGCTTCGCTTCCGCTCCCAAAGACATGTCAATGACGGTCGCCGAAGATGCCACTTTGATAGTCAGCAGCCCGCCATCCACCTGCCATTCACCGCCCTCCAGCATGGACGCAACCAGACGGTGTCCAGCCCCGCTGAGCGCGTTGACTACCGCACCGCGCAGGTCTTCGATCCCGGTGGGTTGCGGCTGCAAGCTCGGCCCGACAGCCTGGAGCTCTGGTTCTTTCTTGGCGACCTCTGCCGGTGCTGCTGTTCCCATCACTATCGCCGCGTTACTTCCCCCTGCAGCCACACGTGCCGGAGGGGCGGGACTTTCCTCGGCGGAAAGCTGTGGTTTCCCACCCGCTTTGCGAGCCGAGTCAGCGGCAAACGGGGAAATGGTAGCAGGGCGACCAGCCGCCGAACCCTCTGGCCTCCGCACATCAGGCACAACCGCCGGTTTGCCCGCGGGCCGGGCGCCAGCCCCGCCAGGCAGCGCCACCTCACTCAGCAACTGTTCGATCGGCAACAAGCGTTGGGCATGCGCCATCTTCAGCAAGCCCAACTCCAGGTGAAAACGCTGCTCCTGCCGATATCCTATCTCCCCATGAGTGCGCAGCATGATCTGCAGATGCCGGGTCAGGTCTTCTTCGCTGAACCATTCCGCTACGCGCGCCACGCGCTGCCTTTCATCGCTCGAAATCTGCAGCAGGGCGGAATCGCCTCCGGCAACCTTCGCCACCATCGCATTCCTCAGGAATCGCACCATCTGGCGGGCGAAGTGGATCGGATTATGGCCCTCGCTGATCAACTTGTCGACTAGCCGCAGCACCTCCTCGCTCGAACTCTCCGCCACCGCCTTCATCACGTCCTGCAGTACTCCCGAGGGTGCAGCACCTACCAGTTGACGTACCGCCTCCGCCGTCACTCGCCCGCTCGCTGACGCAATCGCCTGATCCAGAATCGACAGCGCATCGCGTACCGAACCATCCCCAGCCTCGGCAATCAGTGCCAGCGCATCTTCGTCCGCCGCAATATGCTCTCGTGCCGTCAGCTCTCGCAGCTGGCTCATAATTTCTTCAAAGCGCACCGCTCGGAAGCTGAAATGCTGGCAACGTGAGCGAATAGTCTGCGGAATGTCTTCCGGCTGCGTCGTGGCCAGCATGAAAACTACGTGCCCGGGCGGCTCTTCGAGGGTCTTCAACAGCGCGTTGAAAGCTGCGTCAGTAATTTGATGGGCTTCATCCAGAATGTAGATTTTGAAGCGGTCACGCGCCGGGCGATAGCGGGCCGCCTCTCGCAGCTCCCGAATTTCATCGATGCCCCGGTTGGTGGCGGCGTCGATTTCGATCACATCGACCGAATTCCCCGCCCGTATCTCGGTGCACGACTCGCACACCCCGCAGGGCTCGGCCACCGGCTTATCCGACGACCGGCAGTTCAGCGCCATAGCCAGAATCCGCGCCACGGTGGTCTTCCCAATCCCCCGGTGGCCGCTGAAAATATACCCGTGGGCCGTCCGCCCCTGCTCGATCGCGTTCTTCAGGGTACGTGTAACATGCTCCTGCCCTATAACTTCCGAGAACTTCTGGGGACGGTATTTGCGCGCCAGGACCTGGTAGCTCATGATGCCGCGGAAAGCTCGATTATACGTGATGGCAGACCCGGCAGGACGCGTTCAAAATCACGACCACCGAGCCGGAAGTCTCTTGCGAAAACCAGGCGGTCAGGGTAGCCTTCTGTCTTGATTTTGCCGTCGAAAGAGAGGGCCCCGTGCAACTTAAACTCAGCACCCGAACCGTGAACGACATCCTGATTCTTGACTGCGCCGGCCGCATTGTCTTTGGCGAGGAATCGGCCTACCTGCGGGATGTAGCCAAGAAGCTGATCATCGACCAGCACCGAGTCGTTCTGAATCTGTCCGGCGTCACCTACATCGATAGCGGCGGGCTCGGGACCCTGGTAGCCCTCTATACCACGGCGCGCAACCTCGGGGGTTCCGTCAAGCTGGCCAATCTCACCCAGCGCATCGGCGATCTGCTGCAGGTCACCAAGCTGGTGACCGTCTTCGATGTCTACGACAACGAGCAGCGCGCCGTTGAGTCCTTCTTAAAAGGCGCAGCCGCTTAGTCGGGGAGGAAATCCATGCCGGCGGTCGCCCTCGCCTGCGCGGGACTAAACCTCCGACGACCATCGGCGACTACGAAGACCCGCTACAATAGGTCATGCCCGCCCTCATGCAAGCCCGCATTGTGTCTGCCATCCGCAAAATTCCCCCAGGCAAAGTTTCCACCTACGGCGACGTCGCTCGCGCCGCTGGATTTCCCGGCGCGGCTCGCCGGGTGGCCTGGACTCTGCATCGCTCCTTCGGACTGCCCTGGCACCGGGTGTTAGGCGCCGGCGGCGAAATCAAATTGCGCGGCCACTCCGCAATCGAGCAGCGCCTTCGTCTCGAAGCCGAATCTGTAACCTTTCGCGGCCGCCGCGTCGATATGAAGCGTCACCACTTCAAGTTTTCCTCATCGCCTAAATCAACTCATCGAAAACGGTGATCGGCGGTTACTATCTTGGGACGAGTTCCACGCGGAAGGGCTTATATTGCGCTACCCTCTCGGTGTAGCGCATGACTTCCAGAAGAGCACCAAAGAATGCTGCATTGAAATATTTTTTCCTGGGTGTGCTCACTACAATTGTCGCGGCTGCGATGCTCGGCTGCCTCTATCTTTGGCTGGGCCTCGCCGAAGTTCGCGGTGACGTCCCCCCGTCCCCGTTGGAGGATTCCCTGATGCGCATGGCCGTCCACGCGGCGGTTCGGCGCGATGCGCCCGAACTCACCAGCCCGGTGCCACCCAGCAACGTCAACCTGACCACCGGCGGCAAAATGTATCTCGATCAATGTGCTGGCTGCCATGGCACGCCGGGAAAGCAACGCAAGTATCCGGACGGCCTGAATCCACCGGTCCCGCAATTTCCCAGCGTAGGAACGGAATATACCGAATCCCAGGTTTTCTGGGTCGCCAAGCATGGCATTCGCCGAACCGGCATGTTCTCTAACGGGCTCTGGGATTCGGATGAAGAACTATGGGCACTGGCCGCCTACATCAAGCGCATGAACCACCTTCCACCCCAGGTGCAGGAAGAACTGGCCAAGACAGCTAAGAGCAACGGCGGATAGCGTCACCTCTTCTCCGCGCCGTCCTCCTTATAAATGAATCCAGTTGGCCAGAATGAGGGCCAGCGTGCCGCTGCCCACCAAAAGCCAGAGAGTGAATCCTTGCAGCAGTGGACGCACCCCGACCCGCTGCAGAGTTTGCTTGTTTAACCCTGTGCCGATCAGGAACAGGGTCACTGTCAAGCCAATTTTGCCCAGGCGATTCAGAACGCCGAAGGCCGGATGAAGTACCGGAAACAAAGTATTCAGCAGCGCAGCCGTACAGAAGAACAGGATGAACCACGGCCACTGAATGCGCGCCTTGGTCTTCAGAGTGACAGCCGTCACCAAGGACAGGGGAACGATCCACAGGGCCCGCGCCAGTTTGATCGTTGTTCCGACGGCGAGGGCCGTTGCGCCGTACTTGGCCGTCGCGCCCACTACCGAACTGGTGTCGTGAATGGCCAACGCCGACCACAGGCCAAATTGGGTCTGGGTCATATGCAACGTGTATCCCACGAGGGGAAAGAGAAACAGGGCAACCGAGTTGAGGATGAAAACCGCTCCCAAAGATACCGCCATCTCCTCTTCGCTGGCCTCAGCAATCGGGCCGACCGCCGCAATCGCGCTACCTCCGCAAATAGCCGTACCCGCACTGATCAGAAATGCCGATTTCTTTCCCACGCGAATCAGATAGCCGAGTCCCAGTCCCAGCAGCATCGCCACCGTAATGCTCCCGGCCGTATAGAGAAATCCAGAACGACCGGCGTGCACAACTTCATGCAGGTTCATGCCAAAGCCCAGAGCCACCACAGAGGCTTGCAAAAGAAACTTCGCCAGGCGTCTGCTTTCGCCGTGAAACGGGTGCGCTACCGCCAAACCGTAGATCAGGCCGCCCAGAAGCGCAACGGGCGGGGCCACTAGCCCGCTAGCGGCCACCATCAACCCCACAAAGAACATGCTTTTGCTCACAGGGAGCAGTGTGCCGTGCCGAAAGGACCGGCGTCCAAGCAGTAGTTCTGATCGGCAATTAGTTATGCTTATCGGCGGGCAGTGGCTGAGCGGGGAGATTTTCGTGCCGTATCGGCAAGCAGGCGGGCGCGCCCCAGAGCGAATCCGCGAAAAGCCCTCGCTGGGCCTTGCGGTTCAGGGCCGGTGCGCGAAATAAGAGAAAAATGGCGCGCCATTCTGAGACCCGTGACCTGCACAATTTTCAGTGCACCCAGTTCCAGCTCTTTAGAGATCGCCCAGCGTGAGACAAAGCCGACGCCAAGCCCGGCTTCCACCGCGGACTTGATCGCTTCGGTGGAATCGAGGTTCATTACATTCTTGAATGCCTTCAGCTTAAACCCGGCTTTCTCCAGAGCCATCTCCACCACGCGGCGAGAACCCGAACCATGTTCCCGCATGAGAAGACTCAAGGCCAGAAGCTGGTCCCGCGATAGACGGTCAGCTTCGAAAATAGGTGGGGTGATCAAGACCAGTTCGTCTTCCATGAAGGGTTCGGTACGGATGCCCCGGTCGCGCGCCGGCCCTTCGATCAGGCCGAGGGACAACTCTTCGTTCAGCAACAGTTGCACGATCTCGCTGGTATTGCCGCTATGCAGCAGAACCTGTACGTGCGGATGCTCGTCGAGGAAAGCTCCGAGCAAGCGCGGGAGAACGTACTGCGCGATGGTAGTGGACACTCCAAGAGACAACTCTCCGGAGACCTTTCCATCCTCCTCGCCAAGCTCCTGCTCCGCCTGCGAAACAAGCGCCGCAATTCTCTTGGCGTAGTCGAGCAGGAGCACTCCTTGCCTGGTAAGAGATACGCGGTTGGCGGCACGATCGAAAAGCCGTACGCCTAGATCGTCTTCCAGAGCTTTGATCTGAAGCGTGACTGCAGGCTGCGTAAGGAAAAGGCGTTCCGCCGCCTTGCGAAAGTTGAGATTCTCAGCCACCGCGCGAAACACCTTGAGACGGAAATTCTCCAGTTGGGCCACGCATAGATTATCCCCTGAAACGCCCACGCCAGGGAGCTGTTCCTTGGATAGCTGGCGCACTGTGCTGCTTTTTCACTGCTTGTGTTCGGTACGGCCTTTCGTTGACTTGCCTGGTCCAGTCCACGTAAGATTCGCGCCAGTGCTGGGCCGAACCATCTCGCATTACCGCATCGTCGAGAAACTTGGCAGCGGCGGAATGGGCGTGGTTTACAAGGCTGAGGATATTCGCCTGCACCGCTTCGTCGCGCTCAAGTTCCTCCCCGAGGAAGTTGCCCGCGATCCCCAGGCTCTCGCTCGTTTTCAACTCGAGGCGCAGGCTGCTTCCGCACTGAATCATCCCAACATCTGCACCATCCACGATATTGGCCAGCAAGATGGCGACGCCTTCATCGCCATGGAATTTCTGGATGGGATGCCCCTGATGTACCGCATCGCAGGTCGGCCACTGCCCCTCGAAACTCTGCTGTTGCTGGCCATCGAGATCGCCGATGCCCTCGACGCCGCCCACAAGCATGGCATCATGCACCGCGATATCAAGCCGGCCAACATCTTTGTCACCAAGCGCGGCCACGCCAAAATTCTGGACTTCGGATTGGCCAAGCTCACCTCGGAGGACAAAGGCAGTGTCAGCGGCAATACCTTCGGCGGTGTCACACAATCGCCCGAAGACATGATGCGCTCGGGTTCGGCTCTGGGGACTATCCACTACATGTCACCGGAGCAGGCGCTGGGACAACCCCTCGACTGTCGCACCGACCTGTTTTCTTTTGGAGTTGTGCTCTACGAAATGGCCACCGGAGTCTTGCCCTTTCAGGGGCAGACGACGGCCGCCTTTTTCGACTCGCTGATTCACAGTGTGCCCGAGCGGCCGCTACGATTTAATCCTGCAACTCCGGCCGAACTGGAGCGCATCGTGAGGAAAGCACTGGAGAAAGATCCGGGGTTGCGCTACCAGAGCGCCGCCGAAATGCGAGCCGATTTGCAGCGCCTTCGCCGCGCCGTCGAGTCCGGGCAAGCCCTGCCTGCCGGCTCCGTTGCCACTCCAGTGCCGGACTCGAAAGACCGGCTCCGCTCTTTATTCGCTTCCATTGCCCCAACGGTTCGGCCGAAACCCAAGAGTCATATCGCGACTGGGCTAACGCTGGCTCTCTGTGCCGTTGCGGCATTCGTTGCCCTCATCTTGTTCCTCAGATCGCCGGAGTCCCAGCCGGTTGTAATCTCGTCCTTGCAGATCACCAGCGACGGCACCTCAAAGCGCTCTTTGGTCACCGACGGCACTCGGCTCTACTTTTCGGAATACCTGAACGGCCACTCCGTGCTGAGGCAGGTTTCCACGGCGGGTGGAGAGACAGCGCCCGTGCCCACCTCGCTGGCCAGCGCCGACATCTACGATTTCTACCCCGGCCGTTCTGAACTGCTGGCGAAAGGCGTGGCCGAGGGCTCGGAGACAGAGTGGCCGATCTGGGTTTTGCCGCTTCCCGCGGGTTCACTCCGCCGCGTGGGGAACATTCTCGCACATGCCGCCACATGGGCGCCCGACGGCCAACACATTGTGTATGCCAGACAATCGGGTTTATTCGTGTGCAACGTCGATGGGACCGATTCGCGCGAACTCATCACCGTGCCGGGAATCCCTCTGGCGCCCCGATTCTCCCCGGATGGGCGCCGCTTACGTTTCACGATTCGCGACACCAGTCATCGCACCTCTTCATTGTGGGAGGTTTCAGCCGACGGAAAGGGATTACACCCGGTGCTGCCCAACTGGAATAAGCCGGCGCAAGAGTCGGGCGGCGCTTGGACGCCCAACGGAAATTACTTCCTGTTCGAATCCATCCGCGACCACACCCAGAACATCTGGGTTCTGCGCGAGAGTTCCTCTCTCTTTCATAAGGCCCCCACTGAGCCGACGCAGCTGACGCCCGGGCCTCTCATGTTCAGTAATCCGACGCCCAGCCCGGACGGAAAACAGCTGTTTGTCATCGGCCAGCAGCGCCGTTTCGATTTGGTCGGCGTGGAAAACAAGTCGCGCCAGTTTTCTATCTACCTTCCCGGGGTGTCGGCGGGCGAAGCCGATATCCTGCCCAGCGGCCAGTGGATCATCTACGTTGCGCATCCGGAGCTCACGCTGTGGCGGAGTAAGCCAGACGGAAGTTCCCGCACCCAGCTAACTTATGCGCCGATGCAGGCACACATGCCGCGCTGGTCCCCGGATGGAACCCAGATCGCATTCATGGCGTCCAGCCCGGGCAAGCCTTGGCGAATTTTTGTCATGCCGGCCGAAGGCGGAGCTCCTCATGAAGTCACTGCCGGCGACCATAACCAGGGTGATCCCACCTGGACTGCCCAGGGCGACTCCATCGTCTTCGCGGGCATGCCCTGGCTGGAATACGGCAGTACAGTTGGTCCCAACATTCACATCGTTGACCTGAAAACTTCGCAAGTCTCCGATGTGCCGGGTTCAGAGAATCTTTTCAGCCCTCGCTGTTCGCAAAATGGCCGCTATATCGCCGCTCTTTCCGCCGACTCCACCAAGCTGATGCTCTACGACATGGCGATGAAGACGTGGGCGCAGCTCGCGGTCTCGCGTTTTGGCTTTGAGAACTGGTCACACGACGGAAAGTATCTCTATGCAGAAGATTATTCCGATAAAACCGATGACCTTGTGCGCGTCAGCGTGCCTAACGGCAAAGTGGAAACGCTACTCAGCTTGCAGGACATTCCACGGGGGTTCGATCCCTGGGAGTTCTGGATCGGCCTCACGCCGGACGACTCCGCGCTTCTCATGCGGGATCGAAGTACGCAGGAGATTTATAGCCTGGATGTACGTTTTCCATGACTCCCAAGGAAGGGCCGGTCGGTCGGGATCTGGAAGGCTTACTGGAAGTTGCTGCCTCCCGATGCGCCGATCGGTTTCCAGCCCATCCAATCCAGCATCCTGCGCCACGTGACGTCCGGATTGCGATTCACCGGCGGTGGCGGAGGACTCTGGGCAGGGAAGTGCACTGCCCTTCCTCGATGCGCCTCAGCAAGCTGCTTGAATACCTTGCCCTGTTCCTTGATGGAGCCATCATTGTGCAGCAGACCAAGGCTGTACTCCAACGAATTGAATTCGAACTTCCGGTCGAGATCGTGGCTGTCCCAATAGGTGAACCAGCTCACTCCTGAATCAATGGCTGCCAGGACTGCCTTCTCCAACCACTCTGCCTGTTGCTTTTCGGTCAGTGCTTCGATGCAAGTGTTGAACTCCTCCGCCCAGACCGGCTTCCGCCGGTTGTCGGCGTACGAACGAATCAAAGTTGCCATGGCGGCCAGCAGGTTGGTGCTGGGTGGGTCCATAGGACCTCCGTATTTCAGCGCCCCGGACCAATACGGGTAGCAATGCATAGTCGGCATGGGCTTCGCCGCCAGAGATTGTGGAGAAAATGTGTTTGATTCAAACCAGGGCAGTTCGTCCACGCCGTTGACGTGAACACCATTCGGATAAACCTCCTTCATGAGTGCAAACATCTTTGTCATCCATACGTCACCCACCGTGGGTTCTGTGCTCCAGCAGGTGTTGATCTCGTTTCCGAAGTCGAAGCCTAAAATGTTGTTCCTTAAGCTCATCACGCGCGCCAGCGCCCGGATGAAGGCCTCCTGCGCGTTCCACATGGCGTCATCGTCGTAGAAAGCTGATCCAGGCTTATTGAACGGTGGCAAAAAATACCAACCGCTCAACTGGCCGGTGAACACCGTTATCAACGCGTCTAGATGGCGTTCTCCCATGAGCGAGAGCAGCTGATCCAGTCGTTCCAGATGAAGGGGGCTTACCCATTTTGGATTGGGCTGAAAGTAAGGCCAGATCAGCAGGATGCGTAGATGATCCGCCCCCACCGAAACGATCCCATCCAGGTCGCGCTTGATGGCGTCGGCATCCCATTCATTCCAACAGAACCACCAATTTTTCGATGGAGTGTAATTTACGCCGAAGCGGTGCCGGTTCAGATCAAGCCCCCTGCGCTGCACCGCATTTGCTCCCTCAGCCTTTGTTGCGCCTGCATTTATCGTCGGCTTCGCAAAGAGAAGAGGTTTGACAACGAGCGAGCCCGATACCGCAGCACCCATTGCGCTCGAGATGAAGCGCCGTCTATTCATCAGGGCTTTGTTAAAACACAATCAGACAGGTTTTCCACCGGCCGGCAGGAAACGAAACTCCTAGCTACCGCTCTTAAACTTCTCGTCAATTTCCACCTGATACCCAGCCACCAACCGGTTCGTCTCATTGGCCATGCCGACCACCGCCATCAACTCCTTGAACATCTCGTCGGTCATGCCTTTTTTTCTCGCCGACACCGTATGCGAGGCGATGCAGTAATCGCACTGATTGCTGACGCTGACCGCTACATAAATCATCTCTTTGACCAGCGGATCAATCGCTCCCGGCGCCATAATCTGCTTGATATCCTCCCATGTCCGCCTCAGCGTCACCGGATCATGCGCGATCGCCTTCCAGAAGTTATTGATCCAGTCCGTCTTGCGGGTGGCCATGATGTCGTCATACACCGCACGCACTTCCGGACTCGCATCTTGGTACTCGATTAATCCCAGCGTCGCCATCGTCTCTCCCGCACAGAAAGGAATATGAAATCGGTTTTTGTTTTGCGTCCTCCGCGGCTGGTCTTTCCACCGTTGGGTTGGCAGTTTTCAGCTTTTGGGCACCTTGCCGCGAAGCAGCTTTCCCAAATCGCACCACGAGCAGCGCAGCCCGACATAAAAGTGGCCGAACAACGCATAGACCGCGCTCACTTCATCGAAGCGCATCTCGTAGATCAGCCTCTTGAAGACTAGCGGATCATCTGCGAATAGGTCCACGCCCCACTCCCAGTCGTCGAAGCCGATCGATCCGGTAATAATCTGTTTCACTTCACCGGCATATCTCCGCCCCACCAGTCCGTGTTCGTTCATCTGCCGCCCGCGCTCTTCAATCGGCAAGGTATACCAGTTACGCGCCTCTCCGCGCCTCCGGTCCATGGGGTAGAAGCAGATGTACCGGTTTTTGGGCAGGTCGGGAAACAAACGCGGGCGCATAGCCTCACGCTGCCGGCCTAGCGTCTGCTCGATCGCTTGCTTCCATTCCTCGCTATGCGGTTCGACGCCACGTTCCGACAGTTCGCGGTAGACCTTGATCGTGGACTCGTACAGTCCCAATTCGATCACGGACAGATAAGAAGTCGTGGGCTCCAGATAATCGCTCAGCCGCAACTGCGCCAATTGCAGCTCCGCCTGGTTCAACTCCTCAAACGATTGCCGGAAGTGCACGAACATCAGGTCTCCCTTATGTCCCAGCAAGGAATACAGGCCTGACTGGCCGCCTGCATTTTGCTCCATTTTGGCCAGAACATTGGCCGCTTCCTGCGCGATCTCCGCCTTCACCCCGGCCCGCAAGGACCGCCACGCCGGCCACCGAAAGCGCGTCATCTGATGCAGCACGCTGTAGCCCTCAATGGTCAATGGCACCGGAGGAAGCTCGGTGGAAAGCGCCTGTGGATGAACGCTGCGGGTAGATGCCATAAATGTCGTATCCTTGTCGTCCTCCATTCTACCCGTGAAATCAACCGACTTGTCATCTCGACCAGAGCGAAGCAGAAGGGAGTGAAGTGAACAACCTGATCCTGGGCGACCCTGAGGAGCAACCGACAAAGAGTGCAGCGGGACCGGTTGTGTTTCGCTATTCCTGCGGAGTGGAGCCAACGAGGAACCGGTCTGCGCGCGACCCTGCACACACAAGCCGATTCCTCGTTGAGACTGGATTGAAACCCTTAGTGAATCCGGTTTGCGGATATGGCTTCGAGGTGGTTGATAATGTCCGTGACGGTTAGCCCCGCGCAGAACATTAGCCTGAGAACTTCATCGGTAGTCAGGCCGGCGCAACCGGCGATTGACCCGATGAGTTCCTGGTCCACCTCAGAGACATGCGGGTGGTGCTCTGTGATCATTGAAATCCCCCTTCGCCATTCGAGATGAGAAAGAGGGGCAGGGCGGGAAATACTTGGGATTCTCCCCCGAGTCCCAGAGTTACTCACCGCGCTGCCCCGTCCTTGCCCCAAGCACCAGAGCAAGATCGTGCCGCGTGCGGCGAAAGCTAGCAACGAAGGGATTGGTGAAGAATTGGGAGAGACTGCAATGTCGAGTGAGACAGGGAAGTCTGCTCTAAGTTTGACTCCGCAGCCTCAGCTGAAAACAGCGTCGGAGTGAGAATGCGAACCGTCAGTAAGCTGGGAGCGGAAGTGGCTCTCGAGTGCTCCAGCACAGGAGCCGTATCCCGGTGAAATGCAGTGTCCATCAAGTCGATATCCGGCAGAATCAGGATCACAACGATGATCACCAGAAAGGCCATCAGCAGGATCAGTGCGCCGCGACTAATCGTCCAGTTGGACATCCGCACGAAGGTTAATGGCAAGCACCTTTCACTGTCAATCCCCCCGAAAGTCTCCATCCACGTCCCGATCTACTATGTTGCATCGTAGGAGGGAGGCGTAGGCACCCTTGCGGGTGTGATGCCTACTGCCCCAGTCAGATCGCCCGCAGCACGATCATGCTGGCATCGTCCTGGAAATTTCCACCGCAATGCTGCGACGCTGCCTGCACTAGGGCGTTCATGAGGTCCCCCGCATTCAGAGCCGGATTCTCCAGCGCGACCCGTACCACACCGTGCTCGCCAAAGGATTCCTCATCCGCATTGCACGCTTCCACCAGACCGTCGGTAAAAACCACTAGCTTATCCCCGCTCCTCAATTGCACATCGCTCTGTTCGTAAACCCAATCGGGAAACTGTCCCAGTACCGCTCCCGCCGCATTCAATTCGCTGCAACTCCCGTTAGACCGGATCAGCAGCGGGGGGTTATGTCCGGCGTTGCAATAGAGCAGGCGATTTTCTTTATTGTCGAGCAGGGCATAGAAAAAAGAGATGAATTTCCCCAGCGGCGTCAGTTCGCACAGAATCCGATTCAACCGGCGGCACAGTTCGCGCGGAGGCAGATTCTGCCACATCAACGGTTGCAGCGCCGCTTGCAGGCTTGACATCAGCAACGCGGCTGGCAACCCCTTGCCGGCTACATCAGCAATGCAAAATACAGTCTGCCTCTCGCTGATGCGGACGACGTTGTAGTAGTCGCCGCCCACAAACCGCACTGGCTGGGTCATGCCCGCAATCTCATAATCTGCGACCTCGGGCAGCCTGCGCGGCAGCAGATTGTCCTGGATCTCCCGCGCCTCGCGCCATTCGTCTTCACTCTGCCGCTGCGCCCAGCGTTGCGAACGTGCTCGCGCGACTTGGCTCTGCAGTTTCTGCAGGAGTTGCTGGTTTTCCCACGGCTTTTGGACAAAATCCGACGCACCGCGCCGCAGCGCCTCCACTGCCAAATCCACGCTGCCCCACGCGGTCATCACCACTACCGGCACAAGTCTGTCCCGCGAGCGAATCTCCGATACCAGATCCAGGCCTTCGTCCCCGGCGGTCGTGTCGCGGGTGTAGTTCAAATCGATCAGCACGGCATCGAACGGGCCGGAATCGAGCGCCCGTAGCACTCGCGCCGGATGAGTCGCCGCTTCGGTGGTGTAACCTCGGCCCTTCAGCAGCAACTGCAACGCGTCGACCACATGCGGCTGGTCATCGGCAATCAGGATTCGGCCGGCCGGTGAAGCCGACGCCGGATATGCTTCGCGGGTGATTGAACATTCCATGCTGCCTCTAAGTGCATCCTGGGGACCAGACCTCCGGCTGTCTATAAGGCATTGATTCTATGGTCCAGACGAATGTTATGTTGAGTCCGAAAGTGGCTTCGGGCTGTGCGCCCGTGGAACCGACTGTCCGGAAACGAACAGACGGATCTTCGGCAATTGGCCCTTGGTTTCCCCAAAATAATTCCCATCTCTACCATGAGCTTGCCCATCGCATATACGGACGAATGACGGAAGCGGAACCGAGAATAATCGACCTCCAGCCTTCCACTCTGGAGGGCAATGCTGTCCACCTCATACCTATCGAGCGTGGACATTGGGAGCCGCTGTGGGAGGTCGCCCGAGATTCCGCCGCAGAGATCTTTCGCTGGATTCCTTATCCCATGGCGTCACTCGAAGACTTTCAGCGCTGGGCCGACAAAGCGCTCGCCGAGCAGAAACGCGGAGAGTCGCTTGTCTTTGTCACGGTTGATCGGCGTTCGGGTAAGCTTATCGGCAGCACCCGCTTTATGAACATTGATCGCGCCAATCGGCGAGCGGAGATTGGCTCAACCTGGATCGCTCCGGCCTGGCAGCGCACGGCGATCAATACCGAAGCCAAGTATTTGATGCTGCGCCACGCCTTCGAACAGTGGGGATGCATTCGCGTCGAGCTCAAGACCGATGCTTTAAACCAGAAATCCCGTGCCGCCATTTTGCGCATCGGTGCAAGAGAAGAAGGCACTCTGCGCAAGCACCTGGTCACCCACACCGGTCGCATCCGCGACACTGTGTACTTCAGCATCTTAGATTCAGAATGGCCGCAGGTTAAACATGGGCTGGAACTCCGCCTAAACCGATCCTAGATCAGAAGCCCTTTCCCACTTTCGTCATCTAACCAAGTGTTTGACTTCCCGTCGTTTAGCTCCTAGATTGGAAGTAGCTCTTTGCAAGGCCTTCCCACCAGTGGGGGCGTCACGGTTTCGACGGAGATGCTTGCGGCCAGGAGGCATGCCGGGGTGCACACACCCGTAATCGTGGGCAAAATGATAATTGCCAATCAACAGATGGCATACGCAGCCTAACTAGTTTAGGCAGCCGTCCGAGGGGGCTTTG